>Ga0315280_10005799_pt1 | contig 17393 bp, 8 predicted proteins | sample YL17G06_40_MG_FD_203697 | JGI IMG/M metagenome (GOLD analysis project Ga0315280, IMG submission 203697) | Sediment microbial communities from Yellowstone Lake, YNP, Wyoming, USA - YL17G06_40 | ecosystem: Environmental > Aquatic > Freshwater > Lake > Sediment | place: USA: Wyoming | collected...
TGAACTGGCTGGCCGAGGTCTCCAAGATGAGCCTCGACTGGCAGGAGCTGCCGGGCGATTACCTCAACCTCAGCACGCAGAGGAAATACACGGTCGAGGAGGCCCGCGACCTGATCAACCGGCACCTCCTCGCCCGCGGCTTCACGATGCTCCTCCAGGGCGAAACCCTTTCCGTGGTGAACATCAAGAATCTCAACCCGGCGATCGTGCCGCGGGTGCCGGCGGACGCGCTGGCCAAGCGGCTGCCGCACGAATTCGTGCGGGTTTCCTTCGCGCTCGACTGGATGCTGGCCGAAGAGGCCGTGACGGAACTGAAGCCGATGCTCAGCCCCAACGGCCAGCTCCTGGCGATGAAGGGCGTCAACCGCCTGGAGGCGATGGACGCCGTGGTCAACCTCCGCGAGGTCCAGGCCCTGTTGCGCGCGGAGCAGTCCGAGGAGAGCCGGGAACAACTGGTCCGGGAATTCCCCGTGCTGCACGTCAGCGCGGCCGACATCGTCGAGCAGTTGGAGACCTTGCTGGGGGTCGAGGGGAAGAAGCCGTCTCGGGCGATGCCGGGCAACCTGCCGCCCGGCATGGATCCGCGAATGGCGATGATGGCCATGCAGGGGGGCCCGCAGCCGATGCAGCCGGGCCAGCCGGGACAGCCCGGCCAGCCGGGACAGCCCGGCCAGCCGGGACAGCCGGGCGCCGCAGCACAAGCCAGGAAAGTCGAGGTCAAGTTCGTCGTCAACACGCGGACCAACAGCATCCTCGCCACCGCCCCGCCGGACAAGATGGCGATCATCGCCCAGGCCATTCAGAAGCTCGACGTGCCCAGCGACCGCGACCAGACGCTCGACGGCATCCTCCTGCGGGCCCAAGTCTACTCCCTGGCCACCATCGATCCGGAGGTCCTGGTGAAGACCCTCCAGAACCTGAACATCCTCGACTACAAGACCCGGCTCGACGTCGACCGCAAGAACCACAAGGTCATCGCCTACGCGACCGTGGCCGATCACATGGTGATTAGCTCCGTGCTCAAAAAGCTCGACGGGAGCGCGCGGAGCTTCGAGGTGATCCCCCTGCGGCGGCTGGATGCGATGGACGTGGCCGGGACGATCGAATTCATGATGGTCGGCGAGAAGCCGAAGCAGCAGCGGCGGTCCCCGTATTACTATTTCGGGCCTTTCGGCCCGAGCGGATCGAGCGGCCAGGGCGAGGAGACCGCCGACAAGTTCCGCGTCGACGCCGACCTGGAGCGGAACCGGTTGCTCTTGTGGGCCAACCCGGTCGAGATGGAGGAAGTCAAGAAGCTGCTGGTGAAGCTGGGAGAGAACCCGACGGACGGGCTAAACCCCGCCACTGTCCGCGTGCTCCAATTGCCGCCGGGGCAGGAGACCGACGAGCTTTTGGAGCGGGTCCGCCAGCAGTGGCAGCGGATCGCCCCCAATCCGCTGGAGCTGCCGCCGCCGGAGAAGACCGAGGAGAAACCCTCCACGGTCCCATCCCCCGCGGCGCCGCCGAAGGAAGAGCCCAAAGCGAAGGAAGAGCCCAAGCCGAAGGAAGAGCCCAAGCCCCGGGCGGTTCCGGCGAAGGCCACCGCGTCGGCGGTCTCGGCGGGCACGATCGTGCTGGCCGGCGGCGAGGCCTTGGCCCAGGGGACGTCGAGCACGAGTGCGGCGGGGCAAGAGCCCGCCGCGTCGCCTGCACCTTCCCGCGCAAAGGATTCCGCGGGGGCCGCCGGGCCGGCCGAGGCGCCCCCGCCCGCGCGCCCCAAGCTCACCCCCCGCGCGGCGCCTCCGCCGGAGGCCCCCGCGCCGGTGACGATCACCCGGGGCCCCGGCGGCGAGCTCATCCTCCGCTCGTCCGACCCGCAGGCCCTCGATCTGCTGGAGAACCTGATTGCCCAGTCGAGCTTGCCCTCGCGCGAAGACTACAGGATCTTCAAGCTGAGGTATGCCTGGGCCTACGGGGTGGCCTCGATCCTCAAGGACGTTTTCAAAGAGGAGGAGAGCAAGCCGCGCAGGCCATACTGGTACGACTTCGAATTCGGCTCGGCGGACCAGGAGAAGGAGCGGACGCGGATGTCGAAGAAGCGGACGCTGAAGATCCTCTCCGAGTCGGACACCAACTCGATCATCGTCCAGGGGGCCGACGCGGCGCAACTGAGGAAGATCGAGGAGCTGATCAAGTTCTACGACCGGGCCGAGCCGCCCGACGCCCAGTCGGTCCGCAAGTCGCAGACCTTCCACCTCCAATACGCCCGGGCCAAGGAGGTTGCCGAGACGATCAAGGAGGTGTACCGCGATCTGCTGAGCGCCAACGACAAGTCGCTACAGGGGCCCGGGGGCCCGCCGCAGGAGCGGCGCGAGCGGGTGTTTTTCTTCTTCGATGAGGGAGAACAGGGCGATCGGGACGGCCAGAAGGCCCCGCGGTTCAAGGGCGCCCTGTCGATCGGCATCAACGAGTACTCGAACACGCTCATCGTCTCCGCGCCGGCGCAAGTGCTGGAGAACGTCAGCAAGATGATCGAGGAGCTGGACCAGGCGGCCAAGCCGGTCGACTCGGTGACGGTGGTCAAGGTCGGCCCCGGCGTGAGCGCCGCGAAGATCGAGGAGGTCCTCTCGCAGATCGGCGGCACGGGGAAACGGACGCGGGCCGGCGGGGGCCAGCCGTCCCAGCCGGGCGAGGGCCAGCCGGGGCGCCGCGGCCGCGGCGACCGTCGAGGCCCTCCCGGCGACGGCGGAAGCCAAAGCCAGCCGCGCTGATCGCGGGCCTGAAAAGGGCCGTCAGCTCTCAGCCGGCAGCGGTCCGCTAGGTGCCTGCACGGCACCGGCGGTGTTGGTGAGCGAATGTCACGGCAACGTTTGTCAAGCTGATAGGCTGATAGCTGACGGCTGATAGCCAAGCCCTCCTGGGGCCGCGCTTATTCGTCGGCCGCCCTCTTTTTCTCCTTCTTCAGCGGCGTGGTCCAGAGATAGATCGTGTGGCCGACGCCGTTCTCCTTCGATTCCAGCCGCACCACCTTGTCCGGCGTGACCCCCTCCATGTCGAAATCGTGGGAAACGATCCGCGAGCCGGGCTTGAGCTTCTCCAACTGCGGGATCAGTTTCACGTTCAGCCGCGGCAAGAGATAGAGGGTGATCACGTTGGCCCCGCTTAGGTCGAGGGTAAAGATGTCCTCCTGCCTGATCCTGGCCAGCTTCTCGACCTTGTTCTTCTTGACGTTTTCCCGGGCCTCCTTGATCCGCTGGGGGTCGATGTCGAAGCCGGTCGCCTTCGCGCCGCGCTTCGCCGCCGCGACCACGATCCGGCCGTCCCCGCACCCCAAATCGTAGACCACGTCCCCCTTCTTCACCTTGACCAGGTCGAGCATCTTCTCCACCACGTCGTGCGGCGTGGGGACGTAGACGACGTCGGGCGTGCGGGTCTTTTTCGGCGGGGCCTCCTCGGTCGCCTGCTCCGCGGCCCGGCTGCTCGCCAAAGGCGCCAGCAACAGGCCGACGACCGCCACGGAGGCCGCAAGGAATCGGTACATGGATGCATCTCCTTTCAGTTGGGACGGAACTTGGGTAAAACACACCCCGGGCACGACCGCCCGAGCGCAAAACTCGCAGAAATCCTCATTCCTCTTCGCCCGTGTAGATCGCCAGCCCCGGCATCGCCTCGTCCAGCTTGTCCACGCTCGCCTCGATCACCTTGCACCCCCGCAGGTACAGCATCCGCAGCTCGTCGAACCGCTTGAGCTGGCCCAGGTCGCGGTCCGTGATCCGGCAGCGATCGAGGTTCAGCACGCGAAGCTTCCCCAGCGGCTTCAAATAGGCCAGGCCCGCGCCGGTCACGCGGGTGTCGGCAAGCGCCAGCGTGTTCAGATTGGTCAGCCGGGCCAGGTGCGTCAGGGCGTCGTCGGTGAGCGGATTGTGGCTCAAGCTCAGGACTTCCAGGCTGCGGAGTTGCGCCAGGTGGGCCAACCCCTTGCCGGTAATCCGGTTGTCGGGCAGCGAGGCGACCTCCAGGCTGGTGAGGTATTCCAAGGGAGCCAGCCCGGCGTCCGTCAAGCCGACGTTGTTGAGGTACAGCCGCGTCAGTCCGCGGAGGCCGCCCAAGGAAATCATCCCGGCCTCCGGAATCCGTGTGTCGGTGATCTTGAGTGATTCCAGTCCGGCGAGCTTCCCCACGCGAGCCAGGTCGGCCGCGGTAAGCTTCAAGCCGTTCCCCTCCAGGCCTCGGACCCTCCCCTCCTCGTCCCGCTCCAGGCGGATCCCCAGCTTCTCCAGCGCGGCGGCCGCTTGCTCTTCCGCCGCGGTGGCGCTGCCCACTGCCTCTCGGCTCGGCGGCTCTTGAACCGTAGGAGCCTTGGCCGTGGAAACGGCAGGTTGGGCGGCGGGAACCCGGTCCACGGAAGCAACCACCGCGCCGAGCATACCAGCGGCCGCGAACGCCGCCAGACAGGAAGACACTCGCATCGGAGACTCCATCGGGGGAAAAAGAGCGCACCGGGCAGCCTGACGCGCAAGGCCCCCTGATGCCATGATACGTGGATGGTGGGACAAAAGACCGCTGGTGGTTGGCCGGAGCTAACTTGCGGGGGACACTCCCCCTGGCAAGAAAATACCACCCGCCAAGCATGTTGGGAAGAGGCGGAAGGCGCCGGATGGGAAAAATCGGCGATTTCTCCTGCCGGGCCGCTAAAAAGCCGGGGACAGCCGCGCCCTCCGCTGAGGGGTGGAGGGCCGGCTCGACTTTGCCGCCCCTACACCCCGCCCTGAGGCGCAAGCGGGCGGCCACAATGCGGGCAGGTCTGGGCAAGCCGCGACACGCGACCATGACCAGTCCGGACAGAGGACGAGATTCGGGCCGCTGGGCCGCTGCCGGGCCAGCATCACAACGAGCAGCGCAATCGCGATCGGCACCGCCACCAAGATGCCCAAAATTACTAGCACGATGAGCCAGTGAAAAACACTGAGGCCTCCCATACCTCTCTTCTCCCTTGGGTCCTCAGCAGTATTGGCAGCTCGGTCAACGCTGTCAAGACAAGGGTTGCTGCGCGGACCGTCCTTCCAGCCCGCTTGTGGCGGTTGACGCCCGCGGTTTGTTACAATACGTCCGGTCTTCTCGATCTTCGGCCGACGTGAACCCGCACGGAGAATTCCCGCCATGCCGCGAGTCCTGATGCCGATCGGCGATGCCTCGGAAGCGCTCGACACGATGTATCCCTTTTACCGCCTGCCGGAGGACGGCTTCGAGGTGGACGTGGCCGGGCCCGAGGCCCGGCTCTATCACTTGGTGCTCCACGAGATCCCGCCGGGGGCCGACCCGCCCTGGGACATCACCCAGGAGCGCCCCGGCTACCACCTCCGCGCCGCGGTGGCCTTCCGCGACGTCGACCCGGCGCGGTACGCCGGGCTGTTTTTGTCCGGCGGCCGGGCCCCTGAATACCTCCGCTACGATCAGGACCTGCTCCGCGTTGCCCGGCACTTCTTCGAGTCCGCCAAGCCGGTGGCCGTGGTCTGCCATGGCATCGAGATCCTCACCGCCGCCGACTGCATCCGCGGCCGCACCGTGACCACCGTGGCCAAGTGCGCGATGGACGCCCAGCAGGGCGGCGCCAGCTACGTGGATCGGCCGGTCGTCGTCGACGGCAACCTCGTCAGCGCCCGGACCTACCACGACAACACGCTGCTCCTGAAGCATTTCCTCCAGATGCTCAAGGCCGCCGCCAGCCATGCCTAGGATGCGTCCGGAGACCAGTGGGTCGAATTCGAGTGGCCCGCGGAGGCGCGTAGGGTGGGCTTTGCCCAGCGATTCTCCCATTGCTTCGCACCTGCTGGGCACAGCCCACCCTACGGCCTTGAATCGGCGGCGGTGGTGCGGCCTGGCGGCTCTTGGCGTCTCGGCAGCCCTGGGTGGCTTGCCCGCGCAGAGTGGTGGCATGTCAAGCCGCGATGCGAACAACACCTTCCGACTCCGCTACGTCCTCGCTTCAAGCCTTTACGGCCGTATGCGGCTGGAGGAAATCCTGCCCGAGGTCCGCAAGATGGGCGCAGAGCACATCGACCTCTGGCCCGAGCGCCACGCCAACCAGCGCGAGCAGATGGAAGCCCTCGGGCACGAGCGGTTCGCCGCCCTGTTGGACAAGCACGGCGCGCGCCTGGGCATGACCACGCGGTACGATCTCGGGCCGTTCGGCCTGGGCGACGAGATGAAGATCGTCCGCAGGCTCGGCGGGTCGCTCGTGGTCACCGGCAGCCACGGGCCGAAGAACCTCGGCGGGCCCGAGTGCCGCCAGGCAGTCCGCGAGTTCCTCGAGAAGATGAAGCCCCACGCGGCGGCCGCGGAGAAGCTCGGGGTGACGATCGGGATCGAGAACCACGCCAACGCTTTGATCCACACGCCCGATTCGCTCCGCTACCTGGCCGAGCTGGCCCGTTGGCCGCGGCTGGGAATTGCCCTGGCCCCGTATCACTTGCCGCAGGACCCGGCGCTGGTGGCCCGGCTCATCGAGGACTTGGGCCCCAAGCTTGTGCACTTCTACGCCTGGCAGTACGGGCGGGGCTGCGTGGAGAAGCTTCCCAAGGCCGAGGAGCTGGAGCAGATGCCGGGGCGGGGAAAGCTCGACTTCCGCCCGATCCTCGCCGCCCTCAAGAAAATCAACTACCACGGCTGGACCGAGATCTTCATGCACCCCGTCCCCCGCGGCATCCCCATCCGCGAGACCGCCGCCGAAGTGACCGGAGAAATCAACCGCGCGCGGCGGTACTTGGAGAAGATTCTCAGCGAGACACAAGAGCAGAGAAATGAAACCGTAGATGGACCCGGCCCATGAGCAACGCCTGCGAGAGCCGCCGCACTTTCCTGAAACGTGCCGCCGGCGCCCTGGCGGCCGGCGCGATGATTCCCTACGCGTTCACCGCGGACGCCGAGGAGCGGGCCCGGCCGCGGTCCGCCAACGACCGCTTCCACATCGGGGCGATCGGCATGCGCTACCAGGGCACGGTGATTGCCGAGAAGGCCCGCGCCCATGGTGATATTGTCGCCATCGCCGACGTCGACCGGCACGTCCGCGAGCAGGCCCGGGCGAGCTTCGGCAGCACGCCCGCCATCCACGAGGACTACCGCGAGCTGCTCGATCGCAAGGGCCTGGATGTGGTGACGATCGGCACGCCCGACCACTGGCACGCCAAAATGGTCATCGACGCTTGCCTGGCCGGCAAGGACGTGTACGTCGAAAAGCCGTTGACGCTCACGATCGACGAAGGCAAGCTCTTGTGCCGGGTGGTTGAGAAGACCGGACGCGCGGTGCAGGTCGGCTCCTGGCAGCGGAGCGACCACCGCTTCCGCCTGGCCTGCGAGATGGTCCGCGCCGGCCGGATCGGCAAGCTCAAGCGGGTCGAGGTGGTCTTGGGCAAAAACCCCACGGGCGGCCCTTTTCCCACGTGCCCTCCGCCCCGGCATCTCAACTGGGATCTCTGGCAGGGCCAGACGCCCGCGGTCCCCTACATTGAAGAGCGCTGCCACTACACCTTCCGCTGGTGGTACGAATACGCGGGCGGCCAGATGACCGACTGGGGCGCGCACCACATGGACATCGCCCAGTGGGGCATCGGCCTGGACGACTCCGGGCCCGTCGAGATCCACGGCAAGGCCGAGTTCCCCAACGTCCCCAACGGCTACAACGTGGCCACCTCCTTCTCCGCCCGGCTCGTCTACGCCAACGGCGTCGAGTTGGCCGTGAGCGACACGGGCCGCAACGGCGTGACGTTTGAAGGCACCGCCGGCCGGGTCTTCGTCAACCGGGGTACCATCGCCGGCACGCCCGTCGACGCGCTGAAGGACGATCCCTTCCCGCGCCAGCAGTTCAAGCTCTACCCCCACGACAATCTCGCCCGGCCCGAGCGGATGGGGAAGCTCGACTCGATCATCAACCACATGGGCAATTTCTTCGACTGCGTCCGCCAGCGCAAACGCCCCATCTCCGACGTCGTCAGCCAGCACCGCTCGGCGAGCATCTGTCACCTGGCCAACATCTCGATGCGGCTGGGCCGCAAGCTCTGCTGGGACCCGGCCAAGGAACTCTTCGTCGGCGACGAAGAGGCCAACCGCCACCTCAGCCGCCCCCAGCGGGCGCCGTATCAAATCCGCGTCTAAGCGGAACCGCAGAGGAACTCAGACTTTCAGGGTGGCATGCTCTCACGACGCGAAGCGTCGGGTGAGCATGTTTTCTCCGGACCCATGCCCTGTCCTTGACGTGACCCGGCGCGGCGGCCATACTGAGGATCGTCAGCAGCCCGGCGCAGGGCAGTCCAGCGGACCGCGATCGACGAGCCCTCGCAGGCGAGAAGCGTGCAGCGATGGGCACTTTTCACGTAAGCTGCAAGGTCGAGAACCACGTCGACCGGTCCCGCTCCGCACGGATCCCTAAGATCCTCGTCGATACCGGGAGCGAGTACACGTGGCTCCCGGCGGCCACACTTAAGCGGATCGGCGTGGCTCAAGAAAAGAAGGACCTGGCGTTTGTCATGGCCAACGGCCAGGTGGTGACGCGGAGCGTCGGGTTCGCCGTTCTCCGGGTAGGGAAGCACTTCACGATCGACGAGGTCGTCTTCGCTGAGAAGGGCGACCTCGTTATCCTTGGCGCCCACACACTGGAGGGCCTGAACCTCGTCGTCGATGCCGCCAGGAACAAACTCGTAGCCCGCGGCCCCATCCCCGCAGCGTAACGCTGAGCGGGAGAAAAGAAACGCGGAGCGGAAGGGGCACCGAAGAAAAGGGGAACATCACGGATTGTTTGGCTGCAAGATCAGTGATATCCCCTTTTTGCGTCTGACTCCACCTTTGTCGCACTTGGCCTGAAACACTACGATTGCTCTACACTTCAAGAGTGCTCCGCAGACTTCCTTGAAGGTAGTCACGCAAGAACGATGTGGAGTGAATCAACTCCTTTGCCGACAAGAACTCGACGAGCAGAAGAAGAAAGTAGAGGAGTGACTTGCTCTCATCAATCGCGCGCCGATGTCCTTGAACCCGTTTGACCGGATATCGAATCCGCCCTATGACGGCGGTATCTCGCGGAGTTGTAATCTCCGACGCGGTCCCTTCATCCGTGCATAAGACCGCCGCGAATGCCCTTGGAAGCGTGCCCGCCACAGGCGTAGGCGTGTCAAACTTGACGAAACCTTGGTCCAACGAGCATGCAACGGATGGAAATAGGAGCGCCTCGTGTCCTTCGCCGGGAATGAACCAGCTCTTGAAGGTCTCGAAACTCTCCGCATCGCTGTTGTACGAGAATACGAAGCCAAGAGGCGGTGTCGTCTTCGTACGCACAACAGCCTTGTTTCGCCACGCCACGATATCCTGGCGGACGTAGGCCAAGGAACGAACTGACCTAATATTCTCAATCGCACCGCGCGCTTCTGAAGAATTCAGGGTGGTCTTGATTTGAATCACTCCAAGAACGAGGTCAACGGGAAAGAGACTTACGACGCCGAGCGCGAGGATATTTGGATAGCGCCGTCTGTCGTACACCACGATATCGCACTGGCGACTGCACGCTCCAGTGCTGTCGACCAGGACGCCGGAACCCACAGAATACTCAGAAGGCAAGAACCTCGTCAGCTAAGACCTTTTCGTTGCCCTCTCCCTTTAACCCTTGATGCTCAAAGAGCGTATGAATGAGGTCCACGTTAGCTCGCAGTTGTTGCGTGATTCCCTGGTAGTACTGGGAAAGAAGACTGCTCATGCGCTGACCCCCCACGCGCGTCGTACAGTGAGTTTCGTCGAACCGGCGGAAAGGAAAAGGGGACGCCACCGCTTGTCTGATTGCGATACGAAGTGATGTCGCCGTCTTCTATATCTTCGCGGTGCCACGTGCGTGCAAACACGCACCCTACTCTTCCATCACCACGCGGAAGCCGACGTTGAAGACGCCCTGGTACGGCCGGTAGGGCAGGCGGTAGCTGGACGTGCACCGCTTGGGGCGATCGTACCAGGAGCCGCCGCGGACCACGCGGGGGCCGTCGGCGGCCGGGTCGTTGCGGCCGTCGTCCTCCCGGTAGGGATACGGCTGGTAGACGCTGCGGGTCCATTCCCAGACGTTCCCGTGCACGTCGTGAAGCCCCCAAGGATTGGGCCGGTACGAGCCGACGTCCATCGAGACGAAGCCGCCGTCATTGAACCGCTCGTCCTTGGGGACCCAGTCGTCGTACTTGTTCGGGTTGGGGATCACGCGGACCCGGACGAAGGTGTCCAGGGCGAACTCGCGGAGCTTCAGATCGCCGAGGTTGGCCGAGGCGGAGAAGTCGGTCTCCAGCGTGCCGTAGGAGAACGGCGTGGCCGTGCCGGCGCGGCAGGCGTATTCCCACTGGGCCTCCGTGGGCAGGTCGAACTTCCGGCCCGTCGCCCGGCCCAGCCAGCGGCAGAAGTCCATCGCTTTCTGCCAGGAGACGCGGACCACCGGCTGCCGCGAGCCGTTGACGGGATAGCCGTGGATGCCGAACTGGTAGCCGTGCATCGGCTCGACGTGGCTATCGTGGGCCGGGTCGAAGCGGGCGAACTCGGCGTTGGTCACCTCGCAGCGGCCGATCCAGAAGGGCTTTTCGACGGCGACCGGCGTGGGGGGCTGCTGGTCGGGCTCGCCGGCCGGGTCGCCGATCACGAACTGACCCGCGGGGATGCGGACCAGCTCGAGCCTGACCCCGCCCCCAAGGTCGATCGCCCGCCGCGATTGCCCCGCCGGACCCTGACGCCGCCGGGCCTCCACGGCATCGAAGGGCCAGCCGGCCACGGTGATCTTTTCCGGCGGCCGCGGCGGGCGCCGTTCGGGAAGGATCGGGGCGATCTTCCCCCTTGCCACCGCCGGGATCGCCTCCGGATCGTCCTCCATGCCGGTGAAGAGCTTTCGCATCGCCCGGGCGCGGGCCGCCACGGGCTCGACCTGCTTCCGGCCGGCAATCTCGGTCCACGTGCCGTGGTAGGGGGCGTTGAGATCGATCCAGGTCACGAGCCGGTCCCACGAGTCCGGATCGAGCCGCACGTCGTAATGCCCCTTGCGAAGGATCTGCACCAGCTCGGTGCTGTCGGCGTGGTACTCCATGGGCGCGAGCAGGTGGATGTCGTCCTCGATGCCGGGCCGGCGGACGAAGCGATGCAGCTCGGTGTAGGCCACGGAGAACTTCCCGCCCACCGCCGGGCTGACGTGGCCGGCGATGTCGGAATTCCAGTCGGCGAGGATGCGGTCGCCGCGGAGGTCGGCGATGGTCGGCTCGCCGGGCCGGGTCCGGCCGTCGTGACAGCCGACACAGTAGCGGTCGAGCACGGGCTGCACCTCGCGGGCGAAGCTGAAGCCGCGGACGGGACCGTACCAGGGATTGATCTCGGAAGGCGCCCGGCGGGCGGCAACCGTCTGCCTGTTCACGGCCCCGGTGTTCTGCTGCTCGTGGCAGCCGACGCAGGAGAGGACCTCGCCAGGCATGGCGGTGAACCAGCTCCGCATGAGTTGGAGGGACTTGCCTTCGGCGTCCAGCGGCTGGACGGCGATGGGGGTGTAGGCGGGTACGCGGAACAGCGCGGAGCCGTCGGGCTCGACGGGCACGGTGCCCACCACCCGCTTGATGTCCCACGGCCCGTCCATCCCGATCGCCCCCAATAGCCCGCCCATCCCCTGGTAGCTGAAATGATAGCCCACCAGGCGGAGCCGTTTGACCGCGCCGCGGGGGATGCCCCGCAGCCCGCCGCCGGCGTAGACGTCGCTCATGTAGACCAAGGCGTCCTTGCGGCGGGGGTCGACCCGGTCGGGAACGACCGGCGGGACCGGCGCCTTGCGGAGCGGCACCGGCTCGAGCATCGCGTAGCCCGGCTTCTCCACCAGCAGGAGCATGTTATCGAACACGTCTACGAGGTAAATTCCCCAGAGCGCCTCCGGCGAAGGCTTGCAGGAGACGAGGAAGTACTTCTCGCTCAAGGGACAAGGATGAAGGAACTGCGGCCAGACCCCGTCGGCCAGGTTGTCGCGGATGATCGGCTCGACCTTCTTGCCGTGGCCGGGGATCTCCTGGACCACGCCGTCCGCCTCGCGGCGTCCCCGCGCGGGGTCGAAGATCAGCATCCGCCCGGTGCGGGCGTTGCCGTGGTGCCCGGTGGCGATCCCCACGACCTTCGTGGGGTGGCCCGGGATCGGCTTGGCGTAGAAGAACGAATTGACGAAATACGAGTTGCTCCCCAAGTATTCCATCTGGGCGGTGCCGTCGGGATTCATGTGGAACAGCCGCCGCGAGTTGGAATGGGGCAGGTCGGTGTATTCCCAGCGGAGGTAGAGGACCCGGCCGTTGTTCAGCACCGCCGGGCACCAGTTGTGCTCCTGGTCCACGGTGAGCTGGCGGATCGAGCCGTCGTGCTCGCGGATGTAGAGATTGGTGACGTGGGAGCTGCCGTAGACGCAGGGCACGCCCACGAAGGGGGCGGTCGAGGTGAAGAGGATCCGCCCGTCCGGCAAATAGCAGGCGTCGTAGTTGTCCACGTCCGGCTGGCGCACAAGCGCAAGCTCGCGGAGACTCTTGCCGTCGGCCGTCATCTCGTGGACCTGCCACCGGCCGTTGGAGCCGGGCATCGAGAAAAGCATCCGCTCGCCGCTCCAGTGGAGCTTCACGTCGCCGACGAAGCGGTCGCCGGGCGGCTCGAACAGGGTGGTCAGCTTCCCCTCGGGATGGACCGGGGAGAGGACGCACAAGCGGTTGTCGTAGCCGGTCGGCCGCAGGCTGGAATTGCTCTCCCAGTTGGCCGGGAGCCCGAGATTCCCCGCCGCCCGCTCGACCAGCAAGAGCCGGTCGAAATCCACGAGCGGATTGGCCAGCAGGGCCTCGGTCCGTAGCCGGCGGAACTCCTCGGTGAGCTTTTCGAGCTGGGCCAGCCGCTCCTTGTCGAGCGTGCCGGCGGCGAGCAGGCGGTCGTGGACCGGCTTGAGCGACTCCAGGCGCTTGAGATACTCGCTTCCCTTGAGATAGCGGTCCTTGAACGTCTCGGCAAGGTCGCGGATCGCCAGCTCCAGCGATCGCCACTGGCCGGCGGGCACGCCGGGCCTGGCGGCCATGGCCCGCGGCTGGATCTTCACCACGACCTCGACCCACTGCTTCTCCTGCCCCAGGTAGGCGAGGATGTTGCCGGTGAGCCGCTCCAGGTTCGCGCGGTGGGCGTTGGCCGGGTAGTCATACCTCGGCAGTCGCCAGCCGAGCGCGATCACCCGGCCCTTGCCCAGCGCGTATTCGACCAGCGGGTTCTCGGAGCCGGCGGTGGCCCGGGCGAGGACCATCCCGCCGGCCGGGCCGCCGGTGCCGAAGAAATCGGCGTAGGCCGGGAAGCCTTCGTCGTTGATCGGAAACCGCTTCTCGTCGATGAAGCTGGTCGAGGTGAGCCCGGCGAAGACCGGGTGCTTGGGCTCGACGGGGATCAGCCCGGCAGCGTACGGCCCGCTGCCGCCGGGCCCACGCCGCGGCTGGACCGGCTCGATGCCCAGGTTCCGGACCATCGCCAGGGCGGCCCCGGAGAGCAAGAGCCCCCGGCCGTCGGCCACGTGCTTGCGGAGCGACTGGATCGACGCGCTGCCGTAGATCGGGCCGCTCGGGTCCACCGCGTCCCCCTGGTGCAGCCAGATCACCGGGAACTGGTCCAACGCCACCGGCTTCCCCTGGGCGTCGGCGAACTTGCCGTTGCCGGTCACGAAGACGAGCGAGGCCGGGCCGAGCTTCTGGGCCAGTTGCCAGGCCGCCTTGGCCTCCAGGCCGAGCTTGTCGGCCGAAGGATCGACGGCCAGAAAGCCGATCGCCTGGCCCGCCAGGGCCTGCGGAGCCGTTAGCACCAGGAACCCGACTCCCAGAAGCACGCAGCGAAGTTTTGTCGTGGCGGGCATTGGCCGGTACGAATTCATGCGGCAGTCCTCCTGCGGTTGCCTCGTTTCACCCTTTAGGATAGCCGGTGCGGGAGATTTTGGAATGGGGTTTGCCGGCTGTCCACCCCTGGGAAGGGACGCTATCCAACCCGGAATGGCCCTTCACGAACGCCGTCACTTCAGGAACCGCTCAAAGAGCCCGTGGCTCACCGGGGCGACCGCGGGGTAGAGTTCCTTGTAGAGCGTGAACCACTCGGCATAGCGGGGGGCCAGGGTGGGATCGGGCTCGTAGGTCCGCCCGGGACGATAGACCCGCGCGCAGGCCTCCTCCTCGTCGCCGTACAGCCCCAGCCCGATCCCAGCCACGATCGCCGCGCCCAGGGGCGTGGCCTCTTCGACGTCGGGCACCTCGATCGGTCGCCCCGCGACGCTGGCCTTGGTTTGCATCCAGAATGCGTTTCGCGTGCCGCCCCCCACGCCCACGATCCGCTCGAGCCTCATCCCCAGGGCCGACTGCATCGCCGTCAGCACGTCGAGGAGCTGGTAGCACAGCCCCTCGATCACCGCGCGGAGCACGTCGGCGGCCGCCGCGGCCCCGCTCAGGCCCACCAGGGCGCCGAGGCTGCGGGGATCGACCACCGGGCAGCTTGCGCCGGACATGTGGGGAAGAAACATCACGCCGTGGGCACCCGGCGGGGCGGAAGCGGCGGAGGCCATCAGGTCGTCCCAATCGGCCGCGGTCTCGGCCGCGGCAGCGTGGGCCGCCGCCGCGCCGTACTGCCGCCGGTACCATTCGAGCATCTCCCCGGCCACGTTCCCGCCCCAGACGGCGTGCTTCGAGCGGGCGACGTGGGCCTGGACCGTGATCCCTGAGCGGCGCAGCTCGTCCTTGAGCAATTCGGTTACTGCTCGGTGGGGCTCGCTGCGCTCGACCCACCCTACGGAAGTCTCGCTGGCGGCCAGCACGGTCTCCCAGGTGCCGGCGATGTTCAGGGCCACGCCGGGGCGGAACGCCCCGACCGGCAAGGTGCCGCAGAGGTGGTCGTGCCCGCCGAGGATCACCGGCGTGCCGGGGGCCAGGCCGGTCAGCCCGGCCGCCTCGTGGGTCACCTCGCCCAAGGGCGTGCCGCTGGGGTGCGCGTCGCAGAGCAGCCGCCGGTCGATCCCCGCCAGGTGCAGGAGTTCTTCCGACCAGTCGCGCCGCCGCTGGTCGAAGAGCATCGTGCAGGAGGCCATGCTGTAGTCGGTGGCCCGGCGGCCGCAGAGCTGGAAGTTGACGAAGTCCTCGATCAGGAGCCACTTGTCGGCGCGGGCCATGACCTGGGGCTCGTGCTCCATCATCCACAGGATCCGCAGGGCCGAGTTGATCGGCCACACGGGGTTGCCGCCGATCGAGAACGTCCTTTCGGCGCCGACGTGCTCCAGCCACCAGGCGTGCTGGGGGCCGGTCCGCGGGTCGTGCCAACTGATCATCGGGTAAAGCCACCTCCCCCGATCGTCAATCGGCAGGCCGTCCATGCCCATCCCGGTGACGGCCACGCCGCGGACCTGCCGCGGGTCGTCCAGCCGCGCGACCGCCTCGCGAATCGCCGCCGCGACGCCCCCCCAAATCTGCTCCGGCTCCCAGATGACCCACTCGGGATGCTCGGCGCTGGGGTGAAACTTCTCGGTGGGCCGGCTGCCGGCGGCCACCACCCGACCGTCCAGATCGTAGACCACGGCCTTCAGGCTTGTCGAGCCCAGGTCGATGCCCATCAGGTAGTCCATCGGAGAACCTCGGTTCGGTCAAAGCGATCAGCGTTCAGCCATCAGCGGTCAGCTTTCAGCCATCAGGCTTCGGCGATCAGCAGGTCCCTTTCGTGGGCGACGTGCCGCGGCCAACGATTCGAGAGCTGAAGGCGGATAGCCGAAAGCTGAAAGCTGAAAGCTGAAAGCTTGCCTACCTCAGCAACGATCGCCCGGCGGATTGTACCGTCAGCCGGGCCATCTCCGCAAGAATCGCCGCGGACGTTTAGAGTAGTATCGGATGAGGTCAGCGGATGATACACTGAAGCACCGCGTCTCCCCATTTTTCAACCGTTCCCAGGAGGACCCGCCATGAAGTGCCGTGAACGATCGACGAGGGAGAGGACCCTTCCCCAAGCCCGAGCCTTGCTTCCGCTCGCCGCGTGCCTCGCCCTGGTGAGCCTGTGGACCGACGCCCGAGCGGCCACGGTCCAGAAGCGCTACTACGCCCGGAGCGCCGTGCACGACCGCCACGGGGTGATCGCCCCGTGGTACACGGGCCAGAACGGGCAGTGCGATTTCCGCGTCCGCGTGGCCGCGGAGACGCTCAAGCGGTACCCCTGGACCGCGGTGCCGCCGGCCGCGGCCGCGGCGCCGCACTACGTCTTCAACGGCCACTGGAAGATCGCCCCCGACGGCGCGATCACCCCCGTGCCGATCAACGACTGGGACAACGGCGACCTGGGCCAGCGGGCGGCCTACGTGCTCTCGGGCCTGGTGGATTACTACCGCTACTCGGGCGACGCCGCGGCCATTGCCCACATGACCTACCAGGCCGAGGCCCTGCTGGACCACTGCCTCACCCCGGCCGACCATCCCTGGCCGAACTTCCTGGTCAGCGTGCCCACGAAGGGAAAGCCCTACGGAAAGGCCAATCCCCAGGGGATGATCCAGTTGGATATTGTGGCGGAGGTGGGGCTGGCGCTCTTGCGGGCCTACCAGGTCACCGGCAACGAGCGGTGGCTTGACGCCTGCAAGCACTGGGGCGACCTGATAGCTGCCAAGCGGAACCGGAAGGCCGGGGCCGCCCCGTGGGGCCGCTACGCCAATCCCGAGTCGGCCCCCTGGAAAGACGACAAGATGACCGGCGGCGTGGCCTTCCTGCTGTACTTCTTCGATGAGCTCATCCGGCTGGGGCACGCCGGCAAGGACGGCGAGATCGTCAAGGCTCGCGACGCCGGCCGGGCCTACCTCCGCGACGTCCTCCTGCCGGCCTGGACCGTCAACGACACCTGGGGGCGGAATTACTGGGACTGGGCCGACCCGGTCCAGGCCGAGAATGTCACCGAGTTCGTCTGCCGCTACATGATGGACAATAAGGACGCCTTTCCCAACTGGCGGAACGACGCACGCAACGTCCTCACCCTGTTTCTCAACCGCACCAGCGTTTGCCCCAAGTCGGCCGGCGAGGTCTACAGCGGGGCCTGGGCCTTCCCCGAGTCGAGCGGCTGCTGCGGCCGGTCGTTGTGGTACGGGCCGATGGAGCTGGCGCCGGTCTACGCCCAGTACGCCCACGAGACCGGAAGCGCCTGGGCCCGGGAGATCGCCCGGCGGATGGAGATCCTCTGCACCTACGACGGGCACGAGACGGGGGTCTCGGAGGACAACATCGACGGCGGCTTCGTGGTGAACGCCGGCTGGTTCAAGATCGCCCACCCGATGGCCCTGAAGCACGTCCTCGGGGCGATCGCGTGGATGCCGGAGTACTTCGCCCCGGCGCGGGAGAACCACATCGTGCGGAGCACGG
>Ga0315280_10005800_pt1 | contig 17391 bp, 29 predicted proteins | sample YL17G06_40_MG_FD_203697 | JGI IMG/M metagenome (GOLD analysis project Ga0315280, IMG submission 203697) | Sediment microbial communities from Yellowstone Lake, YNP, Wyoming, USA - YL17G06_40 | ecosystem: Environmental > Aquatic > Freshwater > Lake > Sediment | place: USA: Wyoming | collected...
AGATTGGAAGAAATGGAAATAAAATATAAAAAACTCTGCGAGATTAAAGGATGCAAGAACAAGGCAGTCGCATTCATCAATAAAAAATTTGTTTGTGAAGAACATTATTATAGATTAAAGCATCCACCAAAACCAATTCCTTTGCAGTATTTGGGAAAGTTGAGGAGATGAAACAAATATAACAAAAAAACAAATATAACAAAAAACGACAATAATTATAACTCCTTAAAAAGATATTTGTCAAACCAGAAAGTTTCAGCATACCGTAAAATAACATATATAGTATAATATAACAATATTTATAAATATGTTTTATTTTATTATAATATGAAAAATGATAATACAAAAAAAGATATGATACTTAAAAAGACTAAAGGTGCATTTTGTAAGTTTTGTGGCAAGTTTACAAAGCACGAAAACGAATTCTGCACACCTGAAGAGGGAAGAAAATTTTACGAAAAGGAGAAGAATAATGATTAATCAAAAAAGCATACAGACGTTGAATGCTGATAAGTCTTTGTTACAGTCAGGGATGAAGATTGGACTGTATATTGAGTGTAGAAAATGTGGATGGGGAAGAGTATATATTATTGACGATAGTTTATGGTTGTTACAGAGCAGAGAATTAAGTGCTACTTCTATTGAGGTTGAATGCGAGAAATGCAAAAATGTGATTTACGTAGGAATAGGATATATTAAAGATGAGAAGAACTTCAGTTATGTTAAGCCAAATTTCTTTGGTAGAAGCGGACTTCAAGTCTGCGACCAAAACGGACTACAATCTATGGAGGAACAAAAATGAACACACCTAACCTACAATTTATAAAGAAAGGCTTAGCGTATAAAATCTTAAAATTTCTTCACGACCATAAAAGTGAAGAAGTTTGGAGCAGTAAATTAAGTAGAAAGTTTGAAATGAGTGAACCAAATGTAATGTTAGTTATCAGACAATTAGAAAAATGCGATTTAATAAGAAAAGAAAAATCAAAATTTTCTAAGAGGATTGGAACGTTAAAGCTTACCGATAAAGGAAATGCAGTCTTGGAGAATCTGGACAAAATTGATAGTATTGTAGCTGCTTAAAGCTACACACTTATACCACCTTTCTCCATTAAATAATAATAGACATCGGGTTTATTCTTCTTTAGCCATTCAGCAAAGAATAATGGATTGAGATGTGCACTATACTTTCCTACCTTGTGATTGCTATAGCATAAAGTTATACCGTTCATCAAATCTAGCCTTAGATGAGGAAAGTTTACTTTATCTAAAATATGATGAGCTTGACAATTTTGTGGAGGTCCATCTTTTAAATATCTAAGACAAATCTGACACGTATAATTATCTCTTTCCTTTATTGCTTTTGTCCACTGAGCTAATTCTTTTTCCTTTATTCCTTTTTTTGTAATTGGTCTTCCCATCCTTATCTTTGAATATAGAAATTCTTTCCTCCTTTCTTCACCTTATACAGCTTTTTCCAGAACTCCGCCTTCTTTTTTTCAATCTCAGCCTCCAGTTCTTTTAAATGCTTTTCAGCATCTTGAAAAATATCTGTCATTTTCTTAGTGTAAATAATCAAAGTATCTATACAATTTTTTAACGAATGTTTGCTCTTCTATCAATAAACACAACTTCTTTATGTCTAGCGTATATAATTGTTCTTCTCCACGCTTAGTAGTTGCCATTAATATTTTTTTCTCTCTCAGCACTTTAAAAATAATACTCATTTCAAAATGCAATTCTCTCTTATCTAAAATATTTAATTCCTCTTCGAAGTCTCTCAAATCTCCTTCAAAACCTTTCAAGTAGGACAAATCAATTAATAAGCTTAATTTTGAAATTGAATTTAAGTCAGTCATTTTAATGTAGATAATCAAAGTATTTTCTTAATTCCTGAACAAAGCCTTGTTCTTCTATCAACTCACATAATTTTTTGATATGCACTTTAAAAAGTTGGCACGAATAAACTTTTCGGGCTGGATACATTATTTTCTTCTCTATTAATGCTCTAAATATCGCTCGAGATTCAGGATTTCCTCGAGTTACACCTAATTTCTTCTCAAAATCATATAATGTGCCTTCAAACTTTTTCAGATAGGAGATATTAATCAAAATCCTCAGTCTATTAGTAGTGTTGAGGTTTAAAAGTGAAGGATTAGTCACCATTTTTATCAATTAAATTAATAATCTTATTTTTTTAAACTTTGTTATATTGCCAATTCCACTAACTTTTAATATCTCTTTATAAAGACTACATTATTAAAAATTATATGGTTGTCTTAGACAATTTCTTGGAGAGAGTTGAAAGGAGGTTAAATAATAATATAGCATGGCTTCTAAAAATAAAGCTATTGTTGTACTTCTAACCATTCTAGTTTTAGGTATTCTCGGTATTGGAGGTTTCGCTGTTTATAAATTAAGTACTCCACAGACAGGATTTGGTGCCTGTAAGGCATCTTCAGACTGTCCTGCTGGATATCAGTGTACAAACGGTGCATGCGAGAAAATAATTGAGAATACACTAAAAGGTAAGGCTGCAACTGTAAGTGTATATGCATATGACCAAGCTGCAAACAGTCCTCAGAGTACTAAGATTATAGTTCCGCTATATCTTATCACTAATCCAGTTATTGGAGCTAATGAAGTAACTGGTGATAGTTTTGCTGCTGATGGAGCAGTTCTATCAAGTTCTGCAAGAACTGACGTAACCGAAGGGTTAACTGTTGGTACTTCATTTGCTGCTATTGCTGTCAACGACACTTACTACGGTCAGTGGAGCCCAGCTACTACTATTTCATCTCAGGCTATGACTTTAGATTTGAATGGATATGCTGTTGCTGCACATGGTGGTAATATTGTTCTTAGAGATAAGGATGATGTTACAATAACACCTTCTGCAACTGGTACTGTTAATTTGACTCTAGGTGCTACTGAGACTGAAGGTTTCAAATATTTTAGAATAGAGAATAATAACTCTAATAAGGCTTGGAACGTTTTGGGATGGTACATAGATAAGGCTACAGGAAGTAATATATCAAAGTTTACTGTTGGTAGTGGAGGAACTGAATCAAATAAGGCTTCTCTTTCTGGAGTTGGATACACTAAAGGTGGAAACAACTTAATCAGAACTGACAACGATGATGAAATATTCTACTTCAACGAACCTTTACTATTGCTAGAATATGATAAAGTAGAAGTTGCTGATATGCAAGTCACTGCTGATGGTGATGGCTGTGCAGTTGGTGATACTTTTACTATCTATGTATTCGACGGTAGTTGGTACAGAAGTGCAAAAACAAATTCTATGAAGTTTGGAGCTGAAACTGATGCTGATTCTCCTTCAGATGTAGGAGCAAGCGACTTCAGTAAAGCTTACGCATGTAATGCGTAAATAAACTGATAAGAATTTATTTTCTTTTTTTTTTTCTTATTTCTTTTTTCTTACCTTTCTTAACAACCAAATCAAAATTATTGCAATGATAGCAAGTAGCCACCAATAACCATATAAAATAAATAGAAGCAGATTAAGAAATTGTCCACCACTCATCTTTAAACTTCCTCGCCAATAATATCATTAACTACTTCCTGTCCCTCTTTTTTCCCACTCTCAATGCCAACAGCTTTATCCAAATCAAAAAATGTTTGTCTTTCAGCAAACAATAAAAATGCATCTATTAACTTATTTATCTTTGTATTAGTATCCTCATTTCTAAACACTCCCTCTATTTGTATCTGTATTGCATATCTCCCATAAATTCCTTGCTGATATTTTAATAGTAAATCGTATAGAATGTTATAGGCAGCAGTTGTCTCATCTAACATCTTTTGTAATTTTTCTCTCGTATCTGCATCAGCTACATAACTCTTAGCTGAATTTATAATCCTTCTCATAATCGTAAATACTTTACTCTTATCTAATACATTTTCTGTAAGTGCATATACTTCCTCTAATATTGTATAGGGCACTTCTGTCGTTATATACCTATTTATTTCCTTAATTTCAGTTGATGTAAAAAGACGAGTTGTTGTAAAGGAATCTGGTTCATTTTTTGTTGTCCTTGGTATTTCTAATCCAGCCATGTATCATCTTCCTCCATTTCAGCCTCTCCTATTATTTCTTTTTCTTCAAACTCATCATTATCAATATTCTCACTTTTATCAATTTTTTTGATTTCCTCACTTTCCCCATTGCCACCATTTTCTTCTCTCTCAACTTCTTCAACTTTCTTTCTTCTCTTAGGTTTTACATTCTTAACTAAACTCTCTTTGAATTTTCTATTTTCCATCATCTCTCTATGTCTCCTTTCATAATCTTCTCTCAACTCTTCAACATCATCCTTTATATTGATATATTGATTAACGTACTTCTTCCACACTTGGCTATAAAAGTTGCCATCTCCTTCTTGCCAATAAGCACTTCTAGGAAGTAGGATATATATTTTTCTCACATCCTTATATCCCTCAACCAGATAAAACTCTCCACGTCTTAAATCATTCAATCCTCTAATTTGACTTTTCGTCATCTTTCCTACTGTTGCTAACGAATTTGCAATCTCTTCTCTATCTCTACGAGATGTAGCTGCAATACGTCCTAAGAAAGTTAAATCCTGGCTTCCCTCAACGATACCTCTTACCTCAGAAGGAGACTGACAATCTCCAAAGAAATGCATTCCACGTCTTCCATATCTAATATAACCAGATAATAGTCTCCTGAAGAACTTAAATCTATCATCTACAATACTATCATCTGTTGCTCTAAAAAACTCACTCATTTCTCTCATTAAAATAATATTTTTGGTTTGAAGCTTTCCTTCATCCAATAACTCTTTAATCTTTCTACAGAACCAGCCCATAATAAATAAATGGTACACTGGTGGTACAAAATCCAAGCATACAACACTTATAGTTTCTCTATCTTTCATCTCTTTTAGAACATCTAAATTAAAATCACATTTTTCTGATTGTAATAACTGTTCCTTTATTAAAGGCCTTAAAAAGCTTTTCCACAGTATCTTGTTCTCACCATCTAATTTATGAATGATTTGTTCAACCTCAATACCATCTTCTTTTCTCTTTAACTGGTCAGTAACCTCTTCCCAGCAATAACGTGTATCTGAAGAAATATTGTTTATAACTAACCTTATATCGTCTAAAACAATATCTTTAAACGGTATAGTAAAGATTTTTGATTTGACAAACGGTTTATTTTGAGGTAATTCATCTGGAAGTTTAGTTGCAAACAAAGGATATAATAAATTCACAGAGTATTGTTTACTTGCTTCTTGAGTTGGATTTACGTTCAATATCTTTTTTACTCTTTCCCAGTATTCATCATTAATAGAAGGAAGTGTCCAGTATAAATGTTCATTTCTCTGCCCTCCGAACAAGTCTATTATCTTATAACCTAGTAAATCGTGATAACGCTGAGAAGATGAAAGCATAGCAGTAGTCTTGCCACTTCCAATCTTGCCATAATAAAATGCTCCACCTATTAACTGAGGAGGTAAAGTCATCACTACACTTCTTACAGGGTCGACCCTAATAAATTTTTTAATCATCTATATCCTCCAGATGCTTTGTTTAGGTTGCGAAGTAGTATTTGATTGTGAAGATGAACTTCTAATCCCATACTCCTCATATTCGTGTTCTTTGTAAATCGGTAATGTATTTTTAAAAATTTTTATCCGTGGTCTTATCTTCTTCTCTTCTTCATCCAAATCTATTATTTCTTCTATTTCGGCCATCTCCTCAATATCTTCCAATTCTCCTTTTAGAGTCTCTTTCTCAGATTCGTCGTCACTCCTCTCTAACTCTCTTTTCTTAGTTCTGAACTCTCTAACCAATTCATCCTTTTCTCTTCTCCTTTTTGATTTTTCCTTCATTACTTGACAAAATCTATCAGCTTTTCTACAATCAAACATCATAAAGGTGAAACCTCTATACTTCTTCTTCCAAATATTCAAAATATATCTCCCTAGACCAAAGTTATCAACTAGCCATTTAGCAAATTGAGCATCTGTTTGTATTCCTAACCCTCTTTCTGCATCTACACACGCAAAGATATCTCCGCTTTCACCATAATCGATTACACGCACAGTTTTCCAATCTGTTCTCCATTCGTATTTCGAATTAGGATTAGTTCTCACTAGCGTTGCTCTCTGTATTCTAACTCTAACTCCACTCATTCTTTTCCCTCTGTGCTTTTTGTAACTACTTCCTCAGTTTTTGTTTTTATTGCTTCTCTCTTCTTATGATAGTCCACAAAATATTTAATCAGTGCACGTACAGCAGATGATTCCGAAGTAACTACTTTCACTCCTTTTTCAACACGTACCTTTATACCTTCTTGTGGCACTTTTTTTGTTGTCAATATTAGAACAAGAAAAGGTTTAAAATAATCTTCTACGAATCTGTCGTTCATATAAAGAGTAACAGGATGATAGGATTGTTGGGTCACCATTCAATAATTAATAAGAATCAATAGTTTATCAACTTTTTGGTAACTTATAATTTAACTTATAAGTTAATAAAGATAGTGAATCGTAAGAAAGGATAAATATGCACAAGTACCCAAATTACTATTTATATATAAATAGAGACAAAAAGACTTAAATAGTCTCTTTACTTAATACATATAAAGTAAAATAAAAGGTATGTACCGAAATATTTTAAATTACATCAGTACCCAAATATTTTACTTGAGTACCTCATAAAGTAAAATGGATATAAAAGAACAGGAGATAAGAAATCAAATCAAAAATCTTAGACTTCAGTTACCTAAAAAGAATTTGGTACGCAAGTTGCCTTCAGTACTTTCGATTGAAGAGGTACACAAACTTTTTAGTGTTATTACATCTCCAAGAGACCTTATGCTCCTCCAAACTATTTATTATTTAGGTAGTAGAGCAGGAGAGACAATTCAAATTCGTAAGTGTGATGTCTATCTGAAGGATAGATATGTTATTCTAAGGGCAGAGACTACTAAACGTAAAAAGGAACGGCGGCAACCTATTCCTCTTAACTTTGTTCGTCCGTTGCAACAATACATAACTAATCTAAACGAAGAGGATACCTTATTTAAGATTAGAACGACTCAACGAGTTTGGCAAATCGTAAAAGAATATGCAGAGAAGGCAGACATAAAGAAAAAGATTCATCCGCATACACTAAGGCATTCCTATGCTACACATATTTATGAGAAGACTGGCGATATTGAAAAAGTTAAAGAGTTGTTAGGGCATGAAGATATATCTACTACCCAAATCTATACACACGTAAGTCAAAAGTCTAAAAAGGAAACAGTTGACTCTGTTTTCAAATGATAAAAAGGATGCCGAGCTGAAAAAATATTATTATCAACGATAATCTAATCCTTCTTCTCATGCATATCTTTTTTTGTATTATCATTTTTCATATTATAATAAAATAAAACATATTTCTCATGCATATCTTTTTTTGTATTATCATTTTTCATATTATAATAAAATAAAACATATTTATAAAATGCCGAGCTGAAAAAATATTATTATCAACGATAATCTAATCCTTCTTCTCATGCATAGATAATTTTCTAATCCATCCAATCAATATAGTATTGGGTATAGCTTTAAACATAGAATTCTGTCTTAACATAAAAAAAACTTTCAATCTTGCCTGTTTAAGACTATAAGCCTTCACAGTCATATTAACATCATACTTAAGAGATAGTCCACTATCGATAACACCAGTAACTCTAAAAATCTTTATTTCTTTTGGCATTTTCTCCTTTGTAATATACTTTCAGCAATTATCTAAAAAAGTCAACTAAAGCGTTCACTCCAACAATTACAGTTGCTGCCACTTTCATTATTGTAGGTTCCCAAGGAAGCCATACTAATACTGCCGCTACTACAAGTGATACACCTTGTATCCTATGTAAGATTTTCTTTTTCATTATACTTGTAAATAATTTATTGATGTGTTGTGTCCTGTAATAGTAGCAACGTGTTTCCATCCTTTAGTGCCATTAATCTATCTCCTTCTTGAAAAGTTTAATATCTTTTTCATTACCAACTGCTACGATAGTAAAAAGTGTTGCTCCATATTCGTCAGCAGATTCACTATCGTCTTCTTCTTTTACAATTTTGAATTTAAGTTTTTTGATTAGTTTGTCATCTAATGTATCTGTAATATGTTTTAGAACTTTCGGCTTTGGTAAATTTAAGACATATTCGTTTAAAAGACGTTTTTGGAATTTGTATTTCTTTAGTTTCATTTTTTTCTCCTCATAGATGTTGCCGAACCATAACTTCCAATACCAATATAGATAATTCCGTTAATTCCTCTTGCTCTAAACGAATAAACTTTATCACTTGAAAATCCTCTTCTTTTTCTTCTTTCTGCCACGAATCATCTTTGCCTCGCAGACATTACCCTGTCCATCTACGTAATAAAGATATCCTGGCTTTCTTTTCACTGCATTTCTTACAACAATTGTTCCCATATTTTATATAATAATCGATAGTTTATAAATATTTTTATTAAATAACTTTTTTCTACGGTCCTACTATATGCACTCTACTATAATCCTCTAAAATATTTGAAACCGCATGTGCTCTGTCATACTTCATACCTCTCCTCATCAACTCTATTTCAACCTTTTCGTGCTGTATTGTTCTTCTCATTCTTTTCTTATCAAAGTCTTTCCAAATCAAAATTGTATGCTTAGAGTATGGAAATTTAATATGTAATTCTTTTGCAGCGTACCAATTCATACCTATAAAACCGTTTCCTATCTTTTCTTTAACATAAACTATTTTATATTTTGTCATACTTATTCTCCTCCGTCTAAAATTTTAATAAATACATAAATAAAAAAGAATTCTGTCGGCCAATAAGAAAAAAATTTCAGAGCGACATTATTATATAGTCTCACAAACTTATCTTTCAAACATCTCCTTTTTTTCATATCTAAATTAATAATCGAAATTTTATAAATATTCTTATTAAATAATATAGCTAGGGGTGGAGTCGAACCACCTATCTCAGGCTTTCTTAACATTGGGTTGAATGTCCTGTTTATGAGGCCTGCGAGATAACCGCTTCTCTACCCAGCTGTATGAATATCTTTATGCTTAATATACTTATCTTTTATGTGTCTCCAATTTTCTTCAAACGTAAGAGTATTATCAACTTCTGCCTCAACATCAATTAAATCAGTATCTATTCCATAATCTGTCTTCAGTAAATTCTTAATGCCTTCTATCATAGTTTGTTTATTGTGTACCATTCTCCCACTTCAACAGACCTTTTCATATTTCTCTATAATCAAATCTCTTATTTCATAAGGACACCTCTTTTAGTTGTCCTGCCATTTTGATATAGTAGTTTGTCCTTTGAAAGCAAGTTTGACCTCTTCCTCAATTTTTTCTAAATCCCAATTCATAGATTCAAAAATAGTTGCAAGAGGCATAAAAACTACTCTCTCTATCATTTTTATCTTATCTATACTTATTCCCATTTCTTCTGCTTTTGCAAATTCAGAATCATATTCAAACAAAACACTATCTGTTTCCTTTTTTTCATCTTTTACATATAACATCAAAGGTTTATCGCCAGACTTAAACTTAGTTCCAATATGATTATTGCTCCATAACATACCTCTTATTCTAGGCAAATCGTTTTCATACTCTGACTTATTTATTGCACTAGGAAAAGCAATTTCACTTGGCTTATAATGTCCACTATATATCTTTCTGCACTCACTAACTATATAACTCTTGACCTCTTCGTAATCCTTTCCTTGTAGTATCATCTCTAATATATCTCTTTGTATAAATTTAGTTCGTTTACTACTACTGCTTCTTACAAATTCAAATCCAGTTATAGTAATATAGTCTTGGTCATACCCTTCTTTCCAAATCATATGACCAGCATATCTTTTCTTTTTTCCAACAATTAATTTATCATAGAACTTCTCAAACTTTATTTGGAAATAGTGATTACTTGCACCTTTTGCTGTGGCAAATTCATTATACTTCTCATTCAATAAACTAACCAATCTCTTTCCTTCTGCTATGCATTCATCCTTTTCTTTAAACTTCTCATTCAGAACAACGTATGACGAATCAGTATCTACAACAACTACTGTATGTCCTTCATCTTCCATTAATTTTTTAGTGAATTGAATTATCTCACGACCAACCATAGTTATTGATGATGCATTTCTAATATCAAATAATCTAAAAGAAGGAGTAGCCTGTACTCCATAAAGAGTACAAACGACAAACTTAGCACACTCATACAAATTTGCATATTTTTTATAGTCGTCCGAACCAGCTTTTGCTTTGTCCCTCTTTGATTTGTAATCTAAACTCACTTGTAATAAGTCGTCTATAACTGCTGGCAATATTCCTATCTTCTTAGTAGTATAGGAGCATTCACCTATTTTAATGTCTCCATCGTCACACAAGGTTTCAAAACTAATATTCATACTCTTTATAATAAGAGGATAGAGTGTCTTAAGGTCAAGAGCACATACATTATTATATAAACCAGGTAAAGCATATACAAACGCTCCTTCAAATCCTGCCTCTCTTTCATCTTTCGGTATATACGGACCAGCTACTTTTCTTTTAGAAGGCAATATAATACTGTGTCTCTTAGCATAACTTAGCACTAAAATATCAACTAATCTCGAAAAGTAATGAAAATCGTCAAAATTGCATCCAATCATTTGCCTCATCCCATCTACAAATTCAACTAATTCTCTCTTTTCAGCTATTCTCATACTCAACTCAATATCCTTTCTATTATATTTAATTAATTTTTCAGGTGTTTCCCTCCAACACTTATCTGCATTTACAATTTCTTCTTTTCCCTCTCCCAATTCCTCTTGCGATACGTTGTCTAAAGAATAAGAAGGAATTTGATTAAGGTTTATCTTTTTATAATATTTTAACAAATCAAAAATTACTGTTCCACTTATATTAGGTTTAAGCCAAGACCCGTCTTCACTTTCCCAAAACCATACTCCTCTCCTGCTTCCGTTTGTACACAATTTATCCTTGCCTAATCTTAATACATCTAATCTGTTCGCAATATAAGAAATGTCGAATTCTGCACAATTATGAACTTTGATACCGTTTGCATTAAAATAATGTTTTTCAGTTTCTATGTCGTAACACTCCTTTTCACCGATTTCTTTTATGCTTTTTACTTTTATTAGATAATTATTGCCTGAACACATCAACTTAAGAGATTTTCGTTTATCATCGTAACACTTACCATTTTTAGGAATTACAAGATTATCTTTCTTGTATCTTATTACTATTTGCTTTTTAAGAAGGGTTAAAAAATGGTTATTCCGTTCCCTTTTGATTATTGATAAAGTATCGGAATGAGAGGTATAAGAAGATAATACATTATTATAAAAAAGTAAAGTTTGCAATTTTTTCATATCTTCTTTTTTTGTATTACTTAAACTTACAATTCCATAATCTTTATCAACACTTCCATCTCCGTCCACTAATCCACTAAAAAAATGTGTAAACTGACTAAAAGAAAGGTGTGAAAGGTTTTCTATATCCAATTCTTTTTTGCCACTCTTATTGTATATAAAAGAGAAGAGCAAATTACTGAGTTTATTATCCTTCCTCAGATACAAATCATAATAATAACACTTATCCCAGTGTACTTTCCATTCATACTTTTTCCACTTATTAACTTTCAAACCATATTTTTTAGATATACCATCAACCCTTTTTATTAAATTTTTATCTTTATTGCAAATAGAAACAATTCTTTCCTTAGGATTATAAGTTCCGTCTGTATATATTATTCCCAATAACCAAAATAAATCTTCTGGTAAATTCTTAAAATTTTTATTCTTATTTTCTTTTAATTCTGACAATAAAAAAATATCTTTCCCTCTGCTCTCTCTTCTTATATCCCCCACCTTTTTATCTCTCACTTCTTTAATAAGAGAATCATAATTTTTGTAACTGTTTTTCTCTTTATATACTACTGGTATTATGTGCTCATCTGTTACATTAATTGTATTGCCTAGCCAATCACTAATTTCATAACATATCTTTTTGCCACTGTATTTTTTCTTTTTTATTTTGCCATAAATGTTCGTTTCATCCCCTTCTCTGGTATCCTTTAATTGTTTTATGACACTCTCTAATAAAATATATGTGTCAGCAGATACACAATTCCATCCTAATAGCATATCTGGATTCTTATCTTTATAAAAATCTAACCATCCTCTTAACATCATTTCTTCATTAGGATAAGGTATGATTACTACACCTTCTACTTTTATATCTCTGATTTTATTAAAATCTGGATGCCAAATAAAGCATCTATATATTTTGTCATATGAATCGTAGCATCCAATACAAGTTATTGACTCTTTAGCTGTCTTAGCATTTATTCCTTCATATTGCATAGTCGTTTCAATATCTAAATATAATCTTCTCCAGTCAAACTTCAAATCTATCCCGTTTTTTGCTAGGTTATCCTTTTCATCAATCAAAAATCTTAGTACAAAAACAATATCGTCTTCAAAAGTCTTAATGCCATAAGTATCGAACGCATCCCTCATAAATTTAACGTTTCCAGGATTATATGTATAGACTTTTATTACATCTTCTCCCATAAGATTACGATATCCGTCATCCTCCATTTTATAAATGTAAGGAGAAAGTATTGATGGTATTTCTTTTCCCTTCTCAATATAAAAGTAAGGATAAAATCCTTTAATCTGCTTTACTGACTTCGTTCCTTCATCATCTCTGCCATACAAATATATGGTTGGAGTAGCCTTGATTTTTCCTTCATCATTACCATATCCCCAACTGCCATTTTTGTAATCGTTTCTATATTCAACCAAATACACGTGAAAAGTCATACCGTACTATTTAGTACACAACCCACTAGGCAAGTTTCATTATATTTAGTGTAGTTGACACTGTTTATATTTAAATTTAGATTGCTAGGTATCTGCAGAGTTGCATTAAAAGTTCCACAACTCAAATTACAATTACAATCTGGAGGGTCACACGTATTTGTACAAGTAGAATTATCAATAAAAGTTGGACTAAAATAATTATCGAATCCAAAGTAGATAAAAAAGCCAACTCCAGCTGCAACTATGACAATTAAAACTAGGAATCTTAAATCGACAACTCTTAATAAAGCCTTACTCTTTTTTAGTATGCCATTTGAGTTGTCCTTCCACTCTTCTAACTTCTCATTATCATCCTCTTCAACTTTCTTTTTCTTTTCAGGCTCTTCAACCACAATCTTCTTACTATCTCCTACCATCTTTCCCTCCTTTCACTTCTTTTACTCTTTTTATCATCTTATATTTTTTTATGTGTCCTCCTAATCCTTTCTTCTAATATTTTTAGTTTTTTCCAAGTTAATGCCGCATAGTCTGCAATATCTATAAGTTCTTCCTCCCACTCCTTAAAAATATTTTGCTTCATTAATTGATTTGGATACTTCTTTCTACCTAACACTAATCTCTTTCTCATCTTTTTCATAAATTCATCAATTTCCTTATTTGTTATATCTGTCATTTTATTCAATTAACTGCACATAGGCATCTCCAATTTTAAGTCCGATACATCCGTGATGTCTCTTAATAGGCTTTCCTTTTCTTATTCTTGTTGCCAATCTTTTTATATATGAAGGAGAAATCTCTTTGAGCAACTCTCTAATTAATTCATCGTGAGGAATATTTTTTGCAATAGTATCAATAACCAATTTCTTATCTCTTTCTACCGCTTCTTCATCAACTGGCTTAAAAATTATTTTATCATCATGTATTATACCATCTATTTTCTTAGTTGTAGTTTTACTATATACATATTCCTTACCATTTACTATTACAGTAGATGGTTTCCTTACGTCAATTTCAACTCTTGTCTTTTCAGTCATTTGTTTTTTCATTTTCACAAATCTGTTTTACATATTTTAAATTATAATTAATTGCATCTCTTTGTTCTTCACTTAGTTCAACTATATTAAAATAATTTGTTGAACGCTTGATATCCTGCTCATCCTTTATGGGAAGCTTAATTTTGTTTACCCCTAACTTAAATGGCATAGTCGAATCAGCCGATTTTATCCAATCATACTCTATCTCCTTCTTAAAATTCTCCCAACTATTTACTCCAAAAAGATGTATGTGTTTATTTATCTTCAGTTTACCCTTCTTTATTTCCTTATCAATCATTTTTAGGAAATCTGGTCGTCGCATACCATCTTCTTTTCTAAAAGCATAAGTGATTGCTAAGATACTTATTCCGGGTATAGTATTTAAGATTTTGAATTGTTCTAAATCTTCTTTAAAGTCTTTATTATCTGCGTAGACTGTAACTAAAATTTTTTTCAAATATCCCAATTTTCTTATCTTATGTATGCCATTCTCTATTATAAATCTTAGATTGCTTCTCATAGGAATATCAGGAAAGACAAGAACATCTGCATCAATTAGCTTTGCTTTATCAGTCAACCACTCCACATCTTTATTTTCTCTTAGTTCATAAAAACTATTATCCATCCAAACTTCTCCGCCTTTCTTCTTAAATTCCAGGCAAGCTCTTTGCAGCTCATTACCTTCCTCTACTAAATGTGCTAACACTAAAGTTTTGTTAGAAGTTTGAAAAGCATCTTGCATAAATTTAAAGGGAGTAATTGTCACAAATTCCATTATATGTACTCCTTCACATATTTATTTATGAAGTCGTCAACATCATCAATTATTTGTCTTTCCTGAACTATCTTAAGAGCAGCAGTTCTAAATTGACAGCATCCACACTCAAGACAGTGAACAATTTTGCCATCCACTAATTTTGGATAATAACAACTACAAACTTTATCATAATCTACTCCTATCCTCTTTCCTAGAGCAACTATCTCGTGCTTAATCAAATGTATTAAAGGTGCTGTAAACTTTATATTAGTTCCCCAATTAAGAGAATATTTTAGTAGCTCATCGACAGCATACATAAATGTAGGATTATTGTCTGGGTATACAGAATCCATTTGTTGTCCTCCAAACGCTATTGTATCACATTTTAGCATCTCAGCAATACCTGCTGCAATCATAGCAAATGTTGCATTTCTATTAGGTACATATGATAACGTGCTTTCGGCATCTAACATCCTAACTGATTTGTCAGCTTTCTTTTGATGTAACAATAAACTAACATCTTTATATGGCTCAAAAACTTTTTTAGCATCATAAATAACTAATTCACATCCTAAGTCCTTTGATATATTTTCTACTGCATACTTCTCTACCTCTTCTGCAGCTTGACCGTATAGAAAGTGTATGAGTGTGACATCATATCCTAAATATTTGTATAAATAAGCAGTTGTAACTGAATCTATTCCTCCACTACAAATCACCATTACTCTTTTATTTTCTTTTCTCGGCCATAAAGAATAACTATTAACTTTTATATTGCGAGTATCAATCTCAATACAAGTATAAGGAGGCAGTTCTCGTGTTACTATATTAGAAGGTATCATTTCACTCAAAGATACAAATAAACACTGTTCTCCTTTAATTTGATATTGTAGAGGCATAAAATTTTTTGCTGCATATAATTTTTCATCTATCTTGTCCCAACATAAAATTGCAAAGCTACCTTTTATTAGTTTTAGACCAGTTACAACTCCCACTCTTAGAAATAATTCCGGAAGTATTGATGAGTCAACATTAGCAGACGGTTCTAAATCAAAATTTTGTATCAGTTCTTTGTCATTTGCTATAATTCCGTTATGAACTACGACATATCTTTCATTCTCAAACGGTTGCTGATTCCTTAATTCAAATCCAGCACCTGTTTCATATTCTGTTGTGGGAACTGCTCTTGAATTTGCTAAATATATAATAGGGTTTTGTTTTAATCCTACAAATTTTTCAGGATTAATCATCTTCTTATCTATTTCTTCTGTCTCTTTATACATAGCAAAATAGCCATATCCATCTCTGCCTCTTATTGATAACTTTTTTGTGATTTCGCTAACAATTTTTTTATCAAAATTCCAACTGGCAATAATACCACACATTTTATTTTTTATCCTCCTTGAACATATCTATTAATTTTAAAAACTCTTCTCTTGGGTTACCCTTTGATAAGTCAGGTTTAAAGAATTCTCCTCTAACAGCACTCGTAATAAATTCTCCTTCATCACCTTGCAAATTAGCACAAAAGTGGTTACCTTTTACAACAACTATGACTCCTATCGGACTTATATTATCATTAATCCAATCTGCAATTTGCTCTGCAAATCGTTCCTGTATTTGTAATTGTGCTCCAAAATACTTTACAATTCTATCTATTTTATTCAATCCTAACAATTTTCCACTAGGTATTATTCCAACATAGGCTGTATATGGAAAAGGAGTTATATGATGCTCACAAAAACTAATTCCCTTAACACTCCTAATTAGCATCTCCTTACAATCACTCTTGAAAATTGTAATTGGAATTATACTGTCCTCCAGCTCTCCATTTCTCTCATCTTCATTCATAACAACTAACTTTTTTCTATACCCATAAAAAATATTATCGTATAATCTTGCAATTCTATCTGGAGTTGCTTTAATGCCTTCTCTATCTATATTTTCTCCCATCTCTTTCAAAATTATTTTTACTGCATCTTTTACTTTTTGTTTATCCATTTTAACTTATATATCCACCATCCTTTATTTTCTTTTCAGTATCAACTCTTATTTCTGTAGTTCCCTCATCTGATTCTACCCATCCACAATCCGGACAATACAATCTTCCTTTCAAATAACCTATTTCCATATCGCAATAAGGACAAGATACCATTAACGTCCTTTTTCCTCCTTCCTCCTATTTATCTCCAATACCCATTCTAATTCAGTAATCGCAGCATTAATATATATCTGAGCTCCATTCACTTTTCCTTTTTTTGCTTGCTCAAGATTATTTCTATAATTTCCTAGCCTCTCTAATACGTCTTTTTCACTCTTCATACTCCTCTCCTATTATCCCAGACTAAGACGTGTAGTCTTGGTGTGAAATTATAACCCTTTAATTTGCAATACTCAATTACTTCTGGCATTAATTTTAATTGCTCTTCTCTTGTTTTTCCTTGGGGCATAATATACACTGTGTCACTTCTAATTCCTACCTCTTCTATAACTTGTTCCCACCACATATCTTCTTTATTTTCGTAAATAAACTTAAACCGAGTATTAAAATCTAATAATCTCTTCAAAACGTCAATATTTATAGCTTGTCTCTTAGGAGAGCAATTAATGCTAAAACAATTCCAAAAAACATCGTCGCTAAATATGGTACCGTTTGTTTCAATATCAATACTGTACCCTTCTTTGTCCAATTCTTGAACTAAAATTAT
>Ga0315280_10005801_pt1 | contig 17389 bp, 16 predicted proteins | sample YL17G06_40_MG_FD_203697 | JGI IMG/M metagenome (GOLD analysis project Ga0315280, IMG submission 203697) | Sediment microbial communities from Yellowstone Lake, YNP, Wyoming, USA - YL17G06_40 | ecosystem: Environmental > Aquatic > Freshwater > Lake > Sediment | place: USA: Wyoming | collected...
TCGCTGTCGCGACATCCATAGCGATCAGCATGAGGCATGTCCCAGTAACAAAGACTATTCCGAGAACGAATCTAGTCCGAGCACCGACGCCGAGAATAGCTGGAACGAGACCTAGGACTATCCCTCCAAGTCCCGAGAAGTACAGGAAATGAGCTAGATAACCGTCGGCCCAATCTGAAAACAGAAAGGCCACGATTGCCATCAGAGATATGATTGCACCTGTAACCAAGCCGAAACAGCTCGCGCAGAAGCTCTTTCCTCTGAACCGCAACTCGTGCGTAGCACTCTCCTCATCCCCAAGAGGATGATGTCCGTGAAGGAGAAGAATACCGAAGATTCTGGTTGCTCTCGCATCGAGGCCTTTCAGATATTGCTCCCCGGACCGTCGAACCCCGACCAGTCGAGAGCACGGTCCAGGGAAGAAGGCAGCGAGCATTCCACCTAGGCAAATGAATCCATAGATGACCCCGACCACAATTTTTCTTTCCCCCAATTCGATAGTAGGCTGGATGGGTTGTTTCAGCATGCTCGTGGAGATAATCAAGCCAAAGGACGAGACGAGAAGAAGAAACACAATGTAGAGGAGGCGCGTGTACTTGCTTCTCATCTTGGTCGACAAACCAGCTCAGGGTTTGAGTTGCCTAATCAGGGACTGGCTCGCCAAGTAGCGGTAAGTTCTTCTTTTCAGTTTGTTTGACGAAAAGAAACCTTGCAGTCTCCTAGCCCATGAGCCGTAAAAATCGCTGTAGCAACTGAGCAATTCCTCCTGAAGTTCGTCCCTGCTCAGTGTCTTTGTTGGCATTATTGGATGAACCATATCATAATTCGCCCAGTTCGAATCCTCTATCCACCCGTTCTTCTTGGCGTCCTCATACACTTCGGTTCCAGGAAAAGGAGTCAAGAGCATGAAGATTGCGAGGTCCGGATCAATCTGATTCACAAATTCCCTTAGATCTGTGAGGGTCTCATGCGTGTCGTCGCGCTGTCCTATGATGAACGTTGTCTGGGCAAAAATATCGTTCCTCTTCATCAGCCGAACCGCATTACGGGTTTGCTCAGGACTAATGTCCTTGCGCATGCTTGCGAGTGTTGCCTCACTGCCGCTTTCGGCACCGGTCAGAATCCACATGTTGCCTGCTGAACGCATCTTCCCAAGGAGGCCGCTCTGATTGACTATGTCGTCAGATCGTGCCTGAACGAACCACATAATATCCTCGGAGATTCCACGATTAATCAGTTCATGGCAGAATTGTTCTGCACGAGGACCAAGAGAGAAGTTGTCATCGGTCAACCAGAAGAACTCCGCCCCATAGTTTGTGTGGGAATACTCTATTTCGTCCGCGATGCGGCTTGGGGATTTTGATCTCCACGTGCCTCTCCAATGCCTCCACTGCGAACAGAATGTACATTGATGCGGGCAACCTCTTGACCCCTCCACAAGTGCGTAGATTTTCGAGCCTGCCATCATTGTGAAATGATACTCTCGAACGTGCTCCTCGACGAAATGGTAGCCAGGCATCGGAAGTTCGTCAAGGTTCACTATTAGTTGCTGGTCTGGATTCTGGAAAATCTCTCCATTATGTCGGAAGGATATGCCACGAACATCGGCAAGAGATTTGGAGTCTTTCACAGCGTTCACGAGATCCACCAATGTGCGTTCCCCCTCGCCTCGAACGATCGCATCAATCTCAGGATATTTTCGGAGTGACTCGTTGGTTGTTGCCGTGAAATGCTGTCCGCCTACAACGGTCAAGATGGCCGGGTTCACAGCCTTCGCTGTGGCCACGGCTCGCACGGTCGTATAGGCGTTGCATGTGGCGAGGCTGCTAGAGGCGACTATGTCAGGACGAGAGCGTTCAATGTGCTTCTCTAGGCCATCCCAGCCAAGCGAGCTTGCTTGACAATCGAGCACTTCAATCTCCAGATCCGGTATCTTGCTCTCCAAGTATCCAGCAAGTTCCAAGATTCCCAAGGGTGGGGGTAGGTATTCTCCCATAACGAACCAGAAATGCTTGGGCGGTTCGACGAACAGGATTTTCACGTCAGCCCCATCCTCATTTTCCTAGTCTCTTGCCTTCCCTTCCTCCTCAAGATGGGTTTTAAGCTCATTCGCGCGTTGTTTGGGCCGAGGTTTTAGCGCTGCTGGTCAATCTTGATGATTTTCCGCTTGCACGCAGAGTCACCTACCTCAACTCTGCTTCCATATCGTTGATGCCGCGCTCGGCAAGTGCTCGCATGATCGAATTTCAAGGAAAGATAGCCGGAGGAGGAACGGTCGATTTCGACGAAGAGGCAGAGACACAGGTCCTAGATGACGCAAGGAGAAAAGGAGCTTCGCTGTTGGGCGCTGACGAAGACGAGGTGGCGGTCCTGTCAAGCGCGACGCAAGGACTCTGCTCAATCGCCTGGGCGCTGGACATGAAAGCTGGTTCAAACGTGGTCAGCACCGACGCTGATTACCCGAGCGTCGTCTATCCTTGGACGAGAGTTGCTCTAGAGAAGAATCTCAGCGTCAAACTTGCCAGGAATCGAGACGGAACCGTTGACGAGCATGAGCTGGAGAAACTCGTAGACGATCACACGGCAGTTGTCTCGATCAGTCATGTTGAGTACGGAACTGGTCAGAGGTTCGACCTTCGTTGGTTGGCTGACTTGGTGCACTCACATGGCGGTCTTCTAGTTGTAGATGCCACGCAGTCGGCAGGTCTAATGCCTATAGATGTTCATCGAGACGGCGTCGACGCTCTGGTGGCAGGCGGCTACAAGGGGCTGCTGGGTCCTTTCGGAGTCGCAATCTTCTATCTCAAGCGAGAACTGAACGACCAGTTGATGCCGCCGCTCGTGGGCTGGCGAAGCACTCCTATTCCATGGAACTTCGATGCTACAAAGATGACTTTTGCGAAAGAAGCAAAGAAGTTCGAGTATAGCACAATGGACTATGCAGCAGCTGTAGGCCTCGCTGAATCACTCCGGTACTTGCGTAGACTAGGGCTCGACGCTGTGACGAAACAGGTCACATCTCTGACGCGATCATTCATTCAAACAGTGATGAACGATCCTAGAATTCCGAACGCACTTACCCTGACACCAAAACAAGAGAAATCTCAAGCGAGTATAGCTGCGTTCAGATTCAAAGGCCGCGATCAAGCTGCTATTGCTGCCGGTTTGATTGAGCGTAACGTCGTCGTGTCGCACCGGTTCGACGGCATTCGATTCTCGTTCCATGTGTACAATACTGAGCAAGACCTTGCGGCTGCGACTCGCGTCTTGGAACAGCTGCTTGCGAATTGACCGGATCGAGAATGAAGCAATCGAACATGACTCCTGTGAACTCAGGCCTTACCGATCTGTGTGTTCCAGAAAGTCGCTGACACGCTCGAGACCAGCTATCAGGTAGTCTCGCGGTGACCCATACCCTATTCGGATGTAGCCGTCCATGCCAAAGTGGTCGCCGGGTACGATCAACGTGCCCTTTTCCCTGAGAAGCCGTTCGGCAAGATGAGTTGAGTCTATTTTGGTTTTGTACCTTACATAGGCTACCGCGCCTGCCTGTGGAGCGATCATAGACAGATTCTCTGAATGCCCCTCAACCCATTGTTTGATAATCGGCAGGTTGCCTACCAGAATCTCGCGTGTTCGAGTTAGGATTCGCGTGCGCATCTCAGGTTTCAGGGCTCTCCTCGCCAGGTAATCGCTGAGTGTGGCAGGTGCAATTGTAGTGTAGTCATGATATGCCCAGAGCACGTTCGCTTGATCTCTTGTGGTGACTATCCATCCAATTCTTAGTCCTGGAAGCCCGTACGCCTTCGAGAGGCTGTTGACAACGATGACTTTCTTGTATTTCCCCCAGATGCTGGGGGTCATCTTTCCGCCAAGTTCAGCTCCTTGATACACTTCATCCGACAATATCCAAGAACCAACACTCTTCGCAATTTCGCAGACTGCCCCCAGCTCTTCTTCAGTCATCACCGCGCCTGTAGGGTTGTTTGGATTGCATATCGCAATCAATTTCGTCCTCTTAGTCACCGAGCGTCTCAACGCCTTTAGATCTGGCACCCACCTGCCCTCGTGTTCGCGTAGGTGAAATGATTTCACTCTCACGCCGAGATTTTTCGATAACCCCCAGATTTGCATGTAGTTGGGAAGCATAATGACGATTTCAGTTCCTCTCTTGAGAAAGGACCACACTGTTAGGAAGTTAGCTTCAGCGCTCCCATTTGTGACCAGGACGTTTTTCTCATCTGCTCCGGCATAGACCGATGCTATCGCTTTTCTGAGCTCAATGGTTCCGTTAGTTTGACTGTAACCAAGCGATTGACTTTGAAAATCAGTCTCACCACCCAGCAACTCAGTCAATGTCAGAGGATGCACTCCGCTCTCAGTAAGATTGTACTCAACATGGTGCTCCCAGGTCGACTGCCACCGCTCCATTTCAAAACGCTGGAAAATCATATTCATCCCATCTTCACACTGATTCCAATTCCCTTCTTCTTGGCTAGCTGATAGACGTCGAAGGCTGTGGTAGTATCCTGCAATGCAATACCGGTGGGATATTTGACCTATCCTAGCAAGAGCCGTGAGTGCATGGACTTTAGGTAGCGATTTTCTGCACAAAATTTTCGAGAATCCGCTTGCCTGCTGGGTTCTCTTCGTTCCATCTCTCGGGGTGGAACTGCACTCCATACAGAGGGCGCGCCTCATGTCTCATGCCCTCGTTCTCAGTTTCAGCTGAGGTTGCGATACGAACGAAGTTTGGAGGTAGCTGTTTTACTCGTTCTCTGTGACTTTGCATCACCTTGATCTTGGCTGGTAAGCCAGCGAGCAGTGTGTCCTTGTCTTCCAACGTCACGGTCCGAAAGCCCTGAACGAGACCAGACGCCTTTGTCACATTGCCTCCATAGGCCAGCGCAAGCGCCTGATGCCCCCCGCACACGCCAAGAATGGGAACCGCGATCTTTGGCAGATACTCTATGAGACCAGCAAATCGAGCTCGATCAGCAGTTCTCGTGTAGAGCGCTTCCGTTCCACTCAACACCACCCCACCGTAAGAGCTGTTGACAATTCCCGGATCTGTGGTGGGAAAGCTTTCGAAATCTGCGAGTGCAACATTTCCGCCTGCCTCCTTCACTCTGTTGACGAGTTTTTCGAAGTTACGCCTGTACTTCGCCATCGCGTAAAGTCTAACGACGAGAATCTGCTTCACTCTTCAGGATCCCTCGGCACCATCTTCATTACGATATCGGCCCCTTGCTTTAGGTGACTCAACTACTCTTCGGTTATGCCCGTAACGTAGCCGTGGGCCTAGTTGGATTCGCGTCGAGCTATGAGGAGAAATGCAGCCGCAGCGAGCCTGATTCCCCGAAACGAGCTCTCTTCTAGGCTCTGGATTCTGAAACGATCGTCAAGGACGTTCTGCAGTTCCGGTTTCGTGAAACCTCTGGGACCAAAGTGGCGCTTGGGATTGTAGATGAACTCTTTTGCAACAACCACTCCACCAGGCTTCAGGGCACGCGCGACGAAGCTCGTCCAAGCTGACCATTCTGACGGATCGAGAGTGTGTAGAAAGCCCCTATCATGAACTAGATCAAATGAGCCAAGTTTCGCTTTAAAGGCGAGAACGTTTGCTGTTCGAAAATCAATCTTCACTCCAGCTTTTTCGGCGAATCCTGAAGCCATCCTAATCGCGCCGGGCGATATGTCGACCGCAGTGACCTTCCATCCACGTTCCGCAAGAGCAATCGCATGAATTCCAGGCCCCGACCCCAAGTCGAGAACCAGACCGGGATTGGGCGCAAACCTGTCAAGGGTGCTTAGTAGGTCTGGGTCCGGGGTTGGAGAGAACCATGGCAGATCCTCGGGCCTAACCCCTTCATATGTGGCTCTCCACCAGCTGTACTGATCCGACAAGATGCCCCTACGCTCAAGACTGCTAGGTCATTGTTGCTAAAGGTCGTTTCACCGATTCTTCCTCCACTTTGTCGTAGGTTCCATTGATCCGCTGTCTGGCACCATGGAACGGTAATGTATCAGACTAGGAACGTTGATATACTGCTCTCCATGCCTTTCGAGGTGGGAGGAAATCGAAGAAAATGGCACTTCAGAAACACATGCCTCTGATCGCGGCATTGCTCTTGATTGTCTCTGCGTTCACGTGGCCCGCTATCGCTTTCGATAAGAAACAGCGCGCTACCAAGCCATTGACTCTGGAAAGTCGATTCCGACCCCTGGCCGAAATAAGCGTAGCACCCTCAGCAACCCCTCGCTAGTCCCAGCTAGAGCAAGACGGACAGAAGATTTGCTTCTGCAATCCCCACGCCACCCGGACCGAACAAAGTCAGGGAACGAAGCACGCAGATGCATCGAGGGTGAGAACGAAGTGCAAACATCAGAAAACGCAGACAAGAACTGGTGACAACCTAGAGCGAAACTCCCGCCACTACCAAACCTCCAACAATCTCACCCAAGAAGAAACACGAAGGCTCACCCTCGAACTAACCCTCCCACTTTCCTCTCACCAAACACTAGCCCTAAACTAGGCAGCGCAGCACCTGTTAGGAACCCGGCCAAGCTACAAACTCTTATTGTGTTCCTGCTTCATTGAGGCGCATCAGCTGATCCGACTCATGGCACAACTAGAGCAACGAATCCCAGAACTCAAGGACGTCTACGCCGCGAGAAAAACAATCAATCACTACCTCAAGCCGACACCGCTCATCTACTCAAGGCGGCTCTCGAATCTTCTCGCGTGCAAAGTCTACCTGAAGCTGGAGAACCTTCAGCCAACTCGAGCCTTCAAGGTTCGCGGAGGAATCCACTACATGGACAAGATGAAACGCGAGGCCCTCAGCCATGGCGTCGTCACCGCGTCTACCGGTAACCACGCCCAGTCAATTGCCTACGCGGGCTCATTGTTCGGAGTCCAAGTGAAGATCGTCATGCCGAATGGAGTTCCCGAGCTGAAGATTGAAGCGGTGAAGGATCTCGGGGCCGAAGTGATAACCCATGGCAACTACTATGAGGAAGCGAGAGAGTATGCGGAACGTCTGGTTTCTGAGAAAAAATACCTCTACGTCCACGCCAGCAACGAACCTCTACTGCACGAAGGCGTGGCCACTATGCATCTAGAAATTCTCGAGGAACAGCCGGACATCGATATTGTCATCAACCCGATCGGCGGCGGATCTGGAGCCTCAGGCGCGTGCATCGTCTACAAAACACTGGATCCACGAATCAAAGTGATCGGCGTTCAGGCAGAAGGAGCACCGGCATTCTACCAGTCATGGAAGGATGGCGTACTCAGAGAGACGAATGGAGTCAAGACCGCGGCCGAAGGGCTTGCTACCGCGCAGGCATACGAGTTGCCGCTGAGAATCCTGCGAGAGAAACTTGACGATGTAGTACTGGTGAGCGACGAGGAAATGAAACGCGCCGTCAAGACCATCTTCGTCACAACAGGTCAAGTGGCAGAACTTTCAGGAGCAGCCTCAACAGCGGGAGCGTTCAAAATCAAAAATCAACTCAAGGGAAAGAACGTCGCTCTCTTAGTTACAGGAGGCAACATTCAATCCGACCAGCTTGCCAGCATCCTCACAGATTGATCGATCAGTCTCGAACACGCGTAAAAAACGGTTCAAATTCAGTCGCCCGCACCATTAGACCACACACACACGAAAACAAGCCATGAGACTCCTTAGAGGCTGAGCCCTCATCCTCCGGTTATCTGAATAATCGCACAGAGAAACCTTATGCAATTCAATACGCAGTTGACTTATGTCGAGGGATATTGCGTTGTTTGAAGACATTATTCCTGAGCACGCCCTTCGGCATATTCCCTTTTCTAGAGAGGCCTTTTCGCAGTGGAACGAGAGAGTAGACCTACTTTCTTTCTTGAGCGCACTTCATGATAAACGGGGAATCATCATAGATGCGTTGGGCGTCGAACGACCTGTCTCCTACGAGTTCTATGGTCAAGTGGTTTATGACCGGGGTGTAGAGAATGTCCGAACCTGGATTCGAAAGTTCTTTGATGCTGCGCGTGCAGTGAGGGCGCCACCCGCGTCTGTTACACCAACACCAGAAATTCCTGACTTCAGTGACGACCCGTACTTCGGCGAAGCGGCAAAGTATCTAATCGCCTGGGACGGCGTTGAAGGAGAGGCGCTTTCGGAAAGTGCTTTTTTCTCCATATCGCACCTCCTTGAATCCACCTCCGACATCGAGTGTTCTCTTCTCTTGTGTGAACAGCTGTACTACAAGCAGGCACTGCAAATATTGAGGAATTTCATCGAAGATCTCGTCTTGCCAATTTACTTTTGCGACAGACCCGGTGAATTCGCAGCATGGAGAACGGACGCTTACTACGTGCCAAATATGCGCGGGAAATACGGCATGCTCACAAAGCTTGTCGAGCGGAGGATTCTCTCTGAGGAACTGGCGAATGAAGCCTCAACCCTATACGGGGATCTTAACTGGTCTGTCCACGGTAGGGAATCACGAATGATTCATCGAGGGATTCACAGTGGACGATATGTTGGTCCAATTTTCAAGTACGGCGATTTTCGAGAATGGTGCGAATATGTGTGCAGATGTGTTACGCTAGGAATAAGATTGCTACGAGTGAACCTAATCCAATGGGGGAACGTATCCAACGGACGAGTGATGTGTAACATTTGCCACAACGAGGTAGGCTTCGAGATAGAGGAGATCATCTTTGGTGGAGAGACATTGCGCAATTATCGTTGTCCGCGCTGCGGTCACGAAATGATGCGTACAGAGCATTAGTCATATTTGGTATGTAGGAGCACAGAAGCGGATACGCAAAGTGGTTTATCGGCTACCCACATTTCTGGAGGGGTCGCACCATTGATACCACTCCCGGAGAATACGACGGTTCGTTGTTCGTGATTTATCGCTAGTTTGCTGTGTGTGCGCACCACTAGACCCCACACACATTGGTCAGCTGGCATTGAGTTTAGTTCCGCAGTTTGAGCAAAACTCATTTCCCGCAGGGTTGCCCGTTCCACATTTGCTGCAGAACACTCGCGAATGCCCTGCCTGCGCCGGAGGGACGGTTCGGCCGCGCCCTCTCATGACAAGCGCGGCTAATACGACAGCTAAGACTACAAGTGCAGCAATTATGATCAAGCTGTTCTGCTGCAACATGTCAACAAGCCCAGTCGAGGAGGTTGTTGCACTCTGCGTAGTTGTCTGCGGCTGAGTTGTCACCGCTGTAATAATCAGCACGACGTTGACCGTTCGTTCAACTCCTCCGCCCGTACCGTGTATGACAAGAGTGTACGACCCTGGAGGAGTTCCGGTTGCCAAGGTCACTGTCAGGGTGGATGAGAAGTTGGGTGTTCCTGAATTCGTGCTGAAAACACCGTTCGCTCCGGACGGCAACCCTGTGACTGAAAGGGAGACTTGGGAGTTGAATCCGTTGCTGCCAACAACGTTGATGGAGTAAGATGTAACTTGGCCTTGTGCAGCCGATTGCGAGGGAGGACTCGGGTCAATGCGAAAGTCAGGTGCCTGTGAGATAGTCAGCACAAGAGACGCTGAATGTGACTGACCGCCGCCTGACCCCCCAATGTTGAGCGTGTAAGTCCCTGGACTCGCAGTGCTAGAAGCCGCGATCGTCAAGGTTGATGAGAATGTCGGTGTGCCGCTTGTCGGATTGAGCGATGCTGTCACTCCAGAAGGCTGACCCGAAACAGTAAGCGAAACTTGCTGCGCGGTCCCACTTTTCAGGTTCACGTTGACCGAGGCTGACTGGGATTGTCCCGGCTGTAACGTCAGTGAGCTAGGAGATACCGCGATATCAAAATCGAATGGAGTCGGAGCGGCAACCGAGAACGTGTACGATCCGAAATTGTTTCCAGGGTTCGGATCATTAGCTGTACTGACCTGCCAATTGAGCGTGTGCGTTCCAGCAGTTGCAATCCACGGGCTCTGCGAGGACACAGTGAAAGTAACCCCGGTCGGACCGGGGTAGCTTAGCGAGCCATAACCACATGAGATTCCATCAAGAGTACATTGAGCAATGAAACTCTGGGGGTAACCTCCCGTAGTGGAGAGGACTATTACCTTCGCCCAGAGCGTCACAGCATCTCCCACTTTAGGTGAAGGCGGCTGAATTCCTACTGACGCGACCGCCCAATCAGTTGACACAACTGCGGGCAGTGTGGTGAAGTGGACTGTCGCGCCGTGGCAGCTTCCATCACTATTCGCAGCTCCCACCCAGTAGTAATAGCTGGTGGACGGAGTCAACCCGGTCGCTGCGTAGCTTACAGGAACCGAAACGACGCCACTTCCAATGTTCTGGGGAGGAGACATTCCTGCGGAGAATGTCGGAATATCGCCGAAAAACTGAGCGCCAGTTGATTTCCCGTTGGGGTTTACGCTTCCCCTGAGCGTCGCACTAGCAGCTGTGACATTGATCGGCGAAAGCGTCGTACAGCTCGGGGCGGCACCGTACACAGATCCAATTCGACCAGCCACCGAAAAAACCAACAACCCTGCGAATACGACCAGAAACAACGTTCGCATTCTAAGCCTCATAGAACCCACCCAGACTCTTGCGACTGTTACGTCTGAGCGCTAATATGGCTAACTGACCTCTGCTCCATGACGGTATCCCATTTCAGAATCTGACGCTTCTCCGTCACCCCGGCACTGAATTGTTCACGGAGCATTTTGAATGCCGCGCTGGTTCGCGAACCGGCTTACTGTTCCTGCGACCCATTTCATTCCTTTTGCGAAGAGGTCGAGCCTGATGTTTTCGTGTGTGTGTCCAATGGTGCGAGCAACAGAAATTGAACCTTGATTTTTCGTGTGTGTGGTGGGTCCCGTGGTGCGGGCGACGTAATTTGAACCGTCGTTCGTCGTTTTAGTGTGTGTGTGTGGGTGGTCTAATGGTGCGGGCGACTGAATTTGAACTCTGATTTGTGTGTGCGCACCTTTAGACACGTATCAGATATTTCCACGCTACCACGAGGTGAACAGGCTAGAATAGCCTGATCTGGCCAATAATCTCCTGATATAGATCCATCGCATCTACGGCAGGTTCGACGCTGAAGGTAACGAAATAGCCTTGGATTCTCATCATGACCATTGTGACTTTGAAGTAGCGAACTAGTGAGTACGTAATTGTTCCCAAATCCTGTTCCAGTTGTTCAGCTCCCTCCAGCATCACTGGCGCAAGTACTTGAGCAAACCAACGATCCTCCTTGTCTCGACTGAGTGACTTGACTCCCTCCCTCATGCGAGACTCCAGTAATTCGTTCTTCAGCCCACCGACTACCGAAACGTATCGAATGTTCTTGTCAACCGAGAATATCTTGTCAGCCAGTTCCTTGGCGTTCAATGTTTCCGCCTCTTGCACAATGATGATCTGGCATGTCATATAGCTTTTCACAGTTTGTCAACTACTTGCAGTCTGCGTCACAACTCTTTTTCCTCGAGGCGAGTTAGTTAGCCGAACAGAACTAGTGTGACTCCCACGCAGAAATAGAAGCCCAAGACGACAATGACACCCACCCGGAGCCAAGAATGACCTGCTGGCTGATTTCGAAAAATCAAACGCCAGTAGACCCATGAATCATAGAAACCGAACCCAATTAGCGCGATTCCGATAATCTGCAGAAACCAACCTGGCAGCATAACCCTTCACGTCTACACGATGCAATCGAGTTTCCAATGGGTTTCGGTACAGACACACATACGCACTTGAATCAATTTTGCGTGTGCGCGCACCATTAGACTCACGTAAGAAGCGATTAAGCGAAAAACATTACTCATATCTGCGGACGTAGCATTAATCTGGCAATCATCCCAAAATGGAAGGTAGCACATTGTTAGACTCCATATCGTTCATTGGCGGGGGAGTCATGGGCGAGGCCATGGTTCAAGGACTTCTCTCAAAGAAACTCTTGAGCAGTGAATCGATCACAGTCGGAGAACCCCGTGAAGAACGCAGAAAGGAACTAGAAGAGAAACATGGAATTAATGTCACCGCGAAGAACAGCGAGGCAGCAAAGGCATGTAAGATACTTGTGCTCTCTGTGAAGCCACAGGATCTAGATACCGTGCTGGCCGGTCTCAAAGGAATACTGCAACCTGAACAGATGGTCATGTCGATCGTAGCCGGTGCAAGACTCAGCGCGATAAGCAGGGGGCTAAGCCACGGCGCTATCGTGCGAGTAATGCCCAACACCCCAGCACAGATTGGAGAGGGTATCAGCGTGTGGACTGCGACGCCCGACGTGAAGCAGGGGCAACTTAACCAAGCACGGACTATCTTACAGGCCTTGGGCAAAGAAATCTACGTGAACGACGAGAAATTCCTAGACATGGCCACCGCAGTCAGTGGGACCGGCCCAACGTATGTTTTCCTGGTTATGGAGGCAATGATTGACGCGGCCGTCCACCTAGGCTTTCCGCGACATGTAGCATATCAGTTGGTCACTGAAACGATGAGAGGTTCCGTCATGTATGCAATAAAGTCGGGAAAACATCCAGCCGAGTTACGCAACATGGTCACTTCGCCGGGCGGCACGAGCGCCGCGGCCCTATATCAACTGGAAAAGGGAAGCTTGCGTACGGTTTTGTCAAAAGCCATCTGGGCTGCCTATGAACGGAGCAGGTCTCTAGGCGAAGGAAAAAGTCCTTACGTTGAAAAGAATGATGTCGCGCATGCATGACCAGAACCCAAATTCCGTTCCTCGCACCATTAGTGGCACACACGAAACCGTACCACCCACTGACGAATCTCCGATCTCAAGCAATTAGATCAGAACAACGAAACTCGTGCCGTCTCCACACATAGATCCATATTCGAACTTCCGTCAGTCTACCAAAAACTGTAGCAACCTCGTGCGACCGTCGGAGTTTGAACTTGATCGTGCGTGTTCCTCTCTAGAGCAACCACTCGAAGTACTTTAGGGCGATCGAAAGGTTGTGAACGACTCATGCCAGAACTCCCTGAGATCACGAACCTTGCGCGGCAGATGACAAAGCAACTCAAGGGGAAACAGATCACTGCTGTTGACCCTACTCAGCCCAAATGCCTCAACGTATCAATCAAGAAGTTCCGCAGAATAGTTGGCAAAACACTTGAGGAAACTAATGGGCGGGGAAAATGGCTTTTCACGCATCTGCATCCAGATGACAATCTGTTGCTGAATCTCGGCATGGGAGGAGACTTACGCTATCATAGGAATGACGCTACGCTTCCGAAAAAGTATCAGCTTCGATTGATTTTCGACGATAAGACCAAATTGACAGTTGCATTCTTCTGGTTTGGCTACGTTCACATCGCTTCTGACAGGGAATTGCCCAAGCACAAGATGACCAACAAGCTGGAAATGTCTCCCATAAGCAAGGAATTCACAGTCGAGAAGCTTGCTTCGCTACTGTCGAGGAGACGGGGAGCGATCAAAAGCTTTCTGCTCAACCAAGCGAACGTCGCGGGAATTGGCAACGTCTATGTTCAAGATCCCCTGTTCAAAGCTAAACTTCACCCGCTTCGTGCAATCCAAACGCTGACCGAATCGGAGATTGAAGCTCTTCATCGAAGCGTAGGTGAGGTCTTGAATCAGAGCATAAGACTTGGAGGCTTGAAGTACGAAAGAGATCTTTATGGTCGCCATGGAAAGTATGGGCCTGAGCATTTCCTAGTAGCATACAAAACACGTGAAGCCTGCCCGATATGCAAGACTGCGATAGCGAAGATCAAGACTGGAAGCACAGCAAGTTACATCTGCCCTAACTGTCAAAAACTTTGACACGCGGGCTACAAGCATTAGCGATCTTCGTTATCGCATCTGACATGAACAGATAGGATATATTGCACCCAAAGCCAATCTTTGTGTGAAGTGGTTATCAACTCATGACCTTCAAGGAGCAGACGAAGCACAGCAAAGCTGACTCCGACTATAGGGAATCTGATCTTTTGGCTGCCATTAAGGAAGCTGAAGCATTGATGCAAAATGCTGTGTCATGTGATCCAATAGTCGCAGCGATGAGCCAGCCGACCACTGCTCCATAGAGTATGTTCACCCGCACGGGCGTAACGTGAACCTGACACTCAGACGTTCAGTTTGAAGTGATACTATGAAATTCTGTGAGAAGTGTGGCTCGTATATGCAAGCCACAAGAGGCGGCTTGCAGTGCACGAAATGCGGTAACACTGTTCTCGCGGAAACGATTGAAGTGAAGACCATAGAGCAACGTGATGTTGCGCCAATCGAAGTAGTTGATGATTCTAAGGTTGAGCGTGCGAAGGTTAGTGAAACCTGCCCTCAGTGCGGTAACCCTGAAGCTGTGCGCACGATATCCTTCATCTCAGGAGAGCATGCTGGAGTACGACAGGAGAGGTCGATGGAACGATTCACGTGTGCCAAGTGTGGTCATTCTTGGACAAAAGGATAGTAAGCTAGCGAAACAAGTGGCGTCTCTGAGGACCTTAATCGTCGCGAACAAAGTGGCGAATTCGCTCAGGAATTTCAAGAGATATTTCAACAAAGCCGGAATATTTTCCATCCTTGTACCAAGGTGATTGGTAGATTAGCTTCCTTACGCGCTCTTTTTGAATGGTATACACGTTCCTTTGCCGCGCTTCCATCAGCCGTTTGAGTTTGGCACGCGCATTTTCTGGATGACAGTCAAGGAGGTCCTTGCCGATCAGTTTCTTGCCGCCTTGTTCGTGAAAGGCTCTCACTGCTCTATCATTCATTTCAAGAATGATACCCTTGGAGTTGCAGACCGTGATAGCTGCAGGAAACTCTTCAACCCAGAGATGTTTCGTCGTTCAATCCTCGCCAAGCCTCTCTCTGAATACAAGCCATCTAATGGCATTATCACTCCCGATCGGTCTCGAGAATGCTGGAGCCTACTTTACGTTCTCGCAGAGAAAGAAGAGGTCAATTGTTCCCTACTTCTTTCTTGAAGGCCTCGGTTAGGTTCCTTCCCCAATCTCCTATAGGTTCCATTCTTCCATCGAAGAACCTGAGCACGGGCGGTTCCCAAACGAACTTTAGTCCCTTCACGAGGTCCCGATGCTTGTATAGCCAGTTTATTCTATCAATCGCATATTCGATATGTGATATTGAGTAGACTCTCCTTGGGAGCGCGATCCTTGTGAGCTCGACGTCGGCCATGACTTCCTTGCCTTCTTTGTCCCTGTCCATGGAGACTGTTCCCCTCTCCATGCTCCTTATGCCTGAGGCTATGTAGAGAGCGGCTGACAACGCCCCAGCCGGATATTGGCTCTGGGGTATGTGTGGCAGGAATTTCGTCGCGTCCAGATGGCATGCCAATCCACCAGGCGGTGTGACCACCGGAATTTGGGTCTCAAGAAGCCTGTTGACAAAGTACTTTATCTGCTCCACCGAGCAACCCGCGACCGTGGGGTCGACCATTTCTCTGACTCCCACAGCCATGGCTCCGATCTCCCTCATGGACATACCACCATACGTGTAAAATCCCTCGTAGACTGGCAACCAAGGCCTGATCTTGTCGAACAGTTCCTTGTTGTTTGTGGCAATGCAACCGCCTCTGACGGACGTGTTCTTCCTACCGCTCATGTAGAATAGGTCTGGTATACTGCAGATCTCTCGAACAATCTCAGCAACGGTCTTGCTTTGATATCCCCTCTCTCGTTGCATTACGAGATATGCGTTTTCGCAGATCAGACTTCCATCAATGACCAGTAGCAGGCCATTTTCGTTGCAGATCTGTCGTATCTCTTTCAGGTTCGCGATAGAGAATGGCTGTCCACCGATCAGATTGGTCGTGGCTTCCATGCGAACGAACGCAATCTTCTCCTTACCGTACTTCTTGATTATGTTCTTCAGTTTTTGCGGATCCATGTTACCTTTGAACAGATTCGTGCTCTCTGTTTCGAGCGCGCCATCGTAGTATATCTCTAGAACCGGAGCTCCCTGCAGCTCGATATGCGCTTTAGTCGTTGTGAAGTGATAGTTTGTAGGGACAACGTCACCCGACTTGATGAACACCTTGGCGATTAGATGCTCGGCCGCTCTGCCCTGGTGAGTATTCATCACATGCTTGTATCCCAGAACATCCTTCACGGCGTCGGCGAACTCGTAAAAGGTCATACTCCCGGCGTACGCATCATCGGCCCTTATCATTCCAGCAAACTGATTATCGCTCATAGCGTTGACGCCGCTGTCGGTTAGCATGTCAAGAAAGATGTCCTTGGTTTTGAGCAGGAACGTATTGTAGCCCGCTTCCCCGATGGCCTTGAGGCGTTCCTCTACGGGTATTAAGGAAATTTTCTGAATCATTCGCGTCTTGTGCATTTCAATTGGTATCTCTTTACCAGAAGACAGCTTGATCGACATTACGCGACCGCACCAGCGTTCTTGTCCCAACTCTTTGATTGGTACTTAATGTCTTTGCTGAATTCTCACGTTTCAAAGAACTTCATGTCTGAGGGACAGATCAAAAACGCCGCAGGTTATTACTTAGGAGCTGTTGGGTTGCGGCTTGTTGAGTAGAATATTTATGATTCTGAATGTGAGCCCCCAAATGACGTGCCCGTCATAGATGTAAGAGTCGACACCGAGTCTGCCCCGCTCAACTTGAACCTGACTTATGGTGGATTTGATTCTCAGGAGTTCGCTTAGTGGAACCCAGAAGCTCTCCGCGACCTCATCATTCAACCTGACCGCCACGTTACTCCTCAGCTGGAACACGAATGGAGCTACAGGCATCCTGCGAGTGTGCGAATATGCAAGCGGAAGGACTCCGAGCAACTCGTGTTCGTGCAGGTCGATGCCGACCTCTTCTGAGGCTTCTCGAATAGCGGATTGTAATAGAGTCTGGTCTTTTGTGGACTTGTGCCCTCCTGGGAAAGCGATTTGGCCAGACCATGGGTCTCCTTCGCGGTCCCGTCTCCTAATTAGCAGAACCGACGCGCCTACGCGATTGGCGTCGATTATGATTGCAACCGCTGCAACCGGCTCATTTGAGCTCTCGGATCCTGCCATAGAACTCTCAGGATTGAGCCTTTGTTTGAGCGATTTGATGTCGAAACTGCTAGTCACGAAAACGCACTTTCTTTGACCGCTCCAAATCTGTGCTTCATTCAATAAATATGTGCGGTGCACCTCTGGCCAAGTTTTATTTTGAGGTGAAGAAGACGATTCGGAATTAGACAATTGTTAGGGGGGTCGTGATTTGTCGAGTTTAGCTGATGGTTTGAAGTCGATCGAAGATTCTCGTGAGGACATTGTGCAGTTTATGGTTGAGATGCTGAAGATCAAAGCGGTCAATCCGGATGGCGGCGGAAAGGGAGAGTATGAACGTGCCATGTTCGTGCAGAAATGGGTTGAGGACCTAGGATGTAAGGTAACTAGATATGACATTC
>Ga0315280_10005802_pt1 | contig 17387 bp, 16 predicted proteins | sample YL17G06_40_MG_FD_203697 | JGI IMG/M metagenome (GOLD analysis project Ga0315280, IMG submission 203697) | Sediment microbial communities from Yellowstone Lake, YNP, Wyoming, USA - YL17G06_40 | ecosystem: Environmental > Aquatic > Freshwater > Lake > Sediment | place: USA: Wyoming | collected...
GCAAATCTGGTAGACAAGCTGCGCAAAGCGTATCCAGATACACTTTCCTTGGTGGCTGAGGAAAAAGGACGCGTTGTAGGACACATCCTCTTCACGCCCACTGTAATTGATAGTAGCGGACAATTAATTCAGGGAATGGGGCTGGCACCAATGGCAGTATTGCCCGAGAACCAGAAACAAGGAATCGGCTCGCAGATGGTCAGAAGAGGACTCGAGATTCTGAGGGAACGAGGATGCCCCTTCGTAGTTGTTGTGGGCCATCCTGAGTACTATCCGCGTTTCGGGTTTGAACTGGCATCAAAGTACAGCATCAGAAGTCAATGGGACGGAATTCCTGACGAAGCATTCATGATTATTATATTCGATTATAATGCTATGAAGAGCGTGAAGGGTGTCGTTAGATACAGAGACGAGTTCAATGAGGCAATGTAACAGCCGAACTAGCGCTTGGGTGCTATTTGGGCGCCGCCGTGGCAACTTTAAGGCTAAAGCCGGAGAGAAGGGGACACGCACCGAACTCCAAGGAATTCGGAACATGTCCCCCGCACTAGATTGCTGAAGCTAGTCGAGTTATTCAGTAGAGCCTAGCCTGGTCGCTTAATTTCTAAGACATGCTTTTTAAAGTCAGTCTCCACCACAATAAATTCGTCCTTGTTCTTCTTGAACATCTTGAATGGCATCTTTTTGCCGTCCTTGAGGACTTCAATCCGAGGTTCGGTGTTCTTGGCAGAAGCACCTTCCGATAAAGGCCAAGGGCTGAGGATTTTGATTTGTCCGGCATTTGAAAAATTGCTGTTGAAACTGAACAATAGTTTATTATTCTTATCGGAATACTCATAATTATAGGCCACAAAATGGTGGCCAACAGGAATGTAAATGTGTACTTTTGCCCGGTCTTTCATGAGCTTCGGCTCAAGGGAAAGGTTGCCGTCTGAAATTTTCACGCCGAAATAGCCCTCAAACAGAGCTTTGGCCAAGCTGCCGGCGCTTCCGGCATAAAAATCGCTTCCCCTTCCGAGACCCTTTTGCGTGTCCCATTCGCACAGTCCTCCATTAGATACATCCTTCCTGATGACTTCTAGCAATTTCTCCCGGGCTATTTCGCTCAAACCGGCCTCAAACATGGTGAAGAGGAGCTTCCCGCCAAACCAGTCCCACTGGCCTCCGTTCTGGTACTCATAGGATTCATCCAAGGCCGGGTGTTTAAAGAAATTTTTTGGGTAAGGGGGGAGGAGCGAGCCGCAGATGGTCGAGACGCCGTATGTTTTTTGCCTCGCCAGAGCCTGCTCGATGATGCGCTTGGCCTTTTCTTCGCTCGCTAATCCGGACAGAATAGCCTGAGCATTTCCTCCCATGGCAAACATGTCGTCTTCATCAAATTCATGACGGAGCGAGCCTTGATGGATGTGGACCCGGTAAAAACCTCTGTTTTCCTGCCAGAGCCATTTGTCTGTATTTTCCTGGATGAGAGCCGATTTTTTGAGCCAGAAACCAGACTTTTCTTTCCGCTCCAAGAGTTCGAGCATCCGGGCCAAATTCCGTCCAGCTTCAAAGAACATGCTTTGGTCGTAAATGTCCGAGGTCCAGTGAGTTTTCTCATCCACATAGATGGCCCTTTGGTCCTGGGCATTCATGTCCACATCCCCCCAATCCGCCGTGTGAGCCCCTGTTATCAGGCCGTATTTTTGGTTGAACCTCTGAGCCAACAGATACAGGAGAGATTTTTCAAGTCTGTCGATGATGGGAATCCCATCGATTTTTTTGTGCAGCCACTCAGTCCCTGCAAGTTGAGTAATTTGATAAGCTGATTGGACGGCGCTTGTTTCCTGGTCTGTTTCGGTCGTATTCTTGTCAAACCTGCCTCTCGAGTCCACCCAGTCTTCGAGCTGCCCGTCCGGCTTCTGGAAGGCCAGATGTTCCTCAAGCCAGGAGCGGAGGAAGGATTCATTGTAAAAGTAGCGGGAAGCCGGAATGATTGTGTTTGAGTCTCTGAGCCAGATTTGAGGATAGCCTGCCCCTGCCGAAAAGCCAAAAATTTCTCCGGTCTTTCCTTTAAAGGTAACTTCGTTATGACTCAGGGTAATACGAATGAGTTTCAAGAGCTCGTTGAATTCTTCGATGTTGGATTCAAATTTCGTGTATTTTCCATAATCGAGGCTTAAGGGGTAGGCATCTTCAGGCCATTCTTTTCTTCCAACTCGGATGGGCATCTTTAGGCTTTTCGAGCCATAATCTTTAAACCAAGCCGCGCCTTCTCGCACGATATCAAACTCAAGCATATATTTTCCTTCTTCCAGAGGGCTTTTGACTTTAATTTTCATTTCCAAAGTCGTGCCGGGACGGACTTTTTCTGGAAAGCTAAAACGGGGGTTTTCGAATTTGAGCATTTTCCCATTTTCATCGAGAAGATGATAAGAAAGAAAAATAGGGTTTGCGCCTTGGGATTCCCAATTCATGCGGCCCTGATTACTGACTCTCAAAGGAATCTCCGTAGTCTCTCCCTCAAAGGATTTAATGATTTCCAGCCGAGATTCAATCCGGCAGCAATATTCAGGCCGTCTTGAAATTCTATCCTGACCTAATGTTGAAGCTGAGATTGTATTAAAACACACCGCTATCGCAGCAAATAGGATTGCCAGCTCTTGGGGTTTTTTCATGATTACCTTGAAAATAATGAGATCGCCACGTCACTTCGTTCCTCGTGGTGATATCTTGTCTCTCTGTCATTGCGGGCGTAGCCTGGCATTCTCAATTTATCCTCGTTTATAAACAGGAATAAATGCATACAATTTTCATTATTCATTGGTGCCAATATAGTCATGGACTATTTATCTAAATGGTTCTCTTCCATTTTATGCGGATGAGAAGAGAGAAGAAATCAGGAAACGGTCGTAGCGACCATTGAAAGTTTATCCTTCCTGAGCCGTCCTTCGAGGGAACCTGGATAGATGGGCGAGGACCAGGTCATGAAGAAGGCCGTGTGAAGAGGCGGAGCGGGCATGGTTCCTCGACCGAAGGGAGAAGGAGAGCGGAGCCTCGAGGCGAGCAAGTTTTCCTCGCTGGGGAAAACGCAGCGTGCCTTCAAATGACCTGGTCCGAGCCCTGCGAGTTCCGCAGGCGCCGAGAAGGGCGGCGAGGGAACGGCGTGAAAAACCTGAACGGGAGCGAGGCCGTTTCCTGATTTCTTCGATGCAGCCCACACAAAATGGAAGAGTTCCATCTAAATTAACAGATCCTTGGGAGAAGCTCAGATGTCAATGGCTCAAGGAGCCTTAATCCTCCAGTGAGAGTTGTGAGGAGAAGCTCTCCTGGCTTTCCGATACTTTTCGTAACTTCTCCTACGATTTGAGCGTTTTTGCCGAGCGGATTTCGTCTTATTTCTCTGAGCATTTGTTTAGCCTTTTTCGCAGGAGCGATTATCACCGCCCTTCCCTCACAGGCTAAATAGAGGGGGTCAATGCCCAGAAGCTCAGTGGCTCCTCGAACTGCTCGAGAAAATGGAATTTTTTCTTCTTCTATGAGCAGCGCATAGGGAATTGTTTCCGCCAATTCAGAGAGGATTGTGGCCAAGCCTCCTCTCGTGATATCCCTCATCCAGAGCACTCCTTTCTTCCAGAGAGGAAGAAGAAAGTTCAGGGGAGCGCAGTCGCTCTTGATTTTGGATTCCAAGCCAAAATCCCCTCTGGCAAGAAGAATAGCCAGGGTGTGCTCACCGAGAGTGCCGGTCAAGATAATTTTATCCCCAGGCCGTATTTTATTGGGGCGGGGCTTGGCGACAGCTCTTCCCACGCCAGAAGTGTTGATGTAAATCTTGTCTCCCTGGCCGCGCCTGACAACTTTGGTATCTCCGGTGATGACTTTGACACGTGCCTTGACGGCAGCTTTTTTGATAGAGTTTAGAATCTTCTTCAGGTCTTCCCAATCCAGCCCTTCTTCCAGGATGAGCGCAAGAGAGAGATACTGCGGCTTTGCTCCCGAAACGATCAGGTCATTGACTGTGCCGTTGACGCAGAGCGTCCCGATGTCTCCGCCCGGGAAAAAGATGGGATCCACGACATAGCTGTCCGTGGTGAAGGCAATGCCGGGAGGGAGGTGGCTTGCATCCCAGAGATGTTCGAGGACCGGATTCTTGAACGTTGGGAGAATATGCTGGGCTATGAAATCCCTCATCAGCTTCCCGCCGCTTCCCAACTCCAGGCTGACCTGTCTCATGTCTTTTTTACTCCTCCCTCCTCACTATTCACTACTCACTACTCACTACTCACTACTCACTACTCACTATTCTTGATATTTATAATAGATCAGGCAGGCCCCCTCTAATGACACCATGCAAGGTCCATGAGGGGACTCAGGGGTGCACTTTCGGGAATAGAGAGGGCATTGAGGTGGAGAGACTAAGCCCTTCAAGACTTCTCCGCAGCGGCATCCGGGCTGGTCACTAGTTTTTCCCGATATTTTCAGGCCATATTTTACTTCTGCGTCAAAGCCTGAATATTTCTTTTTTAGCCTGAGGCCGCTCCGCGGGATCGTTCCCAGGCCTCTCCAGCAGGCATCTTTCTCTTCGAGCACTTCTTCCATCAAAGCCAGGGCTTTAGGATTTCCTGCGGGACTCACAGCCCTAGTATATTCAATATGCACTCCAGGTTTTTTCTGTTTAATCTGGTCTATAACAGCACAGATGCCGAGAAGGATATCGCTTGGTTCAAACCCGGCAATAGCTCCTGGGATTCCATATTCCTTGGCAATGAACTCATAGGGTTTTTTCCCGATGATAACACTGACATGGCCGGGGTAGAGAAAGCCATTGATTCTCGTTTCTCCTGCTTCGAGAATGGCTCTGAGCGGAGGGGGGATAAGCCAGAGAGCTGAGAGGACAGAGAAATTAGCCAGCTTGGCTGAAGCCGCATTCTTAACTGTGAGGGCAATCGAGGGAATCGTGGTTTCAAATCCCACTCCAAAAAAAACAACTTCTTTTTCTGACTGTGACTTTGCGATCTCTGCGGCTTCTTCAGGAGAATAGACAATCTTGATCAGGGAATCATGAGCAGGGATTGCGGTTTGGAGAGATCCTTTCCCGGTCGGGACCCGGGTCATGTCTCCGAACGTGGCCAGAACAAGATTTTCCCTTTTCGTCACAAGGTCCAGGGCCGCTTCATGAAATTCATCAGGCGTGATGCACACCGGGCATCCTGGCCCAGAGAGCATCTCGATGCCCGCCGTTTCCAGCATTATTTTCAGCCCGTACTTATGGATGGTCATGGTATGTGTCCCGCAGACCTCCATGATGCGGACGGGCGCAGGCAGCCCTTGAGTTTCTTCCTCGATTCTTTTGAGGAGGGCCCTTATGATTTTTTTATCCCTGTATTCTTTCATTCACTGCTCTTGGCGATTTCGCGGAGCATATCGAGGGTCTCCTTTGCCTCTTCTTCATCTAATCTGGCGATGGCAAAGCCAGCATGGATGATTACCCAGTCGCCGACCTGGATGGTGTCGACAAGGGAGAAATTCGTTTTGACCTTTGTTCCCAGATAATCCACCTTCCCTAGGTTGGAATCATTTATTTCGACGACTTTAGCCGGTATTCCGAGGCACATGCTAATAGATTAGCAAATCCATCGCTAGAATTCTACTTTTTTGAGTAAGCATCCTTTTCCGTGATAATAAAACAACCAGAGTAGGGTGGCACGGCAGAGGGGCTCCCCACCCGCCCGGAGCCTCACGGCGCTTGAATCATTCCCTTTACGTTATCTTCCAGGAGCGGAGGTGAGGACGGATGGGGGGGAGCCGTGACAGACCCTATTCCCAATCATTGCTATCACGGAATTTGGGATACTTCCTCCAGCACGAGCTATTGGCTTTGTTGCGAAAAGTGGGATAAAGCAAAAAAGGGCGCAAAAATCCGATAATAGACGAGCCCAGGCCAGTCCCTGTGTGTTCGAAGAGCTAGGGAGACGGGTGGGTTTGGTCAAGAACATACAGGGACTGGCCTGGCCACTAACTGGGACATCATTATCTTGACCTAAAACAATAACCCACTTTTCGCAACAGAGCCCCGAGCCCTTTTGACAATTCCCCAGCTTGAACATATAATGAGTCGATGCTCGATAAGTTCAAGGATTTTATCGAACCGGGGAGCGAGGAAGAAAAACTCCTGAGCCAGATTGACATTTCGAGGCTCCCCCGCCATGTGGCGGTGATCATGGATGGAAATGGCCGCTGGGCGAGAAAAAGAAATTTGCCCCGCCTGGAGGGCCACCGGGCGGGAGCCAAGTCTGTGCGGGAAATCGTCGAGACTTGCGCTCGATTGGGCATTAGGTATTTAACCCTTTATGCCTTTTCTAAGGAAAACTGGAAAAGGCCAAAAAGAGAGGTCTCAACGCTCTGGAGGTTGCTGGAGGACTATCTGAAAAAAGAAGATAAAGTCCTCGTCAAGAACAAATTTCGCTTGAGAGTCATCGGACAGAAAGAAGAGATGCCTGCCTCTGTCCGAAAAGAGCTGGACAGGGTGGAAGCGCTCACCAAGGACTATGAAAAGCTGGTCATCGTTTTGGCTCTGAACTATGGGGGTCGCGCCGAGATTGTGGATGCCGTTCGGAGAATCTTAAAACAGGGGAATTTTGACCCGAACACTTTTGACGAGAAGGATTTCTCTCATTACCTTTACACCTCGGATATGCCTGATCCGGATTTGCTCATCAGGACCAGCGGCGAACTCCGTGTGTCCAATTTTTTATTGTGGCAGATTGCCTATGCTGAAATTTGGATCACTCAGGAATTTTGGCCTGACTTCCGGAAAAAACATCTCCTTCAGGCTCTCCTGGATTATCAGAAAAGAGAAAGGAGGTTTGGCGATATTTCTGCTCAGAAGAACCCGAAAAAATGAGTCTGCGTAAAAGAACACCCACGGCCATTGTTTTTTTGGCTATCGTTTTTGCAGTTATCCAGTTCACGCCGAACATTGTCATGTTCCTCTTTCTGCAGGGAATTGTCGTCGCCTCGCTCATTGAGTTTTATAATCTGGCTCAGAGAAGAAAACATTTTCCAGAGAGGCTCTTGGGAGTGGTCATGGCTTTGATCCTGTGCGCTCCCTTTTACTTTAAAGCGATTCCTTTTGAGCTTGCTCTCTTTGGCTGCTTTCTGCTGGCGGGACTCTGGTATGTCATAACCTTCAATACCATTGAAAAGCTTGTCACTTTTCCTACTTCCATCGCCCTAACGCTTTTTGGGGCTTTCTATTTGAGTTTTACTCTGAACTATATCTATCGGATAAAAGCGGAAAGAGGGCCGTTTTATCTGTATTTTCTTTTTTCGATTATTTTTCTGGGGGATACAGGGGCTTATTTTATCGGAAAGCTTTTGGGCAAACACAAAATGACGCCCATGGCCAGCCCCCACAAGACCTGGGAAGGAAGTCTGGGAGGGATTGTCTTTGGCTGTTTCGGCGGCGTTCTTGCCCAACAGGTTTTGGTGCCTAAAGAAGTCGGCATCGGACAAGCTCTTCTCTGCGGGCTTTTGGTGCATGCCGTGGCCCAGCTCAGCGACCCTCTGGAATCTTTGTTCAAAAGGGCTGTGGGAGTTAAAGATTCAGCCAATATTCTCCCCGGCCACGGCGGATTTTTGGATAGAATTGATAGTCTCATCTTGGCTTCGCCTTTTTTTTATTATTTTATTAAGTTTTTTTGGAAGTAAACCTAGAAGGATTCATATCTGCTTCGATGAAAAATATTGCAATCTTAGGTTCGACGGGCTCTATCGGTTGCAATACGCTTGAAGTCGTCGATCACCTCTGGCCCCAGTTTCGAGTTGTCGCACTGGCTGCAGGCTGTAACGCTTCACTTCTTGCAACGCAAGTCGAAAAATACAAGCCCAAGATTGTTTCACTTCGCAGGCGGGGGGAAGCCGAAAAGTTCAAGCGTAAGTTTAAAGATCTAAAGTTGCGTATTGCCTACGGTCCAGAGGGGGCGGAAGAAGTTGCCGGCTTTGAAGAAAATGATATTGTTGTCTCGGCCATTACTGGAATCGATGGCCTGAGGCCGACCTTGACCGCTGTTCGAGCCGGGAAGAAAGTCGCATTGGCCAATAAGGAATCCATGGTAGTGGCTGGAGCAATTCTCCAGAAGGAAGCCTCCCGGACCCGAGCCCAAATCATTCCCGTGGACAGTGAGCACAGCGGCGTCTTTCAGTGTTTGGCTAAAGAAAAAAAGAAGAATGTCAAGAAGGTGATTCTGACAGCCTCCGGAGGCCCTTTTTTCTGGGTGCCTCTCAAGGAGATGAAGAAAAAAACATTGGAAGACGCCTTGAAACACCCCCGCTGGAAAATGGGGAAAAAAGTGACCGTCGATTCAGCCACCATGATGAACAAAGGCTTGGAGCTCCTTGAGGCCCACTGGCTTTTCGGCTTGAATCCAGATCAATTGGATGTTTTGATCCATCCCCAGAGTATCGTCCATTCACTCGTGGAATTGAAGGATGGTTCGGTGCTTGCTCAGCTCAGCCCGACCGATATGAGAATCCCAATCCAGTATGCTTTGACTTCTCCGGAGCGGGAAGGATCTCTGCTGCCTCCCCTCAACTTGAGTCGCAGCCAAGTTTTAGAGTTCTACGAGGTTGATGAAAAAAAATTCCCCCTTTTTGCCCTTGCTCGGCTGGCATTAACAGAGGGGGAGAGTTATCCTGTGGTCCTCAATGCGGCCAATGAAGTTGTGGTTGCAGCTTTTCTGGAACGGCGGTTGAAATTTAGCGAAATTGCTGGATTGGTCACCAAAGCCGTTGAACATCATCAAAAAAGAAAAGTCAGAACTCTTGAAGAAATTTTTGCTTTGGACCAGGAAACAAGAACCCACACCTGGAATTTGCTAAAACAGAGGTATTGAAATGGGAACGATCTTAGGCACAATCTTAGCTTTCGCCATTGTCTTTGGCATTCTTGTTTTCATTCATGAATTCGGCCATTTTTTCGTGGCCAAGCTCGTGGGCATTCGCGTGGAAGTTTTTTCTTTCGGCTACGGGAAAAGACTTTTAGGAATAAAAAAAGGAGCGACCGATTACCGGGTGAGTGCCTTCCCCCTGGGGGGGTATGTCAAATTTTTAGGTGAGGGAGTTTTTGAGCCGGGACGGGAACTCGCCGCGGATGATTTTATGGCCCAAAAAAGGTGGGAGCGGTTCTTGGTGATGGTCATGGGTTCAGCGATGAACATCTTGTTAGCCGTTTTCCTGTTTTCCGTGATCAACATGGCTGGCGTCACGGTCCCAGAATACCAGGATCAGAAGCCTGTCATCGGCTGGATAGAACCTGGGTCACCGGCCGAAAAATCCCTTCTCCAGATTGACGATGAAATTCTGCGAATCAATGGGAGAGAGGTCAGAACCTGGTCGGAGGTGGAGTTGGCGGTTGAGTCTAAGCCGGAGAGGCTGATAACTCTGGACATCAAAAGAGAGGAAAAAATATTTCCCATCCAGCTTATGACAGAGACAGAGAAAATGATGAAGTATGAGATGGGCTATGCGGGTTTTCGGGCAAAAATTTTAACCCAGGTAGCGATGGTCAAACCGGATTCGCCCGCTGAAAAAGGCGGTTTAAAGGCTGGAGATATCATCCTGGCCATAAACGGCCAGCCCATTTATTTTTATAAGTTCGTAGAAACCATAGGAAAGAATCCTGACAAAGAACTGGAATTTTCTGTTGAGCGTGAAGGGAAGCCACTCACACTCCGGATTACTCCCCGCAAGGAAGGGAAGGTCGGGAAAATTGGGATCAGTCCGGTCGCTAAATCTGTCGTCAAGAAATTTGGATTTTTTAGAGCTATCGATCAGAGTGTTAAGGAAAACATAAAAATGGCTTTCCTGATTATCAATTACCTGAAAGAGTTATTCAAAGGAGAAGCCTCAACCCGGCAGATGGGCGGACCTTTAGAGATCGCCAGTCTTTCATTTGTGTTTTTCCAGATGGGATTTATGGCGATGATGAGCTGGATTGCCATTCTCAGCCTTCAGCTCGGAGTGATCAATTTGTTTCCTATTCCCGTTTTTGATGGAGGGCAGATTTTTGTTCTTCTCCTGGAAGGAATTTTCCGCAGAGATTTCACCCCCAAAGTGAGACAGATCTGGATGCAGATTGGCTTTGTGATTTTTATCTTCCTGCTTGGCTTCCTCATCCTGAACGACATCGTCAAAAGAATGCCCAACGGATGGAGAAGCCTCGTGCCATTTTAATGATGGTAGCGGTTCAATTTATCAAAGGTCGTCGCATAAATGCGACCGCTACATTTATTTTTATACCGGTTCGATTTAACGAACATCGATGCAAATATATTAAAAAATGTAGGGGCTCGATTTATCGAGCCCTGTAAGGAAAATCGGTATGAAGGCTGGAAAGATTGTGCCATTTCCACGCCGCAAGACACGGCGGATCATGCTTGGCTCTGTGCCAATCGGAGGCGGAGCGCCGGTTGTCGTCCAGTCCATGACCAAAACCGACACCAGGGACGTCAGACGGACTTTGGCCCAGATCAAAAGCCTGGAACGGGCTGGATGTGAAATTGTACGCCTCGCTGTCGCGGATAAGGAGGCTGTTGAAGCGCTCGGGAAAATCAAGAAAAAGGTTAGTGTGCCTCTTGTTGCCGATATCCATTTTGATTATCGGCTGGCTTTGGCCTCCTTAGAAAAAGGGGTGGACGGATTGCGCATCAATCCGGGCAATATCGGTTCTAAAGAAAAAGTTCAGGAAATCGTCAAGGCTGCCAAACAGAGGCAGGTCCCGATTCGAATCGGCGTCAACTCCGGGTCTTTGGAAAGGACGCTCCTTCAGAAATGCAGAAGCGCAACTCCTCGGGCCATGGTTGAGAGCGCTCTCGAACAGATCAAGATATTCGAGGACTTAGATTTTCAACTGATTAAGGTTTCTTTGAAGGCTTCTGATGTGCTGCGCACGGTTGCTGCTTTCAGGCTTTTGGCAGAGAGGGTGGATTATCCTTTTCATGCCGGGATTACAGAAGCTGGAGGGCTTGTCCCTGGCGCCATAAAATCTTCGGTCGGATTGGCCCTTCTTTTGAATGACGGCTTGGCGGATACGATCCGAGTCTCTTTGACAGCGCCTCCTGAAGAGGAGGTTCGGGTTGCCTATCAGATTCTTCGCGATCTAGGCCTGCGCTCGCGGGGAATCAATCTGGTCTCTTGCCCCATCTGCGGCCGTTGCGAGGTTGACCTGATGAAGATTGCTTCTGAGATAGAAAAGGCACTCGCTCCCCTTGACGAGAACATCACAGTGGCGGTGATGGGTTGCATGGTCAATGGGCCGGGCGAGGCTAAAGAGGCGGAGATTGGTGTTGCTTGTGGAAAGGGAGCTGGTGTTATTTTTAAGAAAGGGAAACTCTATCGCCGAGTTAGGGAAGAGCAGATAGTTCCCGATTTGATTAATGAAGTAAAAAAACTCATAAAAGAAAAAGAGTAGCGGTTCGATTTATCGAACATTGTCGCCTAAAGGTGACCGCTCCATTTATTAATGTTGCCGTTTGATTTATCAAACATTATCTAGAGAAAAATAAAAAATGGCGAAGCCTGAAGCAACGAGTTATGTGCCCAAAGGCCTCAGAATATCCCCGCGAACTCTTGGCAAATTCGAATGCCTAAAAAATATCTTGACAGAAATGGAGAATGTTCTGGTGGCGTTTTCGGGAGGAGCAGACAGCACCTTGCTCCTCAAAGTTGCTGTTGATGTCTTGGGAAAGAAGGTGCTGGCGGTTACGGCAAAGTCTAAGACTTATCCAGAAAAAGAAATCAGGGAAGCCAAAAAACTGGCGCGGAGTTTTAAAGCCCGGCATCTTGTGATAAAGACTCATGAACTCGAGAACCCGGATTTTGTAAGCAACACCCCCCAAAGGTGCTACTACTGCAAGCAGGAACTTTTCTCGCGGCTGAGAGAGATTGCTGAGGAGGAGAAGATTCCTTACGTGTTGGATGCCTCCAACTATGAAGACAGATTGGATTTTAGGCCCGGCTTAAAAGCAGGCAAAAAACTTGGAATCCGCTCTCCTTTGAAGGAAGTCGGGCTTCTTAAGGGTGAAATACGGCAGCTTTCGAGATATCTCGGTCTGTCCACTTGGGCTAAGCCGTCGTTGGCTTGCTTGGCTTCCCGATTCCCGTATTACACAAAAATCGAAAAAAAGAGCTTGAAACAAATCGGAGCCGCAGAGGATTTTTTAAGGAGTTTAGCATTTAGGCAGGTCAGGGTCCGGCACCACGGTTCGGTCGCCCGGATTGAGGTCGATCCGGACGAATTTCCAAAAATTATTCAAAAAGGCATCAGGCAAAAAATCACTAATTATTTAAAGAAAATAGGCTATACCTATATTGCCTTAGACCTTATTGGCTATAGAACTGGCAGTATGAATGAACCATTGAAAAAAGTGAGTAGTGAGTAGTGAGTAGTGAGTAGTGAGGGATTTTTTCACTTCGCGCCCGTCGCGCTTTTGATAACACCTTGCGACGGAAACATCCCAACTTCCATGATGATTGAATAGCGGCTTTGAAAAAGGCTTGGCTCCCCGCTCCGCCTCTTCACAAGGCCTTCTTCATTCATCCAACCTTCGCCCTGAATTTCATATCCTCGGAGCCTTAGCCCGCGAAGGAGGCCTGCGGCTACGCTCATCAGACGGGCTCTCAGGCTGATCTCCGCAATGATCGCTGCTGCCCTTTTCAAAGCCTCTCTATCGCGGAATTTGGGATGCTTCCCCTCGCGATTCATGAATTGATTAGATAGAAGGTATGAGGTTATCCGGCCGTTTTCCACTTAATCCCTGAACTAAATTACGGGCAGCAATCATCGCCATTTTGAGACGGGTTTCATAGGTCGCACTCCCGATATGGGGGAGAAGCACTATATTATCTAAAGTGAGGAGCCGGCTTGTGATCTCAGGCTCTTTTTCGTAGACATCAAGTCCTGCCCCCCAGATTTGTCTCTTCTCGAGCGCCTCCGCCAAAGCTTCCTCATCGACAATCGGCCCGCGGGCCAGATTTACCAGAATGGCGTCTTTTTTCATCAGGGTTAGCTTTTCTCTGGAGATGAGATGATAGGTCTGGGGGGTGAGCGAGGCGTGAATGGAGATGATATCCGAGGTTTGAAGCAGGCCGTCGAGCGGAAGAAAAGCGGCCTTGTATGCGCTTTCGTCTTCAGAGGTGAGTCGGTTAGGGTCTGAATAGACGATTTCCATTCTGAAAGCCTGAGCTCTCAAGGCTACCGCCTTTCCGATCCTCCCCATGCCGATTAGACCCAGGCGCTTGCCTGTGATTTCTTTTCCCAGGAAAAGGTCAAGTTCCCAGCCTTTAAACTTCTTTTCTCTCGTAAATTTATCTGCCTGAGGAATCCTTCGCGCCATGGCCAGGATCAGGGCCCAGGTGAGGTCAGCCGTGGTCTCAGTCAAAACGCCGGGAGTGTTCGTCACGAGGATCTTTTTTTGGCGGGCGTAATCGGCATCAATGTTGTTGTAGCCGACGGCACAGTTGGCGATGATTTTGAGGCGGGGCGCTGAATCCATGATGTCTTTGTCTATCTCATCCACGAGGAGCGAGAGGAGTCCTTCCTTATCGCGGATTTTGGATATGATTTCTTGTTTGGTCAAACTTTTCCCTGAAGTTCCGATTTCATAATCGACCTGATCATCTAGATATTCCATGGCTTCTGGAAGAAGTTTATGAGCAATCAATGCCTTTGGTTTCATGGCAAACACCTAATTAGATAAAAGGGAAAAAATATTCTCTAATCTTTTGTTCTAATTCCGAGCGCAAAAAGTCATGTTTCCATCTTCCTGAAAAAAGCTCGTCGCTCACAATCAGCACGGCAGCGGCTTCAATCTGGCAAAATTCAGCGATGGCAAAAACAGCCGATGCTTCCATATCCACAAGGTCAATCCTCTTTTTCTGCATCGCAGCCAACCAGGATTTTGTTTCGCGAAAGGGTGCATCGGTTGAAACCACTGAACCTGATTTGAACGGCAAAGTCAGAGTTTGAAAAGTATTTTCCACCTTTTTTTTCAGGCGTGGGGATGGATAAAAAACTTTTCGATTTGGAAAATAGTGCTTGGAAGTTCCCTCATTCGAAAGAGCCTTTGGAATACTGACCACCTCGTTTATTCTAAACGCTGAATTGAGAGACCCGCAGAAGCCGAGCATCAGAATTTCTTGAATACCCGAAGCAACAAGGATTTCTAAAGAAAGACAGGCAGCAGGAGCTCCCAAGACCTGGCAGAGAATAACCTGGTCTCGGAGGAGGAAGAGAGTTCCAGCATCTAAATTTTTCTCTTTGAGGCTTCTTATTTTGATAAACCTTTTAATAATTTGAGACGGAGGGTCAAAAGGGATGTAGACAGCTCTCCGCATCTTGAGTCCTTTGATTGGCGTTGGCTTGACAATGGCTTCGTCTTCTGTCTTATCCATTTTTAAAATCAAAATACCAGAATCAACCAATCAAATCAATTCTTGTCTTGAAAATCCACGTAGTCAAAACTAGAATAAAAAGATGGAACGTAAAGTCATTGCTCTCGATCAAATCGACCTCAACGATGAGAGGTTCCGGACGTCCTATTTTTTCTCACTGGACCATTTGATCCTTTCGATCAAAAAAATCGGTTTACTCCATCCTCCACTTGTCGTCTTTAGAAACAGTCACTTCCTTCTTGTTTCAGGTTGGAGAAGGGTCTTTGCTTGCCTCGAGCTTTCGCTCTCCCCCCTCGAAGTCCTGGCCCTGGAGCAAAAGGACGACCTTCGAGTTTTTTTAGTTGCGTTCTTCGAGAATTTGGCCACGCGCGAGTTCAACCTTGTCGAAAAGGCCGAAGTCCTGAGCCGATTAAAAAAGTTTGGAGTGAACGAGACTGAAATCCAAAAACACTATTTCCCGCTGCTCGGCATTCCCCCGAGTCCTTTTCATCTTGATGTCTTTCTGGCTTTGGCTGATTTTGACTTCTCGCTAAAAAAGGCCATCCATGAAAAAAGCATGACCTTTCCGACCGTCCGGCTCCTGGGCGAGTTCCGTCCGAAGGAGAGAATGCTCGTTCTGCCCTTGCTCCTGTCGACGGGTCAAAACAAACGAGAAGAAATACTGGAGAGCCTCCTCGAAATTTCTAGAAAAAATGATGTGACAATCAAAGAGATATTGGACGATACAAAGATACAAGAGACTTTAAATTCGCAAAAATTGTCATCCCTCCAAAAAGCAGAAAGGATAAGGCTTGCCTTACGGGAAAAACGATTTCCTTGCATCTTCTCCTGGCAAGAATCTTTCGAGCGCTCCCTTAAGAAAATGCATTGGCCTGAGGAGATTAGCCTCAAGCCTTCAGCCTTTTTTGAAGAGGACGCCCTTTCTCTAACCTTTCACTTCAAGAATGAGAAGGAGTTTCAAGCCCGCGTTGGCAAGCTTCAGAAGCTCGCATCCCAATCAGACTTTTCCAGGATATTGAAAAAACCTTCGGATGTTTAGATCAGATTTTATCCCCCACAAGATTTATCTCGAAGAAGCCAGCCAGGATTATCCTTTAACAGAGAAAATCTTAAAAAAGTTAGGGCAGATCCCCTGCGAAATCATTCGCAGCCCTCAAAGCCTCCTGGAAACACTCCAGAATTCTAGAGATGCGATTGGCGAGGGGAAAAAATTTATTTTTCTCACCCGGCAGAAAGGAGAATTTGTCAAGCCCTGCCCTTGCACTCCTCATCACATCAGTTGCCATTATATTATCATCAACTTAGACCTCAATTGCCCTTTGGATTGCACCTATTGCCTCCTTCAGCATTATCTTTCCAATCCCCTTTTGACGATCCATGTCAATCACCAGGACCTATGGGAGCAGCTGGACATTTTTTTTGAGAAAAATAAGCACAGAAAAATACGGATCGGAACTGGCGAGCTCGGCGATTCATTGGCTCTTGACCATTTGACCGAAAATTCCAGAGACCTCATCTCTTATTTTCGATTGAGAAAAAATGCGGTCTTTGAATTGAAGACGAAAACGATGAACATCCAGAATATTCTGGATTTGGAGCCCGCGGAGAATATCGTTATTTCTTGGTCTCTCAATTCTTCGCAAATGGCCCGGGAAGAAGAAAAAGGAGCTGCACCTGTCGAGCGGAGGATTGAATCAGCCAGGGTGATTGTGAAGAAAGGGTTTCCAGTGGGATTCCATTTCGACCCCCTCATTCGCTACCCAGGCTGGGAGGATGGCTATGCCCAGGTTGTGAAAAAATTGCTGCGAACTGTTCCTCCATCGCGAATCCGGTGGATCAGTTTGGGAAGCTTGAGATTTTCTCCGCTCTTAAAACCAATCATCCAGTTGAGATTCCCTCAGACAAAGATTATTTATGATGAACTCGTTCCGGGAAAAGATGGGAAGCTCCGCTACTTTAGGCCTCTTCGCCTTGAGCTTTATCAGAAAATGATAGACTTCATCCAAAGGGAGGAAGGAGAAAACATCCCCCTCTATTTGTGTATGGAAACTGAGGAGATCTGGAGGGAAACGCTAAAAAAAACAAAGGGGAAAGGAATCTTTTGAATTTTCCTTTCCCCTTGGCATAACCAGCGTTACGCTTTTTGACGTTAAACAGAGACTATCGGATTATTCAGCTTTTTCGGCTTTTTTCTCGGTAATGATTCCTACGATTTCGATGCCAGCATCTTTAATTTTGAGAATAATGTCCGCAATTTTTCCCCATTCCAGGTCCTGATCCGCTCTTAGATAGAGTTTCCTCTCGCTGACTGTCAAAAAAGCTTCTTCAAGCAAAGTCTGCAGGTTATCTGAAGTGGCCTTGTCCTGCTTGATGTACATCGAGCCATCTTTTTTGATGGATAAAACAACCTCAGGGTTTTCGGGCATACTGATTGTGTTCAGGGCTGTCGGAAGCTTGACATCTACTCCTTTCTGAACAAGGGGAGTGACCACCATGAAGATGATCAGAAGAACAAGCAGGACATCGCACAGAGGGACGACATTAGGCTCAGATCGGACCTTTTCCTCTCTCGAGCTGATTGAAATTGCCATATTATGCCTCTCTATAATTCAAAGTCTTAAGTCGAAGTTTACAAACAGATCACTCTTTTGCTTCGGTCTTTCTGACGAAGAAATCTACAATTTGGGAGGTCGTATTTTCCATCTCGGCGACATAAACGTCAACTCTTGTATTTAATAAGTTGTAGCACCAGAGAGCAATAACCGCCACGAGAATCCCAAAGGCCGTCGTGATTAAAGCTTCAGCAATTCCCGCCGCCACAGCGCCAATCCCTCCAGATCCGGTCAAGGCCATTCCCCGGAATGCGGTGATGATTCCGAAAATGGTTCCAAAGAGGCCAATGAAGGGAGCTGAGGTGGCGATGGTTGCTAAGAGGCTCAACCCACTCCTGAGGTCCT
>Ga0315280_10005803_pt1 | contig 17387 bp, 13 predicted proteins | sample YL17G06_40_MG_FD_203697 | JGI IMG/M metagenome (GOLD analysis project Ga0315280, IMG submission 203697) | Sediment microbial communities from Yellowstone Lake, YNP, Wyoming, USA - YL17G06_40 | ecosystem: Environmental > Aquatic > Freshwater > Lake > Sediment | place: USA: Wyoming | collected...
TTCTCCTTGACTTTTTTTGTCGCGTTGCTTCAAGTATATATACTTGGAGTAACGCGAGCCGTCAAGACCCTTTTCCCCCTCGGAGGAGTCCCATGCGAACGCACCCGTCCCGAACCGCCGCCACCGTCGAGCACGTCCGCCGTCACCACCTCTCTGATCTGCCCGCTGTGTTTGGAAAATGGCTTGAACCTGGTTTGGCGCGCCTGAAGGGGCGCCGGAATCGGTTGTTCAATCCACCGCGAACCGTTTGGATGTTTCTCGGCCAAGTCATGGCGGGAAATTGCAGCTGCAAGGAAATCCTTCAAAAGGCCCTGGCCTGGCTCTTCGCCGAGAAAGGGGAAAAAGCCTCGTCCGATACGGGCGGCTACTGTAAAGCCCGAAAGCGATTGAAAAGACGATGGGTGGAGGGCCTTCCGTCCACGCTCGTTTCGACTCTCCAATCAGCGGCCGGCGACCGCGGCCTCTGGGAAGGCCGCTCCGTGAAGATCATTGATGGCAGCTCGGTTTCGATGCCCGACACCCCGGCCAACCAAAAACGTTATCCCCATCTCCATGGGCATGGACGTCCTGAAATGCAAAACTCCCGACATGGTCCGCAAGGAACTCCACATGTACATCCTCGCCTACAACCTCATCCGCGCTCTCATGCTCGAAGCCGCCCTCCAACACGGCGCACCGCCGCTGCGCCTCAGCTTCAAGGAATCCGCCGATACCATCCGCCAATGGGCGCCCATCCTTTCCGTCGCCGACTGGCTCTCTCCACAAGACCTTGACTCCGCTATCACTGCCTTGCTCCACTACATCTCCCAAAACATCGTGCCCTATCGCCCCAACCGAGTCGAACCACGCGCACGAAAACGCAGACCTAAAAACTACCCACTACTCAACACACCAAGATCCCAATTCCAGGAAATCTATCATCGAAACAAATACCGGGCAGGAGGCGCACACGCTTAAGTCAGTGCCATTCGGGACAGCTACCTCCTTTCTTAACCGCCCGATTGAATTTGATCCCAATATTGGTTGCGCCGTACCAAGGAACGGGGGCAGCTGTTTCGGGTCAGTTGAGCCGCTGATCAGATTACTATCCCATAGATGGCTATTTGTAAATGTCTCGCCTATGCCCGATTCTCAGAACAATGACATCGCGCCCAAGAATGGCGTAAACGACGCCATAATCCCCAACACGATATTTTCGAAGTCCGGCAAAGTTGCCTTTCCAGACGGGATAGGAGTCTGCTTTTTCGGCCAGATCTTTCTCAAGCCGCCGAAGGATTCGCCGAGCCTCCTGCTTGCTCAGCCTCGCGAGATCACGAGAAACCGATTTCTTGTAAACAATACTATAGGTCAAGGGAGGGCGCATCTTGGCTTTGTCCGGCTCTCAGCCTCTTTTGGGGGCGGTAAAGGGCTAGCCCCAATACTGTTCACTTAAGGAGAAATCTCGACTCACGGGCTGGAAGCCCGTGCCACCTTGCTTAAGTGAACAGCATTGGGGCTAAACACACGTCACTTTCCCGGAGGCTCGCTGCCTGGTGGCTTCGGCGTTACATTCGGTTGCATCTACAGGCCAGGAGATTTCATGGGAACCGGGCCCTTTTTGACCAGAGGCTCGGTGAGTTTCTTTTTCGCCTCGGCGGCCTCGGTCGGATTGGACGGCGCCATCTTGTCGGCCAGAGCCAAGGCGGCCTTTTTCGCCTCGTCCTTCGCCGCGGCCTCGCCACGATGCGCAAGAGCGATCTCGGTCAGCGCCTGGAGAACGGCAACGCGAATCTGGGCATCCGAATCGTCGGCGGCTTTGACCAACGGCACGACAGCCGCCAGGATGCGCCTCTTTCCGACGGCCTCAATTGCCACGCGCCGGACTTTGGGATCCTTGTCGGCCAGCCGCGCCACGACCGCGTCGTTTACCTTTGTGTCGGTGTTCGGAATGCCCGCCAGGCTTGTTCGGGCGGTTTCGGCCACTTCGGCTTGGGAGTCGAGGGCCGCTTCGAAGAGCGTGGGCACGACTGACACATCCCACAGCGGCGCCACCGCCTGGAGTGCGGCGACGCGAACCTTGACCTCGCCGCTCTTGGCGGCTTCGAGAACCACTGGGAGGGCCACCGGGTCGCGGCGATCGCCCAGCGCCTGTAACAGAAGGATTTGCTTCTGTGGCGGCAGATTGCTCAGCTGGGCCGCGACCGCCCGCGTGACGTCGGCCCCTCGCATCTCGCGCACCAGCCTCAAGGCCATGTCAAACACATCCCAGTCGCCGCTCTTCAGCTGCTCGACGAGCAGCGGCGCACCGTCGCTCTGCCGGGCGAGAATGGCACCCCGCGTCGCAGCGAGAAGAATGGGTTTGGGCAGTTCCGCCCCGCGCACGCGGTCGAACATCGCTGCTGCTTCGCCAAACTTTCCTTCGGCCAGTAAGGCATCGGCAATCGTCACGCAGGCGTCGCCCACAGCGGGCCGAACGGCAGCAGGATCATGGGTCAACGCTTGCACCAGCGCCTTGGTCGCTTCGGGGCCGCCGATCTTGCCCAGTGCGGCTGCGGTAGCTGCAGCCACTCCGGCGTCGGCATCGCCGATCCGCTTGACCAAGTCGTCAACAGCCTTCGAGTCCCGACGGATGCCGATCGAATTGATCACCCCGACGAGTTGCCTTCCCTTCAGCTTTCCCAGCGCCGCGCGAAGTGCCTCATCCACGGCGGGATCGGGGATCGGTTCCAATCCGTAGCGCGCGATGTCGCAAAGCTTCTCGTCGGCGAGCAAGGCCGCCAGCGCCGGGACGGCCTCCTTTGTCCCGATCACGGCCAGCCGGCGGCAGACAACGTCTTTGTCGAACTGCGGGCCGTCGGATTTCAGAACAGCAATCAGTTTCTGCTCTTCTTCCTGTTTCGTCACGTTCTCCAAGAGCGGTTGTTGAGGAGATTCCGCCTTGGATCCAAAAGTTGACTGATTCACGGGAGCCGCCCCGGCGGCACCCGCCCGGAGAGCTCTTTTCGAACCGCGTTCTTTCGCTTCCATTTTTCTCATCCTTTCATCGCTTGTAGTTCCGCCTTCGGGCGGTTGAAGGGCCCGCTGAAGCGGGAACTACGAACCTTTCATTCTCAGAATCGCCACGGTGCGCGCGTTGGGCGCGACCGCTTCCGATTGGCTTCTTCATCGCCGACGAACTCTTCCTTGACCGGATCCCACTTCACATTGCGCCGCAACTCCATGCAGATGGTCCCGGCGTGGCACGCGCTGACCGACCGGTGGGCCGTTTCGGCGGGAGCGACCGCCTGTCGTCGCAACTTGACGCAATCGAGGAAGTCGCGCCAATGGTCCAGCGGCCGACCGCTCTGCGCCTGGTATTCCGCGATAATCCGCTTTCGCTCGCCTGACAACGAGGCGGGTTCGAATGTGGCGTCGTAGCCGTCGGAGCACTCGGCCCAGCCTTCGCTCCCCTCGACGCGAATTCCGCACGAGCCCGGAAATACCTTGCCGCTCTTCAAGACCAGTTTCACACCGTTGGCGTATTGACAAACCATTCCCTCGGCGGTGTCGTTGTTGGGAAACTCATATTCGATCGGGCCGGTGTTTTCGGAGTCGTTCGCCCACTGGGCCATGTCAATCGTGTGGCTTCCCCACTCTGTGATACCGCCGCCGTGCAGGTCGTAATGGTTGTGCCAGTTCATATAGGCCTTGTTGTACGGGCGCCAGGGCGTCGGCCCCAGATACAAATCCCAATCGAGCTCCTCCCTCGGCGGCAGAGGCTCCTCCGGCAGCCATCGGTGCCGCGATAGGCCGGCCACGATGTGCGCGGTGATCGTGTGGACCTTGCCCAACATGCCGGTGCGAGCCAACTGGAAAACGAACACAAAGGCCTCTTCGCTTCGGCGCTGGGTGCCGGACTGATAGACGCGGCCGTGACGCCGCGCCGTGTCGGCCATGGCCCGGCCCTGAACGATGGACATGGAACAGGGCTTCTCGCAATAGACATCCTTGCCCGCCTTAAAGGCCCAGATGGAGGCCAGCGCGTGCCAGCGGTCGCTGGTCGTAATCAACACGGCGTTGATGTCGTCGCGGGCCAGCATTTCGCGGAAATCAATGTAAGGCTTGCAGTCCTGGTTGTCGTACTCCTTGTCAATCAGGCCTTTCACGCGCTCGCGGTTGTCGGCCCGCGGATCGCTGTCGGCGACAAACTGCACATCGGGCCAGCTCATCAGGCGTTTCAGGTCGAAAGTTCCTCGCCGGCCAATGCCGATGCCGCCCATCACGATGCGTTCGCTTGGTGCCGCCCGCCCGTCCTTGCCGAGCGCAGAGGCGGGGATGACATACGGTGCCGCCGCCAACGCCGCCGCCCCTTTCAGAAAGGCACGCCGAGACAACTCCATCCTCTTCTTTTTCATTGTGAGCCTCCTGTTAGCACTTCGACTGTTGCGTGGTATTTTCCCTCAAAGGGGCAAACACGCAAGATGTATCTTCAAATGTTTTACGTTCTGCGCGCATCTGAGCAAAAACAGCGGTTCGGTGTAAGAGGGTTTCGTTCATGGCCAAAGATGCGGGATTCCCTCGCGTGGAGTGCGCAAGCTCGCTTGCGCTTTGGAATGCGGAACCTTGGCTCCGCGCGTCGCTGGCCTTTGGGCAGCCTGTTCGACCACGACGGGCCTGTTGGGGAAGCGAGCTCTCCAAACACATGTTTTGTCGAGCGACAGGCGGAAATAGCGGTCTTCGAGATTGACATCTTTTGGGACTGGCCTCTATGATACCTTTGCGTTATTGTCGGCGGCGCGCGATTCTCTGGATTTGCTCATACGGTGGCGCCAGAAGGAAAAGGTTCCAGCCGCGACCAGCGCCGACCATGTCCGGCGCCCGTTCGGGATGAAAGACCCCACTTTGTATTGATTCCATAACGACCGGGGGTTGTCGAGAAAATGCAAACCATGAAGATTTCCTTGGTACTCGCCTGGATGGTGGTCTTGGCGACGCAAGGGCCTTTGTCCATTGGCGAGACGCACGAGCCCATCTCCATCGGCAATCGAAGGCAACTCCTGTTTGACGAGAAGTTTGTCGAGCAGAGCAAAGGCATTGAGTTCCGGGTGCACCCACCGCGAAAGACCGGCGAGATCATCATCGCTTCCGAGCCGGGATGGGCACTGGGAGGATATCACTGCGTGATGTACCATGGGGGCGTGTATCACCTTTGGTACACAGCGGGCGGGTGCATCCTGTATGCCCGGTCAACGGACGGCATTCATTGGGAGAAACCGAATTGGGGCCTCATGCGGGATGATTCAACAAGCGGGCTCGCTGTGGCCGGCAATGTCGTCATGGGACGCGGTGTCGGTGGTGTCAAGGACGGAATGCACGGGTTGATGGTTTTCCTCGACCCGAATGCGCCGGAAGAAGAGAAGTTCCGGCTGGTCGCCAATCCCGAAGAGTACAACCGCATGGTTCAATTGTTTTCCTCGCCGGATGGTATCCATTGGAAGCATACCCATCGCGATGTGATCACCTATCGCTCCATCAAGCCCCATCACCTTGACTCACCCAATGTCATTTTCTGGGACGACCGGATCAAAAAGTATGTCGCCTATTTCCGTCGCAACCTCCGGGAAGGAGGATCACAGGCCAGGAGCGTCGCTCGTGCGGAATCTCCCGACCTCGCCCACTTCCCGCAGGTCGAGGATTCCCCCGTCGTCATGCGGGCGGACCAACAGCACCCCGGACACTTCGATCCCCTGAAGAAACAGCACGTCTCTGTCCTTGATACGTACACCAATGGGACCATCAAGTACCCGTGGGCGGACGACGCCTATTTCATGTTTCCGACTGAGTATTACCATTACGGGTCCTATCTCGAAGAGTTCCGCAAGGGGTTCCCGGTGAACGCCGGTTCTTTGGACACGCGCTTTGCCGCAAGTCGCGACGGAATTCATTGGAAACGATATGACTACCGGCCTTTCGTCGGGTTGGGAATGAAAGGGGAGTTCGATTCGAGACGCATTTACATGGCGTATGGAATCATCCCCGCGACCAACGAGCGCGAGCTCTATATGTACTATCTGGGCACAAGCGAAACGCACGGCTGGAACAGGGATGACAAAAACAATCGCCTGCTGACTGCTGCCGGATTGACCCCGACAGGGCCCAGCACGATCAGTCGCGTTGTCCTGCGGCGCGACGGTTTCGTTTCGGTGCAGGCTGCCTACACGGGAGGCGAATTCACCACGCCGCTCCTGCGGTTCGAGGGCGATCAGTTGCTCTTGAACGTGGACACGGGGGCTTCCGGGGAACTCCGCGTCGAGATTCTCGATGAACAGGGCAAGCCGATTCCGGGCTTCGCACTGGAGGATTGCGACATTGTGCACACGACGAACGAAATCAACCGAGTGGTCCGGTGGAAGGGCGAAAGCTCCGTGGACCAGTTGGCGGGCAAGCCCGTGCGTTTGAGGTTTGTGATGCGCGACGTCGATCTCTATGCCTTCCAATTTGCGGATCGGGGTGGCATCTAGTATCGCTCGGCTCCAAGCTGCTGCCCTGGTTTAGGGAAAGTCGCCTGAGTTGCATTTCATCTCAAACTCGATGGTAGGTCGGGATCGGTTTGACCGTATCGCGAGAGAGAGGGTTTCATCATCGGCATGTGTGGAGAGAAGCACCGTAACATACAAGGAAAAGGATCTTGGGCTTTATTGAGGTTCGTGGAATTGGTTGACGGCCTGCGCCCCTACATGTCAACGAAATACAGGAAATTCCATAGGTAGCAATCGGGGTCGGGGCAATAGCATCTCCTGTGCCTTGTTTCCGTGGTCTTCGTCGAAAGGAGAGAAGGAAATATGAACCTGCGAACGTTGATAAGGATTCGTTCGAGCATTCTGGCGCTCAGGATTTCTGTCATTGTGGCATTGGGGATTGCTCTCGCTGGTTGTGCCAGAATCGCTCCCAAACTGAGAATCCAGGTTTCGAGAGAAGCGAATCCCTGGACTCACCTAAACCTGTACAACAACCCGGACAATTTCCAATTCGCAATTGTCTCGGATTTGACTGCCGGGCTTCGGCCGGGCGTCTTTGAAAGTGCCGTGGAAAAGCTGAATCTGTTGCGGCCGGAATTTGTCATGTCAGTTGGCGATTTCATCGAAGGACTGACCGTGGATGAGGCCCAGCTGAATCGCCAGTGGGATGAGTTCGATGGTTGGATTAGGCGTCTCCAAATGCCGTTTTTTTACATAGCTGGAAACCATGATATCAGCAACCAAGTCATGGCCGGAAAATGGGAACAACGCCTCGGGCGAAGCTACTATCATTTTGTTTACCGCAATGTGTTGTTTCTTTGTGTTAATACGGACGATCCGCCTCCGTGCAGCATTAGCGATCAACAACTCGAATACTTCCGCAGGGTTCTCAACGCCAACCGTGACGTTCGTTGGACATTTGTTTTCATGCACCGCCCCCCGTGGTTACCGGATTTCAGTAAGAAAACTCCGAAAAATGGAGAGAAGTTCGAGTCGCTGTTGGCGAACAGGCGCTTTACAGTGTTTGCCGGGCACGACCACAAATACAGCAGGTCAATGCGAAATGGCGAACGCTGCTACGTTTTGTCCACGACGGGCGCCCAAGGTCGGGGGGCGGATTATGTAACAAGTAAAGGGAACCGTTCAAAGGCATTGCTCGGATTGGACAAGGGTGAATTCGATCACATCGTTTGGGTAACCATGACTGGCGAGGGTCCGGTGGTGGCGAATCTCTTGCTGGATGGAATTCGTACGGATGAACCCGCCGGAGAATCACAATGAAAAACACCAGTGAATGTTCCAGAATCTTTACAGGCTGTAGATTATGAAGGCGTTATGTTGTTGGTAATTGAGAATCAGGAGTCTGATCGCAGAGAGGGCCACAAACATCGGCGCGGACCGAAGATGCCATAGTCGCGAGTCAGCCACCAATGCCGAATGATCGGGGCCTGCCTTCACGTTTTCGCGCGCGAGTCTCAGATCGTTTCCGGCAGCTGATACGGTTTTCGCCGCCGGCGATCCAGCAAGGCGCTGGCTTCGGCGTCGTCGGGGAAGACTTCTTTGACCGGATCCCAGCGCAGCGTGCGTCCGAGCTGGCGGGCGATATTGCCCAAATGACAGACGGTGGCCGAGCGGTGGCCGATCTCCACATCGGCGTTTGGCCTCTGGCGGCTCTTGATGCACTCGATCCAGTTCCGCATGTGAGTGTCGCCCTTGGCCGAACCGAGTTTGTTGAGCGCTTCGGCGGCGATCTCGGGTGGGTCCGACTTGCACACGCCGCGGTCGATCGTAATCTTGCCCTTCTCGCCCATGAAGATCGCTCCACCAGACGGGCCGTCGCCCAACTCCATCACAATGTCGCCGGGATAGCGGAAAAAGACCCTGGGCTCGCTGCAAATCTTGTTGCCGCGCGCCGCGGACTCGGAGGCGGTGTAAGTGGGCGGACTGAATTTCGGGCCTTCGGTCCAGAGCTCGATCGGCCCGCTCTCGTCCATGCCCAGCGCCCACTGCACCTGGTCGAGACCATGAGCGCCCCAGCCCGTCATTTCGCCGCCGGAGTAAGGCCGGAAAGAAATCCAGCCCGGGTTGGCCCGCGGCGTGTAAAGATCAATGTGGTAGGGAACGACTTCGGTCGGACCGCACCACATGTCCCAGTTGATCTCTTCGGGCACCGGCTGTGCAGGCAGGCCACATTCCCAGGGGCTTGGATAATTGTGGGCAATGACCTTCAGCACCTTCCCGATTGCGCCGGTGCGGACCAGTTCGCAGCCCAGCCGATTGACGGCCATCGAGCGTTGCTGGCTTCCGGTTTGAAACACGCGCTTATACTTGCGGACGGCCTCGACCATCAGGCGGCCTTCGCGGATCGTCAGCGTCATCGGTTTTTCGGCGTAAACGTCCTTGCCCGCCTGACAGGCATGGATGCACACGAGCGCCCGCCAGTGATCGGGTGTGGCGGTAATGATCGCATCAACGTCCTTGCGCTCCAGCAGCTTGCGGTAGTCCTGATGGGCTTCCCCCTGATACTGGGCGGCAATTCCCTGAGCGCGCTTCACATTCGCGTCAGCGATCGCCACAAAGCGAGTTTCCTTGAGAGCAAGGGCGGCACGAACCAACCCAAAGCCCTGTCGTCCGATACCGATCCCAGCGATCCCGATGCGGTCGTTGGCCCCCGGGCGGCCCGGCGCGGCCAGCACTCCGGAGGGGAGGATATATGGCCCGGCTACGCCGGCCGCCGTCAGCACGGCACTGCGATGGAGAAACTGCCTGCGCGAAACTTTTGCGGAAACGCCCATGGCCCAAACTCCTTTCCTTATCCTATGGTATTTGACTCTCGCGGCGGACAACAGCCGAACGAGGTTATTCGATCACGATCACCTCACCCGATTCCGCTCATGTCGTTTTCATATCCCCCGGAAAATGCAGAGGAAACGCAATTGCTTTCTGTCGGTTTGTTCCCGTTTTCGACAGCTAACTGGTCGGCTTCTCCGATCCACTTCTCCAGCAACATTTCCACGTGTCCCGCCTTCGAATTCTATCACCCGGAAGAATTTCAGATTGACTAAACACTGCCGATTCCTATGGACATAGCCCACAGAGACGAACTAATCCCAGGTGCGGGTAGCGCATACCTTCTATGCCGTCCGGTGTGGGTTTCTGTCCGGTTTCACAACGTTCTATGAATGGGAGGTGATCGCCTCGTCGCAGCGTGAGATGGGCCTCTTGTAGGCGAATCATGCAGGGATTGGCTGTTCCGAAGGACATGGTGCGATCCATGTCGCCATTCTATACATAACAGGAGGGCAAACATGGGAACGATCTCTCAATGGATGACGGTGGTAGGACTTGGCTTTGGGGTGGCGGCTTTTGCTGGTGAGGCGACACCGTCCCGCCCGGTCGCGGGAATCACCAAACAGCCTTTTGTCGCTACGGAACGCGGGACGCCCATCGAACTTTTCACACTGACGAACACCAAGGGCGTCGAGGCCAAGATCACCAACTACGGCGGCATTGTCGTCTCCCTGAAAGTGCCGGATCTCAACGGGGGGATGGGAGACGTCGTCCTCGGCTACGACACGCTGGCGGAATACATTAACAACAATCCCTACTTTGGTTGCCTGGTCGGACGCTATGGAAACCGCATCGCGAAAGGGAAATTCACGCTTGGCGGCAAAGAGTTCACCCTCCTTACGAACAACGGGCCCAATCATTTGCACGGCGGCGCGAAGGGATTCGACAAGATCGTCTGGCAGGCCAGGCCCTTCCAGAGCGAAGCCGGTCCGGCCCTCGAGTTGCGCTATGTGAGCAAGGATGGAGAAGAAGGCTATCCGGGCAACCTCTCCGTAAAGGCGACTTACACGCTGACGGAGGCGAATGAGCTGCGGCTCGATTACGAAGCCACGACCGACAAAGACACGATTGCCAATCTCACCCATCACTCCTACTTCAATCTCGCCAATGCCGGGAAGAGCGATATTCTGAACCACGAGGTGATGATTGCGGCTGATAAGTTCACACCGGTGGACAGTACATTGATCCCGTCGGGCGAGTTGCGCCCCGTCAAAGGAACGCCATTTGATTTCACGACGGCGATGAAGATTGGCGCACGCATCAACAACGACGACGAGCAGCTCAAGTTCGGCAATGGCTACGACCACAACTGGGTGATCAACAAGCCGATGGGCGAGCTCGGCCTGATGGCGCGCGTCGGAGAGCCGACCACGGGGCGGGTCATGGAAGTGCTCTCGACGGAGCCCGGTCTTCAGTTCTACTCGGGCAACTTTCTGGACGGAAGCAACGTGGGCAAAGGCGGCGTGGCCTATCAGTTCCGTCATGGTTTTTGCATGGAGCCACAGCACTATCCCGACTCGCCGAATAAGCCCGACTTCCCGTCCGTCGTTGTGAAGCCAGGACAAGTTTACAAGAACACGATCATCTACCGGTTTTCGGTGAAGAAATAATGCGAGGCGGCAAACGATAGGGATCGGACTGAGAGTTTGCGCTACCCGTGGGTTCAGGGGGAGCGGCAACGCGGCGATCCGAAGGGTGTTCGCATGTGTGGCACAATGCGAGAAGGAGGAGTGATGAATGAAGACTATTCAGCTAGGTCTCATTGATTATCTAATCCTATCGGTGTATTTCCTGTTCGTGCTGGGGATCGGGTGGGTCCTGAAACGCTACATGCGGACGAGCACGGACTTCTTCCTGTCGGGCCGCGCGATCCCGGCGTGGATCGCCGGCCTGGCTTTTATTTCGGCCAACCTTGGCGCCCAAGAGGTAATGGGGATGGCCGCCAACGGCGCCAAGTACGGCATCATGACGAGCCATTTCTACTGGGTCGGCGCCATCCCGGCGATGGTTTTCGTGGGCGTGTTCATGATGCCGTTCTACTATGGCTCGAAGGCCCGTTCCGTTCCCGAATACCTCAAGCTGCGCTTCGACGAGAAGACGCGTGGCTTCAACGCCATTTCGTTCGCCACGATGACGGTATTCTCCTCGGGGATCTCGATGTTCGCCCTGGCCAAACTGTTTGAGGCGTTGCTGGGGTGGAACTTCCACTTCAGTATTTTCATATCGGCGGTGATCGTGCTGTTTTATATCTTCCTGGGCGGGTTGACTTCGGCCATCTACAACGAGGTGTTGCAGTTCTTCCTGATTGTCCTGGGCTTCCTGCCGCTGACGTTGCTGGGACTGAAAGGCATCGGCGGTTGGGATGGCCTGGTGGGGAAACTGAACATCGTGGCCACCAGCCCAGCGAACAGCGCGGGCAAGGCGTTTGCCTCCGGCACCTGGACCGAGTCGTGGTCTCATCTGGGCACCGCCGCAAGCAATCCGATGGGCGTGGAGTGGTTCGGCTTGGTCATGGGATTGGGGTTCGTACTGTCGTTCGGCTACTGGTGCACGGACTTCCTGGTGGTCCAGCGGGCGATGGCGGCCAACTCGATGTCGGCCGCGCGGCGAACGCCGCTGATCGCTTCCTTGCCGAAGATGGTGTTTCCGGCGCTGGTGATTCTGCCCGGCATGATCGCCATCGCGCTGCATTTCCAATCGTCCGACGGATTCTTGCCGCTGGCTAATCCGAGCAATCCGGCGGAAGGCTTGGATTATAACATGGCCGTCCCTTATATGCTCAAGAATTTCTTTCCATCCGGTGTTTTGGGACTGGGCCTAACGGCATTGATGGCGTCGTTCATGTCCGGGATGGCTGGCAACGTGACCGCGTTCAACACCGTCTGGACCTATGACATTTACCAGAGCTATATCCGCCCCGGCCAATCCGACACCCATTATCTGTGGATGGGCCGGATTACGACCGTGTGGGGGATCGGCCTGAGTGTGGCAGCGGCGTATTTCGCGCGAAATTTCAACAACATCATGGACGTGTTGCAGTTGGTCTTTAGCTATGTGAACGCGCCGTTGTTCGCCACATTCTTGCTGGGGATGTTCTGGCGGCGGGCCACCGGTCACGGAGCGTTCTTCGGCCTGCTGGCGGGAACGTTGGCTTGCATGTTGCACCACGGCCTGACGATCCCGCACGGGGCGACTTCGCCCGTGAAGGGCGGTTGGTTGGGCGCGACTTTGCATGAATACTACTCGGAAATGGCACTGAACTTCTATGGGGCGATCTATGCCTGGACCACTTGCTTCGTGACAACCATTGTTGTCTCTCTGGCCACGAAGCGGAACAAGAGCGCCGACGAACTGCGCGGCCTGGTCTATTCGCTGACGCCGCGGATCAAAGAACCCGGTCTGCGGTGGTACAAGCAACCGGCGATGCTGGGCGTGATCGTGCTGGCGGCGGCCGTCGTCCTCAACGTCATTTTCTGGTAAGGAGACTTCCATGCATGTGGATGTTCGCATTCCCATTGGCCTGATGTTCTCGGTTTTCGGTGTGATGTTGGCGGGCTTCGGTCTGCTCTCGGCGTCCGACGAGGCGATGTATAGTCATTCGCTCGGCATCAACGTCAACCTCTGGTGGGGCCTGTTGCTGCTGGTCTTCGGCGCGCTGATGTTGTGGTTGGCCTGGCGAGCGAAAAAGCAGGAGAAGCCGCCTCTGCCCTGACGTTTTTCGTGAGAGAGCCATCATGGCCCGTTGGGCCACCCAGAAAGGCATGAAAAAGGTTCGGTGTTCACGCTTTAGCGTGGTTCCATTTTCCAACCTGATCCGCCTAAGGCGGATGAACACCGAACGCATTTTCGTAAGAGAGCCATCATGGCGATGTACGCCACCCGGAAAGGAACGAGAAGTTCGTAGTAGCCGCGTTAGCGGCGTTTCTCGCGCGCCGGACGGCGCGACTACGAACGGATTTCTGTGGAAGTGACACGCACCTTGGAAGGAGAGCATTTGAAATGAAAAAGAACCCTACGATTCTGTTGTTGGCCTTGATCGGCGGTGGCATGCTGACCAGCGGGTGCGGCGGTAAACCGAAAGGCGAGAAGCTTCTCGTGATGGTTCCCAAAGGCCTCCATGCCTACTATGAGCCCTGCTACCAGGGGTTCAAGGATGCCGCCGCAAAGTACCGGGTCAAGACAGATTACCGGGCCGCCAAGGTGTGGAAAGTGACCCAACAGGTCGAGGTGATCGAGAACCTGATCGCCCAACAACAAGTGGATGGGATCGCCATCTCGGCCCTGGATGACCAGCCCCTGGTGCCGGTGATCAAGGAAGCCATGGATGCGGGGATCAAAGTGGTCTGTTTCGATGCGCCGGCTCCGTCGTCGAAAGCCCTCTGTTATATTGGCACCATGAACGAGAAGGCGGGCTATGTCGGTGGCGAGATGATGGCGAAGTACATGAACGGCACGGGCGAGGTGGCCGTTCTCCAGGGCGGATTGGGAGCAACCAACCTCAACGAGCGTTTCAAGGGCTTTGAGCGCGCGGTCAAGGAGAAGGCACCTGACATTAAGGTTGTCAAGCGTGAGGATGTGGGAGGCGGGAGAATGGACATCGTCGTCAACAAGACGGAATCTCTGCTCCAGGCTTATCCCAACCTCAAGGGCATCTTCGCGGTCTCGGCGGAAGGGGCGCCCGGCGCCTCGGCGGTTCTCAAGGAACAGGGCAAATCGGGCAAGATTGTCCTCGGCGGGTTCGATGATCTGACAGAAACGCTGGCCGCGATCCGTGACGGCACGGTGCAATTCTGCATCGCCCAGAAGACGTATAAGATGGGTTGGCTCTCCGTCGAAAAACTGCTCGACGCAATCGCGGGGAGACCCATCGAAAAGGAAATTGACACGGGCGTGCTGATTATCACCAAGGACAATGTAGATACGTACATGGATGAAATGAGAAAAGAGTTTCAGGCCGCGCCGTCCAAGCCATGATTGTGCGTTGTCGCGCCTTTTGTCCGGTTTTTTTCCAGAAGCGATTCGCCCCGGCAAGATGCTTACAGCCGCGCGTCCCAATTCGAGGAGTGGCCGGTAGGGGATCGCAGTCTGTAGTCTCCGATGGCATAGAGTGCGTAGCCGTTCGCGACAGGTGCGATTCGCGCTCGCATGTCAGATAGACTGAGTCGCAGCATGATCGCCAACCTGGAAGCGAAGTTCGAAACAATAAAGTCCACGAAGGTATGGAGGATTCTGGCCTACCTCTCGTGTCGCAAAGAAGCCGGAATCTTTATTGCCCTCGTGGCATTGATGGTTCTGATCAGCATTTTCAAACCGGCGTTCATCGCGGGCGAGAATCGCTATTTCCTCAGCCGGCAGATCGCTCATACGGCGATTGTGGCTCTGGGCGTTTTCTTCGTCATCCTGTCCGGCGGCATTGACCTGTCCATGGGTTCGGTCGTCGGCCTGAGCGGCGTTCTGTGTGCAATGGCCATGGTGGTGCTGCATCTCCATCCGCTGCTCGCTGTCGGCATCGGCCTGCTGACCGGCGTGGTGACGGGCGCGATCAATGGGACGATTGTCTCCTATATCCCAGTCACGCCTTTCATTGTCACGCTGGGAATGATGAGTATCGCGCGCGGAGCCGTGTATGTTCTGACCGAGGGGAAAGCCGTCGGCAACATCCCGGAATCGTTCATTGATGTCGTTCAGATGAACGTCTATGGAGTTCCCATGGCCGTCATCGTGATGCTGATCGTGGCGGCTATCGCCCATGTGGCCCTCACTTACACGGTCTTCGGACGAAGGGTCTATGCGATCGGCGGCAATGAGGAAGCGACTCGACTGTCGGGGATCAACACCCAGCGGGTCAAATTCTTCACCTACGTGATCTCCGCTGCCTTGAGTTCCATAACCGGGATGCTGTTCATCGCGCGGTTCCGGACGGCTCAGGCCGAGGCTGGCGGGGGGATGGAATTGGATGCCATCGCGGCGGCGGTCATTGGCGGCACATCGCTGTTTGGCGGAGAAGGAACCGTCCTTGGTGTACTCGTTGGGGCGACGATCATGGGTGTGGTCCGCAGCGGCCTGATCTTTCTCAACGTATCACCCTTTTGGCAGGATTCGGTGATCGGAGTGGTCATTGTGCTGGCGGCGATTTTCGACGTCGTCCGATCCGCCTCACGCGGACGGCGGAGGTAGCCCGTGAGCGAGTGCTTGCTCGAAATGCGCCATATCTCCAAGAAATTCCCCGGCGTCCAGGCGCTCAACCGGGTGAATTTCGCGGTCCGCAAGGGCGAAATCGTCTCGCTCCTGGGCGAGAACGGCGCGGGCAAGTCCACGTTGATGAAAATCCTGACCGGCGTTCTCCCGGACTTCGAGGGAACGATTCTTCTCGAAGGCAGCGAGGTGCGTTTCCGAAACACTCGCGAAGCGTTCGAGCACGGCATCAGCATCGTTTTCCAGGAATTCAATCTCTGTCCCAACCTGTCCGCCATGGAGAACCTCTTCCTGGGCAACGAAGTCCGGGGCCGATGGAGGTTTCTTTCCTACCGCCAGATGCACCGAAGGGCGCAAGACGCTTTCGAGAATCTGAGGATCGCCATTGATCCCGCAGCCCTGGTCAAGGACCTCGGCGTCGCGCAGCAACAGATGATCGAGGTCGCCAAGGCGCTGGCGCATCACACCAGGATTCTCATCATGGACGAACCGACCTCGGCTCTGGCCGACGCGGAAATCCGAAACCTCTTTGCGATCATGCGCGATCTCAAAAGCCGCGGCATTTCGATCGTCTTCATCTCCCACAAGCTGAACGAGGTGCTGGAGATTTCCGACAGAGTGACCTGTCTGAAGGATGGGGAAAACTCGGGAGAGATTGAGACGAAATCGGCAACCGAGGACGCTCTCGTGGCCATGATGGTCGGGCGCGAGATCGCTCACATGTACGCATCTCGCCGCGGCGAACCGTTGCCTGAAGTGGCGCTGGAAGTCCGGTCACTTTCTGGTCCACCGATGATTCGCGGGGTTTCTTTCCGGATCCGAAAGGGAGAAATCGTCGGCCTTGCCGGTCTCATTGGCGCGGGCCGCACCGAACTAGCCCGGTTGATCATTGGGGCGGAAAAGAAAACCTCCGGGACTATCATTTTGAATGGGAAAGAAGTGGCAATCCATCACCCTTCCGATGCGGTCGCCAAGGGAATCGCCTATGCCTCGGAAGACAGAAAGGCGCTGGGTCTTGTTCTGCCCATGACGGTGCGCGAGAACACCACCATGAGCATTCACCCCAGGATTCGTAACCAATGGGGATTCATCAGCGCGGCGAAAGAAAACGAGATCAGTGATACATATATTGGCCGATTGCAGATCAAGGCGACTAGCCGGGAACAGGTCGCGCGAAATCTCTCCGGCGGCAATCAGCAGAAGGTCGTGCTCGGCAAGTGTCTGGCGATTCAACCCCATGTCATGATTCTGGATGAGCCAACGAGGGGTGTTGATGTCGGCGCCAAGGCCGAAGTTCACAAGATCATCGCCGATCTGGCGGACGAGGGCGTGGCCATCCTGATGATCTCGTCGGAGCTTCCGGAGTTGTTGCACGTCTGCGACCGATTGCTGGTGATGCATGAAGGGCGGCTGACAGCGGATCTTCCCCGCGACCAGGCGGACGAAGAGACGCTTATGAAGGCGGCGGTCTCGTAACGCAACTTCCTGCGGTTCTCCGTCGGGATTTACGAATGGCGCGCAGAGCAATGCAACATATCCGCAGCCGATATAATTTCGCATGACAGACAAACGTCTAAGAGCGTGTGCGTGAAGTTTGTAGCTCCTCCTTCAGGAGGCATTCCCGGCGGGGGATGCCCCGCTAAAGCCAATGCTGTTCACTTAAGCAAGGTGGCACGGGCTTCCAGCCCGTGATTCATGGGCAATCCGCCCGAGACGGACATGCCACGTCGAGATTTCTCCCTAAGAGCGTGTTTTAGAATTCATTTTTCTTTCGTTTTCGTTCAGGGCAAAGGCGATGAAGCATCAGATTGATCATGGCGATCTGGATCAGGGCTTCGCTGGTTTCGGGAAGCACTTCGTAGTCGC
>Ga0315280_10005806_pt1 | contig 17386 bp, 19 predicted proteins | sample YL17G06_40_MG_FD_203697 | JGI IMG/M metagenome (GOLD analysis project Ga0315280, IMG submission 203697) | Sediment microbial communities from Yellowstone Lake, YNP, Wyoming, USA - YL17G06_40 | ecosystem: Environmental > Aquatic > Freshwater > Lake > Sediment | place: USA: Wyoming | collected...
AGCTCGACGATTCTCAAATCGACCTGCTGGAGCTCGAGGACGGTCTTAAGCTCGGGATGCACTCCATCTCCTGTCCGGCCGCGTCGAGGTCCGGTGGCAGCGGGCGCTCACTTCCGCGGGCCGCGCCGCCCGGTTCAATGCATTCTGGCACAAACGCGGCGCAGCGGCAAGAAAATGAGCAGTAGCGTGTGCGGGGCCGACGTGCAGGTTCTGACGGGCACCGAAAGCCGCGCCCTAAGGCCGGATATAGAGGTAGATGGTGTAAGACTGGCCGGCTTCCGACTTGATGCGCATAACTTTCCGCGGTTCCCAGCCAGGCACCCCGAATTCCTGGGCCACGATGCGCGTGCCCCGCCGGAGTTCTCGTTCCATCTGGGGGCGCAACTCTTCCAGTACGGTGGTCAGGAGAAACAAGGTGACGACCGTGGCCGGGCGGATGTTCACCTTGAACATATCCTCATGCAGGATGCGGGCGCGCTCTGTGAGTCCCAGCTTGGCAATGCGGTCAGAGGATTCCTGCCAGAGGGTAGGGTTGATTTCAATGCCGACGGCATGCGCGCCGAACTTATGCGCGGCCAGGATGACGATGCGCCCGTCGCCGGAACCGAGGTCGTAGACCATGTCGCTGGGGCCGACCGCAGCAACTTCCAGCATCTTCTCGGCGACGAACATAGGAGTCGGATAGTACGGGGCGATGCGGTGCAGCGGCTCGCGCGGCCCGGCTGGTAGGCCATGCACCGGCTGGCTGTCGCGGAAGGCATACAGCAACAGGACGCAAAGCCCTGCGAAGATGAGCGTCGGTCTGGTCGGCAGCGAGATTTTCCTTGTCACCATGAGCGCGGCACGCGGTCGCCCCGAGGACTCGTTGGGTGTGCCTTTAGTAGTGTAAATTCGTCGCGAAAAAAGTAAAGAGAAAGCGTGATTCCGCGAGGTGGAAGACAGGTCGGGGCGACCGTTCGCGGCCCGGGCCATGTAGGGAGAAGGGGAAACCCTTGTGCCAAGCCGCCGAAGAACGGCTGCCCCCGAAGCCATTAACGACATTGAAATCGGCGGCGGCTTGGCATATAGTGGGCACCGCCATATAAGCGAGACCCGCTCCCCCCCAGTCCTGCCTTGGCTCTGGAGCGGGGGGCGGCGGTCGCCGCAGCCTTTCGCGACCGGCGGAACCAAGCTGGCCCTCATGCGCTGCCGACACGTGGATAGAAGCCGGGCCCGTACGCCTGTGGCGACCATCCCGCAGGAGGATTGACGATGAACTCTGCTTACTTCGCACCTCGCCGGTTTAGTCGTTTACTCGCTGCATTTCTTCCTTTCTTGTTCTTGATGGTGGCGTGCGCACCACCCGTCAAACGGCCCACGGGTGCGGCCGCCGAATACGAGGACACCAAGGACATGTTCAAGCGCGGCCGTTTCGACCGCGCCCTGGAGTTCTCGGACGACCTGGCCGCGGCGACACCTGCCAATGCTTACACCGAGCGGGCATGCGTCTTACGCGCCGTGGTCTATACCGGGTATATCAAGGCGCACAAGGAACTGGTGGACGCCTATGATAAGGCCCTGGAGAAAACCAAGAACCCGCGTTTCCAGGCAGAGTACGGTAGGCAACGGCATGATAATCTGCAGTTTGGCGCGCGTGCGGCCCTGGGTCTGGGTGAGGTTGCGAATAAACTCACCGAGGGAAGTAAAATCTCCAAGGAGCTAATCTTGGAAGCGTCCTATCCGTCCGTGGAGGGCCCCGTCGAGGTGGCCCAGCTCGAGCGGGTGAAGGCGGGCGGCTGGATCGAGCCTGAGGACCAGGATGCTGCCGTGGTGGACGCTCAGCGCAAGGGAATCGACGACGCACTGGGAGAGGCCGTCGGCGGAGACCGCGCGAAGGCACGCGAGGTCCTGGCGGCGGGCTCCTTCAAGATCAATGGCGTTGGCTTTGCGCTCTTCCTCGGCAAGCAGTTGCTGGAGGGAGCCAGCCTCTATGACAAGAAGCATGGACGCGACTCGCAGAAGTTCAGGCTCCTCTGTAATGTCGCGACCCAAGCAGCGCAGGCGGCCGTGGCGGGTCTGAAGGAGACCCCCAACCCGGATAAAGAGAAGCAAGTCAGGAATCTTCAGGACAAGATTAAGACCGCCTTGAAGAAGGGCTAGGACGGCGAGGTCGCGCCGAGAGCCGGGCCGCCCCACCCAGCGGGGGCGGCCTTTTTCTTGGGGCCGAGGTGTGGGGGCAGAATCGCAGACGAGAGGGGTCGGCATCGTGCCGAGGCCGGTATCGCAGAACCATCTCGGTTGCCAGCCGCTCCGGGGGCGGCGAGTTGAAAGCCCAGGTTCATTCCATGCGTCGAAGCTCGAAGGAACAGTCTAGGACTCTGCCGGGAATTCGCGTCGGCCATGCCAGTGACTTTCGCGGTCTGACCGGGTGTACCGTGATTCTCTGCCCGGGCGGAGCTGTCTGCGGGGTGGACATCCGCGGCTCTGCGTCTGGGACGCGCGATCTTTCCCCCTGCGAGCCCGGACACCTGGTCGAGAAGGTTCACGCCGTCTTTTTGACCGGTGGCAGCGCGTTTGGCTTGGACGCGGCCGGCGGCGTCATGCACCATCTAGAAGTGCTGAGAGCTGGCTTTCCGGCTGGCGGGGTGCGAATTCCGATTGTTCCCACCGCCGTCATCTTTGATCTCGGCCTGGGATCATCCGCGGCCCGCCCTGATGCTGGGATGGCCTTGGGGGCGTGCCGAAATGCAACTACACATGTAGTAACTGGTTCCGTCGGTGCGGGCACCGGGGCCACCGTCGGCAAGCTCTATGGGATGGCGCAGGCCATGAAAGGTGGATTGGGGTTTGCCAGCATGGATTTCAGCGGGGGTGCAACGATTCAAGCTGTGGCAGTGGTCAATGCTTTCGGCGATGTAGTGGAACCAGGGACGGGGGTAATTCTGGCGGGGGCGCGCAAGTCCCCGCGGTCAGGGGAGCTTGCCAATACCGAGGCGCAGATGCTTAGCGGGATAAGACGCAAAAGCTTTGGCGCCACAAATACTACGTTAGTAGTAGTAATGACAAACGTGGCACTAAACAAACTCCAAGCGGCCAAGGTCGCCCAAATGGCTCAGGACGGCATGGCTCGCGCCATTCGCCCGGCGCATACTCGATTTGATGGCGATCTCATCTTTGCCCTATCGGTTGGAACCAAACCGGCAGACCTCAACTCCGTCGGCGCCGCGGCGGCCGAAGTGACCGCACGGGCCATCGTCAATGCTGTCAAGACTGCCAAAGGGCTTGGTGGCGTGCCGTCCTATCAGGATTTGCGGGCATCAATGGCTTGATTGAGGCATCGGGGCAACAGGTTGAGCTGAACCTTCGGCCCCGTGAGGGATGGCGCCCATGCCTGCGGCCGGGGTGCTCACATCCACCTCCCAGTGGTCCCCCACGCGGTGCAGCTTGTAGTTCACCCCGACGGAAATCTCCGGCGAGCGTTTGCTGTGGAAGGTAACCTGGACCACGGCTGTGTCACCGGAGAACTTCACGTCCTGCACCTCGAGCGTCATATTGCTGAATACGACATTCGAACGCTGTTGCAGGTGGGCCTCGATCGGTGCCTTGACAGCGTCTTTGGAGTGGAGATTGTCAGCTCGGCTACAACCGTTCCAAGCGAGCATTGACGCCGTAAGAAGGAACGCCAGGACGCGCATGCGGACCTCCTGCTAACGGTACCCAAAAAGCTGAAAGTTGTCAAAACCCTCTCGGGACTGGGGCTGCCCCTGACGCCGGAATTTGACAGTCCTTGCCGGCTGGTTTAGATTGATGAGACCAAGCGAGGGAAGGAGTTGCACACGTTCATGCTAGAGCTTGCCTATGTCCGCGAGAACCTCAAGTTCGTCAAGCAGAAGATGCGCGACCGTGGCCTCCCGGACATTCTGGATAGTTTCGAAGACCTCGACCGCGAGCGCCGGCGGTTGCTGGTCGAGGTGGAAGGCCGCAAGGCCCGCCGCAACAAAGTCTCCGGTGAGATTGCCGCGCTGAAGAAGCAGAAGCAGGATGCATCGGCGTTGATTGCGGAGATGAAGCAAGTGGGCGAGGAGATTGAGCGGCTCGACGCGGAAGCCGGTTCCTATGTCGAGCGGTTGCAGGAATTGCTCGCCAACATCCCCAATGTGCCGCATGCGAGCGTCCCGGTGGGTCGCGGCGCGGAGGACAACCGCGAAGTTCGCCGCTGGGGCGAGCCGCGCCGTTTTGACTTTGAGCCCAAAGCGCACTGGGACCTGGGCCCGGAACTGGGCATCCTGGACTTTGACCGGGCCGCGAAGATAACGGGCGCGCGCTTCGCCGTGTATCGCGGCGTGGGGGCCAAGCTCGAACGGGCGTTGGCCAATTTCATGCTCGACCTGCATACCCGCGAGCATGGCTACACCGAGGTGCTCCCTCCGTTCCTAGTGAATTCGGCCAGCCTCTTCGGAACCGGCAATCTGCCCAAATTTGCCGCGGACCTCTTCAAGCTGGAAGGCTCCGACTACTGGCTGATTCCTACCGCGGAAGTTCCGGTCACCAATCTTTATCGCGACGAAATCCTGGACGCTGACCAGTTGCCCATCAAGTACTGCGCGTGGACGGCGTGCTTTCGCAGCGAGGCCGGCTCTTACGGCAAAGATACGCGCGGCATCATCCGCCAGCACCAGTTTCAGAAGGTCGAGCTGGTGAAGTTCACGTTGCCGGAGAAATCCTACGAGGAACTGGAGTCGCTGACCCACGACGCCGAGATGGTGCTGCAACGGCTCGACCTGCCTTATCGCGTGGTCTGCCTCTCGACCAGCGATATGGGCTTCAGCTCCGCCAAAACCTACGATCTGGAAGTCTGGCTGCCCTCCAGCGGTGAGTACAAGGAGATTTCCTCTTGCTCAAACTTCGAGGCTTTCCAGGCGCGCCGCGCCAACCTGCGCTGCCGCCGCGGAACAGGCAAGTCCGAACTGCTGCACACCCTGAACGGCAGCGGCTTGGCCGTCGGCCGGACGTGGCTCGCCGTGATTGAGAACTATCAGCAGACCGATGGCACCGTCATCATCCCCGAGGCCCTGCGTCCTTACCTCGACGGGCTCGACCGCATTACTCCGCAGAAGTAGCGCCATCCTTGAGTGCGGCGGCAAGCCGCCGCTTTTCTGGACCGCAGCTTGCGGCGGCGCCATGGCAGGGACATGCCGCGGGCTGGGACCTCCATGTCTCCCATCCACCCGTGTGCCGCGCGGAAGCAAGCTTCCGCGCCGAACGGCGGGAGCAAGGGGAAGCAGTGCCTCACGGACTCCCGCACTCCAAATCCCTGCGATCAGGACTTGCCGTTTTCCGGGCCGGGCGCAGGCTCCGGCATGTACAGGCTGACTTTCCCAGGCCCCAGGACGTGACCAAACTGAATGGTGGTGTGGCCGATCCCAAAATCATGGGCCAACAATTCGCGAATCTGGCGGGTGATGGATTCGGTTTCGGAGACCAGCGTGTCCGGAACCTGGACGTGGCAGGAAAGGGCGTGCGTTCGGGACCCGAGGCTCCAAATGTGTACGTCGTGCACCTCGCGCACGCCGGGGACGCGGAGAATGGTTTTCGCCACTTGCTCGAGGCTCATACCGGGCGGCATACTTTCGAGCAGGATGTTGCCCGAATGAGTGATGATGCCGAAGGCTGTCCAGATAATCATGCCGGCGATCAAAAAGGCGAGCAGGGGGTCGATGAACGACTGGCCCGTGTACTGAATGAGCAGCGCTCCGACCACGAGGCTCACGTTCGAAAGCGCATCGCCCAAGTTGTGAACGAACACCGCGCGCAGATTGAGGTCCTGGCGGCCATGGGCCAGCGCCAGAGCAATGCCTCCATTGATGACCAGGGTGATGGCGACGACCAACAAGGTGCGGGCCGCCACGGGCATCGGGTGAATGATGCGCTCGTAGCCTTCGTAACAGATGAAGAGAGCCACGGCCAGCAGCACCAGGGCATTGACAAACGCCGCCAGCACCCCCGCGCGCTGGTACCCATAAGTCCGATGCGCATCGGGGGGCTTGCGCTCCAAGTACAAGGCGATGCCCGCCAGCACCAGCGAGGGAACATCGGTGAGGTTGTGCCAGGCGTCGCTGATGAGCGCCAGGCTGTGCGCCAGATGTCCGGCGATGAACTCTGTCAACACCAGTACCAGGGTCGCGCCCAAAGCGACTCTCACCACCGCGCCGGCTGATTTGTGCCCGTTCAGGTGCACCGCATCTCCTGGGGCGATTGTATGCCAGGACGCGGCATATCGGCAATCCGACGCGCGCGTGTTGCCGGGGTAACGCGCGCGGGGAAAAGTCAGAAGTTGCTACGCAACGGTAAGCCGCCGTTTTGGGCGTTGCTCTGGATATGCGCGTTCGAGCGGGAAGGGTTGGGGCTGGCAGCTCTTGCCGGGACGGGGGCGAGGGGGCGGGCTGAAAAAAATAAAGACCCTTGCATTTTTCTCTTGACAAGCCGGGGAAAGACTACTACATATTGTGGTTATCAGCCATCTGGCCTCTACAGGTCGAGGTGGCAGCGCAAGACGATCAACGCTCGCAGGAGGAGATCATTATGGCAGCGAAAAAGCCGGCCAAGAAAAAGAAGAGGTAAGTTCTTCCCGTTCCCAAGTTTCCTCCTTTCCCCAAAGGCCCGCTCCCCCAGGCGGGCCTTCCTCTTTCGGGCCGAAATTAACACCCCAGGCCCCGCTCCCTACGTGAACTTTACCTGCACGTCCTCGCGGTCGGCGGCCGGGATCTGGAGCAGCAGGTGCGGCTGCAAGTTCATCATGCGGGCCACGAACAGATCCGGGATCTGAGCGATGCGGATATTGAAGGCGTTCACATCTTCGTTGTACCGGGTGCGCTGGCCGGCGATCTTCTCCTCCAGTTCCGTGATGCGGCCCTGGAGCTGCATGAAGTTGGCGTTGGCCTTTAGCTCGGGGTAATTCTCCGCCACAGCAAAAAGCGTGCGCAGCGCGCCGGTAATCATATTGTCGGCTTGGGCCTTGTCCGCTGGGGTGGTGGCGCGGGTGTAGGCGGCGCGCGCCTCGGTGACGGCCTGCAACGTCTTCTGCTCGTATTGCATGTAGCCCTTGCAGGTCTCGATCAGCTTGGGCAGTTCGTCGTGCCGCTGCTTGAGCAGGACGTCGATATTGGCGAAGGAGCGCTCGAGGTCGTTCTTGAGCGTCACCAGGTTGTTGTAGATTCCCACCAGGTACATGATGATGCCGATGACGATGACCGCCAGAATCACCAGCACGAGCAGGGTGACCACCGTTCCGAGAACCATAAGAGTGGGCAACATGATTTCCTCCTTTGGCGTAAGGGCCTGAGCGCGAGCCATTCGAAGGCGTCCTCAGGCCAGTTTCACTTCTACGTCCCGGCGATCCGCTTCCGTCACCTGGAACAGTTCTTTGCGTTGCAGGCTCATTAAGCCGGCAATGAAAACGTCCGGCAATTGCTGGATACGGATGTTGTAGGTGTTGACCGAATCGTTGTAGAACTCCCGCCGGTCGGCGATCTTCTCTTCGAGCTCCGAGATGCGGCCCTGGAGTTGCATAAAGTTGTTGTTGGCCTTCAGTTCCGGGTAGCGCTCCGCCACGGCAAACAGGGTTTTCAAGGCGCCGCTCGCCAGGTTGTCGGCCTGCGCCTTCTCGCTCACCGAAGCAGCCTTCAGGAAGGCGGTACGCGCCTCGACGATCAGTTGAAACGTTTTCTGCTCGAACTGCATGTAGCCTTTGCAGGTCTCGATCAGCTTGGGCAGTTCGTCGTGGCGCTGCTTGAGCAACACGTCGATGTTGGCCCAGGCCTTGTCGATGTTGTTGCGCAGCCGCACCAGGCTGTTGTAAACGGCGATGAAATAGACGACGGCGGCTATCACCGCCAGAATAACGATCAGACTCACCAGAATCGTTGTGCCCATAGTGCAGTTCCCCTTTGTCTTCACAGCCAGCCGAATTTAGCCAGGAGCATAGCTAGACACACAACCGCCAGGGCGGCGCCGCCGAAGACGTAGAGCGCCGCCCGCCGCCGCAGATTCTTTTCGAGTTGGCTCTCGCTTCGCCAGGAGATCAGGAAGGTCGGCTCGTTTTCGCCTTTCACAATCAGGTTCCGGTCGTATTCGTCCCTGGGGTTTGGGTTTTCCGTGCAGGTGCCCGTCACATCGTACCAATGCTCCGGCAGGATGCAGTACTCCGTCAGCCGGTAGCTGTGGCTCGAGAGTCCCGTCCCACCGAGGAAGGAAACGGGATTCCGCGCGAAACTCAAGAGAAATCCGTTCACTCCGATAGAACTCGCTTTGGTCTGAGGGCCGCGCGCTACGTAGGCAGACAGTTCATCTTCGCGCGGTGGCGTGGGTAACATCACTCCTCCGCTGGGCGTACCGGGAAAGCCCGGGCCCGTGGCGAGCGTCCGGTCCCCCTTGCCACGGAACAGCGCCCACAAGCTTTTCCCCGAGCGTCTGCCGGTGCCAATTTCCCGCCGGGCCGATTGGATCAGGTCAAACTCCGCCCCATATGCAGCGACCAGTACCTTCCCGGTGGCGTCTTCCAAGTAAAATCTCACCCCGTCCGTGTCGGCACGATAGTGCGACCAATGTCCGCCGCCTTTCTGGTTTCGCTCCCATCGTTCAATATCGACCTTGTAAAACAAGCACGGCGTGTGGCTTACCGGGCTGGGGGTCAACTCCTCGCCCTTCGCCTTGCCGTGGACTTCCACGAGGCCCATGGCGATACTGCGAATCGGCGCCACCGGCGTGTCCGCCAGCACCCGGTACTGGCGAAAAACGCGGAATCCTCTGAAGAAGAAATAGACTCCGGCTCCGAAGCCGAAGGCCAGATAGCCGACGATGTCACCGTCTGAAGACATTAGTAATCAGGCCGACGCCGCTACTTCACGAAGGCCATTCGCGACGCAATGGCGGCGCGCCCCACGCGCACGACCATCTCGCCGCTGATACTATCCAAGCAAAGAGGGAAAGTCCAGCATGCTCTAAACCGCGTCGCGCCGCCGCAGGACTACCCAAGCGCGCATTTCTTCATTATCATGGTGCCTTCGCCGGCCGCGCGCAGCGAGCCGGGCACGAGGTTCGATGGAACCCTTTCGCATTCTCGAACACCCGGCTGACATCGGGTTCGAAGCGTTCGGCGGGACCTGCAAGGAAGCCTTTGCTAACGCCGCGCGCGCGCTGTTCCACCTGATGGTTGACCTGGACTCCATCGAGCCACGTGCAGAGGTCGCCGTGCAACTTGAGGGCGCGGACCTCCCCAGCCTGCTGGTGAACTGGTTGAGCGAGCTGCTCTACCTGCACGATGCCGAAGGCTGGCTCTTCTCCGAGTTCGAGGTGCAGCGATTGGATGAACATTCTCTGGTAGCGCAGGCGCGAGGCGAGCGATATGATCGCGCCCGGCACCGTGCCACATTGCAGGTGAAGGCGATTACGTACCATCAGCTCAAGCTGGAGAAGACTGCGGAGGGCTGGTACGCAGTGGTCTACGTGGATATTTAGTGGCGGCGTTCGAGACGTGTCCTCCGCCTCGTGGCTTGGTAACAAGACTGTTATGTTTGCACCCACGCTGACATCAAGAAAACTGGCTCCTCCCAGCGAACACCGGCGCCGGGTAGCCCGCTCTTCTGCCCGCCGCTTACTGCTGACGGCCTTCTGCTTACTGCTTTCTGCTTTCTGTCTCCGTGCCGCGCGAGGCCTCTACGAGGTGCGCGAAGTCAAACCTCACGTTTTCGTCTGGATCGCGCACGATGTCCGCGACATCCTGGGCGATCCGCAATTCAACCGCGCCGGTACGGCGGGATTCATCATTACCCCTGAGGGCGTCGTGGTGGTGGATACCTCGAACAGTCCCTTCCACGCGCGCGAGATACTCTACGAAATCCGCGAGCGGACCGAGTTGCCGGTGCGGTACGTCATCAACACGGGCGCCGAGGGCGACCGCATGCTGGGCAACGAAGTCTTTGTCGATCAGGAGGCGACCATTCTGGCTTCGACCCGGGCCGCAGAAGCGATGCGGCAATATCAGCGTGAGCTTGCCAGGCGGCTGGAGGGCGACTTTCAATTGCCGGTCCGCATGCGGGGGATTCACCCGACGCTGCCCACCCAGACTTTTGAGGGGGAGATGGTGGTGCACTTGGGCGGCCAGGAGTTCAAGCTGCGGAACAATCTTGGCGCCGACCCGCGGGCGGTGGAGACAGTCGTATACCTGCCCGGGGCCAAGGTGCTTTTCCTGGGCGCCCTTTTTGAGAATGGCTTTGTGCCGCGCATCGGAACGAAAGATGTCCGGCACTGGATCGAAATCCTGCGACAGGTCGAGACCTGGGATGTAGATGTGTACGTGCCGCGGCGCGGCCTGCCCGGCGGCAAGCTGGACGTCGGGAATTTCCGCCAGTTCCTCGAGTGGTTAGCCCAGGAAGTCGCCAGCCGCCTTCAGCAAGGCAAATCCGCCGAGGAAGTAAAGAACGAGCTATTGCCGCTTTCCAACTTCCCGCGCGGCGGACGGGACCTTATCCCGGCTGCGATTGAGGCGGTCTTTACCCAGCTTGCAGAAACACCGGTCGCACCGCCGGTACCGCCGGCTGAACAGAAGTAAGGCTGCGGGTTGTGCCGCACCCCGTACTGGACGGGACCTCCTCATCAAGGGGTTCGCATTCCGGCACGCCGGAGGGACATCAATGAGGCAGACAAGGAGAAACTTTTGCGCTACGGTGCCAACGTTGTTGCTGGCTGGCGGAGCAAGCCCGCAGGCGGCCGCGCTTCCTTCCAAGGCGTACCGTTTCGAAGACTTGCCGGTGCAAGTTTTCGGTGCCAATCGCGTGCGGGCCGTTCTCGAGGGGGTCAGCGACCGGGGCTGGCAGGTCCACGTGCACCAGACCGAGCTGGCGCCCGGTAGTACGCCGCACCCAGGACACCGCCACGCACGCGTTGAAATCTTCCTGATCTGCGCCGGAACCGTCGAGGTAACCATTGCCGGACGGCGCGAGCAACTGGGTCCGGGTTCCGTGGCCTACATCGCCGCCAACGAAGAACACAGCATCTGTAATGTCGGTACGGTCCGCGCTCAGTACTTCGTCCTCGCCTTGGGCCAAGGGTGAGTTGAGAGACTTCGGTGTGGGCGCGCGGACTTCGCCACCTTGAGGGAGAGCACGGCCTGTGCAACTCAAGCTCGGTTGCATATGAGGGCCGGCCCCGGCGCCGCATTGCACCGGCCTGACCCTGGCTTGGTATAATCTTGTCAGTGAACTGCCTCGTTATCGAAAGGAAGCGCCATGCCTCTGGAAATGAAACAACTCGAAAAGCTCGATGATTACCGCTGGCTCATACCGCGGGGCACGAAGCCAGGGATGTTGACGGATGCGCTCATCTACACGGACGAGTCGCTGCTCCAGGACTTCCTCCACGATTTGTCACTCGAGCAGGCGATCAACGTGGCGATGCTGCCGGGGATCGTGGGGCGGTCGCTGGCCATGCCGGACATCCACCAGGGTTACGGCTTCCCGATCGGCGGCGTGGCGGCCACCGACCCGCACGAAGACGGTGTTATTTCGCCGGGCGGAGTGGGCTTCGACATCAATTGCGGGGTGCGGCTGCTCAGCAGCATGCTAAGCGTGGATGAGGTTCGGCCGAAGATCCGCGAGTTGGTAAATCAGCTCTTCCGCGACATTCCCTCCGGTGTCGGGCAGAGCGGATTTATTCGGGTTTCGCACAAAGATCTGGATCGGGTGCTGGTCGAGGGCGCGGCCTGGATGGTCGAGCAGGGCTACGGGCGCTCCGAGGACCTGACCCATTGCGAGGAGAGTGGAACGATTGACGGCGCTGACCCCGCCGCCGTCAGCGACCACGCCAAGAAGCGCGGCCTGCCGCAACTGGCCACGCTCGGCTCCGGCAATCACTTCCTGGAAGTCCAGTATGTGGAGAAGATCTTCGAGCCGGGCATCGCGCAACAGTTGGGCCTTTACGAGAACGAGGTGGTGGTCCTGATTCATTCCGGGTCGCGGGGGTTCGGCCATCAAGTTTGCACCGACTACCTGCGGGACATGGGCCCGGCGATGCACCGCTACGGCATCGAGGTGCCCGACCGGCAACTGGCGTGCGTGCCGGTGAATTCCACGGAAGGGCAGGCCTACCTGGCCGGGATGCGCGCGGCGGCGAATTTCGCGTGGGCAAATCGCCAGGGGATCACCCACTTTACCCGGCAGGCGTTCAAGCGCATCTTCGGCGAGCGCGAGGAGCTGAAGGTCATCTACGACGTCTGTCACAACATCGCCAAGCTCGAACGGCATCGCGTCGGGAACCGCGAGCAGGAAGTGATGGTCCATCGCAAGGGCGCCACGCGGGCATTTCCGCCGGGCCGTCGCGAAGTCCCGCAGGTCTATCAAGCCTGCGGCCAGCCGGTATTAATCCCCGGCTCGATGGGCACGGCGTCCTATGTGCTGGTGGGCACCGCCGTGGCGATGCAGGAGACTTTCGGCACCACCTGCCACGGCGCCGGGCGCGTCATGAGCCGCACCGCTGCCAGGAAATCGTCTTTCGCGCAGAATGCCCGGCAGCGGTTAGAAGAGAAGGGCATCCTGGTGCGCGCGGAAAGCCGTGACGGCATTAGCGAAGAAATCCCTGAGGCCTACAAAGACGTGGACGCCGTCATCAACGTGGTCCACAACGCGGGGCTGTCCAAGCGCGTGGCGCGGCTGAAACCGATCGGGGTGATTAAGGGATAGGCTGTAACTGCTGGTGCTTGCGAACGGGGAGTAAGCCGCACCAGAGGCAGAACATATGCGCACACCCTCCGCCGGCAATAGGACAGTCCGCCTGAGCGCTGCTACTCTTTCGTCCGCTCGAGCAGGTAGTTCTCCAGGCCGATGTCCTTGATAATATCAAGTTGGGTCGCGAGAAAGTCCTCGTGCTCCTCTTCATCGAGGAGGAGTTTCTTCAGCAGTTCGGCGGAGCCTTGGTCGCCGGCCTTGCACACGGCGGCGATCGCTTCGTTGTAAGCGACCACGGCGCTCTGCTCGAGCGCCAGGTCATTCTGCAACTGCTGTTTGACGTCCTTGCCGACGTTCAGCTTGGGGAAATCGCTGAGGTTGGGCATTCCCTCTAGAAAGAGTATCCGCTCCATCAGCGCCTCGGCGTGTTTCATCTCCACGATCGAGAGGTTGTGGATCTCCTTTGCCAGCCGGAGGTAGCCCCAGTTCTCCTGTATTTCGGCGTGGAGCATGTACTGGTTCAGCGCGACCAGCTCTTCCTCGAGCATCTTGCCCAGGATGTCAAGCACCTCTGCTTTTACCTTCATGACGGCTCTCTCCGCCGAAAACTGAATTTGGTGTCGCGCCAGGCCGGCATCTCAGTATCAGGTCACGCTCTGCTGGCGTGGCGGCGGGCGCCAATGGGGACGCATCCCCCCTCCTCCAAGAGGCTTCACCCGCTGCTTAGTTGGAGGACAACGGTTCCGCCATCGTGCCGGGGCCGTCGGCCCGCGTTGCGTTACGCTTCCGCCTGCTCGCTCAGGTAGTTTTCGAGACCGATATCCTTAATAATGCCGAGCTGGGTCTCCAGGAAATCGACGTGGCCTTCTTCGTCCAGCAGCAATTTCTTGAGCAGCTCGGCTGAGCCATGGTCGCCGGCTTTACAGGCGGTGGCGACGGCATCGTTATACTCGGCCACGGCATTCTCTTCGAGCGCCAGGTCATTCTGTAATTGTTGTTTGACGTCCTTGCCGATGTTCAACCTTGGCAAGTCGTTCAGATTCGGCGTGCCTTCCAGGTACAGGATGCGCTCAATCAATACCTCGGCGTGCTTCATCTCCCCGATCGACTGTTGCTTGACGTGCTTCGCGAGTCGGGAGTAACCCCAGTTTTCACACATTTCCGCGTGGACCATGTACTGACTGATGGCGCCCAATTCTTCTTTCAGCATTTTGGCCAGAATTTCGAGCACTTCCGGTTTTCCCTTCATGATTGGTGGTCTCCTTTCCTGAGAAAGACTACCCGATTTTGCGGACGAGTTCCAGAGGATAGTCGCGGGCCGGCCCGGCAGCGTCAGGATTCAGGCCGGAAAGAAGGCTAGGGCGGCGCGGAGTCCGAATTGGCCTTCTTCTCGCGGACGTGGGCGATGAGGTTGCGCACGCTGCGCGCAAGCTGTACCACCTCCCCTTCGCCTTTTACCTCGAATTCGATTTCGTAGTTGCCGGCGACGGCGTGATCGACCGCCGTCTTAAGATCGACCAAGGGCTTCACTACCTGTCTCGGCAGGACGAAGCTGATCGCAACGCTTACCAGCAGGGTGAGCCCGGAGACGATGATCAGCACCCATTCCGCTCCGTTGATGAGGTGCCGCGCCCTCGCGTGTCCCTGCTCCACCCCGGCCCAACTTCGTTTCTCGAGGTCGGCGAGCTGTTGCAGAACGTCGTTCGCCGGGGTGCGGAGTTCGAGGGTGATCAGCCGGAGGGCCGGATCTTGCGCCTCGAGGGTGGAAGTGATCTGCGCATCCAGGGTTCCGAGCCGCTCGTGCAATGCCTCCATCAACTGGGCGCGGCTCCGGCGCTGGGAGCGGCGCAAAAGAGTGTCGAGGTCGGCCTCATAGGCCTTCACTACGGCACGGATGCGGGCGGCGGACACGCGGGAGGGTTCTCCCATGCGGACTACGGCCTCGCTCAGCCGCTGTTCATAAAGCTTTGTGTCCTGCAGAATTCTGTCGGTAGCCGCCCTTTCCTCGGGCTGCAGGTCGCGGCACGTGGTGATCAGTTGCGCCAGCCGAGAAAGGGCTTGCCGGTTGCTTTCGAGCGCCGTGGGATCGTGATCCAAGAAATAGGTCCGTTCGGTTCGGCGCGCCTCCAGCAGCTCGACGGATGCGCGCTCCGCCATGGTGGCCACGGGCGCGTCCACGCTGACAATCCGATCCACGATGCGGCCCATGGCAATCAGGTAGTAGATGGCCAGGAAAATGACCGGAACCAGGATCAGCCGTACGATGGCCAGGCTGTAAGCCACCCGCCGCCGCAGAGAGGCTGCGCGGGCAAACACTCTCATGGGTTTTCGGCCGAGCCAGCTCATTCCCTAGCCTCCCCCCCGGAAACGGGGAATGATGACGTCTCGCCTCGCAGGATAATCCGCATCTATCCTGATGCCGCATCTTACCCCAAAACTCCGGAGAAGTTGATAAATTCCGCATGCTGCAATTCCCAATTCCAGACGGGCCCGGCGTGGGGGATGTGTTAAGATGCGCGCATGCGAACCTACCTTCTGACGGTGCTTTTTCTTCTGGCGTCTTTCCCGCTACGGGCAGCGGAGGCGCTGAACGTTTACTTCATCGACGTGGAAGGCGGACAGGCGACGCTCGTCGTTGCGCCTTCCGGCCAGTCCCTGCTGGTGGATGCCGGCTGGCCCGGCTTCAATGGCCGGGATGCCGACCGCATCGTCGCTTCGGCCAAGGCGGCGGGTGTGAAGCAGATTGATTACCTGCTGGTGACCCACTATCACCTCGATCATGTGGGTGGCGTGCCGCCGCTGGCCACCAAGATTCCAATCGTCACCTATATTGACCACGGCCGCTGCATCGAAACCGGCAAGATGGCCGACGAGCTCATGGCCGCCTACCGCCCGTGCCGTGATAAGGGTAGGCATCTCATCGTGAAGCCCGGAGACAAGATTCCGATTGAGGGGCTAGACGTCGAAGTGGTGAGCGCGGCAGGCATGGTGATTCCCAATCCGCTACCGGGCGCGGGGGCGACGAATCCATTATGTGCGACCACGAAGCTGCGCGAGCCGGACCCCTCGGAAAACGCGCAGTCAATCGGCATTCTGATTCGCTTCGGTAAGTTCCGCTTGATCGACCTGGCTGATCTAACCTGGAACAAGGAGTATGAACTTGCCTGCCCCGTTAACCGGGTCGGCACGGTGGACGTGTACCTGAGCACCCACCACGGCATGGACCTTTCCGGCCCACCGGCGATTGTGCAGGCCATGGCCCCGTGCGTGGCCATCATGAACAACGGCGCGCGCAAGGGTGGCGCGGCGGAAGCGTGGCAGACGGTTCGTAACTCGCCGGGACTCGAAGACATCTGGCAACTTCACTACGCGGTCGAAGCTGGCAAGGGAAATAACGCGCCCGAGCAATTCATCGCCAACCCGCCAGAGAATTGCCAAGGCCTTGGGCTTCAGCTCTCCGCCCACGCCGACGGCGCCTTTACCGCCACCAATTCGCGCAACGGATACGCCAGGACGTATCCGGCCAGGTAGGCCGTGGAACCTCGCCAGATGTATCGGGACGTCGCGCCATGCCACCCATCACCGGCCTTGGGAGAAGGCACACCTTCGGACTGTAAGCCTATCTGATGTGACACTGTGCCAAGCCGCGTTTTTCAAGGTATTGCTGGTGATACTCCTCAGCGCGCCAGAATTCCGCGGCTGGCACGATCTCTGTGACGATCGGGTGCCGGTACACACCCGCACGTGTGAGGTCATCCTTCGCTGCCTTGGCAGCAGCCTCCTGGGCGGGATCATGAAAGAAGATGACCGAACGGTACTGCGTGCCGACATCAGGCCCTTGCTGGTTCAGCGTCGTGGGGTCGTGGTTCTCGAAGAAGACCTTCAGCAGTTCCTCGTACGAAACCTTGGCCGGGTCATATTCTACTTGCACCACTTCCGCGTGGCCGGTCCTATCCGTGCAAACGTCCTTGTAAGTGGGGTTCCGGAGCGTTCCTCCCATGTACCCGACGGTGGTGGCAACGACTCCCGGAACGCGGCGAAACACGGCCTCCACGCCCCAGAAACATCCTCCGCCAAATGTCGTTTTATCCATCCCTTCGTCTCCTTTCCAAAGCGAAGCCAGCCCACGCAGAGGCAACCCTGTGTACCTAGTCTAGGATACTCTCATCAAGCCCCGCCGTTTTGAGGAGATGCTTCTGCAGCCCAAGCTTCAAAGGGTGGTTGCCATGGATCGGGACTGAAAGCCGTATTACACTTCCCTGTTTTCCATAGATGTGGTGACTGCCATGAATGCGCAGCAAAGTCTAGCCATGGCGCTCGAGAATAGTTGCTAGGGCCTTTCCTGAAATCGGGTTCATATGGCGATTTCGAGGACTTTGTCAGAACTGGTTCGCTTGGGTTCAACCAGATCAACGGAAAGGCAACCCTCGACGGCTTCGTAGAGGTTGGAAAGCAACTGTTCAAATGTCTCGCCCTGAGTGGCACAGCCGGGTATGGAGGGAACCTCAGCCCAGTAGCCACCTTCCTCGGCTTGGTGGATCACGACTTTGATTTTCACGGCCTAGTGTCCTGAGTTAGAAGTTCGCTGACAAAGTCTGGCGATACTCGCAAAGATCTGATCTGCCGTCTTGGTCCAAACAAAGGGTTTGGGGTTCCGGTTGTGCTGGTCGAGGTAGTGCCGAATGGCG
>Ga0315280_10005807_pt1 | contig 17385 bp, 13 predicted proteins | sample YL17G06_40_MG_FD_203697 | JGI IMG/M metagenome (GOLD analysis project Ga0315280, IMG submission 203697) | Sediment microbial communities from Yellowstone Lake, YNP, Wyoming, USA - YL17G06_40 | ecosystem: Environmental > Aquatic > Freshwater > Lake > Sediment | place: USA: Wyoming | collected...
TCGCATTTTCCGAAAGCCTCTCTGGCTTCTTTCCAAGACATATCCCATAGTCTGTATTTCAACGGCATCGCGCCTGTTCTCAAGAACTCCGGTCCACGTATATAACAACTCTAACGGAACTAGTCATCATCATCATTAGAACCTTTAAATACAAAACGAGCCGCAAATGTGCTACGTTGATCCTTTATGGATAACAAGAAAATTACTAAACTACTGGCTATAGTCTTCATCGTAACAATCCTGAGCCCTCTATCCTTCTGCGTATCTGCACAGGCGTCGAAACCTTATGGTGGCGTCCTGCGAATTGCGTATATTCGGGATCCGATTAGCTTCAATGGAGTCCTGAACTTTTGGAGCACAACGGCCTACTTCAACATTAACTTGTTCGATCCTCTGCTAACCTATGATAAGGACTACAACCTCATCGGGGTTCTTGCGGACAAATGGGAACAAAGCCCAGACGGAAAAACTTGGACATTCCACCTCCACCCGGGCGTGAAATGGCAGGACGGTGTGCCGTTCACTTCTGCGGATGTGAAATACCACTTCATGAATATTCTCTTGAACAACACATCATTCATGAGAGGCTTCCTCGACAGTGCAGTGTTGTTGGGTGTTGATACTCCAGATGATAACACCGCCATCTTCAACTTCAAGAACCCTGCGAGAGCCGACAACATCTTCGCAAACGCGCATGCCGATTGTGTGATCTTGCCGAAACATATCTACGAAGGCAAGGACTTCAAGACAAACCCCGCGAATCTAAAGCCAATAGGTACAGGGCCATTCAAGCTTGTCGAGTACGTTAAAGATGACCATATCACTATGGACGCTAACCCAGACTACTTCAAAGGCAGACCATACCTAGACAGGTTGATCTGGTACATAATTCCAAAGCAGCAGACCGCGGAACTGGCTTTCCAGAACGGACAGCTCGATGAGATCCATGAAACCGTAGGCCTGCCGTTCGCTGACATCTCGTCATGGCAGAAAATGTCGGATATCACAGTGGACACCTTCCAATACTATACCACTTGGCGAATGGCATTCAACTTCCGGCCGAAAGCAGTGGCAAAGTTCCCCTGGGTGGCTGACGTGCGCGTTCGACAAGCAATGTGGCATGCCATTGACAGGGAGTCGATCATCAAGACAGTGCTGTACGGAATAACCGGAGTGTCCGACACAGCGATCTCCAACACCATAGTACCCTTTTACAACCCCAACACGGTAAAGTACCCATATGATCCAACGAAAGCTGAACAACTCCTTGACGCCGCTGGTTACAAGCGTGGGCCTGACGGATGGAGATTCCATGCCCCATTGGTCTCGTACCAAACGGGACAGCCCTTCGCGGAGGTCATTAAGCAGATGTTGGCAAAGGTCGGCATTGACATCGATCTGAAACTCGTTGAGAATACCACATTCTTCAGTCTCTATGAGAGTTCCCCTGAAGGGTTCGGAGACGATATTCCAATGGGCATCCAGACAATGGGTACAGGACCTGATCCATCAACAATCTACAACTGGATTTACTCGCGACCAGTTGGAAATCAAAACTCAGGCTTCTACTCCAACGCAGAAGTCGACAGACTTCTTGATGAAGCCAAAAACAGCGTCGACCAGAACGTGATCAAGACCGACTTCTTCAAGGTCCAAGATATCATGGCAACGGATGTGGGCTTTATATTCCTTTGGAACAACTGGAAGACAGAAGTATACAGGAACACTTTCGGCGGCTTCAGGGAGAGTGAGCGACCAATCGGTTGGTACGGTAGCTTCCGTTTGGTTTACTGGACTCTAGGTAAACCGTTAGCGACAACAACAGCAGTCTCGACAAGTGCAACTACAGCCGCTCAACCTACAGCCGCTCAACCGCCTGCAGGCGGGTTTGATATGACAACCATTGCAGCCATCGCAGTGCTGATTGTTGTCGTTGCTGGTGCAGCTCTCTACATGTCAAGACGCAAGAAGACCACAACTAAGTAGACCGTGAAACGCTTAATTCTCCCTTCCCTTTTTTTGACTATTTTGTGGTATGACGCACCTTGATTAGATACATTATCAAACGAATTCTGATTGCGATACCGTTAGTGCTTGCGATTGTCTGCGTAAATTTCGTCATAATTCATTCGGCACCTGGCGATCCCGTTTCTTTCATGGTCTCTGGAGGGGAGATCGCAAGCGCACAATTCATCGCCATGAAGAGGGCTGAGCTTGGCTTAGACAAGCCCCTGTACGCTCAACTTCTGATTTACATCGGCAACATTCTTCGAGGTGACCTTGGATACTCGTTTATCTTCAACAGGCCTGTCGTGCAAGTCATAGCTGAGAGGCTTAAGGCCACCCTGCTGCTCACTGTCACCTCTTTCGTAGTGACTGCCATAGTAGGGATTTTGGCTGGCGTCAGTGCTTCAAAGAGACCATATTCGCGCACTGATGCAGCGTTCACCATGGCCGCACTGGGCGTGTATTCGATGCCCGATTTTTGGGTGGGCATGATAGCAATTCTGATATTCTCCGTGCGACTCAAAATTACCCCTATCTTCGGGATGGCCGATGTCGGTCTTAGCGGCTGGGAATATTGGGCCAGCGTTTTGAAACATTTGGCCCTTCCTGCAATCACCTTAGGGCTAGCGAGGCTCGCACTATACAGCAGACTAAGTCGAGCAAGTATGCTGGAGGTAATGAGACAGGACTACATAACAACAGCCTGGGCTAAGGGTTGTGACGAACGAACCGTCTTCTACAAACACGGCTTACGTAACGCAATGCTTCCCCTAGTGACAGTCATGGGATTTCAGACAAGCTTCCTTTTTGCAGGCGCTGTCTTGATTGAAACGGTCTTTGCATGGCCAGGGATTGGCAGGCTGCTTTATGATTCCATCTTCGTTAGGGACTATCTCATGGTGCAGAGCCTTTTCTTGGTATTCTCCATCCTGACCATCGCTGGCAACTTGATCGCCGATATTGCTTACGCATTCCTGGATCCGAGGATTCGTTACAAGTAGAAGGCCTTTGAGATGACATCAACCAATACCTCCCAAATTGAATCCCGCACCCAGAAGGCCAAGAGGTCTCTAAGGATTCAGGCAAAGGCACTTGTGGAGTTTTGGGGGAGATATCGAAAGAACCGCGCAGCCGTTTTCGGATTGTCAATGGTCATTGCTTTTGCTCTAATTGCGCTCTTGGCGCCCCTTCTTGCTCAATATAGCCCCTTCGAGATGCACCTCCAAGACTTCACAAGGATCTACCTCTCGCCCGATGAACAGTATCTGATGGGCACCGATCAGTTTGGCCGAGACGTTTTCAGTAGGATCATTTGGGGTGCTCGCGTTTCGCTTTTCGTTGGGTTCGTTTCCGCTGGCATATCCGCTGCGGTAGGAGTAAGCCTTGGTTCGATTGCAGGATATTATGGTGGGATTGTCGACAATGCTGTTATGCGGTTCGTCGACATGTTCCTTACGATTCCTCAGTTCTTCCTTATATTGACCATAGTGGCCATTTTCGGCAGCAGCCTTTGGAACGTCATGGTTGTTATAGGCTTGACAATTTGGCCAAGCACTGCGAGACTCATTCGAGCAGAATTTCTTTCCTTCAAGGAGAAAGAGTTCGTCCAAGCTGCTAGATCTGTTGGCGCGGGCGATCGACACCTTATGTTCAAGGAAATAGCGCCGAACGCAATTTTCCCGGCGGTAGTAAATGGCTCATTGCAGGTAGGATCAGCTATACTCACAGAATCAGCGTTGAGCTTCCTCGGATTGGGAGATCCGAATCAAGTGAGTTGGGGCTACATGCTGAACGACGCAATGGGTTCATTCATACGCGCCTGGTGGATGTCCGTCTTCCCCGGCTTAATGATATCCTTAGTCGTGATTTCCTTCAACCTGCTTGGAGACGGACTCAATGACGCTTTGAATCCATACTTGAAGGAAAGGTAGGCCTTGTCAGAGGATGCAGTGCTCAGCGTCCGAGACCTGAAGACCTACTTCTTCACCCGCAAGGGAGTCGTGAAGGCAGTTGACGGTGTTAGTTTCGACCTCCACAAGAAAGAAGCCCTTGGGATTGTAGGTGAGTCAGGTTCAGGCAAGTCTGTGACCTGTTTTTCTATCATGAGACTCGTTCCCGATCCTCCCGGAAAAATCGTGGCAGGAGAAGCTTTCCTGAAAGGGCAGGACCTGCTCAAGTTGTCTGCTTCGGAAATGCGAAAGATACGAGGAAGCGGCATCTCAATGAGCTTCCAAGATCCCATGACCTACCTCAACCCTGTCATGAGAGTGGGCGACCAGATTGCCGAAGCAATCCTCCTTCACAACGACGTCGACAAAAAGAAGGCTTGGGACATGGCAGTAAATGCGATGAAGCTTACGGAGATTAACAATCCCGAAAAACGCGCCCACGACTACCCACACCAACTAAGTGGCGGCATGCGTCAACGCATTCTCATTTCTATGGCCCTCGCTTGCGACCCAGACGTGCTAATCGCGGATGAGCCGACTACTGCTCTCGACGTAATTGTTCAGAAGGAGATTCTCAACCTGCTCAAAAGCCTTCGAAATGAACTGTTTACTGGCATGATAATCGTATCTCACGACTTGGGAGTCGTTGCTGAAGTCTGCGACAGAGTCGCAGTAATGTACGCTGGCAACATCGTCGAGATCGCTACTGTCAAAGAACTGTTTGAAGATGCCCTTCACCCGTACACGATCGGACTTATGGAATCGATTCCGCGAGCGGATCATGGTAAACAGAGACTTCTAACCATTCCTGGAACAGTTCCGGACTTGATAAATCCGCCAAGCGGCTGCAAGTTTCATCCGCGCTGCCCTTACGTTACAGCTGAATGCAGGGCGCAACTTCCACCTCTCGAGAAGGTCGGCGACCGTAAGGTTCGTTGTATCCATTGAGCTGAAATTCAAAAAAAGGGGCGGTCATGAGTGCGTGACGCTTTAGTTGAAGTTCAAAATCTCAAGAAATACTTCCTCGTTGAACATGGCCCACTAAGCACTCACCGTGGGAAAGAAGAGTACGTCCACGCCGCCGATGATGTGAGTTTCGTCATCCAAAAAGGGCAAACTTTCAGCCTCGTAGGCGAAACGGGGAGCGGTAAAACAACAACAGGTCGTTGCACGATCCGCCTGATCGAACCAACTAGTGGGAAGATCAACTTCGACGGTGTCGATCTTCTCTCCCTCAATAAGAATGAGTTGCGAAAGGCGCGCAGAAACATGCAGATGATCTTCCAAGACCCCTATGCGTCCCTCAACCCACGCATGACCGTCGGAGAATCAATAGAACTGCCGCTGAAAATTCACAATCTGGGCGATGAAAGGGAATGGCGACCTATCGTTATGGATTTACTTGACAAAGTTGGCCTTACCCCTGCTTCGCAATACATAGACAGGCACCCGCACGAGTTTAGTGGCGGTCAACGTCAGCGAGTTGGGATAGCGCGGGCGCTGGCGTCGAAACCAAAACTGGTTGTCGCAGATGAGCCGGTGTCAGCTCTTGATGTCTCGGTCCGCAGCCAAATCCTGAATCTGCTGCAAGATCTGAAGAAGGACTTCGGCTTAACCTACCTTCTGATCGCCCACGACCTTTCCGTCGTACGTTACATGAGCGATGCATTAGGCGTAATGTATCTTGGGAAGATGATGGAGCTCGGGCCGTCCGAAGAGATCTTGAATGATCCGCTTCACCCTTATACCCAAGCACTTCTCGCCGCCGTTCCACTCGCAGCTGGTCCTATGAAGAAAGGCCGGCCAAAGCTGAAAGGGGACTTACCCAGCCCGATATCGCCACCATCAGGATGCCGCTTCCACACGCTCTGCCCCTGGGCGCAAGAGAGGTGTGCGAAGGAAGAACCTCCTCTGATTGACCACGGAAAGGACCACTTCGCCGCCTGTCACTTTGTCGATGAAATAAAACAAAAGCTCTAGCATTTCTTTTTTACGCAATCGCTACTGCAAGTTGACGTGAAGCCATCATTCTATGATGGGCCTTATGCGGGATAACTGTGAGTGCGAATCTTCGAACTTTAGTGCCAATCTATATCATAGTGATCTTCTGGAGTATCACTTGGTCCGTTTCAGTAAATGGTCCAGTGCTGCCACTCTATGTCACCTCATTGGGAATCGATGTCGTAGAGTGGAGCGCGTTAGCATCCATTAGCGCCTTTGGTATGTCCCTACAAGGCCGCAAGACCTCTACGGAGGTGGTCCATGACCAGAAGCATGCGCCACGGTCTATGATCCGATAGAAACCCTCACATATGTTGCTGCAAAGACCGAGAAAATTAAACTCGGAACAAGTGTTCTCGACGCTCTATTTCACGTGCCTGTAACGCTTGCGCCGCTTAGCCACTCTTGAAAAGGGCTTGCAGGGCTTGCGCAGGGTTGGTCAAAGGATGAATTTGAAACAGTGACCGTTCCATTTTCACGACGTGGAAACGGTTTCGAAGAATACATCAAAGTGTTGCGTGCCGTTTGGGGGCCTGATCCTGTCAGCTTTTCTGGAAGGTTCTACCGCGTTCCCGAATCGAAGATAGGATCAAAGCCCCTTCAACCAGGTGGCCCACCAATCATCGCAGGCGGTCACTCTCCTGTGGCATTCGAAAGAGCCGGAAGGATTGCCGACGGTCTAACCTTGTCCGTCGGCGGAGCGGTTGACGCATCGTGGGAAGCGTTGAATCAGCGAGTGAACGTATTTAGAAATGCGGCACAAGCAATCGGACGCAATCCAGATGCGTTAGAAATAATTCTGCGCATCAACCGAACCATCGCGGAAGAACCAATCAAGGAGCCTAGACTCCCGCTAACTGGCAGCGTTGAGCAGATTGTTGCGGATATGCCACAGCTATATTCGATGAACGTAAACCACATCTTCTTCGACATGAGTTTCTCGCAAATTCCTGTGGACACTCAATTGCGACTAGAACGATTGCAAGATGCCATCTAGTTGCAAAGTGATAGATACGTACTCTATTGAAGATCAACTCGAGTATCAAGAGTATCAAAAGTTTTGTGTCTTTGACTGCGCAGACGCCATGAACGATAGCGGGCTCGCGACCGATAGAACGAAGAGAATGCTGAATGTTATTTTAGTAATTTTTCTTTTGTCCATAGAGTTTCATCGCAAAGGCATTTTCCGTTTAATTCCGTGTATAAGACTTCCAACCCTAGGTTCCGAATAGTCATTACAATACTGTGTAATTTGCTCGTTCAAACCAAGAGATGGCAGCAACTTCTCCCTTAGCGCCCCAGACCTTATAGTGTCGCAACTATCTGTCATTTGCTGGTAGCAATTGTATGAAAGACAGCTATGCTTTTGTCGACTCTATGGCTGAGAAATACGTTGAAGAACTGATTGTATTCCTGAAGCAACCAAGCATTTCCGCGCAAGGCATTGGGCTTATCGAATGTAGTGGGCTCTTGAAGCGCATTATGACAGAATCAGGCATACCTGCGAAGATCATGCCCGTAAGAGACGCTCCGCCAATTGTCTACGGAGAGCTACGGTCAAAGAAAGCCACGCGGACTCTGCTCTGCTATGCACATTACGATGTTCAACCGCCGGAGCCGCTTGACGAGTGGAAGTTCCCACCGTTCGATGCACAGGTTCACGACGGCGTAATCTACGCGCGGGGAGCCACAGATGACAAGAGCGGCGTTCTTGCATTCGTTAAGGCGGCCGAGGCTTTTCTGAAAAGTAGGGGAGATATCCCTGTCAACCTCAAGTTTGTATTCGAGGGCGAGGAGGAAGTTGGCAGTCCGCATCTGGAAGATTGGGTTATTGAGAACGCTGAGATGCTGAAAGCTGACGGACTACATTGTCTTGATGGCGGTTCCGATGCGGGGAGCAATAGACCGCACGTAGCAATAGGAAATAAAGCCATCCTGAAAGTCGAACTCATTGCTCACGGTGGAACAACGGACGTTCACTCAAACATGGCAGGTTGGGTTCCTAACCCTGCATGGAGACTTGTCTGGGCCTTGGCTACGCTGAAGGGATCCGACGAGAGGATACTGGTCGATGGCTGGTACGACAAAATGAAGAAACTCGACGCCGCCGATCACAAACTCATAAAGGCGGCCGCGGCCGAACTCGACCGTGGGAGACTCAGGAAAGACCTCGGTGTAGACTCCCTACTTTTGAACCGCAGCAAGGAGGAGTTGATCAGAGAGAGATGGTGGGGTACAACATGCACCATCAATGGAATCGTTGGGGGATACACAGGTACAGGCTCGAAGACGATAGTTCCCAGAACCGCCTCTGCCAAACTTGATTTCCGTTGCCCTCCTAACATGGAGCCTGCCGACCAGCTGAAAAAGCTCAGCGCGTATCTCAAGCGAAAAGGATTTGGAGACATAGAAATCAGAGCTGACTATCGACCTCATCCTTGGCTCACTGCTCCGACCAAACCTATTGCTAAAGCAGTTGTGGCGGCTGCAACAGAAATATTCGGAACTGTACCGACAGTAAATGGCTGCACAGCCGAAGGCGCGTTCAGCTACAACCTGAACATCCCATGCGTCCTGACAGGGTTCGGTCCTCCTAAACCAAACTTGCATGCTCCTAACGAGAACATGCCCATTGATTATTACATTCGCGGTATCAAATACGCAGCAACAATAATGGAGAAATTCGCCGCAGCCTAAGACATGACGCCAAAGTCCCCTACATCGCGAGTTTGATATTTGGCTGATGACCTAGAGCAGCAATGGAGATAGTATCATGAAATTCGCATACGGTAAGGAAATTCCCACATCACTTGAAGACCTAGTTGATCCGAAGAGAAGCGCGCTGATCGTAATCGACGTTCAGAATGATTACGCAAGAGAAGACGGAAAGCTACTCTTCCCAGAAATGGTAAACAACCTCAGGAAGGTCGTTGATGAAGCCCGCCGCGTCGGAGTGCTCGTAATCTACATTCAGGATACACTATTGCCAGACCGGTTTAGCGACTCACCTGCCTGGGTGAGGCATTATATGCTTGGTGAGAAAAAGAACGACCCTGAAACCATAAGTGCTGATGCCATACAAGGGAGTTTTGGGCATCAAATCGTAGATGAAATCAAGCCCCTTCCTCACGAACTGGTCGTCAAGAAATATCGGTCTAGTGCATTCGTCGGAACTAGCCTAGACTTGTTGCTTAGAAGCAACGGCATTCGTAACTTCATCGCAACAGGACTCGTTACGTATGGTTGCGTAGAGTCGACCTGTAGAGATGCATCAAATGAATATTTCGTCGTGGTCCTACAAGACTGTGTCGAGGCTAAGAGGAAGGACTTGCACGAGGCAAATCTCAAAATCATGGAATACCGCTACGACCTAGTCACTAGCCGTCAGGTGATAGATATCTGGAAGAAGTACCCGTCAACACGTCAACCAATCGCTGTTCCAACGAAATGACTGAGGAGCGATCGAATTGATCATCGATGCGCATGTTCACATAGGGAGTTTAGATGCTCGGTCAAGCCACTTCGGCTCCGCTCCAAAGATCTTCATCGCAGACGACATGATTGCGCTCATGGATCGAAACGGAGTGGAAAAAGTGGTGGCGAATCCGTTAGGACACATGCTGAATGACAAAGATTTCGAGGAAAGGAACAGAGAGATCATCACAGCCGCCAAGAAATACCCTGACAGAATCATTCCCTTTACAAGGGTAAACCCATGGCTGGAAAACGGCCTTCAGTTATTCGATAGAGCGATAAGAGAATGGCGCTGCAAGGGATTGAAGCTCCACCCCATCACTGACTCATTCCAAGCAAACGATGATATGGTCTATCCCTTCATTGAGAGAGCGGCAAAGTTCAAGATACCTGTACAGATCCATAGTCATCAACCCGGATCTCAACCAGCACTAATTGGAGATTTGGCTGATAGATTCCCCGAGGTCACGTTCATTATGGCGCATATGGGAATGAATCTATACAAAGACGCGATCTTCGTTGCCCGTATTTTCAAGAATGTGATCTTGGAAACTTCAGCTCAACCGTGGACTCATCGAATATGCAAACTCGCAGTAGAGCAAATCGGCCCGGACCGACTTGTTTGGGGTTCTGATGCCCCACTCCATCACCAAGAGATTGAGATGAAGAAAGTGACAATGTCGACACTCAACGAGGAAGAGAGAAGGAAGGTTCTGGGCGAAAACATTGCTCACATTCTCAAACTTATCTAAACTAACAGAACAAACTGCTCCTTTGCCGACATCGACGAACGCGTCCTGTCGGTAACGCGGCTATTCTTTCCTTCCGATATGGGATTTCGTCTTCGATCATCATAATTGATATAAGCTGTGTTCTTACTCTCGCTGACATAGTGTGTGTTCGTATGAAGAAACTAGTCGCTGATAGGATGCTTAGAGCCGAACTGCCTGAGTATAGCGATGTAGGGCTTCTATCTCAGGCTGAGGGTGAAGCACGCATCAGCAAAGTCAGGCAAGAAGTGAAAGAGTTCATCTCACTGAGCGTGGCTGATTCGAAGGTCATGCTTCCACCGAAACATGTTGTTGAAGCCGTGAAGAAGGCTATGGAAACGCCGGCCAATGTGTACTGTCCCCACACTGGAGATCCACAAGTTCGAAAGACGGTGGCAGCATTCCTAAAGGAATTCGAAGGAATAGACGCAGATCCCGACAACGAAATCGTGGTCACACCAGGAACCCAGATGGGAATCTTTGGGACATTCGTCTCAATGATCGACCCCGGGGACGAAGTTCTTCTGATCGATCCTGATTATTCATGTGTTGAACCACCGGCAAGATTTGTCGACGCAAAAGTTACCCCGGTTCCACTCAAGAAAAGCAATGGCGGTTACTTATTCGATTATGAGGCACTTCGCGAACGAGTGAGCAAGAAGACAAAGCTTCTAGTTTTCTCAAACCCAAACAACCCGGCGGGAATTCTTTACTCAAAGCAAGACTTGGCCGGAATAGCGGACTTGGCGAACGATTATGATTTCTTTGTCCTTGCCGATGAACTCTACAACAGACTGGTCTACGACAATGCACCACACTACAGCCTAACAACTTTTCCTGGAATGAAGGAACGAACAGTAACCTTGATGGGTATCTCGAAGACCGAGTCCATGCAAGGATTCAGAACGGGATTCGTGTACGCCAAGAAGGAGATCGCTCAACGCATCAGTGAACTCGTTAGATATGCGGTCCAGAGGGCGCCATACTATGCCCAGAAAGCAATGGAGGCTGTGCTCCAAGAACCCAAGAAGTACGCAGAAGAACGAATTCGCATCCACCAAGAGAAACGAGACATCATAGTCCGCGGCCTAAGCAAGGCGACGGGAATAAGATGCCAGAAACCACAAGGCACATCATACGTTTTCCCAGACATATCGGAACTTGGTATGGGAAGTCAAGAGTTTTCGGAACAACTGCTCCGATTGGGCAAGATCTACGTGCCGGCGGGATATCATTTCGGCCGCAACGGCGAAGGACACGTCCGCATATGCTTCGCCTGCAGCAATGAAAGACTTGAGGAAAGTGCCAAGACGATAGCTGCGGTAGCACAGAAAGTAAGGAAATAGATGATCATCGACCGCTCATGGAGAAGTGTGCGACAATTGGTCTGTAAGCCAGCAAAGAAATTCGACAAGATGCCAAAAGAAACATCAACTTTCGTGTCCGAGAGAAACGCACTGATCAGAGAATATGAGAGAACTGGCAAGACTTGGTATCGTTTGATGGGCGCGGATGTCCCTCTCACAGGTCATAGAAACAAAGCTTTGACCAATTTGCTGCTGCAGGCAGTCAGTGAAGGTTGGGATTACTATGCCTCGGAAACGAATTGGCTCCAAGAATACTTGGAGGCAGTCACGATTTTCGAAAAGAAGCATAGAGGCGCAAAGTACGCAGCGGATGACGTTCTTGCCGTTCCCGGCGTAGCTAGCGGATTACAGTTGATTCACAATGTTATGTTAGATCCAGGTGATGAGATAGTAGTCATCGAGCCCTCACATTATGCTTCAGGACCCTGTTCCTACATGTGGTATCTCGGAGCGAAACCTGTTCAGGTTCCGTGTTTTGAGGACCGAGAATGGGAGCCTGACCTAGACAGACTGCGTGCAAGCATAACGGAGAGAACGAAAGCGATTGCGCTTGATCATCCAAATAACCCAACCGGAGCGATCTACAGCCGCAAAGCCAGAAAGGAGATTGTTGACATCGCCGGAGAACATGACATTCCGATTATTTCGGACGAGATGTACAGTCTGATTGCTTTTGATGGAAATGAAGCCCCAACGATGGCCTTGGATGCAGATGATGTCCCCGTTATAGTCACTCATAGCTTCTCGAAATTCTTCATGATGCCGGGTTGGCGCATGGGGTACCTTTGCTTCCACGACCCCGAAGGCAAAATCGTTGACATCAAGAACGTCTGCAAGAAAATCAATGCCACTTATGGGCACAATTCATCAGGCATCCCTCTGCCGATTTTGGTTGCAGCAACAAGGGCTTTGAGAGAGTATACGGACGCCTCGATGGAGGTTGCCGGCGCTATGGCGACAAAGGGACCGATGGACGAATCGAAAGAGATGGTCAGAAAACTCCAGGTTCGGAGGGACTACACATACAAGAGAATCAGCGACATTCGGGGGATTAGCGTCGTGAACTCGAAAGCGTCACTGTATATGTTTCCGAAAGTCCATGGAATCGGGAAGACTTGGAAGACGACTGAGGAATTCATACTCCAACTCCTTAAAGAGGAGGCCGTTGGTTTCCATCCGGGAGATCAATACGGCAACACTGGCTTCGGACACTTCAGAACCCTAGTCTTGAATGATATCCCCACCTTGGAGGAAGTCTACAACAGGCTTGAGAGGTTTCTAATCAGACATTCGAGATGAGAAACGCCTACTCTCAGCTGATCCGATTCTCCTAGAGTGGGCTTTCAGGTTCAATTGTCAGAGATTCATTTGCTTGCGTTCGAGTCAGGGCATCCAAATCTTGTAGAGCATATCGTTGGGAAGCTTGACGGGATTCGTCATTACCAGCTGTACGACGCCGTCGTTTGCCGCCCTAATCTCTTCAACTGTTTGCCCTTCTAGATTCTTTATTACCGCAATTGATTGGCCTTTGGAGACGGTTTCTCCAGGCTTGACTTTCGAGTAAAAGAGACCGGCGTTGTGGGCGAACACCTCGTAGCGTCCGTGCACTAATGTTTGCTTCTTCGGCAGTTCTGGTTCGCCTTCGATCATCTTCAGTTTTTTCATTATGTTAGTGAGACCGGTTAGGTGGACGTTGGTGAATTGTTCCTCAAGCTTGCCTTCACGCCCTGCCTCCGCTATGATTCTCGGTTTCCCAATTGATGGTCGCACATCTCGACCCTTTCTCTCAAAAATGAACTCTGTACCGTAAGTCTTAGCAAGCATCTCAGATCCTTCATCGACTTTCTTGTTGCCCGTTCTTTCGAATGCGCTGTGTGCCACAACATCTTCCATAAGGTCACCGCCGTGAAGTTCAATCAGATATTCTACTTTGGGCCAAAAGATGTCTCTCACTGTGTGGGCTATCAAGTAGCTTATCGATTTGCCCTCTGACATGTACAGGGCGCTTATGTCCAAGGCGTCTTGCGGGTTCAAGTATGGCGTAGTCGTCCAGAAAGCTGCAACGTTCAGGACAGGAATTATCAAAAGCGTTCCTCTCAGTTTCATAGGATCAGTCTCTGTGTAGAGCCTGATTGCAGCATCTATAGCTGGGTACTCAGTGGCATGAGTGCCAGCCACTATGCCCAGTTTTGCACCAGCACTGGAACCATTCACCATCATCACTGGGATGGGCATGGTTCTTGGCCTTGCAGGTCCGATCAAAGGCCGGTAAACGAAGTCCCTCTCTACGGCCGCTCCTGGGACATGCAAGTATCCAAACTTCTTTTTGCCCGGTAGCGCTGTCAAGTCTCCGAGTGATACTTCATTCATGGGAAAACTCATTCAACCAGGCAGCGCTTTAGGTATATTAGACTTACACGTGGATATAGTGCCGACCCCCTCAATGAAATCGCGACGAAATCCTGCTCCATTCGGAACAACGGTCAAATCCAGATGGCGGTCCTAGTCGGTGAACGAATCGTCACATGCTCGGGACCAAACAAGTCCCGCATTCTACTCCTTAATCGCGGCGCGTTATGCAGCGTATCCAGGTCGAGACCGAAGCGTGAGTAGTCGCCGTGGAACTGGCCTTCAATTCTCTGACAGTGCCGACGGATAAAATCTCAACATTGAAATTCGCGCGAAAGTGAGCCGTTTTCCTTGAAGGTACTGAGACTTCTGTAATACTAGTTTGCCAGAGAGTGTGATCCATAAGATTTCCCCAAATCTCTAATTCTCATCGAATTGACTCTGTGGGGCGTTGCCTCGCAGTCTATGGTACTTGGCAAGGAGAGTTTTTGGTCGCGAAAAGACTATGTGGACCTTCAAGCTGCTCATATAGACATAGATATCCTTCTCGCCTATCGTCGTTTCTGCCATTGGTATTCGCATCTGTCCTATTGCGAAACAATCTTCAGCAACGATCACTAATTTGTTCGCTCTCTTAAGAGCAGCTCCTTCAAGCTCAATCTTGGGCAAGTTTATTTAAATTATTCTAGGCTTAGCTATCACGTGATTCCAGAGATACTATTGCTATGGATGTGTGAAATGAAAGATCTTACCTAGCTCCTTCTCTTTCGCTAGCTGGTAAACCCTGTGACCTACGGCGACATCATTTGTTCCCATACCTATAGGAGCGAAGATGATTCTCTCGTCATCGGTTTCCCGCCCTTTCTTTGCACCGGTCACTACTTCCCCGAACTCTGCATAGATATCACTCTCATGGAGAACGCCAGCGCTTATGAGCCCTCCAATATTTCCCCGAACCACACATTGGTGTCTGTTGTCAACTATGATTTTTTTCACTGACTTGGCTAGTTCAGGTCGAACTTCATTTGGTCCTCCTATTGCAGCCACAAGTGCCCCCTTCTTGACCCATTCGTTTTCCAAAAAGCGTTCACCAAAGTTTCTCGTTATGGTAACTATGACATCTGAGTTGCTAGCAGCTTCGTACGCGTTATCTACTTGTTGCAGATGAACACCGAACCGCTTGGCAGCGTCTCTGACGAGCAGTTCGCATGCTTCTTTGCGTAAATCGGTTATCTTGAATTCTTCAAATCTCAAGATCTTGCTTATGGCTTCAACGTGTGGTAGGGCTACATCCCCCGCTCCAATCATTCCGACGACCTTGCTTCCTCTTCTGGCCAAGTACTTTATGCCTACAGCCGTTGCGGCGGCAGTTCTCATTGAGGTTATCCACGTGCCCTCTAAGATCGCAAACGGAGCTCCTGTCTCAGCATCGCTGAGAATCAATATGTCAAAACAAGTTGGGATGCCCTTTTGCCGGTTTGGTGGATAACCGCTAGTCCATTTGATGCCAGCCACGTTCAAGTTTTCGATGTACGCTGGCATCGCGTTTAAATGCCCCTTTCTTTCGCCATCAAATGGCAGAACAGATTTTGCTGGCATAATCACTTTGCCTTCTCCGTGTGCTCTAAAAACGCCTTCTACAATTCTTACCATCTCGTCCATCGCTAATCCCGCTTCCAATATGTTATCACGGGACAAAAGCAAAACAGGAAACTGCATAGACGCATCTCGACTTTCTAATGACATAGATCAAAGTGGCCGTCCATTCTCTAATAAGCCCTCGCCTAAACCTTCCAGTTGCACTAGGCTGTGAAAATTGTCCTGGTTGAAGCTAAGTGTAGAAAGCGTGAGAGAAGGCTCAGGGAAGTTACTCGAGTCAAAGATTTCGGTACTTAGCGAAAGATTGGCTCCTCCTCTCTATCCACTACTACGTCAATTACGTACGGTACTTTCGAGCTCAAGGCTCTGTCTAGGGCAGGCCCTATGTCCTCCGGGTCATCGACCCTCTCACCAGCACCACCGAAAGCCTCTGCAATAATTGCGGTGTTGGTGTCTATGTGGAATTCTGTTCCGAAGATGCGGTGGCCGTAGGAGCGGATTTGAGCGGAGCGCATGGCGCCCAAGCCCATATCGTTTAGTACACACACCACAAACGAAAGATCATTCTCTTTGGCAGTCGCGATTTCCTGGCAATGCATCTGAAATGCTGCGTCTCCGTCTACAGCAAGGACGGATTTTTTAGGCTCAGCAAGTTTGGCTCCGATAGCTCCGCATAGAGCGTAGCCCATTGGCGCATAGCCTCCAGAGTGTACCCAGGAACGGGGAGCTCTTATAGGAATCAGGGTTGCAGCCCACATCTTGCATCTACCAGCCCCAGCTGCAACTATAACGTCCTTTGAGAGTCTCTTGTTGATCTCATGGATGACTCTTTGAGGCTTGATCGGTTTGGCTTTGGAGGTCATTACTTCTTGGTAGGATCTTTTCCAGTCGGCAAGACTTTGGGCACATTCGGTTAACCAATCATCTCGACGAAGGCTGTTCACTGATTTTTCAGCCTCAACAATCGATAGAAGCGAGTCCAAAAACAGTCTAGCGTCACTGTGAATTGCCAAGTCAACCCTAACGTTCCTCCCTAGTTCTTTCGGGTCAACATCGACTTGGATAATCCTCGCTTCCTTGCCTGGATGCCAACCTTCCGTTGACACGTCGGTGAAGCGATAGCCTAAGACAAGGATCAAGTCTGCCTTCCCGAGAACTAGATTTGGGACGGAAAGCGTGTACTCGCCCGCCCTTCCCAATGCTTCCTCGATCTCTTCGGATACGGCTCCTCTGCCGTTGTAACTCGTAATAACGGGTACACGAAGCGTTCTAGCTAGCCTTGTGAGCTGCTCTCCCGCGTTTGCCATAATGACTCCGCCTCCGACGAGAAGTACAGGGTGCCTGCTCTCAGATAGCATCGAAATAGTTCTCTCGACCAATTCCCGTGGTGGAGCTATGCGTGACACGGGTGCAGGTCTTGCGCTTCCCAGATCGACAACGACCTTCTCAAGTTGCACATCCCTTGGAATATCTAAATGAACAGGGCCAGAGCGATTTTCAAACGCCAAGCAGAACGCTCTCTTCATGGTAGCTGGAAGCGTCTCGGTCCTAAGCACTTGCGAGGACCACTTTGTGATAGGTCTAAACATGCTAATGTGATCGGTTTCTTGTTGATATCCTCTACCCAGAACCGCCGTGCTCAACTGGCCCGTTATTGCTAAAAGCGGAACAGAATCAGAATGAGCTGTCGCAACTCCGATCATCATATTTTCCGCACCCGGACCCATGGTAGACAAGCAGACACCAATTCTGCCAGTTACTCTCGAGAATGCGTCAGCCATGAAAGAACCAGCGCCCTCGTGCCTGACCAATATGTTTCTTACAGAATCACTTTCCCTTAAGCTGTCGTATATCGGTAAGATTGATCCG
>Ga0315280_10005808_pt1 | contig 17382 bp, 15 predicted proteins | sample YL17G06_40_MG_FD_203697 | JGI IMG/M metagenome (GOLD analysis project Ga0315280, IMG submission 203697) | Sediment microbial communities from Yellowstone Lake, YNP, Wyoming, USA - YL17G06_40 | ecosystem: Environmental > Aquatic > Freshwater > Lake > Sediment | place: USA: Wyoming | collected...
CGGCCTCGGATACTACGACCAGGGGGCCGAGTTCCAGTTGATCGAGGCCCTCGAGGAGATCGCCAAGACCGACCTCGAGGAACTTATCAGCCAGGTCCGATATGATTCTGCGAGCCACAAGTTCCAGCTCAAGAAGCGTAAGGTCCGCGTCATCGAGATGCGCGACGAGGACGCCGATTGGACCGACATCGTCGCGCTCTCTGAGTGCAACGACCTGCCGTGACGCCATGGCGCTCAGCAACTATCCCATCTACAGCAAACTGACCGGCCTGCCGCTCTTCAGAAGGAGCGACGGGAAGCCCTTCTGGGGCGACCCGGACCGCTGCTCCTGCTGCGCGGGCGGTGCGGCCCTGCGGCCGTGCCAGGTCTGCACCGGCGACCAGCCGCAGGCCGTCGTGACGGTCAGCGGCCTGTGCGAATGGGACGACTTCTGCCACTCGGCCGCGGGCGTCTACGACTGGGACGGGTTCAATCCCCTCCCGCCGTGGCCGAATGACGACTACTGCGAGTGGTGGTGGCTCAAGGTGAACCCGCCCCCCGAGCCGCCGCAGCACGAACTCCTGATCTCGTACTGGCCGAAGCGGCGCCAGTGGTTCAGTCAGATATCCGAGCAGGTGTTCAACGTCCTGTTCGGGTGGGACGACCCGTGGCTGCCGCCCGGCGTGGTCGCCTGCAACCGGGAGACGCGCCACCTTGAGGGGGCGTTCGATTCTCCCGGAAGCGGCCAGCAGTTCTGCATCGGCTGCACGGCGCACATCACGGTGGGGTGACAGATAGGATCGTTGCCGCCGGATCATGCCCCGAAGTAGTGCCGCACGACGCGCTACCCGCGAACCATCACAAGCCTCGCGTGATACACGTGCGGTTACGGATACGGTGAGGTAACACATGCAGTTTACGGGAACCTATCATTGCCGCTCAGGTTACCATTGCCGCACCTGCCGCTCCCGTGACCTCGGCCGCCCCTGGCGCTCCGCCGTGGCCATGCGGTACGAAGTGCCCGGCGGCACGACCGACTGGGAGTGCCCGCAGGGGAAACCGTGGGGCTTTCAGGGCAGCCCGACGCCGCCCTGGCAGGGCGAGCCTGCCGTGGCTCGACCGCTGGTGCTGCGCGCCCCCGTGATCGAACCGCCTTACGTCGCCCATCGCCAGGCCGCCTGCGATGCCTGCGACCTGCCCGCCTCCGCCTGCGCCGTCAAGGCCCGCCGCATGATCAAGCCCTGCTGGTTCGGGGCGTACATCGCGCGGCCGGGCGCGGTCTGCATGGCCAATCCGCCGAGGTGGATCGGTTGCGCAGGTTAGCCGAGGGCCCCCTCCAGGTCGGCGTCATCGGCCGCCGCACCGAGTTGGTCTTGACCCCCTCCGGCCGCGGCCGCATGCGCATCGTCTCGCCGCACGAAATGCGGCTCGACGGGCTCTGATCGCGCGTCTGCCGGTAGATTGCCTACCGCCGTGCCGCCGCGCTTACAGCCTCATCGAGCGCAAGCACCGGCCCAGGGTTGAACCGCTGAGGGTACACCAGAAGGTAGTATGGGAGCCAATGAGGCGATTCTGCTAGAGGTTTGGGGATTGGGTATGAGCGGCGAGCTTGTTCGCCGAGCCTCTGCCAACTTTGTGGCCGCGGGACCATCTTCTGCTGCCAGGTTCCTCTCTCGGTGCGCCACAACAACCTCTTATAAGGCTTGTCCGGGATTCCTTCGGAGAAATGCAGTTCAGTTATCGGATACCAGAGTTGCTCCAAATCCTGCCGCATCAGTCTGCGCGCTGCGACTAAGATGAGCGGCCATGCCGTCACGCTTATCTCTTCCCACGCCTCTTTGTCGTGGGGATCGGGTGGCTTACCAAGGTCTCGCAGGATTGCCTCTTCCACCTGCAAGTATGGTCCCCAGAGAGGCCGCAGTGGGCGTTTCCGTTGCTTACGCAAGACCGATTCAGCAAGTAACCGTCGGAAAAGGGCATCGCCCAGACGGATGTCTCCGCTGTTCCGTAGGTACTGGGAAGCCAGAAACAGCGCGGGAGCAAACGCCTCGGATGGAAGCCGGGCCTGTTGGGCAAGGCGACCGATCACTTCGCCCAGCGCGGTCTCCATAGCCACAAACCACTCGCTCTTCCCGCCCAGCAAATGCCAAAGGCCTTGGGCCGAAAGCGCTCCGACAAGAAGCGTGGCCCGGTAAGGAGCCACGAAGGTGTCTGTGAGCGGACTGCCCTGACCGAAAACAGTGAGGTTCTTGGCTTCCTCAGCCAGCAGGCCAGAGCAACGATCAAGCGACGTCTCCGTGATTCCCAGGGTTGACTGCCATGTCCCCGCTGGAAGGCGTAGTCGCACAGCGGCGGCCCACATATAGCAGGCCAACATGGTGTAGGCCTCAATCCTAGCAAAGTGGTTGGCCGCGCGGTCGAATCCGGCCATCGCATATTCAACGATTACAGCAGCGGCTGCGAACGCGCGGGAGACGGCTTTTCGGCTGGGTCTTGGCGCTCCATCGCCCACCGGCAGAATGGATCTCAGGAGAAGGTCGAATTCGGCCTTGTCGAGGAGGCCATGTCCATTGTGAACCATGAATCCGAGCAGCCTATGGAAGTCAGGCACTGGTTGCGGAAGGAAGGCTCCAGTGTGTTGCCTGAACATCGCAAGCAATTGTGTCCCTGTCCATGTCTCAAGAGGCCTGTTCACCCGCCTCCATCGCCGGTTCTCCCCCTCGATGCGCGTGAAGACGTTCTCGTGGATACTTCCTGTGGTCACGAGTATGGGGCGGTGCCTTCTCGGCCCGCCAAGCGATGGATGCCTAATAGGTAGTTCTACGAGCTCAACGTTTTCGTCCCGAATGCGCCTCCAGTCGCCAACGGAGACGTTCCTCTGCTTCAATTGAAACGCGGCGGGCACGCCGTCAGGGCCACGTCCAATCACGTCCTTTCCCTCTTCGCCGGGCCCGTGGGAGGTGCTATGCACAACCGTGTAGCCCATGGCGTTAAGGAGATGGCAGAAGGCCGTTTGGTAGCCACGCTCGCTACTCTTAGCCAACCAGTTTTCTATCGCCCTCTCGATCACGCCATGCGAGGCGTTTTTTCTCGACGAGTGCAGCGAGTCTCGCTTTCTGCTCATCGGTGACTTCCCACTTCCTCACTTTTTCGAGCATGAGGGGGTTGCACATCATGGTTGGCCACACGGGCTGGCCGTGTTCGTCGAAGTCGAACTCCATTTTCTCGAAGAGGTCCAGCACAAGATCGAAGGTGAGCGGCTGTCCTTGTGCATCGAGTGTCTGGCCAGTCTCTTCGAGCGTTTCGTTCAACCGCTGGAAGAAGAATTTGCCCTGCTTGTCGGCGATGTCCTGCGCCGTCTTATCAAGGGCTTCGAGCACTGCACCCAAGCCCTTCTTCTCAAGGTCTTCCCTCATGAGGCGAATCGGCGCTCCTAGTTTCTTCATGGGCTTCTGCTCGACGCTGCCGTCCCATCTGTGCAGACTCGTCCGGTGGCCTTCGTGCATGACCACATTCTTCATCTGCTGCATGATGCCGAGTCTCTGGCCGCGCCGTCCCTCAAACCATGCCTCAAGAATCTTGGTGGCCCCGGCTCGCACCTTCGGGAAGTCAGGGAGCATACATGCTCTCCTCTGCTCGCTAGGCTCCGGCGTCTTGGGAGTAAGCATCCTCAAACCAGATCGCCGGAACTTACTGTCTTCTCGCCTCATCGCGGATCGCTCGCTGGATGGCAACATAGTCGGCCTCCGTCATCCCAAGAAGTTTCTTCGGCAACCTGGTGCCGGGCTGCAGGGCCCTGACCAAATCGAGAACCTTCTGGTCGATGGGCAAGTGCAGGAGACCGCGGAGCCTCCTGGCTTCGTCGTCGGTCACGATTTCGTTGTTTGCAGCCAACTCGTAGAGGATTATGTTGATCAGCTTCGCAAAGTGGCCCCACCGCACCTCCTCAATCGGCCGATCCGTGAAATTCGCCCAACATTGCTGCAAGACAATGCGTCGGTGCCATGCATCGAAGTCGTCCGCGGATTGCCGCGCCTTAAGCGCGTCAACATCCATCTCTTGCCGCAGGACGCCTTGAAGTTGGCGGTGGCTGTTCTTCTTGAAGAGCCGGGCCATGGCGCCCTTTTCCACGACGAACTTGATGCGGCGCCTGATGACCGCCTCGATGTGGCGCTCCTGACTGAACTGGGCACTCGACATATGTCCCCCAGCACGCTTAAAATCTAAAATCTGGTGCGGCCGTGGCGTTCGAGTTCCAAGAGCGCCCGCAGGCCGTGGTAGAAGCACTCCTTGCGGTACTTCAGTTCCCAATCGCGGAGGGTCATGATATCGGCGGGCCTGCCTTTCTTCAGGACGCGCGCAACCTCCTTCTGGCTTTGGGTGCGCGAAGCCCTGGCCCGCTTGATCCACATCGGCGGGATGTTAGCGTGGCCCGCCTTCAACAGAAGGTAGCCCTCGACGACACTGCCTCCGGCTGACTCAAAAAGCCCCGCTTCTCTTGGCATCACTACCTCCCCCGGCCTGCCTTCAGGCCGTGCGTCTGCCTGTAACAGTGATTACTGGTGGTCGATCAGACCGCGGCCCTTATCTGTCATCTCCCAGACACCGTGGCGAGAGCCATCTTTCAGAAGGCCGTTACGAACCATTGCGAGGCGCGCAAACCGGACGGAGGTGTCCCATCGGGGCATGCCGGTGCTGGATAATGGTTCGAGGTCGATGCTCTTCAGTTTGCCGTTCATCATCTGGCCGACCCGCTTGATGACGTCTGCCATCTTCCCCGATCCGCCCATCTGGGCCAGGGCATGGAGTATAGGCACGTAGAACTGCGTCTCGGAAGTCCGCTGACCGCGCCGCCGACGCTTGACACTTTGTGGTTTCGCATCGACGACTTCGCTTTCCTTGATGGCTTCCGCGCTGTCCAAGGGCAGGCCAAGGGACATGAACACCTGGTTGGCCTGGCGCCGTGCCTGAGCACGGTCGCCGCTGACGCGCCCATAAGCCCTGAAGAGGTCCTGCCAAAGGCCACGAAGATACTGCTCGTAGGCCTTAACCGCCTTAAACACGTGGATCATCTTTTCGGGCACGGGCACAGCACGATGGCCGCGCAAATGGGCATAGAAGACGAACCTGCCTTCCGTAGCATTCCTGACTTGATGGACGAACCCGAAGTGTGACCGCACAACATTCGTTCCATCCGGTTGCCAAGCGACCTCGACAGGCTCATCCGGCAGTTCCACGCTGGCTCCGGTTGCCACGCCGGCCGCAACGAAGCCAGCGGGGAATGTTCTCGGCCCATTGGGCAGCACCTGAGCAACCACAGGATCGCGGGAGCGGCCGGTCTCCTGCGACCGCCTCACAATCTCGATGATCTCCCGCTTCCTGGTGGAGGGCAGATCGGGCCACGCTGCCACGACCAGGGCCAGATCGGACAGGCCCCCCGAGGTCCGTGTGCCTTGCGGGGCGGAGGGTCGCTTTGCGTCCGGCAAGCACGACGGCAGGGGGCCGGAGTCTGTCCGTTGGACAGCCTTGGCATCGGCCGCCGCGGCCGGCATCAGGCCGTAAATCCCAGCAGTAATGCGAACAAATCTCGATCTCTTGCCCAACCGGGTGATTTCCTGCGAGATGTCTCGGTTGACAGTGTTTTCCGGCGTCTTCCCCACAGTGTGCCAGAGGCCCGCTGAGAGCATGCGCCGAGTGATCTCTCGGTAGTTCAGAGGATGGCCCGCCTCGGCAAGAACCCGATATGCGGCATCAAGGCTGTTCATGACCTGTTTCCGCGCCCCACTTCATCCACACCTGGGGCGAGCGACTCATTGCAGCCAGGGAAGCCCGAATCGCTTGAATGCCTGGCGAGCCTGGTGCTCAGCCATCGGCTTGTGGCCCGTCTTGCGCTCGTAGGCCAGCACCAAGGCGCGCTGCAACTCTCGAACGTAGTTCTCGTAGGCCTTCACGGCACTGAATACTGCGAACATCTCCTTGGGCAGCCGCACTGCCTTCTTGCCGCGCAGTTGCGCATACACTATGTAGTTCCCCTCCGCCGCGTTCCGCACCGGTACGCTGAACCCGAAATCGGAAGTCACCGCGTACTTCCCGTCGGGCTTCTGGGTAACGCGGACCGGCTCGGCAGGCAGTTGAAGAACGGGGTGACACTTGACCTTCGCCTCGACAAACGCGTCCGGAAAGTCCTTCGGACCGTCGGGCAGGATGCCCGCAAGAACCGCGTCGTGTGACGTGCGACCGGGCTGATCCAGCCTCTCCGCCTTCTCCGTCCAGGGCGGATGGGCCTCCGGGAAAAGCGTCTTCTCCTGTTTGACCTCCGCGCCGAGCCTCTGGGCCTGTGATTCAAGCAGGTGCAGGACCTCCGGCAGTTTCTCCCAGGGGAAGCGGATGCCCCGCTTCGTTGGCCCTGCGTAGGCGGGCGAATCCACGAACTCGCGCACGTCAACGCTTGGCAGGGCCTTGATGTCATCCGGCTCGACCGTGCTGATGACGATCTCGACGTCATCTCGTTTGGCGACACGGGTGAACTCTTGGGAATGGGCACCTGGCGCTGCCGCATGGAGGCGCCTCAGCGCGTCGATCACCTCCAGCAGCACATCGCCCGCCATCACAAGCCCCGCCTTTGTCGGCCCCTCATACTTGGCTGTGGAGACGAACTTCCGGACGTGGGCCAGCGGACGGCCCTTCCAGGGCTTCACGGAGAAGATGATGGTGGTTGACCGGCCCAGGTCAACCCGGCCAACTACATTGTCTTCGTCCGGTCCGAGTGTCATCTTCAGTTACCTTCCCTCGACTGCCGGCAGCCGGAAACGGTCAAAGGCGGCCTGGGTCAACCGCGCTGCCACACGGGTGTCCAGCGTCCGGCGGTAGTAGGCTTCGTAGAGTTGGGTGCGCAACTCCCGCAGGTACTTCTCGTAATTGGCCACTGTGCGGCTGGTTTCCACCGGCTTCTCCGGCACTTCGGCCACGTCGTGGCCGGCCCGCTGGGCATAGACCAGAAACTTGCCCTCGGCTGGCGTCTTTACGTCTCGATTGAACGTGCCATCCTTGGTGTGGACACCCATGAGCATGGGGCTGTCATCGAAGATCAGCGGTTCCTTTGGGAGGGCGACCACTGTCCTGGGGCCAGCCGCTGCGGCGGCTGACTGGAACTCGTCGGGGAATCGCCGTGGCCCTTCGGGCAAAATCTCGTTGAGCACCTCTTCGGCAGTCTGCTTCTCCGCCTTGTCACCGCGCGTCCGCGTCTTGCGGGCCTTGCCGCGCATCTGGCCAAGGGAAATGCGCTCTTGCACCAACTCGCACAGGCCGTCATGCATGGGCTTAAGGAACTTCTTGGGGTCAAGACCGATGGCTCCGAGCACTGCTGTGTCAAGGGCACGTCTGTCGTCTTGTTTGGCTTCGTCAAACACAGAGAGAATCTCTCGCTTCAGAAGTGGTTGTAGCAACCGGGTAATCGTCTTTGCCACAGATGCCGATACATGGCTGAAATCGGGAACAAGAAGATAGTCACGAGCGTCCTCGACGCGAAGTTCACATACGCCATCACCCGCAGTTAGAGGAACCGCCAGTTCCACAGAAAGAGCCGCCAGCGAGGAGTTCAGGCAAGCAGCAAGCAACTCAGGGTTGATGCCAGGCTTGGGCTGCAAGTAATACAACCGCTGGTCTGGCACTAGGAGCGAAGGACTGAATCGCTGGATATGTCGCTCGTCCGCCCCCTTGGACAGGAATATCTGAGCCTTGTGGGTTTCTGACACGGGTAGTGCCCACCAACCTGGCTCGCGGTCCTTCACCCACTCCCCGTCCTTCCACGCCGTTCCATCGGCCCACTGCTGCGTTTCACCCCATTCGATATACTTGATCGCACCGCGGTGCCCCAGTTTCCTCAACTCCGTCTTGCTCCTCCGGCACACGAAAATGCGGAGTCTCAAGTCGTCGGGATCAACGGTGATCGTATTCGTTTCCTTGGGGCTCTTGATTAGCGGCAGCAGGTACTCACCTTCGATGCCAAACTGGGCGGCAACTTCCGGCGTAACGTGGAAGAACTCATTGATGCGAGTGACGCCGCCACGCAATGGCAAGGCAACTTCCCTAAGCAGGCATAACTTGCCGTGCTCTAGCATGTCGAAATAGACCTGCGGCGCCCGCAAGTATCGGCCCCACTTGACGGTCTTGCCTTCGCGCTCCACTTCGGTCCACACCTCACTCTGTCGCAGGATTCGGATGCGGAAGTCATCGTCTTCCTCAGTGACAAGGCCAAGCGGATGGGTCTTGGTGTACTTTCTGCCCGCGTGTTCAATGTGCCCGGTGAGTTTGCCCAGGCGCTGCCACCGAGCGACGGCATCGACCACGGGATCGCCGGGAATGAGTTCCGCCAACGTCCGCTTGACCTTGACGAACCTGACCAGATTGGCGTCTCGCTCGGCCGGCGAATCGCAGCGCTCCAGGATGGTGACCACCGTGTTGACCGAAGCCTCGGTGAACCACGGCTCGCACCGACTTTCCAGGACAGCGACCACCTTGAAATGGCGCAGGAAGAACTCCTGGAGTTCGTGGCCGTAGTTCACGTCCAGCCAGGCGTTGGACGTGACAATGCCCATTCGCCCATCGGGCTTAAGGAACCGGGCGGCATGAAAGAAGAGATGCACATACAGGTCGGCATACGTGGAAAGCCGGTGCTGCGCGTTGTCCGGCTTGCAGCCCGCCAGATGCCCATTGGCCACGCATTTCTCGAAGCCTTCCTGTTCCTTCCGGTTCTTGTAGAAGAACAATTGCGGATAGGTCTGGAACCAGCCGTCGATCAGCCGCTTGCGAAGGAAGTCCAGGTAGCCCGCCTCATGCTTCTCGATCTGGTCGGCGCTGACGTAGGGGAAGTTGCCGATGATGGCATCGAAGGCCGGTATCGGCTCCTCGATGGTCTCCGGTCGGTCCAGGTCCATCTTGGGCGGCGGGAAAGGAAAACGGTCGCCGGGCGAAATCGTCATGAAGTCCTGGCAGACGATGCGGGGGAAGTTGCCGTGCTCGGCGATCCGCTGGCGGAAGAGGTTGATCGTCGCCAGCTCAGCCGGGAACGGGGCGATGTCCACGCCCCAGAGTTGTCCGAGCAGCGTGGTGTGGTCCTGCTGGCCGAGCCATCGGAGCCGGTCGTAGGCGCGAATGAGAAACGTTCCCGTGCCGCACGTTGGGTCAAGAACCGCATCGGTGCTGGAACGCACGCAGAAGGCGGTGATGAGGTCGCAGAGGTTCTCGCTCGTAAAATACTGACCCAGGCCGTGGCGCTCCTCCGGTGGAATCAGACGCTCGAAGACGGTCCCGACAACATCCTGCGGCAGGCTGGCGAAGTCGCGTGTGTTGAAGTCGTTGATGAGGCGGGCCAGTTCCAACGAAGCATCGGACGGCCACTGGATACGGTCGGGCAAGTCCTCCGCAAAAACAGCGTGGTAGTCGACCTTCAATGCCTGGGCAAAGGCTGCTCGAAGGGTGGGCAACACTTGGGCGGAGTCCACGCCCTGGAGGTTGAGCCGCGGAAGTTGCCGGGCCGAGCGGCGAAGGCTCTGGTAGAAAAGCACCTTGCCCAGCAGGCGGTAGACAGCTTGCCGGGCGACCGACTGGGCAAACTCCGGGTCTGCCGCGCCGCCGGCGATAGACTGCCTGACGGCCCAAGCGGTGACCTCGTTGCGGGACTTAACATCACTTTGAAGCCGGTGGTGGAGCGAGTCGGCTACCATCGGCAGCAGGTGGTGAACAACGTCCAGCAGCCGGCCGACGAAGTATGTGGCGTCGATTTGGACCAGTTCCAGGGCTTCGTCCTTGAGAAGATGCTCCAGGTCGTGGAGGATTTCTTTCCCGCGGTCCAGCACCCTGAGTTTGATGGGTTCCGTTAGCGGCGCCTGGTCGGCGGCGCCGATCTCGAAGATGTCCGGGTAGTCCCGGATCTTCTCGATGGAGTCGCGGGCAGCCGGCGTGCCGGGCTTGGGTGTTCGCCAGAGGATCGCGTCACGCAGCGTCCACGTGACAAAGTACGGGGCCTTGTAAGCCCGGGCCCGCCGCGCAGCAAATTCCAGCACGGCGGCGTCATCCGCAGAGCGGGAGGGGGTGGTCAGGAGGACAATGGCCAGGGGTTCGTCCGCGCCGCCGTGACGACCGCGCACCAAAACCGTGTGAACCGGCGCCTTGGCAGCCGAAGCGGCGTCAGCAGTCTGAACCTGCTCAGCCCCCAGGGTCGCCTTCGGATCGCAAGGAAGGAGGCCGACGAATTGCTGGAACAGTTCGGAAACTGCCTCCTTCATCGCTTATCCCCCCGGCGCCCCTTTAAGGAACTTCACGTAAGCCATGTTGCCCATGCGGTCCACGGTGAAGCGGACGAAACCTGGGTCCTGCTTCTGGAGGGCCTTGAGGAGTTCAGTGGCGCGCCCCAGTTCCAGCACTCGCCCCTTTTCCACCAGCAACCTGATGCCGGCGAGCAGGCCCACATCGGTAATGGGGCTGTAGCCCAGGGAACTCTTAAGGGCCTGCCCGGCCTGAGCAAGGGCCTGGGTCGCATCCGCGTCATCGGCGGCGGTTGTCGTGAGGCCACGGGCTGCGGCGAACGCCGTGAAGAACCTTTCTTGAAGAAACGCGTCCGTGCTCGACGCGCCCTCCATTTGTGAAACGAACATTCGCAGGGCCTCTGTTGACTGGTACTCGTAGCGGTCGCGATCCGGTTTAGCCAGAAACCCCAAGTCGCAATAAGGCTCCAGCCGGACGCGGATGGCTTCCTCTCTGGCACTGCCGCCCGTGTAGGCCTTGCCGCCCTTCTTCTCGATGCTCGTCGCACTCTTAGCCAGAATCGCTAACCGTTCTCGTTCTTCTGCGGTAACGCCACGCTTGCGGTGGTCTTGAATCGCAGACCTGAGAATCTCTGGCAGCATGTCGCCCGCCACCCTCTCGTCAAACGGACAGGTCGGCAGGGCCAGCAGCCTCCGGTAAAGGGGGACGAGAACCTCGGCATCGTTGTCAAGCAGGCAGTACAAGAAGACCAATGCCTGGGCGTCGGACAGCCGCATGGGGTTGTGCTGCCGGTCCAGTTCGACGAACGCGTCCAGTTCTTCCTGGGGCGTCACGGCAAGGAGAACGAGGCTCCGCGTCAGCGCCGAGTAGGTTCCCTTCCTTACCAAGTCCAGAGCGGTCCCAAGGTACGGATACCGCCGCCAGTTTGCCTCGACTAGTTTACCTGTGCTGGACGGGATCGTGGGGTCGGCGAGGTAGAAGTCCTGAATCTCAAGGGAAACCGTCTCGCTCGTCCCCTCAAGGATTGCCTTCCGCAGATTCTGGTAAGTGCGATCCGTTAAGCGGGTCCTGGCGTACTCCCTCACCTGTTCGTCGAATGGCGGGGACAACGGGACACGCCTCGTAACCCGGTCAATGAGGCGTCTGCCCAACGTAGCGAGATTGCTTGTCTCGGTTTGGTTGACAAGCTCACACAGCAACTTGAGGTAGCCAAGCCGCTGCATCGTGCGGTTGACGGCGTCCAGCATGCGGATTCTGCCGGGCATCAGAATCCTCCGTGGACGCTGATGCGCGGGCGGACGTCCATGATGAAGGCGCGTTCTGTTTCGGTGTTCGAGACCAGGGCCTGCCCGATGTCGAGGCTTCGAATGGTGGAATCGAAGTCAAGAATCGAGTTTCCGTACTTGACCTCCTCGGGCAGATTTGACTTGATGTTCTTGCGGACGTAATCGATGTCGCCTTGGACGGTCAACTTGTGGACAAGAAGCGTGTCCACCTGCGCCAGGATTCGGGGATCAATAGCCATCGGCTGCTGAGTGGCCACGACGAATGAAAGGCCGTAGTTCCGGCCCTCGCGGACGTACTTCACGATAACATCCGTTGCGGAGGTGCGGCGCTCAGACGGGAGGATGTTCTGGGCTTCGTCGATGCACACCCATGTTTGCGGTGCGGCCTCAGCCAGCGCCGCCTCAAGTCCCGCCTTCTCTTCTGGAGGAAGATTCTCTCGAATCTTCAGGTGCTTCTCGGCTTCGGATGCTCGGATGCGCGAGGCGATCAGTCGCCGGAGAAATGCTGACACAACAATGAGCCGCAGTTCGTCGGACATCTTGTTCATGACGATCACGCTCATCTGCCCCGGCTTAAGGAAATCCCTGAGCGTCGTCCCGCGGTCCTCGAATACGGGATTGCGGAGGTACGTCGTCAACTGCTGCAACAACGCGCGACGCGTCTCGGACTGGTATGCAACCGTTAGTTCCTGATCGTGTTTCACGCAAGCGATGAGGTCCTCAAGTAAATAGAGGCACTTGGGCTGATAGCGTCGGTTGTTGTCGCTCCAACCCTCCAACGTGACCTTGATGTAGGCATCGTTCAAGAGTTGCCCCATGCGGTCCTGATAGATGTCCAACCCAAGGAGGTAGCCCCAGTCCTCGGCCGCGAAGTCAGAACTGTTGATGGAGAACTCTCGGTGGTCCGAAGGTGTGCCCGATACGCGCGTGCCCTTGGGAATCCAGATGTTCACTTCAAGAGGCTCGGGCTTGATGGTCCAGCCGCGGCGGATAGCGAACTGCTCCTGAAGGATTTCACGCTTGCTGCCTTCCTGCAGCAGAATCGTCATCCATTGGAAGATACCAAGGGTATCGAACAGCAGCACCGCGTTGCGCCTGGGGTTCTGGGCAATGGAGGACGTTACTTCCTTGGTGCAGAGCCCTTCCAGGAGTGTCCCGAGCGTGTAGGACTTGCCCGACCCACGCTTGCCAAACAGCGCAACCACGTGAGCCATGCCGGTATCAAAACGGACGTCGGTCAGCGGACCGGCTTCCGCCAGGCGGCCGAGATACACCCAGCTTGTGCTCTCGTAACCCGGAGTGCCGGCGTAGCCAGGCGACGCACGGAATACGCGCGGCTTAGTAGTGAACTTCTTCATGAGCAGGCCCCTGGGTGTTACCCGAATACAATCGGCGCAATCTCGTTGACCATATCGTCCTCGATAATCTGCTTCTGCTCGCTCCAAGCCTTGATGGCGCACTCATTGATCGCGTTGATGATGTTGCGGGGCGTAGACTTCACGGCATCTTGGCATGCATAGTCGCACAGCAGATCAAACGCCGTTGCCGTGAAGGGATACGTTTTCACAGTCGACGGCAGCGACTTGGCATGGATTTGCTTCTCCGCCTGCGCCTGGTCTACGAGGTGTTCCAGCAGTTCTTCGACGAACTGCTTGACGTTGGCGGGGGCTGCAAGCGCCTCCAGTTCAATATAGTTGCTCGCCTTCACCCGGGAGAACACATCGCCCCGGATAAGCATTTCGGGGGCCTGGTCCCTGGTGTCGGCCTTGAAGCCGATGACAAAACCGACTGACGAATTGGCGTTGTCAGCCAGTTTGCGGACATACTGATGCCACGATTCTGCGGCGTCACCTTCCCTAACATTCTGAAGTTCCTCCATCTCGTCAATGAACAGAATAAGACACTCGCCGACCGCATGGGCCAGATTGCCACATGCCTGGATCACCGCCACCATGTCGCCTGCCCCGACGTCACCCAGATTGCGGGTGACCTTAATGTCCTGCAGCTCCGCCGAAGGGAGTTTCTGGCCACTAAGCCATCGCCATGCAGCAAATGCCAAGTCCCCACCGCCACGAAGATGTGCAAATGCTTTTGCGATGTTGGGATCGTTTGCGACCGTGGCAATCTCCTGCTCAAACGCGGCCGACTTGCTGAAGAGCTTCTGCAGCCAGTCCTGAACGGACTGCATGCCCAAGGCCTCCATGTTCTGCAGATGCCAGTGGGCCGCGGTCGACCTGCTCTGGACCTCGATCTCTAGGTGCACAACGTGCGGGGTGCCCTTGCATGACGCGGGCTTATTGTGCTCGAGCCAGTAGGCGAGGTAGTAGAGGGTCTGGGTCTTGCCGCATCCATAGGGCCCCCAGACCATCATCTTCGGCACTCGCGGGTCAACGAACGAGCGTGTGATCTGGTCAAGCATCCTTTTCTGGAGAACCGGGCGGCCGAAGTAAAACCGCGCGTCAGACGCGTTGATCTTCGGGTCAATCGTAAAACTCTCTCGCTGCTTGAGGCAGAACCAGTCTTTGAAGTCCATTGCTCATCTCCTTAAGGGGCGCATGGTTTGTATCAGTCTGCTCTCTGCCAGCGTGCGAAGCCTAACGCTTGCCCAATAATGGAGTTCCCGCAAGATGTCCTTACCCGGTCCGATGCTATAAACCACCATACCGAGTTCAATGTTGGATTCAATCGACTGAGCTGTCAGGTTTCCCGATCCGAACAGGGCGAAAGACTCCGCCTCCCGTTCCGCCCACGCAACGTACAGCTTCGCGTGCAGAGAGGGATTATACCGAATCTCCACCTGGGGGCTACCGAATAACGCCTCCATCGCCTCTTGCTGGTACGTCTCGTCGGGCGCACGGGTAATCAGATAGGTTGGGACCCTCTCAGCCTCGACTTTTCGGCGGAGGCACGCAAGCGAGAAGCGACTCTGAGACATGGACGCCACGAAGGGACTCACCACATACAGGCTGCGCAGCGCAACTCCCCGAAGGAAGAGCCGCTGCAGGAAGCGCTCTACGCCCCGCTCCGTGATGAGTTCGACATGTTGCGCAGATGAAACCATTGAGGTGACGAGACCCCTTCAAAGACCAAGACGCTGTCCGATAGAGGCTCCAGCCGCTTCCCTTGCGGTCGGCCACGTTTGATTCCCTCGTTCGACCAGGGATTATAGCCGAAGACGAGCGCTTATCCTATAATCCCGTCCGTGCCGGTGCAACCAGCCAACATGTTGCCGCGATTGTCCTGCGACCGGGGCACGCTGCTTCTTTCGGGCGTCGACCCCCAGGAGGTGCGCGGTATCTTCGCGCCCAGCATCTGGACGTGGGACGGCCGCGTGGGCGCGTGGCGGGCCGATGCGCTCCACTATGCCGCCGTGCGCAACGCCCTGGCCGGGCGGTTCGGGGCCGCGTGGCGGAATGAGGTCCCTGAGCCGCCGCCCGTGCACTGGCCAAATGTCAGTCTGCCGCCGCTTCGGCCCGAGCAGGCCGAGGCACTTGAAGCGTGGCGGCGGGCCTACCGCCGCGGCCAGGTCATCATGCCCACCGGCACGGGCAAGACCGAGGTCGCCCTGGCGGCGATGGCCGAGACGGGTGCGGCCACGCTGGTCGTCGCCCCCATCCGCGACCTCATGTACCAGTGGCACCGGCGCATCCTCGCCGGCCTCGGCTACGACGCCGGCATCGTCGGCGACAACCTCTACAACCTTCAGCCGGTCACGGTGACCACCTACGACAGCGCCTACATCCACATGGGCGAGATCGGTGCGCGGTTCGGCTTGGTGGTCTTCGACGAGGAGCACCATCTGCCGGGGCCGTGCCGGCGCGAGGCGGCCCTCATGTGTGCCGCGCCGATGCGGCTGGGCCTGACGGCCACGCCCGAGCGCTGGGACGGCCGGCACGTGGACCTCGACCACCTGGTCGGGCCGGTCGTGTACGCGATGCCTTTTGGGGCGGCGCGCGGCCGGACGCTGGCCGAGTTCGACGTGGTCCGCGTGCCGGTGGCCCTCCAGCCGGATGAGCAGGCCACCTACGATGCGTGCAGCCGCCAGATTCGCCACTTCATTGCCGCACGCCGCCGCGAGCAACCGGGGTATTCCTGGCAGGACCTCTGCGCCGAATCGGGCGCGGATCCGGCGGCGCGCCAGGCACAGAAGGCGTACTACCTGAAGCAATCCATCGAGGACCGCGCGGCCGAGAAACTCCGCGTCCTGGAGGACCTCTTCCGCCTGCACACGGGCCAGCGGATCATCGTCTTTGCCGGCTCGAACGTCATGGCAATGGAGGTCTCCCGGCGGTTCTTGGTGCCGACCATCCTCTCGCACACGGGCAAGCGGGAGCGGCTGGCCGTGCTGGAAGGCTTCTCCGAGGGCCGGTTTCCCGTCATCGTCGCCAACCGCGTGCTGGATGAGGGCGTGGACGTGCCGGAGGCGAAGGTGGCGGTGGTCATCGGCGGGCAGGCATCCACGCGGCAGGCCAAGCAGCGGCTGGGCCGCATTCTTCGCCGCACGGGTAACGTGCAGGCGGTCCTTTACGAGGTCGTCTGCGAGACCACCAGGGAGATTGAGCGGAGCCGCACGCGCCGCCGCAGCGATGCTTACGAGCGAACACGCCATCGTCGTCTATGACAAGGGCCGGGCCATTCCCGACCGCCTCCAGCGGAAGCGCCACGCCCACTACGTGGCCTATGCCGAGCGGATGCTGGCCATCTACGCCAGCGGCATCGGCCGGGAGCGCCGCGCTCTCCATCGCGACGTCGAGACCCTCTTCACCGAGGAGCCGGACTGCCCCGTCCGACGCATCCGGGCGTTCTGCAAACTCTTGGACGACGCCAGCACCTATCAGGAGGATCCCAAGGGCGAGGCCGCCAGACTGCGCCTGCGGGTGTTCACGGCCGCCGCGCCCTTTCAGCCCCTCGTCAAGTCCAAGGACCGCCTGTTCGAACACGAAGAAGGCCAGACGAAGGGCGCCATCGCGGCCGACCTGGGCCTTGAGTGGGACGAGATCGACCGGCGGCTGTACGCCGACGTCCTCAGCTTCCAGCGGCTGGAATCGTTCCAGGGCTACCCCGATGCCGCGGCCCTCCTGTCGCGGTACAACGTCGCCCAACTCCAGGCGTGCCTGTACGCGGCCGAGCGGATGACGGTAACGGCCGCAGGGGATTTCAAGACCATCCTGCGGTACGCCAAACTCGCGCGTCTCTTGCATGAGGTCCGGCGCGCGCGGCCGTCAGAGTACGTCATCGAGTTGTCAGGGCCGGCGTCGGTTTTGCGCGAGACGCGACGGTACGGCGTCAACTTCGCGCGGTTCCTGCCGGCGCTTCTGGCGTGCAAGGGGTGGAAGATGACGGCCACCCTTCAGACGCCTTGGAAGACGCGGGCCGTCCTGGCCCTCTCGGACAAGGACCGCTACACGAGCACGCTGCCGCCGCCGGAGGAATTCGACTCGACAGTGGAGGAGGGCTTCGCCAGGAAGTTCGGCGAGACGCGCGACGGCTGGCACCTCGCGCGCGAGTCGGAAGTCCTGGCTGAGGGCCAGACCGTCTTTGTCCCCGACTTCGTGTTCCGCCACGAGGACGGGACCACGGCTTTCTTTGAGATTGTCGGCTTCTGGACGCCCGAGTACCTCGCGAAGAAGCGTGAGACCCTGCGGCGGTTCCGGGGCCACCAGATCCTGCTGGCTGTGCCCGAGCGGTCCTTGCGGGAGGGCGCCGGGCCGGGCGAGAACGTCATCGTTTACAAGACGGCCATCAAGATCGAGCCGGTCCTTGAGGCGCTGGATGCCCTTCGCGCCCGGCGGCTGCGTGACCAGGCTCTCAAGCCGCCTGGCGATAGTAGTGCCTGAGCAGCCCGCCCAGG
>Ga0315280_10005809_pt1 | contig 17380 bp, 15 predicted proteins | sample YL17G06_40_MG_FD_203697 | JGI IMG/M metagenome (GOLD analysis project Ga0315280, IMG submission 203697) | Sediment microbial communities from Yellowstone Lake, YNP, Wyoming, USA - YL17G06_40 | ecosystem: Environmental > Aquatic > Freshwater > Lake > Sediment | place: USA: Wyoming | collected...
CGGCGCTGGCAACCCAGGTCTGCAGCTATGGCGGCAGGATTAACCGATCATGTATGGACAATAGAGGAACTTATGATGACTGTCGCAGTTCCTGGGTTCGACAACACAAAATAGGGAGACTACCAGAAAATCGTCGATACATTTAAGTGTTAAAAAGGCTTCCGTGAATTAAATGAGGGTCTTGCTTGTAGAACCAGATTACTACACGAAATATCCCCCTCTGGGATTAATGAAGCTGGCTTCTTATCATAGGTCCAGAGGAGATGAAGTAAATTATGTTAGAGGCGTAAGCGATAACAGAGATTTTAATCCCGATATAATTAAAATTACTTCATTATTCACATATGCTTGGAGGCCGGTCCATAGAGCTATTGAGTTCTATCACAATTTGTATCCAAACGCCAAAATGGAGGTGGGTGGGATTTATGCGTCGATTATGCCCGAACGCCTCCGGTCCCAGTATCCTTTTTTGTATATACATATTGGTATATTTAAACCTGCAGAATGTTATTTGCCTGATTATGATATATTAAAGACTGTGAAAAAATGGTCTGATTGGAATAGCTCGATTTTATTTACATCAAGAGGATGCATTAGAAAGTGTCCTTTTTGCATAGTGCCGAAATTGGAAGGCAAAATTGATTCCATAGCAACAAGTATATCAGACTATATTTATCCTGGTCATAATAAAATTATTTTATGGGACAATAATTTTTTTGCATCACCTAGATGGAAAGAAGTGATCAATGAATTGCAGGATATTGGCCTAGAGGTTGATTTTAATCAAGGTCTCGATGCCCGGCTAATCGATGAAGAAAAAGCAAGAATGCTAGCTGATCTAAAAATAGATATCTATAGAATGGCCTATGATTCATCGGATGAAGCAGATGCAGTGAGAAATGCGGTAAAATCGCTAGCAAATTATGGCATAAGGGATCGGTCGATATTAATATATTCAATATATAATTTTTTTAATAATTTAGATTTGAGCGGCGATTCCCCAAGCGAATTTTTAGCCAGATTGAATGATATTTTGGAGCTTAAATGTGTTGCTTATCCCATGCGATTCGAGCCACTTGACTCATTAATAAAAGGTCAATATATTTCGCCGTTATGGGAAGAATACCAATTGGAAGCAATTGCCAAGGCCAGAAGAGTAATTGGATATGGAGGAGCTTTTCCGCCATATGAGGGCTTGGTTAATAAATTCAAATATGCAAAGAATTTTGATGATGCATTTCGCTTGAGACTTCCAAGAAATGAAACGTCGAATAACTTTAAGAATAATGCTACAACGATTCAAATTAAAAATAAGGAAAACTATTTTTAATTTATTTGATTTAATTAATTATATTCAATTTTAAGTAATAAATTTTATATTATTTTACGGCAATTTGCTGCATGCTATATATCTTACGCTCGGAAAGAGATAAATAAATGTAGTAGGGATCATTCCCGACGAGTAAGTGAATATGAGTCTTAAAGATTTAAGTTTAAAACGATCATACGACTCGGATTCGGATGACATACTTCACGATTTTTATATTCCATCCCTATCTAATTCAATAAAATATAAAAGACTTGCAGGGTTTTTCTCATCTAACTCATTAGCCATTGCGGCCAAGGGTATCTCAAAATTTATTCTTAATGACGGTTGCATGGAACTCGTATGCGGGGCTAGATTTAGTAAGACAGATATTTTGGCAATTAACGAAGCATATGAAAATCCCGAGAGTATTTTGGAGAAAAATATCCTAAAGGATTTCGATAAATTAGAGGATGAATTCATTAAAGACCATCTCAAGGCTTTAGCATGGATGATAGCTCACGGCCAATTGCATATAAAAATCGCCATCGTAATCAATGAAACGGGAAAGCCGATTGATAGTGATAATGTTGAAAAAGAAGGTATATTCCACCAGAAAGTAGGTATTTTTGAAGACGCTAGCGGGAATAAAATATCCTTTAGTGGTTCAGACAACGAAACAGCGAGAGCTTGGCTGGATAATATTGAAGAATTTAAAGTATTCTGCAATTGGAATATTCAAGAAAAAGACTATTTTATAGCAGATGAGGAACGATTTCAAAAATTTTGGAGTGGATATTCAAAAAGAGCAGAAGTAATAGATATCCCAATTGCAATAAGGAAAAGGCTAATTGAGATAGCTCCGGAGAATCTGGATCAAATCAATTTACAAAAATGGTTAAAAAAAGATGTGAAACGAATGAAAAAATCAATTGAACTTAGAGTTTATCAGAAACAGGCCATCGCAAATTGGATCGATAACGAGAAGAGAGGCATTTTTATAATGGCTACCGGAACGGGGAAAACCTTTACTGCTCTTGGATGCCTGAATAAAATTTTAAATGAAGAGTCTAGATTGATAACTATAATAGCATGCCCTTTTGACCATCTAGTAAAACAATGGGTAGAAGATTTATACAAATTTAATATATTACTAAATATAGTTATAGCCGATAGCAGTAATCCAGGATGGAAGCATCAATTAGCTAATAATTTGCTCGATATTAAAAACGGCGTTTATGATAAAATTGTTATATTGACAACACATAATACAGTTTCTGGAAAAAATTTTATCAATATTTTTCAACCATATGCGGATATTAGGTCCCTCCTTATTATTGACGAAGTTCATGGAATGGGGGCGCCGAAAAGAAAGAAAGGATTGATCGATGCATATAGTTTTAGATTAGGCCTTAGCGCTACGCCAGAGCGCTGGTTTGACGAGGAAGGTACTGAAGAATTGTTCAAGTATTTTGGAGGCGCAGTTTTTGAGTTCTCATTAAAAGATGCTATCAATAATGTAAATCCTGATACAGGTGAAACGTTTCTCACACCATATGAATATAAGCCCTACTTTATCGAGATGTCTGAAGAAGAAATGGTCCTATATGAAGAAGAAAGCCAAAAAATAGCTAAGGCATACTTCCGTTCAAAGGAAAAGGGGAAAAAAGAGGAGTTACTCTCGCTTTTATGTTTTAGGCGGCAAAAAATAATTGAGAATGCTTCTGGAAAGTATATTGCTTTGCTGAAAATATTGGATGAAATAGGTAAGAATAAGATAGAATATTGTTTGATATATTGCTCTCCTACACAACTGAATGCGGTACAGGACATATTAAATGAACGCAGGATAACTCAGCATAAATTCACAATGAATGAAGGCGTGAATTCAGAAAAAAGATATGGGGGGTATTCCGAAAGAAATTACTTAATTCATAGGCTAGAAGATAGAACTTATAAAGCATTGGTCGCGATAAAATGCTTGGACGAAGGTGTGGACATCCCGCCTGCAAGAATAGCGATTATTATGGCGAGTACTGGTAATCCTAGGCAATACATACAGAGAAGGGGAAGAGTATTGAGAAGATTTCCAGGTAAAGATCGTGCAACAATTTATGATATTATTGTTACTCCGAGCCCAGGAGCTTTCAAAGAATCGCATCTAAGAAGTCTAGAGAAAAGAATACTCGAAAAAGAGCTGCGGCGATATAAAGAGTTTGCATATACTGCGGTTAACACCATTGAATGCTTAAGTAAAATAGAAAAACTTGAAGAGAAGTATAGATTAGTTATATAATATAGGTGATTTAATTGACTGAGAATATAAGTAAAAGAATTTTAGATAAAATAAGAGCAAGTGATAACCCAGTCGCTGTAAAAATATTCCTGCAAAAGATGTTATTCTTTGAACATGCTCATGCGGACGAGCCAAGGGTGCATTATACTGATCACTACGATGAAGAGATCGTTATTTGCATGAAGAAATATGGGGATGACACAAATGATGATAGATAGCTTAACATTGAAGAATTACAGACAATATAAAGATGAAAGAATAGTATTTTATTCCGAAAATAATGATAGGAATTTTATCGTTATACAAGGCACAACCGGTTCTGGAAAAACAAATATCTTGAATGCAATAACTTGGTGTCTTTATGGGAAGGAATTACATTTAGAGAAAAGCAAAGGACTGCCTATATACAATACAGGACTAATGGATGAGCTGAAACCAGAAAATTTGGTGAACACTGAAGTCGAACTCCGATTAAGAGATGATGAAAATGGCATAATTATAATTACTAGAAAACTAAACTTGCGCAAATCTGAAAATGGAGAAATCAGGATTGTTCCGAGCTCATTTTCCAATTCAGAAGATGGTTCTGAGATTATGATGCAAAGAGAAGTGGACAGAGATATTGTAACGATTGAAGGACCAGAATATTTTGTCAATATGATGATACCAGAAAAATTGGAAGAATATTTTTTCTTTGACGGTGAAAGATTAGATAAATATTTTACAAAGACGTCTAGCGAAAATATACAAGAAGCTGTTTTTAGAATCTCACAATTAGAGCTATTTGAAAAACTAATTTCGCACCTCGATGATAGGAAAAAAGACCTAAGGAAAAAAGTTTGCAGCCTAAGTTCCAAGGCGGAAACCGTCAGAGAAGAACTTGAGATATATGAAAAGTCAATTAAGGACGCCAAAGAAGACAGGGATAGACATGTAAGAGACCTTAGGGATGCGGAAGCCAAAGAGAAAGAATATAGCGATAAATTAAGGACCAATCCGAATGCAAGAAAACTTGAGGAAGAATGGCTTGAATTGACAAGAGATTTGGATCAGATTGATTCACGAATAAAGAAAAACCAAAACAATAAATTTAATTATCTGCTTGAGCTAACTCCCCCATTGTTTTGCCGCGACGCTATTATTACGGCAAAGAAAAAGATCGAAGAACGTGAAGACTCAGGACAGATCCCGCCTGATTATAAAAAGGGATTTTTAGAAAGATTGCTTGAGCAAGGAAATTGCATATGCGGAGAAGATATATCTCAGGACGCTATTGATAATACTCACCGAATGGAAATTGAAAGTCTTTTAAGGAAATGCGACGATATTACAGATATTACTAAAGAATTAATTACAGAAAATGCTAATATGAGGTCTTTATTAGATGGCTTGGGGGAATTCAAAAAGAGGCATTCCGAATATATAAATGAGTTTAAAGAATTTGAAGAAGAGCGAAGAACCAAGAGCGAACGGCTGTTGATCGTCGAGGAAGATAAGAAAGGATTAGATATTGAACAAATAAATACATGGGAAAATAAATTGGACGAATATAGAAAAATAAAGGAAAATTTGATAAAAGAAATTGCTAAGAAAGAGAATCGTATTGAAGACGCAGATAAAAAAGCAAAAAGTTTGGAAAAGACATTGAATGAAGAACTGAAAAAGAAGGGGAAAGGAGAAGAAGCGCAAAAAGGAATCGCATTTTGCGAAGATTGCTTAAAGGCTGCTGAAGACATAAAGAAAGGCATTATGGATGATCTACGCAGTGAAATCGAAGAAAAAACTAGAAAACATTTCCTGGACCTAATTTGGAAAAAAGAGACGTATAAAGATATAAAAATTGATGGAGATTATAACATCTCTGTTATACATCAATCTGGATTTGAGGGCTTAGGGACATTGTCTGCTGGAGAGCGGCAGGTGTTGGCTCTGTCATTTATGGCGGCTTTAAATAGCGTTTCCGGATTCAATGTTCCGATAGTAATCGATACCCCGCTAGCTAGATTGGGAAGGGAGCCAAAGAAAAATATAGCGAAGAATCTCCCCAACTACTTGGAAGGAAAGCAAGTAACTTTGCTCGTAACTGAGGAAGAATATACAAGCGAAGTCAGAGATAATTTATCAGATCATGTAGGAAAGGAATATAGAATTTTATTTGAGCAGAAAGAAATAGGCAGTGACGCAAAGGTGATTCCGTATGAGAGATAACATACCATATCGTCTCAGCATAAGAAAATCTGACAGATCAGAATACGAGCGGTTGCAGGAAAAAGATAGCCCATTGAGAGATAGAGCGAATAAAGATCTATTTATGATGGCAATGATAACCGGTTTTTGCGAGAATAATAAGGTTAAATTAGATGCAAGGGATGGTTTCATTTTTGACCATTACTTGACACCAAAAGATTTGACAGTAATGAAAGCAATTGCAATTGCAGAATCAGACAGCTTAAGTATATTACTTGACAAAAGGCAGGTTTACTCGATAGCAGAAGAATATGCCACAGGAGGCATATTATTATTGAAGAATGAGATATTTGGGGGAGATTATGGAAGTTATGCTAAGAGACTCGAATCTAAGATTATTGAAAAGCATCGAGAAATATTTGAGTCGAGTCCTTGCTCAGAGAAAAAATCAGATTCCTAGCGAAATGATTTGCATTATGGATTTGATTTAGGGTCGCTTAGCAGGCCTCTTATTAAAATGAACATGAAACCGATATGAAGCAGTATGTTTCGTTCTCAAGCGAACTCGTTCATATTTCCCCCACACCACCTATAATCCGGCATTTCGCATTAACGGAATAACTTTCAATCGCGATTATTAATAGTATTAATCAAATATAAATATCATCCAGGCGATTTCGTTAATGTTCATTTAACCTAAACTCCGCCATCTTTAATAACCAATGGCGCGCAAATAACAGTCAGTTCTTAAAATGCACCTCTATTAGGATTCGGATAAAGGATAGATCATGGTTAAGAGTAATAACCATGCTGATTTATATACTCGATTTCCTTATCGCTATCCAGCACAGTTATGGTTTTGCATGGTTACAATTACCCCGGAGTTTAGGATTTAATCGATGCACAATTTTTTAGAAATTATTTTATAAGTCTGAATTTTGGACAATCCTGAATTTTATTTTATTACCACAGTTAGTAAATAGATTAATATCAGGAATAAGTTTGCTGATATGCAGTTTATATTTTTAATTCAGAAACTAAATGTAAATCGAAAAATTCTAAATCTTGCACCAACTTAGTGCGGAATGCAGGTATAATCATTTAGGTTTAAGCCTGACCTCCCCAGCTTTTAGGCACACATATGAAGTGCATCCAGAATTTCGCGCTGTTTCTTGGTAATCTCGGTGGTGATCTTCTCGCCATCCGGCAAGATCATAATCTTGATTTTTTCAAGCTCAGTGAGATATCGCCCAAGAGCCAAAAAGAATAATAACCCAGAAGGTAACTCCATCCTCTTCAACTGGAGAGTTGGATGATTCGTTTCATATCGCTGGACATGGACGGCACCCTGGTCAACTCCAGGTTCGTGGACAAGGTGTGGATGGAGGGCATTCCCCGCCTGTACGCTGAAAAGAACGGCCTGGAGTTTCCCGCCGCCAAGGAGTACGTGGTCGGCGAGTACCTGAAGATTGGCAGCGACCACCTGGAGTGGTACGACCTGAAGTACTGGATCGAGAAATTCCATCTTGACATCAGCAAGGACGAGCTGCTGGAGACCTTCGAGGACGAGATCGAGCCCTATCCGGAGGTGCAGGAGGCGCTCGGCTTTCTCGCCGAGAGCTACGAGCTGGTGGTGACCTCCAACGCCGCTCGCGAGTTCATCGAGATCGAGCTGGACGGGATGCATGACTACTTTTGCGAGACCTTTTCTGCAACGAGCGACTTCCGAGAGGTGAAGAAGTCTCCCCTGCTCTACGGGGCAGTCTGCGCTCATCTCGACGCAAAACCCTTCGAGGTCCTGCACATCGGAGATCACTACAGCTACGACTATGAGTCCCCCTTGCAGGCGGGCCTGGATGCCCTCTTCCTCGATCGCAAAGGCGTGCGCAGCGGCCGCGAGGTGGTGGGGGATCTCCGGGAGGCAGTGGAGGTCGTCTGCAGCTGTATCTAAATCCCCAAGAGATAAATACCAAAAATACCAAATTGCAGTTGCCGAAATTTTATGAAGAAAGAGAAGAGACTTATCCTGGCCCTGGATGTGACCTCAAAGGAGAGGGCTCTTTCTCTGGCAAGGTCGCTCTGCGATTATTTTGACGCCATCAAGATCGGCTATCCTCTCATCCTCTCCGCAGGCCCTGGGATTGTGAAGGAGATCTCAGCCTTTGCGCCTGTTATCGCCGACCTGAAGATTGCCGATATTCCCAATACGAACCGGCTCATCTGCGAGGCAGTGCTGCAGGCGGGCGCAAGCGCGCTCATCGCCCACGCCTTCCCGGGCCGCGACTCCCTGCGGGCCTGCGCCGACTGCGCTGCAGCGCACAGTGCGGATCTCTTCGTGGTGGTGGAGATGAGCCATCCCGGAGCCCTGCAGTTCATGGCCCCCCTGGCGGAAGACCTGGCGCGGCTGGCAGCGGAGGTGGGCGCGGCCGGGGTAGTCGCCCCTGCCACGCGGCCGGAGCGAATCAAGCTCATCCGCTCCATCATCGGGAACAGGACGATCATCTCGCCGGGCGTCGGCGCCCAGGGCGGCTTGGCCTCTGCAGCCTTGGCCGCGGGCGCAGACTACCTGATCGTTGGCAGATCGGTCTATGGAGCAGACGATCCCGCAGCCTCGGCCAGGAGAATGCTTCTTGAGATCCGTTAAGCTCTGATCAGTTCAAAACTTCTCTATACTTTGCGGCCATATAATACTATCATGATAGTCGCAGACTTGCGCATGATCCCGATGGGATCAGGAACGAGCACCTCAAAGTATGTGCGGGCGGTCTACGAGGTCCTGCAAGACTCGGGAGCGAATTTCTTGCCTGGCCCCATGTCCACTACAGTTGAGACAGAGACCATGGATGATCTCTTCCGGATAGTGGAGAAGGCAAATAAAAGGCTGGCAAAGATGGGTGTGCAGAGAATAATAACTACAGTTCATATTGACTGGCGGCTGGATAAAGAGATCTCTATGGAGTCCAAGCTCAGCGCCAGCAAGAGGATATAAACGGTGCCTGAGTGGACGGAACAATCTCGCATATTTTTCTCCTATTATTAGGAACGTCGAAATGAATATTAATGAGAAGCAATTGCATAGTCCTCGACTGATGTCTCGATGAATTGCAGCAATCTTGCCGGCAAGATCCAGAAGATCGGCTCTCGAATAAAAGAAATGCAGCAGCTTCTCGCCAGCGGGAGCCATACGGATCAGGTTGCCGAAATGCTTGCTGATCTCATGACCTGCCTAGAGGATCTGCACGCGGAAAGGCGAATTGATCGAGCCATCACCGAGCGCAAGCAAATAGATGAGATACTGCGGAGAACCGAAGCAAAATACCGGGCCCTTGTGGAGCAGATTCCGGCAATCACTTACACCGCGGCCCTCGATGATGCCAGCACAACGCTTTATGTAAGTCCACAGATTCAGGCAGCCTTAGGAATCTCCCCAGAGGACTATAGAGCAGATCCCGACCTATGGCGCAAGAGACTTCATCCTGACGATCGAGACCGTGTTCTAGCTGAGTTAGCCCAGAGCCTGGCCAGCAGACAACCATTCAAATCAGAGTATCGCATGATCACCCGTGATGGTCATGTAGTGTGGTTCCGCGATGAGGCCGTTGCGGTGCAGGATAGCACTGGCAAATATCTCTTCCGCCAGGGCGTCATGTTAGATCTCACCGAGAGCAAACAAGCTGAGGAAGCCCTGAATAAATCTGAGCAAGAGAAAGCGGCCATTCTGGGCGGCCTGAAGAATGTGGCCGTCGAATACCTCGATCCAAAGATGCAAATCATCTGGGTTAATACTGCCATACAAAAATCTCTCGGACTCTCTGAGGATGAGATAAGAGGAAAGCATTGTTATGAGATTATCTATGGCCTCGAATCGCCTTGCTCGGGTTGCACAGCCTTCAAAGCCCTTCGATCCGGCCAATCTCAAGAGGGTGAATTGATCACACCCGATGGCAAGACCTGGCTATCTCGCAGCAGCCCCATAAAGGATGCGAATGAAAAGGTCACGGGAGTGGTCCATGTAGCTGTGAACATCAGCGGTCGTAAGAAGGCCGAGAATGCTCTGAAGGAGTCCGAGCGTCGCCTGGCGGGCATAATAAACTTCTTGCCCGATGCCACCTTTGTCATCGACAGAGGGGGCAGAGTAATTGCCTGGAATCGTGCCATTGAGGCAATGACGGGTGTCAAGGCAGAAGAAATGCTTGGCAAGGGGGACTATGAGTATTCCATCCCCTTTTACGGAGAGAGAAGGGCGGTCCTGATAGATCTCGTGCAAAGGTCAGATCAGAATTTCATTAAAAACAGATATAATGATATAAAATCATTGGAAAATGGAACTCTAGTCGGCGAAGCCTATATGCCCAATTTGAGGGGGGGAGAAGCCTGCCTTCTGGGGAGCGCGTCGGCACTCTACGACTCTGCAGGAAATTTCTGGGGCGCGATCGAGTCCATCCGTGATATAACCGACCGCAGGCATGCCGAAGAAGATCTGCATAGGGCCAAGGAGAAAGCCGAGTCGGCTATGCGAGCCAAATCCGAATTCCTGGCCAATATGAGCCACGAGATCAGAACTCCGCTCAATGCCATCATAGGTATTACTGGACTTCTTATGGATACGCCCCTTAGTTCAGATCAGAGGGACGGCCTAGAGACCGTGCAGAGCAGTGGAGATGTTCTGATGTCAGTGATCAATAATATCCTGGATTTCTCCAAGATCGAGGAAGGCAAGAGGATGAGGGAGTACCAGCCCTTCGACTTGCGCAAGTGCATTGAGGATTCCATGGACCTGCTGGCACCCAAGGCCGCGGAAAAGTATCTTGTTCTTGATTGCTCTATAGACGATGACGTTCCCAAACGCCTTGTGGGTGATGCTACCAGTCTGTATCAGGTTCTGATAAATCTCCTGAACAATGCGGTAAAGTTTACGGATTGCGGAGATATATCGGTTCATGTCTCCTGTCGGCCTCTCCAGAGCGGCAAGACAGAGCTATGCTTCTCAGTCAAAGACACCGGCATCGGCATTCCCCAGGACCGCATGGATGGCCTCTTCCAGCCGTTCAGCCAGGTAGACATGTCCACTACCCGAAGATATGGGGGAACCGGTCTGGGGCTGGCCATCAGCAAGAAGCTGGTGGAGCTTATGGGAGGGACCATATGGGCGGAAAGCGAAATTGGCAAAGGATGCACCTTCCATTTCACAATTCAATTGGAGAGGGCCGGGCCGGAGAAGTGTCTGGAGATAAGAGAGATCCCTAAGAAGACCGGGTCGCAGGCCGATATTCTGGGTCGGTTGCGGCTGCTCCTGGCGGAGGATAACCTGGTCAACCAGAAGGTCGCCTTGCTCATGCTCAAGAAGCTGGGGATCAAGGCAGACGTGGCAACCAATGGCCTGGAAGTTCTGCAGGCTCTGGAGCACCAGACCTATGATGTAGTACTCATGGATGTGCAGATGCCGGAGATGGACGGCTTTGAGGCGGCGAAAGCCATTCGCGAGCGCTGGAAGGAAGGAAAGCCACACATCATTGCCGTTACTGCTCACGCTCTGGAAGGTGACCGGAAAAGATGCATCGAGGCAGGAATGGACGACTACATCAGCAAGCCTGTGCGATTGGAAGAGCTCATTGAAGTCCTGGGAAGATATTCCCCTATCCAGAGAGGCAATATGAGGGACGGCTGATCTCATGACGTCCGATCAAAGATCCAGCGCCTGGTACGAAACAAGTTAAATATACCGTTCGCGGTACACCATCAAAAAGGATGGTATGAAATGACTGGCGGAGATGATTCCTGCGAGGCTATCGATCGCTCGGTGCTAGCCAGCCTCCGGGAACTGCAGGAGGAGGGAGAGCCCGATATCATCGCCGAGGTTAGTGGCCTTTTCATCAAGCACGCGCCTGAGAAGATATCTGCAATTGTGCAAGCGGTAGAAAGAGATGATGCCAAGGGGCTGCAAATGGCTGCTCATAGCCTGAAATCCAGCAGCGCTTACGTGGGAGCTATGCACCTTTCGGCCATGAGCAAGGAGCTCGAGCAGATGGGTCGCACTGGGGTTATAGAGGGTGTGAAAGATAAGGCTGAAATGCTGAAGGAAGAGTACGTGCGGGTCCTGGCTGCTCTGGACGCGGAGATTAATGCGGCAGATAAGCAATAGAGCGGTGCTATGGCCTCGGCTGAGAAGCGGACCTTCTCTCCGAAGACATCCCTTGTTGATTTGAGCCGAAATAATTTGCGATGTTTTATCGAAACTGTTAAGGTCTATTTAGCCCAAAATAGGTTCCTCATGACCTTTGCTTTCTTTCCCGCCGTCGACCTGCGCGGCGGCAAGTGCGTGCAGCTCGTGGGGGGGGTGCCGGGCACGGAGGTGGTGGCCCTGGACAACCCCCTGGCCCAGGCAGAACGCTGGGTAAACGAGGGCGCGGACCACCTGCACATCATAGACCTGGACGGGGCCCTCTTAGGCAGGAGGGTTAACGCCCCCATTCTGAGCCAGATGGTCGAGAAGCTGGACCTTTTCCTTCAGGTCGGCGGGGGCATCAGGACGGAAGATGACGTGCATGCCGTCCTTGATCTTGGCGTGGACCGGGTGATCCTAGGAACCGCCGCTCTGAAGGACCCTGACATGGTCTCCAGGCTGGCTGATCTTCACGGCTCGGAGAGGATCATGGTCGCCCTGGATGTTAAACGAGGGAACGTCACCACCGAAGGCTGGCAGAAGACCCTTGGCAAGAAAGCTGTGACGCTGGGGCGGCTCTTCGAGGAGAAGGGGGCGGGGTCGATTCTATTCACAAATATCGATGTAGAGGGCAGGCAGTTGGGCATCGACCTTGAGCCCACGCGGACGCTTGTGGAGGCGGTGAAGATTCCGGTGGTCGCAGCCGGAGGAGTCACCTCCATCGAGGATGTCCTGGCCCTGCGGGATGCGGGCGCCGCCGGGGCGGTAGCTGGAACGGCGATCTACACCGGCAAGCTCAGCGTGCATCGTACTTTGGAGGCTTTGGGGAGGGAGTGATGATGAGAAAAGGAGAAGCAAACGCAAAGTTTCAGGGGAGCAAGGCCTGCGTCAGCCTGGATCTGGATGGCTCGGGGAAGGCCGATATCTGCTCCGGATCAGGATTTCTCGATCACATGCTGCACGCCTTTGCCCGGACGGGACGGCTGGATCTGAAAGCCAGAGCCGAAGGCGGCTTCTACAGAATCGAGGCGCTGGGTGAGGCCATTGGCTTGGCCCTGGACAGCGCTCTGAAAGACCGCAACGGAATCCGGCGATATGGCTCAGCGGCCGTTCCCATGGATGAGGCCCTGGCCGAAGTTGCCTTGGACTTCAGCGGTCGCCCTTACCTGGTCTTTGCAGGAGAGTTCGGGGGCGAGAGGATCGGCGACTTTGAGGTGCAACAGATCAGGCCCTTTCTGGAGTTGCTGTGCAACGGCGCCCGGCTGACGCTGCACATCAGATCTTACGGAGAGAACGATCACCACCAGACGGAGAGCATCTTCAAGGCTCTGGGCCTGGCGGTCCGGCAGGCCGCCTCAAAAGAGGGAGAAGGAGTGCCCAGCACCAAGGGAGTGATTTAGATTCACATATGCCTCAGCCGAGGGCGGACACCGCCAGGAGCATACCGAAGGCTGCAACGACGGAGAAGAGAAGAATTATGTCGCCATACTTGTGATGCATTAACTTTTTCAGGCCTGAGAGGATAACATTTGTCTCTTGATTATCCCTATCTATCGCTTCTCCCCCCGTTCCGGTTTTGAAACTCCACTCACCCGTTGCATATACACTTGTGGTCCGTCTGGATTTAAGTAACTTTTTTTCACATTGGCGTTTTATCAGGGCAAGACCCTCAAATTTAGCTCATGTGAATTTCATATAACCCTCGTGTAGGTCAGAATGAAAGAGATCTTTTGAGCCGGCGTTTATCGTGGCATGAGCAACTTCAAGACTGGGATCAGGGGATTAATCCGGCATGATTTCGGTTTCCGTCACTCTTTTGGCTTCTAGCGATAATATCCTTCATTCTCTGGATACTCCTGCCATTACTTAGTTGATCAGACCTTAGCACCGTCGCATAACTCGCATCTGGCTGGATGAGGCCTGATGTTATGGTTTCTGTGTCCTGCAACTCAGTTTAGGTAGACTACCTGATCTGAGATAGGGATGAAAGACTAATGAAACTATAAGAACAAAACATAAAAACAAAAATGAAAAGAGAGATGCCCATTTGGACGGATGCGGATCGGCTTACTCTATCTTGACTTCCTTGCCCTTTCTCTTCTCCTTCTTGTCCAGCTCCAGGGTCAGGACGCCGTTCTTATACGAGGCTTTGGCGCTGTCTGCATCGACGGCCGAGTCAAGGTGGATCATCTTGTAGAACTTCTTGTCATCCTCGGTCTTGATCTCAACGCTGTCCTCGGCGACATCCAATTTGACACTCTCCTTATCCACGCCGGGCAGCTCCACGAAGATCTTGTATTTCTCCTTCTCGCCCATGACATCCACCAGGGGCTCCCGGCCTAGGCTTGGCTCGATGCCCTTATGGGAAGGCCGGATGTTGCCGAACTCCCTGAAGACCGGCTCCTTTCCCGACTCAGCGGTGTAGCTGAAGCCGTATACGAAGGGACCATATCTGCGGGATACGCCTGTTGGCGTCTCTTCCTCGCGCACGAAATCCTTAAAATCTGCAGGCGTTGACTCTTCAAATCTCTTGATCATATCCTCGAAAGGCTCCCGGAACCAGTCATCTTCGTACTTCTCTTTCTTCTCGAAGGGAAATCCCTTGGCAAAGCTCTCGAATATATCGAATATGGACGGATATCTCTTGTCCCACATTTGATCTCACCTCACGGTTACTTTCGTATACTAACCTGTGGATAGTGATAGGATATAAATTTTTCTCTGAGCTTTTGTTAAGGGTGAAGCGGCCTGAAGAATCAATCCGGGCCTAAACTGGATGGCAGGTGAGATGGAGGCGAGACAAACGCTGATCCCCAGCGCCCTCCTCAGAGGGACGAGCCGCTCTTCGCGGCCGTCTCATCCCGCCCAAAATTATGTGGGAGGCCTTTTGCGAGGCAGCACTGGAATTTCAGCACAGCGCCCCTTCTACAGGGACCCAAACATCGTCCGATGTGGGGCCTGCTCTCGCTTCAGCCTCGACACATACCTGCACCGCGCTGGCCTTTTGCGTGGACCTCAGCGATCTTGATCTCGCGCCTGAAAGGCGCTCTTTGCTGAACCGCCGAACACCTGCGCTTAATTGGCGCGGCGCTCCTTAGCTCTTTTTTTTTGAGTCCGTGCTTTAAGGTGGGTAAAATCATCTGCCCAAAACGCCCCGAACCTTTGCCACCAGAGCTTAATCGGCCTACCAGCCCGCGTTCTTTCGGCACAACACGCGGCAAAAATGTTATTTAATCGCTATAGTTATATCTAGTTTTCGGAACCTCCAAAATCAGAGATTATTAGGAACCCTCTCCTATCACAAATATACAATCCCAGTAATAAAGCCTTCTCAATACGAGAGTTCCTGGAATTATGGAGCCTGAATAGAGCTAAAGAGCATGGTGCCCCTCGATGTTGGACCTCTCTGGGAGGCAAAGATTACGAATGAGAACGCGAAGGAGGGAGAGCAAAAGTCGAGGGTAAAGGAGAGAGAAGAAGTGTTCGACTTTTGCCAATGATAATTGCGACAATTGGCTAATATGAACTTTTCGGTTTAAGTCGATAGACGAAAACTGCCCATCTATCGTGCCACGCGCTCGGCCTCTTTTGGTCGGGAGTGTCCCTGGAAAAGGATCCGCGCTCCCGCGCATGAACTAAGAGTGTCTTTTTCAATGGATGAGAAAAAAAAAATAGCTAAAACGCTTTGTGCCGCATTCTGCCATGTTCGCAGACTCCGGAATCGAGAACCGAAAAGGCGACGTACTACGCCCGTAACAGCGTGTACTTATCTGGGCCGCTCGTATCTTTCAGCCACTCCGGTGCATCGCCGAATGCCATCCTAGGCAAAGACGGGCTCTCCAGCCTATTGGGCCCAACCTTAGATTTGTCCACGGAGGACAAGCCCTTTGGGACCTTGGGCCAGGAGTTCGGTGAGCCTGTCTGCGCCATACACGCACAGAACGCGGCAAATTATCTATTTACTCGTTATAGTTATATCTGGTTTTCGGGTAGTCTACCACATTTGAGTTGATCTGACCTTCGCAAGGTCACATAACCCGCACGGACGGCAGAGATCGCACTCGATAAGCTCTCCATACGTATCTTCTGGTAGATGAGGCCTAATGTTATTGGTTCTGTGTGCAACAACTCAGTATAGGTAGACTACCAGGTTTCGACCTATGCCAAGAAATTTTGCGAAACCGACCCGATCCGCAAGGAGCCAAGCTTCCACTTCTTTGACAGCTACCCTGAAAAGCAGATTGGGATGCTTAGGGATAGGTAGCCAAATCCGTATCTTGGTAGGTGCGCATTCGTCGTCATCCAAGTCTGTAAGAACAAGATATGGCATCACTCTTGCCGCGTTATTGAATCCACGGATTTTCTTCTTGAGATCCCCATATCCTCGCCCAGGAAAGCGACGGCCTATCAGGTAACGTCTTGAGTTGAGAAGTAGCTTTGTAAGAACCTCCTCACTCAGTTCGTCCTCAAATGCCACGTTAATGGGAATCTGATGGCTCAAACTATATCTCCCATGCAGTTAAGGGCTTTTGGGGCGCTGTTAGAGGCAGGACTGCATCAGCAATGCTTAGGCCGCCTTCCAGCAGGTCCACAATTTTTCGGTCGGAGGATGATAAATGGATTTCCGTTCCTTCTCGGCTTGGTATTAGCACTAACACCATTTCTCCTCCAATCCCGTTGTCCGAGAGAAGATCCGCACTGTGGGTGCTTATCATTACTTGTCTCCCCTTCTGCCTTTGCAGCTTGGCTATTAGAGGAGCCAGCTTGCTGATAATACCCACATTTAGCGAGAGCTCAGGCTCTTCGAGGAGTAGGAGCGATTCGCCTTCAAGTAATGACCAAAGCAAGCCGATGAGTCGAAGTGTGCCATCTGAGAATTGATCCTCTCGCTGCTTCCCGGCTTTTGGCCTCCAATGTTCGTAGACAGCTTCAAGGTGTGGCACGCCGGCCTCGTCCTTAACGAAGGAGAGATGCTTGAGCTGTGGAACTGCAGTCTGCAAGGCGTTTTCAATCTTTTTTAGCCTTGACTTCCGGGTTCTCTCTTGTGTCTTTGCTACTCTCTCCAGAAACTTCCGACCAAATGGGTCTCCTGGAATATCTGGTCCTGGAAACGCTTCAGGGTGACGAAGTAGCTGAGGAACTATGTGCAAATACTGAACTGATTCAAAGAAGTTGGAGATCTCTCTGAAACGGACGTTGGCGTTGATCTGTTCAAGGTGCGTCTGAGTTAGCCGCAATTTATCTTTATTGTCCTCCTCATCTGGACGGTTGACCAGCACCTTTTTGTCTTCCCACACTTTTTGGTAGTCTACCTTAACTAAGTTTATATACCTTCATTGCATAATTTATTTTGGGGAACGCAATGAAGACAAATGGATTAGTTTTGGCTGGTTCGTTTTGCTGGAACAAAGATTGCCCTGACTATGGC
>Ga0315280_10005810_pt1 | contig 17377 bp, 22 predicted proteins | sample YL17G06_40_MG_FD_203697 | JGI IMG/M metagenome (GOLD analysis project Ga0315280, IMG submission 203697) | Sediment microbial communities from Yellowstone Lake, YNP, Wyoming, USA - YL17G06_40 | ecosystem: Environmental > Aquatic > Freshwater > Lake > Sediment | place: USA: Wyoming | collected...
GGGAGTAATAGGGCGGGTAGAGAGAGTTTAGGCAAGCTCTCTACTGAAGCCTAGTACGGATAGGGCGCAAGCCTCCTAAGCTTGTGGTCGTGGGTTCAAATCCCACCCCGCCCGTCTACAACAAACCCCATACCCTAACAAATTTCTTTTAGGGGTATTACTTGCGCTTTTTGAAGATTTTGTTGCCATTATACTCGCAAACATATTCAAAGCCTGCTTCTATCAGTTGGCAGACTTCTTGTTCTGAGTGGGCGACTTTTGCGGTGTATTCGTCGTCTTTGAAGTTTATGAGTTGGGTGTAGACGAGGGTGTTTTGGATGCTTCGGTGTCCGAGGATTTGCATGACGTGGAGGATGTCTTTTGTGCGGTGGTATTCCATGGTTGCTTTCCAGTGGCGAAAGGTGTGGAAGCTTATTTGCATTAGTCTTGGGTTTTTGAGCTTTGTCACCATTCTTCTGCGTTGGAGTTGGAAACTTTTTCTCATGGCGTCCGGGTTAGCGTTGAAAACTTTGTTTGAGGTTTTAGGTAGTTCATTGAGCATGCTGGTTAGTTTGTTGGATATCTTGAGGTTTCTGGCGTTGCTGCCTTTTTCTGGTGTTACTCTTATTGAACCGTTTACGGAGTCGATGTCTGTCCAGAGCAATTGGCATGCTTCGCCGCATCGTATGCCTGTTTCTTTAAGTAATTGAAGGAATGTGGCCATTCGTTTGTTGCAGCCTGCTATTAGTTGGTCGATTTCGGTTTCTGTTGGGATGAAGGGTAGTTTTCTGATGCGTTTGTAGATGGGTGGTGTCCATTTTGTTCCGTGCATTTGTAGGAAGCTGCTGTAGGCTTCTATGGCGTTTGCTTTTCTGCCTATACTCCAGTTTTGTGTTGCGATGACTTCTTTGATGCTTTCTGAGTCGTAAAGATCGGCTCCAAGTTTCAACAGACGTTTTAGGAGTTTTGTTCGTCCTTGGATGGTGTATTTGGAGTAGCCTTGCTTTAGTAGCCAGAAGCTGTATTCCACGGTTTTTCCTTTGACATCTTCTGCTTGCGTTGTGCCCTCCCGCGAGGCCTGTTCTTGTCGGGTTACTTCGGTCAAGTTTTTCGACTCTTCTGTCAGGAGTTCGCATACTTGACGGTTACTAAGTATGGCAAGGTCGCTTTTTAATGACTGCGTATGAATTCTTGAAAGGCGTTGCAACGTCTTTGAGTGTGTGCAGCGAGTCTCACTGAAGCGATAACCGCAATTCCTGCACAGCCATCTTTGAATCGTGTTGTCATTGTTGAGGTAGCGAAGACCATCTTTGTAGAGTTTCATGGAACCGCATTGAGGGCAGCGAAGGCAATGTTTGGCTCTTTTCATGTCAGCGGTGCTCTTTTATCTTCTTTTGATGCTTCAGCTATCATTTTCTCGAGTTTTTCAAGTTCTTCTAATGCTTCGGCTTCGTCGTAGGTTTTGCTTATGCTGTTTATGACTTGGCTGATGTAGGCTGCTATTCGAGCCCAGTTCTGTTTAGTTTCAACAGATAATGGGTGTGTGTCTATGGCCTTCTGCTGAGCCATTTCCGCTAAAGCTTTTAGCTCAAGAATGAGTTCAAACCTTATCCTTTGAGTGTCAAGCTTAACCTTGTCAGCTATTCTTGCAACTCTATTTTGCAGAGCTTTCGCTGTGGGTCTGCGTGTTCTACCCCCTACAGGTTTCCATGTATCATGAATATTTGGAGCCAAATATGTCAACCTCCTAAGACTTTTTCAAACTGGTCTGCCTTGACATAGACAGCTTTCCAGTGGTAGCCATCACGGTCTAAGACAAAAGCCACAAGAATATAGCCTATGTTTTCATATTGGTGGATTGTCCATTTGAAATCGTCGATGTGTAAACCGCCTACTACGAGTTTCTCCAGCTTAGCTTTTTTCAAATGGGCTTTCCCTCCATACGGCGTTAGTGAAGGTTTTACGCGTTTTTTGGAAACAAGAAGTACATCGTCTCAGAATCTGCCTTTCTCGTATGCTGTTTATCTCATATTCAACTGGATATTTGCCGCATAGCTCACAGCGTTCAGCCACCGGAATGCGTCTCCAAATAAAGTCTGGTGGGACTTTACCCTGGGAATTATCCAAAATTTGGCAAGTTTCCAAAATGTGGATATTTTCTGGGTTGTTTTCCATTTTAAGCTCTAAGCCGTCCTTAGAAAGAATCCTACACAAGTCCTCATTGGATGATGAAAGAAAATTGTCATGTTGCAAAACGATAGCAGATAGTTCTTGCATACTAATTTCTTGTTCTCCCCATGTGTTTTCGCTGAAATTTTTGTAGTAGTAGAAGAGTGTTGTGTGTAGGATTTTGTTAAGCCATTCTTCGAAGCCTTTTTGCAGTTTGGAGCTTGAAACTGTCCACATTTCGAGGTTTTGGCTAATTGTGGACTTTTCTTCCCGCCTAACCAGAGGCACATAAACGTTCAGCCGCTTATCATTGTCGTCTTTTTGGATGTCCAAATAGCCAATTTCGCTGAGTCTCTCAAGCATTCGCCTTATAGTTTCTGAGCTTGCCTTCTTTTCATGGACCTTGTTGTATTCTGCCGTTAACTCTTTCAAGTACCAAGCTTCTTTAATTTGGATGATTCCGTGATAGAAGCTTAGGATTCTCTGTTCCGTGCCAGTGCGTGTGGTTTCAAAAACTTCCGAGTATATTTCCAAGGCTTTTTTGACGTCTTCAACGGTTGTGATTAGAAACTTTTTGTCGTTGATTTTTAGGAATGGTCTCTGGTAAACGTATAAGGCAGTTACGGTTTTGAGGAATTGAGTGAAATGCTGAAAGTCTCGCATGTCCCTTACTATTTCTTTGGGAAAAAACTCGTGGAGGCTTGTGAAGGACACCACTACGTCTATTTGGGCGTTTGCCAACTGGTTTTTGATGCTCTGGATAAGCTTCTTTATAATTTCTGCCTCTTCGGTTTCAGTGTTGTATTGCCATGGGAAGCTGGCCTTCAGGTTTGTCAAAAAGTTGACTTCTTCAATCTTTTCTTTTGAGGCTTCTGGAGTGACCGTAAAACTTCGTGTAGCCAATTCTTCTATGTAACGCTTGTCTGTTGAGAGGAATATGGTGGCTGGCCATCCTTGAATGACTACGCGGCTGGTTCTTAATTGCCCTTTTAGGGTTTTGTCTGTGAAGCGGTATTCAACCCTATGCGAGTCGTGGCTCAATATTGGGAACAGCATGCGAAAGGTTTCAAACTCTGGGCTTTCCAGAAAAACGAGAATCTTATGGGACAAGTCTATTAGCGTGTAAGAGTCGCGGATCTCCTCGTTCCAAGCCTTGACCTCTTCCTTGTAGCTTTCTAAGGCTTCTCTGTACTCGTCTTCATTTTGGTAGCTGCGTTTCTTAGGTTTGACTGGTTTATCGAGGAAGTCGATAGGTTCGCCGTACTTGTTTAAGAGCACGCCGTAGCTATGGATTAGGGCTTTGGGACTTAATCCCCCCAGAAACCAGACGTCTTCTTGCAGAAAATACCGTAACGTTTCAACGACATTGTAGCTTTTCCCAACACCGCTTTCGCCTTTCAAGAATAAGTTAATGGGCTCTGGAAGGTAAGCACTTAAGCCCGTGAAGAAGACGCTGAGTTTTGTGGTTCTATCCTTCTTGATTCTCTTCTCTAAGTCTCTGAGAATGTAGTCAATTAGATTTTCAGTTCTCCAAACCTCAACAGCCTCTATAGTGAAACAGTCTGTAGTCAATGTTTATCACTCGTCTCCGCAGTGGTGGCTTGACTTTCAGGAGCCTTCAGTTTCTGTCGGTAGATTCTGTTTTTTCCATAAAGCCAATAGCCAAAGGCGTAGCTATCCCCGTAGTAGCGGTTGTTTATGGTGGCGTTGTTCTGCCTTAGAACGTTGTAGGCTTGGTTCCACTTGTCTTCGAGATTGTTGGCTTTGTAGGCTACTTCGTACTCGCCGAGTCGGCTGCCAGTCTGCTTCTCAAATTTTAGAATTGTAAAGGTTTCTTCTTTCACTGCTGTTGGTTCCATAGATTCTCCGAGATAAGAAAGGAAGCCATCTATCGCCTCAATTGCCGGCTGCAGCCCTCGTAGGCCATCGCGCAAACGCGCAAGGGCTTCACCGAGTTTCTTAGATTTCTCATCTAAACTCATTTCTCTGCCTCTTTTTTTATTGGCTCATAGATTATTCTACCATCTGCGTCTACTTTGACAAAGAACCGCTTGCCCTTGCGTATTCCAAGCATGTCTCTAACTCGTTTCGGAATCACAACAACCAAGCTGTCCGGTTGGCTTACTTGATATGCCGTGACTATTTCCATTAATGTTTCGTTCATGTTTTCACCGGGTTTATATCTATGTCGTAGAATAGATAGCGAAGCCGTTATAAATATCTATATCTTGAAATAGATATGGCTCTCTATAGATACAAAGGTGATTCGATGGTGAAGCACAATATCTCTTGGAAACAACTTGAGGTGTTGTGTTGGATAGCGAAAAATGGACCAGCAACTGAGTATGAACTGACTAAACACGCAGGAGAAATAAAAGTAAGTAGTTTCACAGCCCATCAAGCACCTAACCGTTTGGCTGAGAAAGGGTTATTGAAGGCTGAGCCGAGGGGGAAAGCGAGAACAGGTAAAACAATCAAAGTGTATGGGCTCACCGTTGAAGGATTTTTAGAAGTTTTGAAAGAGAAACAAGCTTGGGCCAATATCGATAAGATCATATCATCGAATGAGCAGCTTCTTCCTGGATATTTTGGACTTTGGAAAAAATTCATAGAAATGAAAGTAGATGACGTTGCAGTTAAGCTTCTGGCATATGTTGTTGAGAGGCTTCAAAAAGGCATCCCTACATTTCCCGAGAAAATTGAGGGAAGAAAACCAACATTGAAGGACTGGTTACCAAGACTGGCTATCTATCCATATGATGCAATGTTGGATGGTGTTTTGAGTCAGGAGGAAGTTCTTCGTTTTCACCGTGTGATTCTTGGAGATGACAGAGCTGAAAAGTTGTATGTGGACACACTGAAATGGATTATTGATTCTCACAAATCGGCTATGGAATCCTTTTCGGCAGCACTTGAAAAGCACCATGAGGTCAAATATTGGTTTGAGAAAGCAAGGCGAGTAGTAGAAATAATAGAGAATATACGGGAACCGGCGGAACTATTAAAGGCGCTTAAACGGGATAAGGACCTTTGGCAAGCTCTGTTGCGATTATATCCTGAGGTCAAAGATGAAAAGGGATTCTTCGCACTTTTTGAAAAATTGAGAATTGAAAGAATGAAGGCTGATGTTGAGGGTTAGATGGTTCAGTTTGACAACGACTGGTTAAATGTTGTTGGCGCCAAATCTGAGATTACAATAACATTTGAGACAGTGAAAGAACCTGTTGAATTTTTCAAACCTATTAAAGTTACTACTGTTCAACAACAACACTCAATTTTCATGTTGGAAACCATGTTAAAAGAGAAGGTTTGTTGTAGGGCGCCAACAACGAGCAGGCATTTTTAGCGTGGTTAGGTAGCCTAAACCAGCCAAAAACACCCAAAACAATATACGAGTTGAGGGTGGGGTAAAAATTTTCCAAGTTTCAGCTATGAACCTTACCTCTCAGAAACGTCGCAGAATGACCCTGGACCCAGAATGTACGTAGTAGATCCAGAAAAAATGTAGGGGGTAGGTCCTATTGGTTAAAATTTCTCGCCAAAAAATGGTTTTGTCTCGCGTTTTCAAGCTCCAACTCCAAGGGGTCTTTGATTACGAAGTTCATTGCAACGAAAATCATGCGGAAAAAAGAATTCTTTTTTTTAACATTCAGACATCATGCCTATGTACGTGGTAATTTTGGCTTCTTATGGAAAAAAGGGGTTAGATTCAACCGAACAGACGAAGACAAAGCATTATTTTATGCCCTAAGACAACAATACTGCACAGGCATTTCTGGAAACCGCCGCAAAGAATCCTCTCGGAGTCTACATTTACAGAATAGACATCGAAACCATCGAGCAAAATGTTAGTGAACACATGAAAGAGAAGCTCAGACAGATGACGCTCTTTGACGCACGATTAAGAGAAGAGGAGGTGAAAGCAGAAAGCACTTAGTGTGTGCGTGTGCAGAAAGACTGGAAAGAGACTATAACGCTTAAAGACAAGGAATGAATAAAGTAGAGATTTGCGAGTGGAGAGGCTATTATTCATCTTAAAGAAAGAAGCATGATTCTTTAAGAAACAGAGAGACTGTTACACTGCGCGCACACACACGCACACATAGTTAAAGGCACTCGGTGCCATGATGGCTATCAAATCCCAGAAAAGTATGTCAAATGGTCTTCGGATACACAATTTCCGTGAACATGGCCGAGTGATCACTCAATTTCAAGGTTCGAGGTTCATGAAGATAATGACATTTAGTGATTAATGGAAGAAGACTGTGTGAAACAAAACAGTGGTCATACCGATATCCATCACCAGTCCTTCCTACCCAACTATACTCCTGTGCTCCTGGGTTTAAATGACGAAAGGCATCTTTTAGTTGGTACTTTGATAGATCGGTATAGAAATTATACTCCCAATCTTCGAATTTAGGATAAAACGGAACATGGCCGGGTTCTAAGACATTAAAGTCTCCACAAAAAACCCGGAGTAATCTTGGAGATGCGTTCTTTAAGGCAATAAGCAAACTTTGTAGAAAATGCTTCTTTTTTTCGCTTCTCTCATTTGGAACGTATATGGCAATAATTTCTAACTCGGTAGTTCCAACTGGCAGACTAACTGAAACTACGCGAGCACGAAAACTGCAATCAATTTTCTCGGGAAAGTCTGTTCTTGTTGGTCGTAGTCTACTTGCTACAAGCACACCATATTCGTCTGCTTTAGGTCTTGGAAATACCACACTATACCCGAAACTTTCCAACCTGTCTTTTATATAAGTGCAACCCTGAGAAATTTTTATCTCTGTTAGTATTATAATATCTGAATCTGTTTTCAGCAACCAGTTTGTTTGTTTTACAGCTCGCAGTAGAGATGGATTGCGGATATTCCAGTTAATCACAATTGTTTTAGATTTTTCCTTTTGGATTTCTTTTGCATTAATCCTATCCAAAAACGATTGTCTGGCATTCATAACATGTCTCTGCCATTCTACCTATGATTTATTTATTAAATCTTCATAATTATTGTTTTCTCTTGCCCTCCCATTCTATTTTTTCCTTCCAGACGAACTCATCTTGTTTTGGTTTAAACGAAACACAGACTGGAACAAAATCGCCAAAGTACTTACTTTTGCTTTGATTAGTACAAGGTGTATGTTGATCTAATTTGTGGTCCAAGAGCTCATTTGTCGGGCTCTCATCCCAGACAATTCTATTTTGGTAGAATCTGCCGACTCCGTAAGGGGTTCCGATCATAAGAGAGCAGATTCGGATTATCCCACTGGGGTGAACCAATAGTCTTTCTCCCATTTTAGCAGGACAATACCCATAGTACTCTGGATTTTTGTCAAATTGTGATCGAGTTACAAAACACTGAGGGACCCTAACAGGGATTTTGTATTTCCCAGTCTCGACATTTTCCTCGATTTCTGCCCATACCTTTATCCATTCATCTAAGGACGTATCAAACTCTCCTGTCCATACATCTCTGGGTATTCCAGTTTTGAATAGGTCATGAAAGTTTACTCGGTTTACACCAAGTGATTCAATGAAACGAATCATAACATCTAACTGTAAGTTTCCATTGGCATCCCTTTTAGTCAGACCTCTATGAATACAGCATGTGACATTGACTACGTAGCCCTGCTCTACAGCTTTTTGAATATTCAAGACGCACTTTTCAAATGTTCCGACACCTCTAATGGAATCGTTAACCTCATGATTAGGGCCGTCAAGACTGAACGTTATTTCATCCAATTTCCTAAAGTCCCCTTTTAGCAGAAGTTTATCTTTAAATTGACCATTGCTGTCAAGTCGGATATACTCGTAGCCCAATTTTTTAGCAATTTTGATTATGGTCAGTAGAGGTTCCCACTCCTGAGAAGCTCCATAAAGTGTCGGTTCACCGCCCATTATTGTCAATTTAGAAGCTCCCATATTTCTAAAATCGGACAAAAGAGCTAAAATTGTCCGCACTGGGATTTCTTTTTTACTCAGATGGAATGTAAGATCAGGTTTGTAAAGGCAATGCTTGCATCGAAGATTGCACTCATCAGTTATGTACAGAAACACTTGTCTTAAATTTTTGAAATACTCCATAAACTTTGGGTCGATCTGAAAATACATCTTCAAATCCCTCCTTATACCGGTCACTACTTATGAAGGGAATAAACCAATATAAAAATGTGGCTATTTTTGAACCTCATTTTAAAAATTGCTTCTAATTTGATTCTCAAATGCTGGAAGATTCGTAAATAATAATTCATTTGAAAAACTATGCTGAAAATGTTCCTTAATATGAAGTTCTTTAGGAAATAGAATTTCGTTCTATTTTTTAGTTCTATATCAAAATCAATCTACTTTGTACAGAATGAACGAAAAATTGCATTGGAAGGCCAAAAATACGAATTGTTTATGACTCACTGCTTCTTTCGTACAGTTCAATCATCCTTAGCGGAAAGTAAAGATACGTTTTAATAAGCTTAAGCTCGCCAAGCCTCGCCTTCTCAAACCAAGGTTCACGCTTACCAGTCTTCTCATCAATGCCCCATGTGTATTCATCACAGACCCTCCCAAAAAATCGATCTGTGTTCTTGACCCCCAGACTTTTGAGTTGAGTCTCCAAATCAGTCCATGTCATGAAGGGCACTTTGTTACTAATAATATGCTGTCTTATTATCTTCATTACCTCATTAAAATCAGGCTCTTTCTTTCTTTGAGGGTTTGTTACATTTGATCTCGGCCCTGCCAAACCAAATCCTCCTGAGTTATATCCTTATTTGATATTAATATTAAAATCTTTTTCTTCGATGAAATCAAAAAGTTCTGCGTCTTTCAAAACAACATCGCAAGATGGCCAAGTTTTTTATACACTCCAAATTGTGACTATTAGCAAATGAGGAGATAAGAGCAGTTGCAGACCTACGAAAGACTTGCTCCTTTATACGATAATTTAATGACCAGCAGTCGTTTCTATCGAAACCTTCGCCTTGAAGAACTTTCTCTTTTCCGGAGATATGTTCAACCAGCTATACCAGGACAAGCAGCTCTCGATGTGGGTTGTGGAACAGGTTATTTTTCTGCGCTATTAGACTCTTTGGGGTATGAAACTTATGCCGTAGACAAATCAATCCAAATGTTAAGAGTTGCCAAAAAGAAATTGGGGAGAAGTCATCGAGAAGGCATTCATTTCGTAAACTCAGATATAATGTCGTTGGGTTTGAATGAGAATTTCGATGTAATCACAGCCTTTGGCGTTTTGATGAACCACATATCCAATTGGGACGCTCTTCTTCAACTTTTCACTCGGCTCCTAAAGAAGAATGGATTACTCCTGTTTGATATTGACAATTATATGGGGTTAGATAGTTTTTCACAAATGTTTATTCGGGCACGTTCAATTTCTGATCTAAATAAATGGGCTAAAGACGTTTATGATTCCATAAAGACCTTACGATCTAACATGGGTTATACTTCAAATTGGTCCTTTTATTTAGGAAGTGAACGAGTAGGTTTGTATCTCACGTATTATCCCTTAAGTTTCTTAAAAAAAACTCTAAAAACTATTGGTTTCAAAGTGATGGAAAAGAGAGGAGCGAACATTTTTACATGTTTGCTTCCGTGGTGGATAAAGTCAGCAGCATCGGTTGAGAATCGTCAAATGCAAGGCTGGAAAGATGTCATAACGCGCGCATTGCGGGGAATTGACAGATGTGTACCGAGCAATACCAAACTGATTGACCTTGCCGCAAACGTCTTGTTTGCGGTTCATAAAGCTACTTCCTAACATTGCTTGGTGATCGGTTTCTCTTCTGTTTCTCTGGCAAAATTAACTCATAATACCGCATTCAAACACAACGCGAACCTTAGCTTCCATCATTGAAGATTTTGCCATGTTTATGTAGTGAATATTATGAAAGCCTCCCAATTTCATTGGCTTTATTTGTGGATTCGCAAGTATGTTTTATCTCGGAGGGAGGTTTTGTGAGAAGAATTCTAAGAATGCGTTGTCAAGGTTATGGTCATTGGAACAGAGTTCCAGTAAACAAGGTTCTCGTTGAGCAAAATTCTCCAGAGCCCAAGGTTAAAGTTTTCATCCCCATGTATGAACCGCTACAAGTCTCTAAATGTGAAAAATGCGGCAAAATCATCGCTCAACCAAAAGAGCTAATAAGAATTGTAAAGAAATCATAACGTTTAGCTATGGGCTTGCCTGGGAAGCGACTGGAAAAGACTTCCCGTGACTATCTACTTATCCTTGGCAACTTGACTCTCATCGCAAAGTCTGAATCCAAGCTTCTTACGGTCTTGGAGGAGAAGATTGTTGGGACGGTGGTGGGGGTTCTGGTGAGGGAGTTGCTGGGGGTGGTTGTGCAATACGTCTCGGTGGTGGTTGAGGTCGCCCCATTACTTGGACTTGAATGTGCATAGCCAAAGAAACAGCTTCGCTTTCAAAAAGTTTAGCTGCTCCTTGCTGTTGGAGGAAAAGAACCGACCTACAATACAACTCCCAAGCGTTGTTCCACAGATCAGAGTTTTGAGGGATCTTTTCTACATTCAACTTAAGAACATCGTGAGCCTCATTATAGTCTATCACTTTTCCATGAGACTTGTACTTGACACCTTCAGAAAGCCACCCAGCCACTTGCTTAGCATGCTCGGGATTATCCTTTAACATGCATTCTCTAAGCCATTTCTCAGCGAATTCACGAGACCCATCAATGGCACTCTGACACTGAGCGATAATCTCTGGCCTAATTTGCGCCAGCATCGGCAAATACATTTGAACAGGATCACCCTTCGCAATGTTGTGCCTAATCATCTCAAGCCCATCAATGAACGACCTGGCTGGAATTAGACCGCCTGCAACAGGATTGCCAAGCTGAGGATCTATAGGTCCCAACTCGGCAAGGTAGCCCATCAGAATCTTATCACTTCCAAGCGCTATCATTGTAGCTGCGCTCTTCGCAAAATTAGGCACAATAACCTTGAACGATTTAGTGAATCTCTGCCGACACATTGTTATGATTTTCTCCGCAACATTGCCATCTCCGCCAGGCGAATTTATGATAAGGTAGCCTTCTTCTGCTCCGCCAGCGGATCGTAACAAGTCTTCAAAAAGAGGGATGTCTTGATTCATTATCATAGGAACGAGATGATAAAGACTCGCAACATACGTAATCACCTTAGCACCGAGAATCTTTTGCAAATTCTGAATCAACGGTTTGCGATGTAACTGAAAATCATTAGAAGATATTATCTTCTGAAACGTAGTATCAGTAGACATGAAATAAGTTATTTGCCGAGTTTGTTTATAAATTGCTCGTTACAAAAAAATCGTAAACTTTCTTCTCTTCTTCTTGCATCTCTTTCAGAATCTCAAGTAGCTCAACAATCTCTTCTATGTCTTCTTTGTGTTTTTTACGAAGTTCTTTGATAAACTCCTCTGTTGACATAGAACCTCATAAAATACTATGTAGTACCAACAAATATGTTTTTTGTATTTGAAATCAACTTCACTATCCGGTCAAGTAGATCACTCATGGAAGCTGCTTTTCAATTCCTTTCATGAACTTTTTCTGTGATTAGGCTTATGCTTTTAGCGTATTCCATAAAAGCCATGCACAAAACTTCGCTCTAATAATCTTATTTATGATACAGCACATGTGATATAATATTTATGGGTGAGCGAAGTATGAGCATCTTGGAATCATATAAGCTGGTTGTAAAAACGTCTTTAAAATCGAAAGCAAGGCTTTTAAGATTTCTTCCTACGAAATCTTTTGTCGCAGGGGAACCTTTCGAAATATCCTTTGAGATTCAGAACATAAGTGGAGAAGATTTTCCTGGCGCGGATTTTTCCTACAAAATAGTTTGGCCGTCCGAGCAAGAAGTTAGAGACCACTTTCCAATACCACCTTTAAAAATGAATGAGATTTACAACAGCCCCGCAATTACTACCGAAGCACTTTGCAATGGTTTTGGTCTGATCTTTATTACAGGTCCCCAGAGTATGAAGAATGAACAATGTAAGGTAAGGAACGTTACATTCTACTCAGGAAAACGTGTCGAGGATTACGTCGATGTAAGTTCAAGTATCTCATCAGTTAAAGCAAAAAGCTGGGAAGAGATCTACGAGTTTTGGGCTCTGATGATTTCTGCGGCAAGTTTGCTGGTTATAGCATTTGAGAAAATAATTTCTCTTTTAAATTTGTTATAGCTAATTGAACATCTCGAATAAATGTTCCAAAAGGTGGATGGTTAAATGTCAGATTACAATGTTAAACTGGATAGTTTAATAAAAAGGCTTAGGGAGAGTTTACAATGCCTTATAGCAACTAAAGAAACTTCTCTATCCCAAGTTAAGCCGTCAAAATCACCTGGAGTGTATATGTTGTTCTTTGAAGGAAAACTCCAATACATAGGTTCTTCAGGAAATCAGTGAAAGAATAAGGTCGAACCTGCTTAGTGGCGATAGAGAATCGCATACTTTACTCAATAAACTGTGCGAGTTAAAAAAGTGGAATGTGTCGGAAGCTGTTAGCTTCTTAAAAGCCAATTCAAACATAAAATTTATAGAAACCCAAACGGAAGATGATGCCAAGATATTAGAAGACGTTTTGATAGCTATGTACCATCCGTTCTACAATACACCCCTCAGAAAACTGAAGAGGCAAACACTGTGATGTTTATGTTTCATTCTTGGTCAATTTCTTAAAGAAGAGTTTAATTAAAGCGTAGTTTCAGATTTCCTTTTATTTTTGGGCTTTAACTTAGTTGTTGGTGTTGAGTGCGTGCCCATTTTCCAGCAGAGCGTTGATGCCGATTGTAAGGGCGGCTGTTCAATAGTCTGGACTATAGGGCTAAACGTAGAGGGGAGAGGGGTGTGAAAAACGTAGGGGGGTCGATGAAACGATAGAGGGGTATGGATTTGTGCAATTCTGAGCAAATAGATAAGTGAATTTCATTTAGCTTATCTGATAAGCGCAAGCTTAATATGCATTGCTGTGCGTTCATATTTTGTGGTTGGTTGTATGAGTAAGGATATTCCTGGTTGGGTTGGGCGTCGTTATGAGATTTTGTGGAAGGCTTTTGGCGGTTCTACGTTTAGGTTTGAGGATGCTGCTAAGGTCTTGATGGATAAGAATAAGGACGCTTGGGAGCAGGTTCCTGTTTTCTTGTCTGAATTGCGGCGGGCGGGTTTGCTTTTGGTTGAGTCTGATGTGCGGGATGCTCGGCAGAAGTTGTATCGGCTGAAGAGTGGGGATGAGGCGTTTGGGGAGACGTTGGGAAGGGGCGATATTGATGCTTTGTTGAAGCGGGCTGCGGATTTGATTCGGACGCGGGTGGATTACAAGTTTATTCTTATTTTGCTGTTTTTGAAGCGGATTAGCGACAAGTGGGAGATGGAGTTTGACGAGGCCTACAAAGAGGCTTTGGCTGATGCTTTAAGTGAGGAGGAAGCTCGGGCTGAAGCCAAGCGGGATGAGTATCATTTGTTTAATTTGCCTGAGGAGTTTTTGTGGGAGAATTTGCGGAAGGATGTTAGTGGGCTTACTGAGCGGTTTTCTCGGGCGTTGAAGGTGATTGCTGAGCGGAATCCTGAGTTGAAGGACGTTGTGGATAGTGTTGATTTTGTGCAGTTTGCTGGTAGCCGTGAGAATGCGGAGATCTTAAGGCAGTTGGTTGAGTTGTTTAGTGAGCGGAAGTTGCAGCATGTTTCTGCGGATATTTTGGGTGATGCGTATGAGTGGATTTTGAGGTATTTTGCGCCAACCAAAGCCAAAGAAGGTGAAATCTATACGCCCAGAGAGGTGATCAAGTTGCTCATTGAGATTCTTGACCCTAAGCCTATGGAAAGCGCATATGACCCTGCTTGTGGTTCGGCTGGCATGTTGATTTCTGCGTATAAGCATGTTGAAGAGAAACATGGCAAGGAAGAGGCTGGTAAGCTGTTTCTGTATGGGCAGGAGGCGAATCAGAATATTTTGGCTTTGGCGAAGATGAATATGTATATTCATGATATTCGGGATGCGCATTTGGAGTTTGGGGATACGTTTCTTTATCCGAAGTTTAAGGAAGGCGAAGGTTTAAGGCGGTTTGATGTGGTTGTTGCGAATCCGCCTTGGAATCAGGACGGTTATAATGAGGAAGTGCTTAAGAAGGGGGAGTTTTGGAGACAGCGTTTTGGGTTTGGTTTTGTGCCTCGGCAGAGTGCGGATTGGGCTTGGATTCAGCATATGATTGCTTCTGCAAAAGATGATGGTAGCAGGGTGGGGATTGTGATTGATAATGGTTGCTTGTTCAGAGGTGGGAAGGAGAGGGCGGTTCGGTCTGCGGTTTTGAGTGAAAGGAATGATTTGGTTGAGTGTGTTGTTTTGTTGCCTGAGAAGTTGTTTTATAATACGGGTGCGCCTGGAGCCATAATCATTTTCAACAAGCATAAGGCTGCTGAGCGGAAGGGTAGGGTTTTGTTTGTTAATGCTTCTGGGGAGTTTGAGCAGCATCCTGAGGTGCGGAAGTTGAATAGGCTTGGAGACGGCAACATTAGGAAGATTGCTGAGGTTTATCATGGTTTTAGGGAGGAGAAGGGGTTTTCGCGTGTTGTCTCTTTGAAGGAGATTGAGCAGAATGATTACAACTTGAACGTGACGCTTTACGTTATGGCAGATGAAGGAGGCGAGGAAATAGACATAGCCAAAGAGTTTGCAGAACTTAAGGAACTGGAAAAGCAGAAGCAAGAAGTTGCTGAGAGGTTGGAACAGTACATTTCTGGGTTAAATCAAGCAATTAGTAGTGATAGTGATGCTTCATAAAGATAGTGTGTTAAATGAGGTCAGATAGGAGGTTTTAGGATGGTCTTAGTGCTGATAGAGGAAGGAAAAAGAGCCTGCGAATATTGCGATAAGGAAACAACGACGTTCATCATAGGCCCTGTTTTTCGTTGTCCAAAATGCAACAAATTATGGGATCACACTGAAACTCTGTACGAATGCACTCGCCAAGGCTGTGATAATATATTCTCACGCTCTGAGAGTGTTGAATCCGCTCTCCCTGCAAACAATTGCCCTATTTGTGGATGGCCATATGGACGAATCTATACGACAAAAGCTTGTCCTGATTGCTGTTTGTCTTCAGATGTCTGCGAAGAAGGCAGGATAATTCTGTGTCAAGAATGCGGCAGATGGTTCTTTATCAAGGCAGAAGAGGGTCGACCCCAGTCATGATAACCTGAAAGCTGGAATAATCAGTGATTGGAATGATGTGTAACAAGGAAACAAATTTCAAAGAGACACCAGCCGGAAAGATCCCGAAAGACTGGGAAGTTAAGGCAATTGACGACTTGTTTGTTGTAGAAACTGGAACGACACCTTCAACAAAACAAAAGGCTTACTGGGAAGGGGGAACAATAAACTGGATCACTCCTACCGACCTGAGTAAGTTGAATGGGAAACTGCGAATAAGGAGTGGCGAAAGGAAAATTACAACGAGGGCGTTGAAAGAAACCAATTTGACGCTGTTGCCTAAGGGTTCTCTGATTCTTTCGACTCGAGCCCCTGTTGGTTATGTGGCTGTGCTTGAGGAAGCGGCTACTTTTAATCAAGGATGCAAAGGTCTTATTCCTAAGAATTCCGAGAAGGTTCTTGCCGAGTTTTATTGTTATTATCTGTTAGGTAAAAAGCAAATGTTGCAGAATTTGAGCGGAGGGAGTACTTTCAAGGAGCTGTCAAGAGTTAGGCTGGAAAAGTTCAACATACCTTATTTGTCGTTGTCTGAGCAGCGTGGGATTGTTGGGGTTTTGGGTGTTGTTGATTCTGCTATTTTGAAGGTTGATGAGGTTGTCTGGAAGACTGAACGTTTGAAGAAGGGTTTGATGCAGGAGCTTTTAACAAAAGGAATAGGACACAAGGAATACAAAGACACGCAAATAGGAAAAACACCAAAAACATGGCAAACAGTAAGATTAGAAGATATCTCAGAGGATTTTATTGGCGGCGGGACTCCCTCAACGTCTAACCCAGAGTATTGGAATGGCGACATAGCATGGATGACGAGCGCCCACATAAATGGGAGATTAATAACAATAGGACAGAGATACATCTCCAAGAAGGGATTAGAAAACAGCGCAACTAATCTTGTTCCCAAAAATAACCTACTGGTCGCCACTCGGGTGGGCATAGGGAAAGCAGCAATCAACAAAATTGACATAGCAATAAGCCAAGATTTGACAGGCGTGATAATCGATAAGAGCAAGGCTATGCCTGAATTTCTCTATTGGGTTTTGGTCAATAGCGGAAGTAGGTTGAAGTCATTAGCTCAAGGAAGCACGATAAAGGGAATTCTAAGAGAAGAACTTGGTAGATTATACATCCCTCTGCCATCACTTGTTGAGCAACAGCAAATTAATGAAATCCTCTCGACCGTTGATAAAAAGCTTGAACTCGAGAAAAATGAAAAAACGAGATTAGAGAGGGTTAAGCGGGGTTTGATGGATTTGCTTCTTACTGGAAAAGTCAGGGTTAGAGTGGATTGATGTCTAACAACGAATTAAAAGAGACCTTAAAGAAGCTGGCTATAACTGTTAAGAGAATAGTAGATGAGCACATTTCTGAGGGTACTATTCAGCCTCAAGATGAAACGTACTTTCGTTGGAAAGTAGAAAAATTTCAATATGCCGATAAAGGTGTCACTGACTACAGTGCAAGAGGAGAGTATTTTACCAAAAAGTCATGGTTCAGAGCAATAATTAAACTTGAGGAAATTGTTAAAAGCTCCAACGAATATTCCTCGACACTGGAACACCTAACCCATACTTTCGGAATTAGTGACAAGTTCTCCCTTTATCTTGACGACTTTATAACAGCTTTAATCAATCACTATCTGAATGCCCAAAAAACAAAAGGAAGCGATGTAGATTCGCTCATAACTACTTTCTTGAAAGATTTGCGTGAAGAACCTGTAAAGTGCGGTGCAGAAATAGAGCTCCAAGGCATTGTACTTCGTCCTGAAAAGATAGAAACAAGTTTCGGAATCACTTTGAGACAAACAAGGGTTGACGATTTAGAAAGAGAAATTCCAGTACATGGTTTTATGATGGGCGGTTTCTCACCAAAGCCTTCAGCTATTATGAAGATAGAGTTACTCGGAAGAGGCCCTCAGGAAGTACAAAAAAGGGTGGAAAAAGCAATCACAATATTAAGACTTTTCAAGGTGGGAGGTGTGAAATGGGCGTCTTATAGAATGT
>Ga0315280_10005811_pt1 | contig 17377 bp, 24 predicted proteins | sample YL17G06_40_MG_FD_203697 | JGI IMG/M metagenome (GOLD analysis project Ga0315280, IMG submission 203697) | Sediment microbial communities from Yellowstone Lake, YNP, Wyoming, USA - YL17G06_40 | ecosystem: Environmental > Aquatic > Freshwater > Lake > Sediment | place: USA: Wyoming | collected...
AAAATTGCTATCCCTGGCAACATCTGCAGAGAGGTTGGGCTTAAGCCAGGGCAGTTGGTTGAACTAAAAGTCACAGGGGCTAGCAAGAAAAAGAATATATTGATCTCTCCCAAAGAGCATGCTGGATAAAGGATGTCTCGCTGTGCAAGGACCTAGAAAGCGGGAAATTCGTAAAGGAAGGAAACCGGTGAAAAGTATAACAGATATTTCAGGTCTGCGGAGCATTAAGAGCATGCATAGTACTAGCAAACGCGCTATCCCCAGAGTTCAGAGTTCTGCTTATTTGGACCTGTACATATTGCGGAAGGAAAAAGATAGACTAGAGAGGGAAGAATCTCTTGTGGAGAAGCGAAAGAAGGAGATTCAAAAGAAGCTAAAAGAGATTGAGCAGCAAATGGAGTTGCTAGAGAAGGCTGCTCAAGGGCAGTCCCCGGACAAAAGGAATAAAGAGGCGGATATGGAGGTTAAAAAAGGGTGTAAGACAATGACCTTAAATTATTAGTCGTTGCATAAAAAGAGCAAAGGGCAGGTGGTCTAATGGAATGGAAACCCTATAATCCAGGTAAGAGCGAAAGAAGAGTAGGCGAAATCATAAAAGGAGATGTGTTCAAGTGTGCCTTTTGTAAAGGAAGAGGCATACTTCCCCATAGCAGGGATATAAAGTGTCCTGTATGTAGGGGTGGGGGGTTTGTTTCAGTTCAGGCACCAGCTACAATATGCGCTTACTGTAGGGGGACCGGCCAGGTGCACCCCAGGTCTAATATTACTTGTACGGTATGTGGAGGGAAAGGTATAGTTACTGTCTGTGAACCGACTGAAATGTGTGTCCATTGTCGCGGGACAGGAGCTGAACCTAACAATAAGCTTCCCTGTTTGCAATGTAGAGGGAAAGGAGTTGTCACTACTCGGAAATAGACAAACAAAGATATGCTTTGACGTAGGGGTTGATAAATAGATGGTGGAGGAAGGTAAATATATTTATTGCATTATAGGAATAGACACAGAGAGAAACTTCGGCCCTATTGGCATTGGTAACCGGGGAGATGAGGTAGTGAATGTCTGCTATCGGGACCTCAGTGCTGTTATTAGCAATTCGCCAATGACCAAATACGTGATTAGCGCAGAGAATTTGACTGCTCATGAGAGGGTCATTGAGGAAGTAATGAAAGATTATACCGTTCTTCCGGTAAGATTCTGTACCATTGCCGCAAGTGCCGAGGAAGTTCGAAATCTCTTAAGAAGAAGGTATATAGAATTTCAAAATTTACTAAAAGATATGGACAACAAAGTGGAGCTGGGAGTTAAAGCCTTCTGGAAGGATATGAATCTCATTTTTAGGGAGATTGCGGAAGAAAACCAGAAGATTAAGGGATTGAAGAAAAAATTGGCTTCAAAGCCTCCTGAGCTGGCATACTCGGACAAGATACGTCTGGGAAAGTTGGTCCAATTGGCACTGGAAGCAAAAAAGGAGTCAGAAGGAGAGGAAATATTCCGTGTACTAAGAAAGAGCTCCTTTGACTCTCGCACTGATCCACTCTCTGGAGACAGAATGATACTCAACGCTGTCTTTTTGGTAGACCGCGGCCAGGAGAAGGAATTTGACAACCGCGTAGATGAATTGGCAACCAAGCACAGCGAGAGAATAAAGTTTAACTACGTGGGACCCGCGCCTCCGTACAATTTCGTTAACATTAATGTAAACCCTTAGCACTCTGGATTGCGTAAAGGGGGATCGAAAGCATTTGATGCATATCGGCGAGAAAGCGAGAAGGGCCTGGAAGGAACGAGAATAGCTTTTGAGCTAGCTCGTATAATTTAATGATGGGGGTGTGTTTAATGTCTGAAGAGAAAAAAAAGTCAGAGGACACTCATATAGATGTGAATTTAGGCTTCGGCAACCTGTTTAAAGGCGTAGGCAACCTGATTGATGTAGTCTCTGGCATGATGGAGGAAGGAAAGGAAGAGATAAGAAAGACGGGGGAGATAAAAGGCCTGGGCGAGAAGGTGAAGGGGGTCTATGGTGTTACCATCAAGATGGGACTGGGCGGAATCCCTGAAGTTGTCCAGTTTGGAAACATTCGGGAGACGGGGAAAGGCGCCGTAGTGGAGGAAGTCAGAGAGCCTTTGGTGGATACGTTTGTCGAGGAGGATAAAGTGATAGTAGTTGCCGAGATGCCTGGTGTAGATGAAAGTAACATCCACCTAGAGGTAAAAGAGGACATCTTGATTATAGAGGCTTCTGATAAGGATAGGAAATATGCTAAAGAGCTTTTGCTGCCCTGTCCCGTTGTTGGCACTGTAGAGTCCTCTTACAAAAATGGAGTTCTGGAAATTATGCTTCGCAAGCGGGCTAAAAGTTAAATTTGCCTGTTGTTGGGGCTACTGGATGAGAGATAATGGAGGATTTTCTTACAGGAAAGCTTACCGGAATAAAAGAAAGAATAGACAGAAAGATAGAAGAGCTGGAGACCATGAGAAAACTTGATCAGATCAAGACTAAAACAAGGAATGAAATAGAGAGGAAGATGGTGGAGCTCAGATATTCCAGAAAACAAATAGAAGATCTGATCTATCGACTTGAGCTATTAGCTAAATATAAATAAGAAGGTTACAAGAGATGGTGGAAGCAAAAGCTCCTACTCAGGCCCTTACCTTGCGAGTATCAGAGGCTTTGGCCAAGGATGTGGGCAGAGGAATAGTCAGGATAGACCCTAAGGACATAGAGAAAATAGACGCTCAATTGGGAGATATCATTGAGATCGAGGGCAAAAGGAAGACTGTGGCCAAAGTAATGCCTACCTACGCGGACAACAGAGGGAAAGGCATTATTCAGATGGATGGCCTGATAAGGGAAAATGCCCAGATTGGGCTGGATGAAAAGGTTCTGGTCCAAAAAACTTTTCACCAACCAGCAGAAAAGGTGGTTCTATCTCCTATGACCTTGGTAAGGGCTATGAGAGGCGACAGGGATATTGGATATATTGGGAGACTCCTTGAGGGCCTACCTTTAATTGAAGGCGATAGAATAAGGGCTAACCTGTTTGGAGCTCGAAGTCAAGATTTCACCGTTGTTTCTACTTCTCCTAAGGGGCCAGTCTTAATCTATCCGGGTACTGCTATCGAAATTAGGGAAGAGGAAGCTATTGCAGAGAAGGGGCTCAAAGTATCTTATGAGGACATTGGGGGGTTGGGTAAAGAGATTCAGAAGATCCGAGAAATGATCGAACTCCCTTTGAAGTATCCGCAAGTTTTTGAAAAACTGGGGATAGATGCCCCCAAAGGAGTGTTGCTGCACGGACCACCCGGCTGTGGGAAAACTTTGATTGCCAGAGCAGTAGCCAATGAGACAGTGTCATACTTTAGCCACTTAAGTGGTCCAGAAATAATGCATAAGTTTTATGGAGAGAGTGAGGCTCACCTCAGAAGGGTATTTGAAGATGCCTCAGCTCATGCTCCTAGCATAATTTTCTTGGACGAAATTGATGCAATTGCTCCCAAACGAGAGGAGATGGGTGGCGAGAAGCAAGTAGAACGAAGGGTTGTGGCTCAGCTTCTGGCACTGATGGATGGATTGAAATCTAGGGGCCAAGTCATTGTGATTGGGGCTACCAACATTCCTAACGTGCTTGATCCTGCCTTAAGAAGACCAGGCCGTTTTGATCGAGAAATTGCTATAAGTATTCCAGACAAGAATGGAAGAATGGAAATACTCCAAATCCATACCCAAGGAATGCCTTTAGCAGAGGATGTAGACCTGGAGAGGCTAGCTGAGATTACTCACGGATTTGTAGGAGCGGATCTAGAGGCATTGTGCCGCGAAGCGGCCATGGTGGTTTTAAGAAAGATTATGCCCAAAATTGAGTTTGATATCGATTATATTCCCTACGAAACACTGCTGGAATTACAGGTCACCATGGATAATTTTCTAGAAGCTCTGAATGAAGTGGAACCCTCGGCAATCAGGGAGGTATTTACTGAGATCCCCGATGTAAAATGGAGCGATGTAGGCGGCCTTGAGGAGGTAAAACGAGTGTTGAGAGAGACTATTGAGTGGCCGCTAAAATATCCAAAATTACTTGAATACGCCGGAACCAAGCCACCAAAAGGGATACTATTATACGGTCCTCCAGGAACAGGCAAAACGTTGCTAGCCAAGGCTGTGGCCAGCGAAAGTGAAGCAAATTTTATCTCTATCAAAGGGTCAGCTCTCCTATCAAAGTATGTGGGAGAGTCTGAAAAGGGGATTCATGAAGTCTTCAAAAAAGCCAGGCAAGCCAGCCCTTGCATTCTTTTTCTTGACGAGATAGACAGTTTAGCTCCCATTAGAGGCTCTGGAGGGGGAGATTCCCACGTCACTGAGCGAGTAATTAGCCAGTTTCTTACAGAGTTAGATGGAATAGAAGAGCTTAAAGGAGTGGTAGTCTTAGCTGCCACTAACCGTATGGATATCATTGATTCAGCCTTGCTTAGAGCCGGTAGATTTGATTTCTTACTGGAGCTCCCCTTTCCTGACCAGAAGGCCAGGCTGGAGATATTTAAGGTGCACACCAGAGGCAAACCTCTGGATAGAGATGTGGATCTGAAGGCCCTGGCCAGTGCTACGGATGGGCTGGCGGGTGCAGAAATAGAGTTGATTTGCAGGAAAGCTTCCATGTTAGCCATCAGAGAATTTCTGGAGTCCAAAAGGGGTAAGGAGGAGCAAGAATATAGGGACTTCAAGATTTGTCTAAAACATTTCAGGGAAGTGATGGAGCAAGAGAAAGAGCGATTGTGCGGGCCGTTTCAGAGATGAGCGGTTTATGTTCTTGGGCCGGATGCTATCCAAGGCCTAATGAGGGTGTTTAACCCAAAGATATCTGATCAGGAGGTCAGGAGTGGGGTCATGGGTAACCCAATAAATGGTATCTATATTTACTGCATTATAGCCACTGATAAGAAGATAAGCTTCGGTCCTATTGGCATTGGGCCCGGGGGTAAGGAAGTGCGCACACTTCCTTATCGGGGAGTAGCTGCAGTTATCAGCAGCTCGCTGCCTCCTCTCCCTAATCCTAAGGACAAAGAAGCCCTGATTCGCCAGCTGGCCTTGCACCAATCTGTGGTGGAAAAGGTTATGGCAAACTATACTGTCCTTCCCATAAAATTTGGTACTACCCTCGACAGCATGGAGGATGTGGAGATGGTCCTGAGAAAAGCCCATGCAGAGTTTAAAAATACTCTGGATCAAATAAACAACAAGATAGAGCTGGACGTGGTTGCCCTATGGAAGGGAGATCAGATCTTTAAAGATATCGCTACGGAAGATAAGGAGATCCAGAGACTCCGGGAAGAGGTAGCCTCCAAGTCTCCTGAGGATAGCCATGATCATAAGATACGGTTAGGCAAAATGGTAGAGTCCGCGCTGACCAAGAAAAGAGAGAAGTATGTGGAAGATATCCTGAAGACTTTAGGGTCATGGGTGGATAGTTTTCGCCTGCACAGAATCGTAGCTGACAAGATGGTGATGAATGCCGCCTTTTTAATAGATAGAAGGGCCGAGAGGAAGTTTGACTCTGAAATAAGGGGACTGAATGAAAAGTTCGGGGAGAGGATAAATTTTAGATGCGTCGGCCCACTGCCACCCTATAGTTTTAATACCATAGAGATAGGTAGAGTGGAGTTCTCGGCCATAGATGAAGCTAGAAAGACCCTTGGATTAGATGAGGAAGCAACTCTCTCTACCATCAAAGAAGCCTATCGAAAGTTAGCCCTTAAATATCATCCAGACCAAAATAATGGGAGCCTTGCTGTCCAGGGCCAATTTGAAAAGATATGCCAGGCATATCAGTTGATGACTGACTATTGTCAGCACTACAGATATTCCTTCCGGGAAGAAGATGTCAGAAATTTTGTTGTGGTCAAAGTTCTTGAGCTGCCGGACAGAGGCGAGGGACCTGGAGTTTAGAGATGAAAGAGGAGGAAGGAGTCTACGTTTATTGCATTATAGAGGTCGATGAGGAGAAAAGGTTCGGTCCCATAGGCATGGGTGGTCGAGGAGACCAGGTTCATACTATTTGCTTTCAGGGGCTTGCAGCCGTTGTGAGCGACTCGTCCATCACAAAGTACAGCATCAGCCGTGAAAACATGATGGCTCATGAGCGGGTTATCGAAGCGGTGATGAAAGATCATACAGTTCTCCCGGTCGTGTTTTCTACTATTGCCACGAGTCCAGAGGATGTTCGAGAACTTTTAAGAGCCCGATATGCAGAATTTAAGAATATGTTGAAAGAGATAGAGGGCAAAGTAGAGCTGGGAGTGAGAGCCTTGTGGAAAAACAAAGATATGATTTTTCAGGAGATTCTTGAGGAAAATGGGGACATTAAGCGACTGAAAGAGAGTATAGCCGCAAAGCCTCCCGATCACACCTATGCCGGGAGGGTGAGGATAGGCGAGATGGTCAAAGCCGCTCTAGAGTCAAAGAGGGAGAAAGAGGAAAAAGAGATAATCAAGATGTTAAAAGAGATTTCTGTCCAATATCGCACTCATAAGGTCTATGGTGACAGCATGATAATGAATGCCGCTTTCCTGGTGGACAAAGCACGAGAAGAGGAATTTGACAGGCGGATGGACGAGTTAACTACAAAACATGAGCACAGAATAGTGTTCAAGTATGTAGGGCCGGCTCCGCCCTACAATTTTGTGAACATAGTAGTAGCGTGGAGGCGGCAAACAGATGTTTTTGCTAGATGATCTGTTGATTCTTCCCTTGAAGGGGTTCCTCAATATTGTTGAGAAGATCCGAGATATGGCCGAGGGCGAGCTCTATGATGAAGATAAAGTTAAAGAAGAGATTTTGGAATTGCAGATGCGCTACGAAATGGGCGAAATTGGTGACAAAGAATATGGTGAAGCGGAGGCAAAACTCATACAAAGGCTGGAGCAGATTCAGGAGTATCGAAGAAATAAGTAGGAGCGGTACAAAAGATAGGATTCAATAGACCTTTTGTCATTTTGGATAATCAGGAGGTACTCTTCCTTGGAAGGAGATAGCGCCGTAGGAAGCCGAAAGGAGGCAAAATGGCTTTAGAGCCATCCAGAGATAGTAGCGGTACTTTGGTCGATGTAATAGATAGGATTCTGGATAAAGGATTGGTCATCAATGCAGATATCACCGTCTCCGTGGCTGGGGTAGAACTTCTGGGTGTCAAGGTTCGGGCAGCCCTGGCTTCATTTGAGACGGCAGCCAAATATGGGTTGGAATTTCCTTCGGGAACCAATTATGAGACTGCAGCCTGGAAGGAAGCTATGGTAGGAAAAGAAAATTGTCCTCAGTGTGATAAAAAGGTGGCCACAGAGGAACTTATTACTACCGGCTGCCCGTGGTGCGGCTGGATTAGTGCTAAAGCAAAAGCAATAAAACCGCCAGCATAGAAAAGGGGAAGACTTTATGGAAAAAGAGAAAAAAAGAGAAGAGAAAGAATCGGAAGGAGTAGCTGGAGGTGTACTTAAAGGGGTTGGCAATATAATCCCTGGGCTCGGAGGCCTAATTAAAGGGTTAGAGGAATCCCCGGCCTTCAAGGAGAGGTTAAAGAGAATTGATGAGGAAGTAGAGCGTAAGTTGAAGGAAGAACCATTGAAAAAAGTTGGGGAGGAGGGAGATCTTCATATCCGTAAAGAATTTGGCATAAGACCTCCGGCTAAGGTAAGAACTGCTGTTGGAAAAGAAACTCCTCCTCTAACACCTCAGGAACGCTCAGCGGATGTCTTCGATGAGAAAGACCACATTATGATAATTGCTGAAATTCCGGGGGTAGACGAGGATTATATAAAAGTCGATCTATATGATGATACTCTTGTTATAGCTGTAGATATTTCTGACCGCAAATATCATCAGGAGTTGAAACTCCCCTGTGAACCCAAAGGAATATTAGAAAAAACTTATAGAAATGGCATCTTAGAAGTCAAAATAAAGAAAGAGTAAGCTAATTTATGCCCATAGATATTGATGAAGATAATCTAAAACACGGGGTTTTGGGTTTAGTTATTGCTTTGGTAGAGATAATTAAAGATGCCCTCCAGCTTCAGGCAATGAAGCGTATGGAGGGAGGTAGTCTATCTGAGCAAGAAATAGAGAGGTTAGGGGGAGCCCTGATGGATCTTGATATAGCTATTGAGGAGATAAAGAAGGAGCAAGGAATCACCGAGTCGGTCAAGTCAGTGAGAGATGGTCTGGATAGTATTGTGGATGAGGTAATAGATAAATTATTAAATCCTGAGAGGTGGAAGGAAGAAGCAGAGAAAAAGAGGATTTAGTTAGAATTTTGAGGATAAGGTAACAAGATATGAAACGGATAAGAGAAATAATAGAACGGGTCGTGCGGCAAGAAATAAGAAGCGTACTTGCTGATAGTGAGGATATAGTAAAAGAGGTAGTCAAAACTTCACTTCTTCCCGAACTTAGAGCGGCTACTCGAGATGCTATCTCTAGGGTAGTGGAAGACATGTTAAAGGAATCTCCTGAGATAGAAGAAACGCCACCATTATCTGCAAGTATTACTCCTCAAGAATCTGCAAGAATCCAGGAGACTGAATTAGTTGCACCTCCCGAAGCTGAAATTTCTGCCTCAAGTGAGGTTGGAAAATACCTTTACTGCGTGGCTGAGGGTAGCGAAAGAATAAGCCTGGGCAAAATCGGGATAGAAGATAATGAGGTTTATACTATTCCTTATAATGATCTTTGTGCAGTCGTTCACAACTGTCCTGCCCAACCGTATAAATCAGAAGATAACGAAGTAGTGAAAAGTTGGATAATGGCACATCAAAAAGTGGTTGACATCGCTTGGGAAAAATTCGGTACCGTGCTTCCTCTAGGGTTTGATACCATAATTCAAGGGAATGAGGATACTGACCCAGACGAGAATATGAAGAATTGGTTAAGAGAAGATTATGAGAGTCTTAAGGAAAAGATGGAGAAGGTTAGAGGCAAGGAAGAATATGGGGTACAGGTCTTCTGGGATCCAAAGGTAATTGCCCATAAGATTGTCCAAAGGAATGAAGAGATTCAAAAATTGGAGCAAGAAATGAAGTCGAAGCCCAAGGGAGCGGCTTACATGTATAAGCAAAAGCTAGAAAAGGCGATAAAGAAAGAGATGGAAGCAAAGGCAGACCATTACTTCAAGGATTTTTATAACCAAATCAAGAAGCACGTTGATGATCTTCGGGTGGAAAAGACAAAGGAGATCGATAAAGACAAACAGATGCTCATAAACCTGTCCTGCTTGGTGTGTAAGGATAAATCTAAGGAATTAGGAGAAGAACTTGAGAAAATTAATAAGATGGAGGGGTTCTCTGTTCGTTTTACAGGGCCTTGGCCATCCTACAGCTTCACTTAAACAATATTTACGCAGATGGAATATGTGCACAGGGAGATAGATGGAACCGATTCGAGATACACAGGCCACCCTCGTTGATTTATTAGATAGAATTTTAGACAAAGGTCTGGTGATTAACGCCGACATTATCATCTCCGTTGCTGGCATTCCCTTAATCGGTGTTAACTTAAGGGCTGCCTTGGCTGGAATGGAAACCATGTTAAAGTATGGGGTTATGCAATCCTGGGATGAGCGCACCCGAGCCTGGGAGAGAGAGCACAGAAAGAAGAAAGAAATCTCTTTGCTTGAAGGAGAAGAGATTGTTCTGAAAATGTATGGCTCTCGTTATTATAGTAAAGGGATATATACTGCCTGGAGGCCAGGCTATTTTTATTTGACTAATAAAAGACTTATTCTCTACCGTCAAGATTTTAACGAGATTACATTTCAGATACCGTTAGAAGAAATAAAAGCACTGATAATGAAAGAGGAAGAGCATTTTGTTAGAGAAAAGAAAAAACAGGTGCTCTATCTTATCGATAAACAGGATGAAGTATATCGGCTTAGTGCTGTAGAAACAAACCAGTTAAAAGATGCTATTGAGCAAAATTTGAATGCCATGGGGCTTCATCTGGAGGAGAATCCCATCCTTCCGGAGTTTGAAGATGAGCCAATTGTCGGTTCGTTGATGGAGGGAGAAGTGGTTACCCATCGGGGGAAAATGTGGCATTTAGTATCGGCAGAAGGGATTCAAGGAGAGACCTGGAGACCGGGTCACCTGTATCTTACAAATAAGAGGTTATGTTGGTGGTATGACTTTGACAGGAAGGTAGTTTTTGATGTCCTTATTGATAGGATAATTGGCGTTAACACCGAGATAAGGAAGGTGAGCGGTCTTGATAGCAATAAAGAAAAAATTCTTGATGTGATATTTCAGAATAACTCCATTAAAAAAATAGCATCTTTCTGCGGGAAGCAAATAGATGAATGGGCTCAAGTACTAAGCGGAGTTGCTTCAGTACGGACGGAGATAGAAACGGAAACCTGTCCTCAATGTGGAAAGGCTTCACCAATTAAAGAATTATTGGGAAAGGGTTGTTCAAGCTGTGGTTGGGTTAGCCCTGTTAGAAGACGGGTAGAAGCGATAGCTTGAAAATAGCCCAGCCAAGAGGAGGAGAAGTTTGACAAGAAGTTCTTTGGATATGTTGAGAAAGCCAATGGATTTGCCCTTTGCTCCAGACGAAGAGGTGGTCAGATGTTGCACTGCTAGTTACGATGTTGGGACTTCGCTCTCCTCTATCTGGAGGCTGGGCAACTTCTACCTTACAAATAAGAGGCTTCTCTTCCTTCAAGTCAAAAAAATAATATTTGCGATTTGTCTCAGAGATATAAAAGAGATAGACATTGTTAAGAGGAGATGGATTTTAGGGAAGCAGGTGAAGCAACTCTCGATATTAAGGGAAAGTGGAGGCAACAGAAGAGTCCATATTGCAATAAAAGACCCAGAGAAATGGAAAGAAGAGATAGAGGAAAGCTGGAGAAAACCTGGATCATTATAGTCTTCATAAGACCTGGAGGAAGAAGGCCCTGTGAGAAAGTTTCCTTATGAGGTTACCCTTAGCGAAGAGGTAGTGTCGTTAATTTTGAGAGAAAGAAACTACGCAAGCGTATGGATACTGGTAAAGAATAAGTAGGAGGCTTGAAATGGCGCAAGAAAGCGGAAAAGGACCAATGAAATGCCCCAAGTGTGGGGTGACAACCGGCAGTACCGATTATTGCCAAGAGTGTGGCGAACCACTGACTATAGAGTGCCAGCAGTGTGGAACGACATGGAGGTTCTGGACACTCCATAAATTTTGCCCCAATTGCGGAACAAAGGCTGAAAAGATCGGGGTAATAAGAAAGAGATAAAAGTCTCAGAGCAACCTCAGCAGAATCGGTGAAAAATAAACAACGTGCTTTAAAGCAGAAATGGCTGAGGAGGAAGAACTAATGGAGAGGTGGCAGATGGTTCAGGACAGCAAAAGGAGTCAGAATAATCAAATGGGTACAAGGGAAGAAGTGGAGCACCCGCTGAGGTTAGAGGATATTGAATTTTTGGCTAACCCTAATCTCAAGTTTATAATCTTCGGAGGCAAAGGGGGTAGCGGAAAGACAACCTCTGCAGCAGCCACCGCCCTCTATTTAAGTAGAGTTAACCTTGAAAAGAGGATACTGGTCATGTCCACCGACCCGGCCCACTCCCTGGGTGATTGCTTCGGCGTCGCTATCGGCAATAAAATCACCTCCATAAAGGAAAATATGTGGGGTCTAGAGATAGATGCTGGTGCACTGCTTGAGAAATACAAAGTCAAGCATGGAATGGTAATCAAGAAGATAGCCGATCGAGGAACCTTCTTCGATAAGGAGGATATCGAAGACTTCTTCACTCAATCTCTCCCTGGGCTGGATGAAGTTATGGCTATAATCCACATCGCCGACCTCCTTAAAGCTGAAGAATACGACCTGATTATTTTGGATACTGCCCCTACCGGGCACACCATGGTTCTCCTATCTTTGCCAGAAAAGATGGAGCAATGGGTTCGCCTCATGGATATGCTTATGGAGAAGCATCGGTATATGATGAAAGCTATGGTTGGTAGATATAAAAGGGATGAGTGTGACGAATTTCTCGATAGCCAGGGGAATGATATGAGAAGAGTAAGGCAACTTCTCACTGATGCCAAGACCACTGAATTTGTTCCGGTGACCATCCCTGAACCGATGAGCATCTATGAGGCAGAAAGGGCTGTTCAAAGCTTGAAGAAATATAGGATTGCGGTGAATAGCGTCATTGTTAATCGGGTTATTGCGGGGGATGGGTGTCCTTTCTGTTCAGCAAGGAGGCAGGAGACGGAGAAGTATATAAGGGAGATCGAGCAAAAGTTTTCCTCCTATAACCTCATCAGGATGCCTCTCTTTCCCTACCAGATTCAGGGTATGGAGAGACTGAGTGAGTATGCTCAGGTTCTCTTCGGGGAAACGAAGTACACTCCTCCGCCTGAGCCGGAGGTCTTAGCCGAGGTTATCCCTCTGGCCAAAGGGGGGCTCTCAGACATCGTGGAGAGAGACCTCAACTTTCTCATCTTCGGGGGAAAGGGAGGGGTGGGAAAGACCTCTGTTGCCGCCGCCAGTGCCTTTTATTTAGCCCGGCATAAGCCAGATAAGAGGGTACTCGTGTTTTCCACTGACCCCGCCCATTCCCTGTCTGATAGCTTGGAGCAGCATATTGGGAATGAAATCGCCCAGATTTCAGGTGTGGATAACCTTTATGCCCTGGAGATTGACGGCACCCGGATGTTCGAGGACCTTAAGCAACAGTATCGAGATGCTATAGACGAAGTCTTTGAGAAGTTCCTTGGTAGCACCGGGATGGATGTAAAGTTCGACCGGGAGATTTTGAAGGAACTCTTGAGCGTCGCTCCCCCAGGGCTTGATGAGCTTATGGCCTTGCGAAAGATTATGGAGCTTATGAAAGAGGGGGAGTATGGCCTCTTTGTTCTAGATGCAGCCGCCTCAGGGCATTTACTTCGTTTTTTGGAGCTTCCCCATCTGGTGAGGGGCTGGCTCAAGAGCGCCTTCAAGCTGCTTATCAAGTATAGAGGAATAGTGAAACTAAACAAGGTTACAGAGAGCCTCCTGGATTTATCCCGAGATATAGGGAAGATATTGGAGGTCTTTTCCAACCCCCAAGGGACTGAATTCGTGATGCTCACTATCCCTGAGGAGATGGGGGTGGAGGAGATGGAAGACCTGGCAAAATCTATAACCAGCCTTAAAATCCCATGGTCTCATACCGTTATTAACATGATAATCCCTCCTACCAATTGCGGTTTCTGTGCCACTAGAAGGAAAGAACAACAGAAGTATATTCAAAAAATAGAGGCAAAATCATCTGACCATACTATTGTCCACATTCCTTTGCTTCCTCATGAAGTCAGGGGGCTGGAGTATTTGAGCGAACTTGCCGAGATTATGTGTGGAAGGTAAAGGATGGCTAAATTAAAGGCTTCCATATATTCCCCTATATTTCGAGGAGTGGAAAAAGTGAAAAGGGAGATGCTCTCTAAGCTTCCACCACCAGGGGTGAGCACTAGAGAATATGATATTTTGAGTTTGGAGTTTGTCCTTGCCCCATTTGAGATGCTTAGGATCATTGGCGAGGAGGTTGAGAAGCGAGCCCGAGCCGAGCCGCTGGAAAAGCCGCGACTGGATGCCCGTGGCGCGGCTGGATTGGTGCTAAAGCAAAAGCAATAAAAGGGCCAGCATAGAAGAGGGGAAGACTTCATGGACAAGAATAAAAAGGAGAGGTTTGGCGACCATAGTTTTTTGGGTATTCCCATAGATCCCACCTTGGGTGTGGGAGATAAGATTTTGGATCATGTGGATGAGTCAATAGAAGCCGAAAAGAGAAAGGAAGCGGCCTCCAAATACTGGATGCGTTGCCCTTTTTGTGGGAAGAGAGTAGTAAAGAAAGAATTAATTAAAAAGGGCTGTTATGTATGCGGTTGGCAGGGAACAGAAGAGGAGATAGAACTGGTCAAGGCCAAATCTGTAAGTAAGGCAGGAAAGCTCAGCAGCCTGAGTAGAAAACTAAAGTCAGATTCATATCGAGTAAATTGCCCTCGGTGTGGGAGGCAGGTAATAAGAGAGGAACTGGAAGAAAAGGGTTGTTATGTTTGTGGATGGAAACTATGGTGAAGTATGGAGTAATGAGGGAGTGGGACGAACGGATTCGGATGTGGAAGAGTCAACACAGCAAGAAAAGTCCTTTGGCGGCAGAGCAGGGAGGTTATCCAAATAAAAGGTGAGTTGGCAGAAGATCGATGGGAAAGCCCTGAACAGGATTTCTAAGAAGTTAGACGGGACGAGTAAGGAAATACTGTGGTACCTCTGGCATAATAAGCATGCCACGATAGAGGAACTGGCTGAGCTGGTGACAGCTCCCACCCATATGCACGTTTTGCTCAAGATAAAAGAAGTTATAAATCCGCTAGCAAAGAGTATGTTCGGCAGGCCTCTATTGGTGTTTGAGAGGTCTAAGATTGATTATGAGAGCGGAGAAAAGATCTTGTTTAGTTGGTGGCTGGCAGAAAGGAAGTCATCACGGGGAGAAAAGACAGACGAATCTCCGATTGATATTTTCGACGAGGGTGATTATTTGAGCATTGTTGTGGAATTACGGGATGTCCGAGAGGAAGAAATCCAGCTCCAGGCTGGCAGAGATGGGCACAGTCTCCGGATTGCTACCTTTGATAAGAGGTATACCCGCAGAATTCCTCTCCCCGCCAGAGTAGATGTTAGGTCCTGTACCAAAAGATACAACAACGGTATTTTACAGGTCGAGTTGAAGAAACAACCATAAGAGAGGGGGTGGAAGCAGAATGGAACTTAAACAGATAGCAGAGCGAGCCAAGGAAGAGTTAACCAATCTTACAGGCCTGAAGCCGTCTACGGTCATAGAAGTCTCCAAAAGAGAAGAAGGGGGATGGCGGGTCTCGTTAGAGATGATCGAGAGGAAGGCTATTCCTGAGGTAATGGACATTATGGGGATTTACGAGTCGTGGCTGGATGAGGACGGCAACCTACTTGGTTTTGAGCGAAAGAAGTTACGCAAGCGGGGCGATACTGAAGAAGAGTAATGAAATAATTGGAATACTCTCACAGCGCCCTAGTAAGAGGCGCCAAAGATCCTTTTCTGTAGGAGATACGCATCACTCCAGACAGAACTTCGCCAGGTTTTGTAAAGCTCTCTATGATAAAACGGTGACTGCATCTGTCGAGACATACCTGAAGTATGCTGAGGCTTTTTGGTTCTGGCTCGATTAGTGCAGTCACCGAGAATATTTTATCATTTGCAACCTCCTTTCTCAATTCCACGAATTGCCCTTCCATGGACTGTCCGACCACACATCTCTCGTCTTCGTGGGGGATGTTGGGCGAAAGAGGGACTCAAATTAAGTGCACGCGTATTACCTAATTCATTCAATAAATACTTTCAGTTTTATTCCTGTTTGTTGACACCCATTAAAAAATATAGTATCATTTGTATTACATAGAGGTGCCACCATGGCTTCACTAACAAAAAAGAAGGTCGGAAGAAGGTATTATTATTATATCGTAGAAAGCAAAAGGATAAATGGTAAACCGCGCATTGTCCATCAAGTATATTTGGGTTCGGTCGAAAATATTCTTAAGAAGTTCCAGGAAGGTAGGATATCTGCTGGATCAGAGGGATCTCGGAAGATAAAAGTTGAAAAGGAGGAATTTGAAGTGGCCGAAAAGAAAAGAGAACCAGAAGGAGAGGGCATAAGTGTCGACTTTGGGGAACTGTCGTTTGGGGGCCTCTTTAAAGGAATTGGCAATTTTATTGATTTGATCTCTAAGATGGCCAAAGAGGGCAGGGAAGAGGTTACCCGCACTGGTGAGTTTAAGATCAATGGCATGTCCGACAAAGCTAAGGGCGTTTATGGTTTTACGGTGAAAATGGGACTGGGCGGTATTCCCGCTGTAGAACAGTTTGGCAACATTCGCGAAACAGCAAAAGGTCCTGTGGTCGAGGAAGTTCGAGAGCCCCTCGTGGATGTTTTTGATGAAAAAGATAAAGTGCTGATTATTGCTGAATTGCCGGGTGTAGGAGAGAACAATATACACTTGGAAGTGCAAGGCGACGTCCTCACCATATCTGCTGAGAATAAAGATCGCAAATACAGCAAAGAAGTTTTACTACCCTCGGCTGTGGATGCCAGCACTATGAAAACTTCTTACAAAAATGGGATCTTGGAAATCGTATTTCCAAAGCCAAATAAAACAGAGGATTAACTTTTCTCTGAAGGTTCAAGTCTAGAACTAGTTAGAGAACAGAAAGTATTTAAAGAAAAATACCTTGAGCTCGGGAGAGGGGGATTCTCTGTCGTGCTAGGAAGTGGTTGTAATGAAGAAATTGTATTATGTACCTATTATTCATACGGAACCTGATCTTGGAAGTGTAGGTGCGGGCATCAATAGAGTAAGCAGCGTCATATGTGGGGAAGAGCGTTGGAATAGGCATAAACAGACAGTTTCTGATTTTTGGAATTCGATCGCCGACTATGTTGATTTGTTAGGAGATATTAATCTCAAGATTTATCAAGATGGATTGATGGCGGACGGTGAATTGGGCCTGAAAATTATTGAAGAGGGAGCTAAGGGAGGCAGCAAAAATCATGAAATTGTACTTAAGTTAATTAAAAAGGGTGGGGAGATAAGAAAGACGGAGGATCCCTCACTGCTTAAAGAGGAATATGGACATATCCTCAAACTTTCGCAATCCAAATCTTTTTTAGAGAAAGGATTGGCTTATTTGCAATACAAAATGCGGAAGACTCGTTTGATGGAGGAAAGAGATAAATTTATAGCCAGAAACATAAATGAAACCTTGCAAGATGGTGAAACAGCCATCCTTTTCATTGGAGCTTACCATAATGTGTTCCCCCGCCTTTCAAAGGATATACTGGTGAAAGAAGTAAAAGAACAAGACAAGGTAAAAGCCTATTTTGATGAGCTCATTCAAGGGAAGGATAAAAACGAATTTGAGAAACTTGCCCAATATCTTATTTCTCCGGAGAGTTTTAAAGAAAGTTGGGTCACAAATAATAAACCGGGATAAATTTGATCCTGCAATTTCTTACTTTGCTCTCATAAACCCAACCTTTGGTTAATGTCTTCAATTTTTTTGTAAGTATGATCACCTGATTCATCGATGTATAATCTAAAAATTCTACTCATATAAAAATTATATAATAAATTTACGTCTGTAATAATCTGCAAATTTTGCATTTTCAGGGATATTTGCTAAAATCTCACTGCTAATTAGGAATTCTTTTGGGGTCGTTAGCTCAGTAGGCAGAGCACCTGACTCTTAATCAGGGGGTCACAGGTTCGAAGCCTGTACGACCCACCAGGCGAGAGTGGCGGAATCTGGCAGACGCGCTGGACTTAGGATCCAGTGG
>Ga0315280_10005812_pt1 | contig 17376 bp, 6 predicted proteins | sample YL17G06_40_MG_FD_203697 | JGI IMG/M metagenome (GOLD analysis project Ga0315280, IMG submission 203697) | Sediment microbial communities from Yellowstone Lake, YNP, Wyoming, USA - YL17G06_40 | ecosystem: Environmental > Aquatic > Freshwater > Lake > Sediment | place: USA: Wyoming | collected...
TTTCAGCCACATACTTGATTTCGCCTCCTTATTCAGGTATGATTATTAGTGAGGTTGTATCAAGGTGGTATAGAAAGTGAGGTGAGTGATGAGTAGGTTAGTTATCGCCATCGGAGTAGTGGTGTTTTTCTTTTCTCTTCTGACGTCCGCCTATGGTCAGCAGAATGTCACGCTCACCATAAAATCAGCCTACGACACTCCGACGCCATACGGTGTGGGAAGATGGAAAGTCCCGACTGGAACTGTAATTACCGAATCGGTAACGTCACCTATCTCCGGTGGCACAGGCGTCCAGTATCTCTGCACAGGCTGGACAGGGAAAGGGTCAGCAGGAAGTCTGCCACCATCAGGCACTGGAACTTCTGTTACATTCACAATCACAAGCAACACAACACTCACCTGGAACTGGAAGGTTCTGTGTTACTTCACAGCAAATAACAATCCGCCTGAAGGCGGCTATATAACCCCCCCTTCGGGTTGGTATGACAAAGGCACCACCCTCACAGTTGAAGCCCATCCGAATCCAGGATGGGTTTTCAGTTTCTGGTCAGGCGCTTTGAGAGGAAGCACTAACCCGCAAAACCTGACCCTGCGTGGTGCAAGAACCGTTACCGCAAACTACGTCTCGTCGGGAGTATTATACTTCACCGTCAACTCCGCTTATGGCGCGCCTGTCCCGCCTGTCGGAACATACACTTATAACGCCAACAACACCGTAACCGCTAACTGCGGACCTACTCCGTATTCTGGTGGAACCGGGATTCAATACGTCTGCACAGGACACTCAGGAACAGGAAACGTGACAAGCGGTTCCCAGACAAGCATATCATTTGTTATAACTATGAACTCTTCCGTCACCTGGCTCTGGCAGACCCAGTACCTGTTGACGACGACCGTTTCACCTTCAGGAAGCGGAACAATAACCTGTAACCCAGTAGGTCCCTGGTATAACTCTGGCGCAGTTGTTCAACTAACCGCGACTGCAAATACCGGGTATGCGTTTGACTACTGGAGCGGCGACCTGAGCGGAACTACCAATCCGCAGAATCTTACTATGGATGCACCGAAAAGTGTGACCGCAAACTTCAAGACGCTCTTATCTTTTGCTGTCGCATCTGCTCAAGGTGCGCCTGTCCCGTCTGTCGGAACTTACTACTATTCGTCAGGTGATACTGTAAGCGCCAACTGCGGAACTACTCCGTATTCTGGCGGAAATGGGATTAGATACATTTGCACAGGTCATTTCGGAACAGGTAACCTGACAGACGGTTCCCAGACAAGCGTATCGTTCGTCATAACAATGAACTCTTCTGTCACCTGGACATGGAAGACACAGTATTACCTGAAAGTAGAACCTACTAACATTGGCGCTCCTACAGGCGCAGGCTGGTATGACTCTGGTACTATAGCCAATTGGAGCGTGGCAAGTCCTTGGCCAGGCACAACAGGAGTTCAGTATGTAACTTCGCCCACTTCAGGCACAGTTCTTATGGACACGCTTAAAACTGTTACTATCCCCTGGACGACTCAGTACTACCTGACAGTTGTGTCTGCCTATGATAATCCTCAGGGCGCTGGCTGGTATAACGCTGGTTCTACAGCGACCTGGAGCGTAACGAGTCCGTGGTCAGGCGGCACCGGAATCCAGTATATGGCTTCACCTGCCTCAGGGACAGTGCTAATGGATGCTCCAAAGACTGTGACCGTTTCTTGGACAACTCAGTACTATCTGACGGTAGTATCCGCTTACGGCGCTCCTATAGGCGCTGGTTGGTATAACGCAGGAGTAACAGCGCACTGGAGCGTAACGAGTCCGGTCTCAGGTGGAGCCGGAACTCAGTATGTCGCAGACCCATCTTCAGGCGATGTCCTAATGGACGCGCCCAAGACAGTGACGGTAAACTGGATTACACAGTATTATCTCACAACAAGTGTTTCGCCTCCTGCGGGCGGAACGATTACCCGCAACCCGATTGGCCCCTGGTATAACTCTGGCACAGTTGTGACTCTGACCGCGAACGCGAGTGATGAAACTTACACGTTCTCCGAATGGAGCGGTGATTTGATAGGCTCAACAAATCCTGCGACAGTCATAATGAACAAGGCGATGAATATTCTCGCTAACTTTATACCGACTCCGCGCGCTGTTGTGGTCACTTCGGCTAAAGGCTCTCCCAGTCCGCCTGTAGGAACAACATATTATCCCAATGGCAGTACTGTCACAGTCTCTTGCGGACCGACTCCAGTTGCCGGACCTACCGGGTATCAGTATGCTTGCACAGGCTGGACAGGCGGAGTAGGCAATATTCCTTGGTCAGGTACTTTGACCTCATACACGTTCGGCATAACTCAGAACTGCGCGATTACGTGGGTCTGGAAGGCGCAGGTCTTTTTGAATGTTTCTGTTATTCCAACATCCCCTCTGATTGGCGGAAGTGTATCGCCGCCTTCCGGCTGGTTTGACCAGGATTCGTCTGTTTCTCTTGCTGCGACCCCGAATCCTGGATTTGCGTTTATTTACTGGTCAGGCGATTTGAGCGGTTCTGAAAATCCAACAACTCTTTATATGGACTCTCCCAAGAACGTCACCGCGAACTTCATACTCATCCCAGTTGCGCAGTTCACAAATACGCCGCAGAGGGACTATCCTCCGTGCATCGTTCACTTTACGGATGAATCAATAGGTGTTATCACTTCCTGGTTGTGGGAGTTTGGAGACGGTCAGACGTCAACGCTGCAGAGCCCTGAGCACGAATACACTGCTGTGGGTGCAGGCACATACACTGTGACGTTGACAGTTTCAGGTCTTGGCGGCTCAGATGTTGAGTTGAAGCCGAATGCGGTAGTAATATGTGCGTGGCCAGATGCAAACTTCTCGGGTAATCCGACAAGCGTTCAAGTTGGGCATGCGGTTCAATTCACAGATGCGTCCACAGGCAGTATTCAGTCTTGGCACTGGGACTTCAATGGTGATGGGGTAGAAGATTCTACGGAGCAGAATCCGACCTACACTTATTGGCAGCGAGGGACATACACAGTATCGTTGACAGTGGTAGGGATAGACCGAATTCCATCAGGTCTTCCTGAGAATCCACCGCCTCAGGACAGTATGACGAAGCAGAACTACATAACAGTATATATAGTAGGTCAGTCGGACTTCATAGGCGCTCCAACAAGCGGAGTGGCGCCTCTTGAGGTTACGTTCACAGACCAATCTACAGGAGATGTTACCTCCTGGGCATGGGACTTTGACAACAATGGAGTAATAGATTCCACGGCGCAAAACCCAATTTACGTATATGCGACTGCTGGTGCATACACGGTCAGCCTGACAGTAACAGGTCCTGGCGGCACAGATACAAAGACAAAGGTTGATTACATAAATGTTTCGCCGTCCAGTACTGCACCTGTTGCGGATTTCAGCGGCAGTCCGAGAAGCGCTGTTGACCCGCCGCTTACTGTTGCGTTCGCAGACGAGTCAACAGGCAGCGTCACCTCTTGGGAATGGGACTTTGACAATGACGGGATAGTTGATTCTACAGACCAGAATCCGAGTTACACATATAGTGTGGCTGGTAGATACACGGTCAAGTTGACAGTGACAGGTCCTGGCGGCTCAGACAGTGAGACGAAGACGGATTACGTCAGAATATGTGTGGGCAAGGTTTATGTAAGGACAGGCGGCCTTGACAGCAATAGTGGGGCGACTTGGGCGTTAGCGAAGAAGACTATCCAGGCTGGTATCAACGCCGCAAGCACTGACTGGGCTATTCTTGTCGCCAAGGGAACATATAAGGCGACAGGAAACACGAACCTAGATTTTGCGGGAAAAGCGGTCCATTTGAAGGGTGTTGCGGCTGGCGGAAGTTATGATGTCGGCACAACCTGGACTATAGATTGCGAGAACGCTACAGACAGACGCGCGTTCCAGTTCATTACCAGCGAGACCGCGCTCACCGTGGTTGATAACTTCACTATCTACAGAGGCAACGCAGGCAGTATGGGTGGTGGCGGCATTTTCGCTCTTGGCGCAAGTCCGACGATAATGAATTGCACAGTGATGAGTTGTAGGGGCACTGATGGAGGAGGCATTTCCTGCGAAGATAGCGCCAACCTCACAATTACCGGCTGCGTAATAAAGTCCAACGCGGCGACTGATGGTAATGGCGGAGGTATCTGCTGCTGGAGTTCAAGTCCGAGAATAGCGGGCTGCACAATAGGAGTTGCCGGTTCCGCAAACACTGCCACCAACAATGGTGGTGGCTTATACTGCTACAACAGCAATCCGAGTGTGGCAGACTGCTCGTTTGACTCTAACTCTGTGACCTGGTGGGGCGGTGCAATTTACTGTAGCGGCTCCAGCCCGAAGATAAGCAACTGCCAGATACTGGGCAACATAGCGAGCGACCAAGGTGGCGGTATTTATCTTGCCGCTGATTCCAATGCAATGATAACTAACTGCACGATAGCCGGCAACACGACAGACGTGTATGGCGCTGGAATATACATTGAGACCTCTACCCCGACCATAACTAACTCCACTATAGGCGGCGCAGTTGGAGGCAACTCAGCAGGCGACTCAGGCGGTGGCATTTGCCTGTTCAGTGCCAGTCCCGGAATAACTAATTGCTTCATAACGAACAACTCGGCTTTGAAGATAGGCGGCGGTATTGAATGCTGGAACAATTGCAGTCCTGCAATCACCAACTGCTTGATAGCGAACAATAGCACTACTGCCACAAGTACTGGAGACGGTGATGGTGCAGGAATTGATTGCTACGCCAGTTCAAATCCAATAATGACCAACTGCACAATAGCGAACAACGCGGCAACAAACAACGGCGGCGGCATCAGTTGCTATGTTTCTGACCCTGTGCTGAATAATATTATTCTCTGGGGTAACATCGCTGACTCCGATTTATCAGGAGCAGGTTTAGGTCACCAGATTTACACATGGCAGACGGTTATGACTCCTGCTACCGTGACGCTGAACTACTCTGACTACGCGGACAATACACTTGACCCGAACAACATTGCAGGAAACGGAACTGTGACAGCGAACAACTCCATAGTCTCTGACCCGCTGTTTGTGGATGCAGGGAGTGGCGATTACCATTTGCAGGCAATATCGCCCTGCATTGATACTGGCAGCAACGCACTCGTTCCGGCAGGAATAACGACTGACCTGGAAGGCAACCCGCGAATTGTCGGCACTGCGGTTGATATGGGCGCTTACGAGGTTCAACCGTAAGGTCAGGTAGATAGAAGAAAGCGCCACGCATGAGTCGTGGCGCTTTTTTTATATCTGTCTCTATTCCAATAAGCGGCGTCTCGCAGGAAGAGCGACTTATTCTTTCTCTTTCGCCGCTTCGCGAACGCGCAAGACAACTGCGAGACCGCAGCGGTCCATCTTCTTTATCAGACCCGCAGTGGAAAGACCAAGCATTTTGGCAGCCTTTGTTCTGTTTCCGCCCGTCTTCTCAAGCGCCTTTGCTATTATTTCGCGCTCTACATTTGCCACCGCTTTGCGCAGTGTGCCCTGGTCCAACTTTTCAACCCTGAGAAGCGCGGGCATCTTTGCCACAAGGGTCTGGGCTGCGCCCTGAATATGACTTGAAACAAGGTCTGGCGTTATTCTGTGTTCGCTCAAAGCGACAAGACGATATATCTCATTCTCAAGTTCACGCACGTTGCCGGGCCAATCGTAATCCATAAACATTCTAATAACTTCCTGGTCAATCTTACGCACAAGAGTATTTGTCTCCGCGCTAATTTTCTTGAAAAAGTTGTCCACAAGCAGCGGTATATCTTCCTTGCGTTCACGCAGAGGCGGAAGATTTATAGTTATCGCATTTATGCGGTAGAAGAGGTCGTTTCTGAATCTGCCCCTCTCCACCAGTTCTTTCAGGTTTCTGTTGCTGGCGGAAATTATTCTCACATCAACCTTGATTGTTGAACTGCCGCCAACCTTACGAATCACGCCGTCCTGCAGGACACGCAGAAGTTTCTTCTGCATCTCCTGACTCATATTGCTGATTTCATCAAGAAGGAGAGTTCCTCCGTCTGCGAGTTCAAAGAGCCCTTTTTTCCCGTGCGCCGCAGCACCGGTGAACGCGCCTCCTTCGTAGCCGAAAAGTTCGCTCTCAAGGAGCGTTTCGGGGATAGAGGCGCAGTTTTCCGCCACAAACTTTTTCAGCCTGCGCGGTCCGTTGAAATGAATCGCGCGCGCGACAAGTTCCTTTCCTGTTCCGCTCTCGCCCTGAATCAGAACAGGAACATTACTCTCTATGACGTGGTCAAGCGTATGAAGAATTTCCGTCATCTTCTCACTTTTCCCCACTATACCGTCGTAGTTGTATCTGTATTCGGCTCCAGATGCCCTGTATGCGCCTCTCTGCTTTGCAGTCACCTCCTCAAGGATGATTTTTATCCTTCCTCCGAGTTTACGCTGAAGAATCTCAAGCCTGTCAAGCGCCTCCTTCAAATCCGCTTTGGTCTTGTTCAACTCTCGCAGGAGGCGCGCATTCTCTCTCTTCAGCGCACTGTAAGCGGTCGGATAAAAATCCATAATTTTGCCTCTAACACCTTCTCATCTTTAGAGACGCGAAATCCGCGTGAATCCCTCACATAATTATAACCCACCAGAAAGTTTTTTCAACCGCTAAAAAGAGTCTGATTTTCCGCAGAATACCCCGCCTGCTACAGATTTCCCGTTTGACAGATAATCCTATCCAATTTATACTCTTTGTAGCGCTGGGGAGAGCAAAAAATTTGGGCTGGACATTTCCACTATTATTGTTGATTCTGATTCTAATCTCCTTCGCACTTGGAAAATCGTTGAGGGTGCTGGCAGGAAAGCGCATCTTCAGGATATTCTTTCTTCCCGGGCTTCTCGCCGCTTTGGTTCTGAGGCTCCTGGGCTGCTATATAACAGGCGCTGAGGTGAAGAAGGTAACTCTGTTTTCCAGCGAGGGTCAGGCGCTCTCCTACGATATAAAAGAGGCTATGCTTCTGGGAAGAGTCATTATGGGCACACTGCCCTTCCTTGCAATGCTTATATCTCTGGGAGTAATTCTACTTGACCATACCTACTGGGCGCCCGAAGATTCGCCTGCTCTAAGCAGTTTCCCGGAAAAGTTGGCGCAACTCGGGCAGATTTCTGTATGCTCCATCAAGGAGGTGATGTGGTCTGTGCCTCTATGGGTCTGGAAAGCGGTCAGTGAAGGCGATTTGAGCCGCCTGATAGGCTTCTATTTTATTGTGGCGCTTCTTGTGTGGCTTCATCCTCAAGGAAAAGAGTTGAAGTACGTAGTTGCAGGTATGGCGATTGTCGGCGCATTTGCCTGCCTTCCTTTTTACCTAATAGATAAACTGAAGACAGGAGTTGGAGCAGCGCAAGAGTATAAAATAGCGCTCTCACTCTCGCGCCTTGTGGGAGTGCTTATATTCGCGCTATTCACCTCTGTTGTATGTATAAGAATCCCTTATCATATCTTGAAAGTCGCGCGAAGGAGGAAGCAAGAAGTTCCAATCCGCTTCAGGCGGACGTAATACACCCGTTCTCGCCTGACCGCTGGTGTTGATTCGGGTTCCTTTTCTTATTGAGAAATAGAGTCTCCGAGCAAATTTTTGGCTTGACCTGGGCAAGTTGCGTGTAATATATATTGAGGGAAGAGAACTCAATTCCGCTTTCCTGAGGAGGAGTTGCTATGGAGAAAATAAGGTTGTCACTGACAGGGGCCTCCCTTATAGCGTTGGTTATATGGGTGTGCGGATGCGGCGGGCGCGGACCGATAGAAGAGGGTGAGGGAACAGACTCTTCTTCCGGCTCTTCAACCCAGTGGCAAGAAGGTCCAGATACACCTGGCGCAGCCTCAAGCGGACCAAAATATGAAAAGGCTGACCCGAGAATGTTTGGTCACACCCATGAGTGGCCAGAGGCTGACGAGAAAGCGCTTGTAGAGATAGAAAAACAGAAGGTTGAAGCAGACACGGCTTATCTGGATTATATGAGAACCAAAGAGGCAGGCAACCCTGATGAGAGCCATTTACAGCGCGGAATTCAGTTGTATGAGCAGATACAGACTAAACTGGACCCACTAATGGAAAAATACCCGGAAGACAAAAGTGTCTCCGAGTTGGTGTCAGATGTCGGAGATAAACTACGCATTCTTCAGGACGACCTGCGCGTAAAATAACATCCTTGAATCTCTGCAAGAAGTCCATCTATCTCCAGTCCGCCACAGCGCATTTCCAGGTAAGAAGCGCAGAGGCACTGAGAAAGTTCAAAACCTGAAGTTCAAGTGTTGGAACTCCCTTCTTTGGTTTTGCTGGGCATTCCTCTGCGTCTATAGCATTTCACGGTTGTCCGTAACCACATAACGCGAACCAGCCGGCGGTCCTGTAAATTGCCATTTTTAGTAACTCAAACGCTAAATAGACCTTACGCGATTTTAGCCCCTTCCAATTTACAGGATTTCTATAATATCCCCCCTGAAGCCCCACGCGCAAGCGTGGGGAGATAATTATCTCGCTCGCGCGCGAATAATCAAATATTCCAAAGCAAGCCCTGCCGGTGGCGCAGCCACTTCGGATGCGAGCGGGTGCCACCCGCCGCCTGCGGCGCTCGGCGGGGAAGAATCTTCCGAGGGGATGCAGTAGAGTTTCTCTCACTGCATACCGCGGGGATAAACCCTGCGGCTTTTGAACTAAGACGGTAGGTTACACTTACTCGTGAAGTGCTATAAGACGCGCATACCATTGCCTACCTGACGCGGCTGTAAGGTAGCGCGGTCTCTTGTTCGCTTCAAATCTAAAATAAAGAAGGGGAACCGAAGTTCCCCTTCTTCTGAACCTCCTGTAAACTCTGTTACGGCACGGTTACGGTCTTGGGTGCTGAATAAGCAGACGGTACACCATCGCCGTTGCAGAACCTGATTGTGTAAGAGTACGTGCCGCTTGCCAGTGGCGCATCAAGCTTGGTGTAGGTCGGAGCGTAATCCTGAACCACTACTCCCCCGCGCTCAATCCGCACACCAGTCATACCAGCGGTTGAGTTCGGCGGCGGTGTAACATTCACTATAACCGCCCCCACCTGCACATCAAGTTGCACGTTCGGCAGGTAAGTCATGCTGGAAGAGTTCCATGGGTCGTTCTGGCCACTTGGCTCTGTTGGCGGATCCACCGTATTGCTATAGTACTGGACGCACCTGCACGCACTCTGCGGCGCCCATGGACCAGTCGGATAATATGTGTACCACGTTGTATATGTTCCCTCCGCGCTTCCATCCTGATGCCTGAAACTGATGAGCAAGTTGCTGCTTCCGTCGTAATTGAACGGAGTCCCCAGCACTATCTCATACCAAGTTCCAGAACCAGCAACAGGAATAGAGAGGTTGCCGCTGAAGACTTGCGTCATACCAGAAGTATCAGTCCAACTGAAGATGCCACCAGCCGATGTGTTAGCCATATGCATTGTTACATTGTTCACAGTATCGTCATCGCCGGAGGCACGCTGGAACCGTATCTTGGTAATCTTTCCAGGCATCCCACCCATACCTAACTCCGAACCGTACAATAGAATCTGGCATCTCGCGTAGTTGTAAGAGATATCAATGGGATAAGACTTCGTATAAGTTGAAGTGGATGTTCCCTTGGTATATGTCGCGAAAGATGCGGCAACGGTGAATTCGCTCGCATCGCGTATAAGTGTATATCTGCTCCCATCGTTGGACGCAGCGCTATAGACTCCATCATTATACGCGTGCACGTGTCTCGTGTACTGAGCGTTCTCATCCAAACCGGTCTCTTGCCAAGAAGTTATGTTCGGATACACTGTTACGGGGTCCCCGACTGGGGCAACCTTGTGAATCTCCCACCCGACATCGTCAGGCGAGACATCGCTGCCAGAACCAGCCTGCAGACCGTCGCCAGTGGACATCGCTTCTCTCAGAACGCCTGTCTCGTCAATATAGAAGTCTTTCAAGGCAGTCATATTGGTGTCTGCTGTGCAGGTCCAGGTCGTTTCGGAGAGTTTCGTGTACGCGATAGTATAACTTACTGCCCCGGAAACATTCATCCCAAGCAGCACACGGCTACCATCGCGAGGACAAGTCGCGCTATCGGGCAGAGGCGACCCCATAGTTGCGAACACAGTCCTCAAAAGTCCAGCCGCTATGCTCTGCCAATCATGGCCGTCGCTTGTCCAACGCCACGCAATCGCAGAGGTGCTGGTACCAAGGCCTGCGAACCCGCTTCCCATGTTCGGACCAGCAAAGTGCGCAGTTATACCCTTTGGACTATCCATAACTATGCTTATCGTGGGGTCGAAGCCTATGGAAGCGGGCGGCGTCTTCACTTCAAATTCGCAAACGTATGGCCTCTCCCACCCAACATCGCTATGATCGTCGTTCCACAGGCCCTCAATTCCGGAATAAGTATAAAGCTCCGCATAGTCTTCTCCTAATGCGCCCTGATCGTTGTTAGGTTCACCTCCGGCCCAATTAGTGTAAACTACCGGTTCGCCTGTTACCCAGACGAAGTTCCCCTCAACCGCCTCATCTGTGAAGCCGATCCATGCCGCCATGTTTGGTGGAACCAAGCTAGTAACAAGCGCGTTCTCCGCTGCGGAGGAAATTGTGACGAGATAACCACCGCGTGCTTGGCAGTCCGCCTTCGCTGCCTGCCAAGTTTTTGCCTGATTGATGAATGCATATTGATGCTGGACAACATCGCCGCTCAGACCGGCACTCCAGTAAGCGAACGTGTAACCTTCAGCCGGATGCGCGGTCAGTGTAACACCCGTATCCGGGAGATAATAACCGTCGATGCCGGCCGGGTCACCAGTTACTGTGCCAGTGCCTGCAGGAGCGATAGCCGTGGTCAACTTATACCTTACTTCCCAGTTCCAGGTTATTGTGTTCGGAAGGTGATCGGCCTCGTCTCTGATATAAAATGTGACTGTTTTCCCTGGTCCTGTTGGACAACTTCCTGTTCCAGTATATCCTGTGCAGACATAGTCTATACCAGGTGTCGACCCACCCGAGGCGTTGGTGACAGTAACATCGTCAAGGTAGCCGCAGTCTAACAACTCTGTCCAGGAACTATCCTTAACATAGTTCCACCTGAGTGTATGCGACCCTTCCGTTAGACTGTATGTCTTGAACTCCCAGCCATAAGGAGGACCAGTATCAGCCCCACCGCTGCTGGCAGTACCCAGACCGCTAATTGCCGCTTGCTTCACGCCATCCAACCAGAATTCCAAGAAGTCGTAACTTTTCTCTGAGTCAACATTCCACCAGAATGTCAATGTGCCACCGCCACCGCCTACCAAGAACGTCCTCTCTATGTAAGTATTCTGGCTGTGCGTGATAGCGCCTGACCTGACACATTGTCCAGTGCCATCCTGCCCTGGTGTGGTAACGAACCAGTTCGCAGTGCCGCCGGTAGTCCAGCCTGTCATACCTGACTCAAATCCCTCGGTAAAAGTACCAACACTATAGTATGGCGCAGGCGAAGTCACAGAGCACGTTACAGCGCTACCATACTCAAAATTAGTCGCCCCTGCAGCCGGAACAGGCGAATCAGCGCCTGTCGGGTTGTAAACTGTGAGCGGCACCTGGTTAGCCAGTTTCCAGTCCCAGGTTATAGTTGAGTTCTGAGTTATGGTGAATGTGACGCTCGTATGTGACTCCAGCGGACCCGGTCCAGCCGGGCAACTACCTGTTCCCACGTATCCTGTAACAGCATACTTGGGTGCTGCTGTCTCTACGTTTGTGACTGTTACAGTGTCAACATGAGCGTAGGTAGGCACGGTGGAAGACGCTCTATAAAACTCCCATATCATATAATGGCTTCCCTGCCCAACCGAATACGACACATACGTCCAGCCGACAGTGCTGCGAATACGGGTATAGTAGGAGCCATCGAGATAGAAGTAAAGGTAGTTGCTGGTGGACCCTGTTAGGCAACGCCACCAGAATGATACTGTCCCGCCGCCAGGACCTACAGTATAGGTTGGCGAACGAAGGTCACTATACCCATACCTTGCTGGTGGCATTCCACTCTGGGCACCTTTACTGCCATCATGAGCGGCAGCCGCGGTAAATGTCCAGGGCGTGTTGTATGTGGTCCAGCCGGGAGGTAGAACACCACCCTCAAATCCTTCTGTAACGTTCGAGTATTGAATGCCGCCAATAGGCGAAGTGATGGAGGCCGTTACAGACTCACCGTAGTTTTTAGTATATAGCCCAACCGCAGGATTCGGATTATCACGGGCTGAGTCGTTGATAATTTCCAGAGTTGGCTGGAAGAAACTCGCCGCGATACTCTTGGGTCCATCCATAGTTACTGTTGTGCTCATCGCGTTAGGGTCAGCGACAGGGCCAGTCCACCCTGCGAATCCCCAATCCTCAGCCGGACTCGCTTGGACAGGCTCATCGCCTACATCACACCATTTTCCTGGTGGAGTGGGGAGAACATCGCCCATGCCAGCGGAGACCGCTGTCGTCAAGAAATACTGAGTCTTCCAATTTACCGTTATCGTAATGTTCTCGTACATAGGAGCAGTATCGCCTTCAGTGTCGCCAAGTGCAACATACTGAACACCTGTGTCTCCAGGCCACGGACTCGTTACGCTCCAGTGCCGTATCTCGCCTGGGTCATACGTGCCCGCGCCCTGAGGGTCGCCATATTCCGACACTATGGTCAACGTATAATGCGTGGTCGGAACAAAGACAGCGGTAACGACTTCAGGACGACGCAACTTCTGCACTGTCGGGTTCTTAAAAGGCTCAAGCCTCAAAACTTGCGAACCACCTGACCAGTGATCAAAGACATAATCCCTATCCGCAACCGCAGTCAACTGCGCAACCCTCAAATAAGTCCAGTATCCGCCTTGTGTCGGAGGATATGTACCTGAAGGTTCTTCCGGGTGACTGTCGCAGTAGAAGTTAATATGACCAGCCCAAAGATGAGGCTCAACATTCAGAGTCAGCATATACTGCGTTTTCCATCTCCAGGTCAGCACCACGTTTGAATCAATTGTGAACGTCACCGAGTTAGTCCAACCCATAGCCAGTATTTCCGGCGGGTTGTATCCTTGGGGATTGGTTGGCTGACTGCCCTTTGCTTTCCACCCTATGCAGACATATTGAATGTCGGCTCCGCCCGCAACAGGGGTCGCAACGCTCGCCGTCACTACACTTGGCACCGCATACGTAGGACCTGGCGGGTCAAGCACAGGAGAACCGTGAGCCGAGTTTACGGTAAGAGTTACCGTTTCCTGACCGTAGGCGCTTGCAACAAAAAGAGCCAGAATACAAAGCGCCCCAACCGCAACCATACTCAACTTACACATAACACACCTCCATACTCTATTTCCCTAACCTCTAACAACTCCTTGCAATCCGTTTCTTCCTCTGCCAAACAAAAACCCGACCGCGGAAGCAGTCGGATATTTTCTAAAATACCAAACGCCAGCCCCAAGGTATGGCCTCCTTCCTGAAAAGATACAATCTGGTACTCCAATCTCGGCTTTCATACGCTAACAATATACCTCCCAGCATTCCTGTTGTCAAGGAGAAAGTGAAAATTTTTTCAAAAATAGCCAAACAGTCGTCAGAATCACGGGTCAGTGGTAACAGGCGATGGAACGTGAGCAATTGCAGGGTTGTTGGATTATATAACAAACAAACCTCCATTTTATTATATCATCTCTAACTCTCTATGTCAAGAAAAAACAAAAAGTTTTCTCTCTTTTTTTCCTTCTGAGACCCTCTTCTCCCGGCGCTACAAAGCGCCATCAAGTCAAGTTGTTACTGTATTTTCTAACTACAATTACAATTACGAACAATTCCGGAGTGCGCTCCTTAGTAGATTATACTTCATAAATAGTATATCGGCATTAGAGCCAATTTTCTTTAGTCTAAAGCGCGACTTAGCAGTCCGCGAGCATCTGTTACCCTTATCAAAATGAAGGACGAGTCCTATCGCGAAGTCGTAATAACGTAACCACTTGGACGCTTGGACATTAGGACCAAGAAGAGATACCGACGCGTTTCTGAAGCGGACGTATCTCCGGAACGCTCATTATACTACGCAATGCGTTCCAGTGGCGAAAGGTACCTGATATATAGTGCTTTTTGAAACCTCACTGCTTTGAAGGAAGACCCTGTGGCTGGGGAGACAGAATAAATCAATAGAAACTTGAACACGAATTACACGAATGGTGCAAAAAGCACGAATAGAGAATCCGCCTGAGGCGGATTCTTTCCGCCCCCAAATTACGACTTGACACAGCGCTACTTCCCTGTGAAGCCGTCGTAGTAGTAGCCGCTGTGGAGTCGCTTGCCTTCATAAGTGCTGTCGTAGCCGACCAGATACTCTGACTTGTAGAACGCGAACCCGGGGCGCGCCTTTTCCGGCAGCCTGTTATTTTCCACCCATTCCCAGAAGTTGCTGAAACTCTTCCCGGTCGGCGTAAATCTCGGATTGCAGCCTTCCCCGAGCGCGTCCAGGAGATAGGACTTTATCAGGCGGTATCTGAACTTCCAGCACAGACCAGTGCTGGCAAAAATGTCGCAATAGAGCACACACCCCTCAAGTGCGAATGCGTAGCCTATCGCCCGCCTGTCATTCTCCGTCGCAGCGAGGAACGCTTCCAGGTCATCTTTTATGCGGTTGTGCACCTCAGAACCCAGCAAGTTGTTTCTGTAAGTATTGGTCGCGTTCACGGTTCCGAGGTTTTTGTTTGTCTCCTGGACGCGGGACCATACTTCACTCTGACCGCCCTCGCCGCACTCGCTCGCTATACACGCGTATGATATTCCTCTGCCAGCGAGGTTGCTGAACTGCTCCTGGCGTTTTCTCTCTTCTATCATTTGCGCCAGAGATGGCAGTGTGCTCGGGTCGGGAGAGCCATCGGATTTGGTCCCGTCCTTCGCAGAGTTTTCCACCTTGCAGGTAAACGAGAAGCCCGCTTCTGACTCGCGCCATCTGCCGCTTTCAACACAAAAGACGGAGACATCATACTTTTTGCCTTTTTCGCCCGGTATGACAGTATCCTGTGCAATTATCCTGTCCTGCTTGCCGCCGAATATCACTTCCCCGCACATAATGTAGAGCGGCTGGCAAGAGTTATTTATCACGTAAACGTGTCCGACAGAGCCGCTCTCTCCAACCCGCGCCAGACCCGCTTCAATCGCCTCTGCGAGAGTCAGAAAATCGGCTTCTGTCCTCTGCGCAGCAAAGGCAGGGTAAAGCGGGACGAGAGATTTTGTGCCGCGTATGATCGGGCTTCCTGTGACGATGCCGCTGCCTGCTGGCTCAGACGGGATGCAACTGTCTGCATAGAGGGCGCCTTCAGGCAGGTCAGGTTCTGGAATCCTCTGCATCTCAGATGAGCGCTCCTGCGGCTCGTCCTGCTTACAACCCGCTTCCTCAAACTGCACAGCAGGTTCAGGAGAGGTATCACACTCAACACAATCCTCGGTAAAAACCTCTTTCCTGAGCACACTCAAGGCGAGCGCAAATATAATCATTGAGACTACAACAAAAAATCCTAAGGCTATGAACTGCGGCTTTTTCATCACCATACCTCCTTCCCATTCACAGTATGCGCTTTCGGCATACCCACCCGCCTTTTCAATAGTATTGTACTGCACAATTGCCATATTGTCAAGTAAAAATCTAAATAAAATTGCTAAAAAGGCATATTTCGCGCCTATGCTCTTAGTTTAGTGCTTCGTCAACGTTCAATTTAGGAGTAAGAAACTTGAACACAAATTACACAACTGATGCGAACAGCACGAATAAGGAATCATTGTTTCTTTCGCGCTATTCGTGTTCTCTCTTCTTACCGTTAGAGAGTGGGCAACCCGCTTCAGGTGCGCAACTGGCAAATTGTTCCTTGAGAGCACTATGGGAGAAGAGATACAGAGTGGCAGGGACTTCCAACTATTTCTTCCGGTCATCTTTTTGACGTGCTTTACGATAAACCAAACAACTCCTCCTCTTTTTTCTTGACTCTGGCAAATCTGCTGCTAAAATAAATCTTACTTACTATCCCGTTTTCAAGACGACTGAAGGGAGAAACCGATGAACAGAGCTTTGTGTTTGACTTTCGCGTTCTTATTTGCTGCTGTTTTCGCCGCTGGATACTTTGGAACCCGCTGTGCGACAGCGCTGGCGCAGGAAGAAACAGGAAATGAAAAGGAGATACGAGAACTGTTTGACCAGGGCAAAAAAGCCTTCAATGAGGAGCGCTATGAAGACGCGATAAAACTGTTTGAGAAGGTCTTAGCGCTGAAACCAAGCAAGAAACAGGTGCTTGAACTGCGCGAAGAAGCGGGCTTTCAGTTCTTTGTTCAGGCTCTCGCCAGGGAAGGCGACCTTGGATTTGTTATGCGCAAACTGCTTGAAATTATTGAGAAGCCGCCCGTGATTGCACGCCCTGAAAAGGAGACCATTCTCAAACACCTGCAACTTTTGAAGAGCGAAGACTATCAGACCAGTTATAGGGCGATGGAAGATATCCTCTCCGAGGTTGGTCAGTATGTCTGCCCTTACTGTGTCGGACCGCTCGGCGACAGGAAAGATGATGATTATAGAACAGACATTATCCGTCTCCTGCAGAAGATGGGGCAGGACGCTGTTCTGCCTGTGATAGAGATGCTCAACAGTTCGGACTCGTTCACGCGCCAGAACGCCGCTGTGGTGCTCGGACACATCGGCGACCCGAGAGCGGTCGCTGCTCTGAAGACGAGATATGAAGACCCCAAGGAGGATAATGAAGTAAAGAAAGCGGTCAAGGAGGCACTAACCGCCATTACAAGGGTAGATGATGTTGACCGCCTTGAGCCTGCAAAAAGAACCTACCTGAGGCTGGCAGAGAGGTATTACTATGACGACCTCTCAATAATAATAAATAATTATAAGGAGTGGTTGTACTGGTTCTGGCTTGATAAAGAGGAAGCGCCTGAAAACAAACTCGCATATCATCCTGTTGACAGATGGGAATACAACGAACTGCTCGCGGAAGACGCCTGCTACAAAGCGCTCGCTCTTGACCCCAACTACGATGAGGCGTGGACTCTGCTCCTTTGCGTTTACTACAGTGAGTTGAACGAAGTCCAGTCTGCGCTGGATGCTGTTATAGAGCGTCAGGAAGCAGGCAGCGCTATCCCCGAAGTTGCTGTAGATAACCTCCGCAAAAAGCGGGAGATAGATGAGAAGTGCCTGACAGTGAACTACACTCGCGGACGCAGGCAACTCTACAAAGCGCTCAGACGCAGTCTTGATGACAGAAACTCGCTCAACGCTGTCTCCTGCATCCAGGCGATTCGCGACCTGAAAGATGATGGTTCTTTGCTTCCCGGG
>Ga0315280_10005813_pt1 | contig 17376 bp, 33 predicted proteins | sample YL17G06_40_MG_FD_203697 | JGI IMG/M metagenome (GOLD analysis project Ga0315280, IMG submission 203697) | Sediment microbial communities from Yellowstone Lake, YNP, Wyoming, USA - YL17G06_40 | ecosystem: Environmental > Aquatic > Freshwater > Lake > Sediment | place: USA: Wyoming | collected...
TCCAAACACTCATTTTCTCATAAGTTTTTTGCGCATGCTCAGGCAAGAGGGCTACGTGTTCGAGAAGAAATTGAAGAAGCAGCCTAGAACAAACTTGAATGAGAGCTGGTATCGAATCGTGGATTATAAACCGAAAAAGGTTGGGGGAGTGTGAAATTGGCTTCCACAGTTGAACGCACTGAACTAATAGCCATAAGCGAATTCTCTAACCATCCAAGTGGAAGTCACACAAAATACCCTCAACAAAACTTTGTGTGTGTGTGCGCAGTCTTGGGAGGTGAATGAATGAGTGAAAATATTATAAGGGTTCTTGTGTCTGATGCGAGTTTAGCGAAGTGTCGTGAACGTCTTATCGAGTTGCTTTCTTCTCATGTTAATAAGGATTTGACTCTTGTAGAGGCTGCTTTAATGAAAGATTTGCTTGATATTGGTATTTCTGCTGTTAAGAGGGTTTATGTTGAGAAGGTTGATGTTGAATGAGTGAAAAGCTTATAAAGAAAACTGAACAAATAAAAGAAATACTCAGAGAATTACTCTCTACAAAAAAAGGATATTATAGTAGAGAGGATATTGAAAAGGCTATTATGTTATGTCATGGTTTTGACAAGCGAACAATTAAAACATGGTTTAACGCTCTCTGGAAACTTGAGTATTTAACTCAACCTTCTCCTGGCATGTTTCATTTGAATGTAACTAAAATCGCAGAGTTGGAATTGCCAGTTCCCAGACAAATTGATTTAAAACAGAAACGATTGGGAGAGTTCTAAGCTTGCACACACACACAAATTATTTTTTGCGTGTTATGGTTGCCGGTTTAACAAGCTAAGAAAAAAGGGTTGATTAAATGAATGCTGTAAAATATCGTTGCAAGGCTCTTTCATGTCCGAAGGGGCTTGCTAAGCCGAATGAGCGGTGTATGGGCTGCCGTTATGCGGTGATGATTTGAAGAGGCTGATTGAATGGGTGAGCCTGTGGTTGTTCCTCTATCAAAGAAAGTTTCTGAAAAAGTATGGATCAGACGCAAGTGTTACCGGTTAGCCATTGAAATTCTGGAAAGAGGTTGAATGGGTGTTCAGAAAAAAATATTTGGTAAGTGAGGTTTTAGAGCAGTTAATACCGCTCTGGGAGTGCATATTACATGTGTCATATTGTTGAGGCTGTGTTTTCACCATGTTCTCTCACTATATTTTTCTGTCAGCTTAGTTCCACGCTTAACATACTCAAAATAAATATTTAGGTAACCATGCTTTGAATATTCTGTAGTTGTAAAAATTTCATTTGCCACTTTCAAATGTTGTTCTGTTAACGGTTTAGGCGTATAGAACTTTGTCGGTAAATATTTGAATCCTAATTCATGCGCCTTATGTTCGTGACAATCTGAACATAAAGTAATCAAGTTTTCATAATCATCATTTATTGGCCCGTTAATATGGTGAACTAATAAATCACAGAAAACCTTAGTTTTCTCCCATGTTTTAATTGGATTGTAAAATTCAGCGTTTTTCTGGCAATCTTGGCATTGGAAGTTGTCTCTAACAAAAACTGTGCAACGTTTCTTTTCTCCGATACAAAGGCTATTTCTCATACTACTCTCCTCTTCAACAATTTAGGAAAGTAGCTTGCCCATCCCAAACTCAAATACCGCTCCATAGTTCTGCTAATCTGTGGCACAATCGTTCCCAATCGCCATCCACAATAACTTGCCAAATCAAAACCGTCAAACTGATACCTTTCCCGTAGCTCCGTAGCTCGCAAGTGCCTAAGCGCATGAAGCCTAAAAGGCCGTATATGATCATCAACCTTTACTTTGACTTCACCATGCTTGATTGTGTAAGTTTCAATGGGATAGGTTAAGCCTTCAAAAGCGGTTTTGCTATGCACCCAAACTTCTTGTCTAGTAAAAGGAAAAACAACCTCTTTGCCTTTACCCTTAAAATATTCGTAGAGCGGTTTAGTCCACGGTTCATAGATTGGGTCAAGTGGTAAAGCAACCTTTCTTTCTTTACCGTCACGCTTGGCGGTTCGCACGTTGAAAACTACACATGGAATCTCTCTCAAATCAGCCATGTAAAAATCTTTAATTATATCTGAACCATGTGGACCGCGAGCTACGGTTTTCTTATCGCTTGGATATTTGACTCCAACAACTTCGCTGATTCTTCCAGCATATAAGTAACAGGTCATTAGGCAAAAACGAATGTCCTCCTGGTTTACGGATTCTATGCGTTGCCGAACCAAATCAGGATTAGGAAGACTCAAAGTTTTCCACTATTCCTACAATATGTTGAAGTTATATTTAAAACTTTACAGTTTAATATGAACTGTAAAACAATGTTGATTTTTAGGGGTTCGTCACATTTACTTTTGAATCTATATCCTCACGCACTTCTATGTGTGAGGTGTGAGAGTCTCTTTCCATAACTTCTTTTACGAATTTCTTTATAATTCTGTTAAGTTGCATGGAATGGAGTCCTAAATCCTTAGCTGTCTTATCATGTGACCAATCCCAACAAATTTGAAGCTCACGGTCTTTGAATTTGGGTTTAAAGGTTTTACCATGCTCTTCAAAAGGTGCTGAGTCCCACGTATCAAAGTCGATTGAAGTGTTACGAATTCCACAAAAGTTTCTTGAAAAGTTTTCTAAGAAATCATCGTATAGTGCTATTTTTGGATTGTTCCAGTTTGGGCATCTCATAACGCCATCTAATATTTGCTCACCCAATATTGCGTTATCTACATATTCTTCGCTTATTGTATTGGCGATTGTACTCATTTTATATTTTCTGATACGTTGAAATTCTTTTAGTAATTGAACGTTTAAACTGCACATTGGTGTTCTTCTAGCCAATGCTCCACCTATTTCATCGAAACCAAATAGTTTTTTACCAGATGTGTTTTTTGCCCAAGACTTAAGATCATCAAGATTAGTCACTTCTTCAATGTGAAAATCAGACTTTATCACTCGGGTGTTGGTTGCAAAGTTTTTGATTATTCCATATTGGTTAAGTATCTCCATTGCAGAAAGCATCTTAGAAGTTTTGCCCGTTCCTCTCCTACCGACAATAAGCATTATGTTTGACGGTTGCCTATCATGAATATAGATTATGAAACGTGTGTATGGATTGGGTATTTGAGCTAATTCAGAACGGGAGATCGGCATCTAACATTTTCCCTTCTTTACCTAATATGAAACCAAGCTTTGTTATTTCTGTTGAGCCTATACTGGCAAAAAAGGCTTTTCGTTTCTGGTCTAAATACATGCGATAGAATTCTAAAAGGGGAAGAAATGAATCAGGTAGCAATTTGGCTTTTTTAATTGTGTCTATCATAGCCATTTTGTCAGCTATTTCCCAACTGGCCCCGGCATAAAAACCGTATTCAGCGTCTTTATCTGAAACTATTTTAGCGGACATGCTAGCTTTTGCACGTACCATTTCCATGAAGTCTCTTGTTCTTCTCGGCATTATTCCCCCTCCTTAATTATTCGCTTTCAAACTCCGACTGTTCCTTAGGCTTCCCTTTTTGCCAGAAACGGCGTTTAGGCTGAGGAACCTCCGCTTTTTGCGGTGGCGTAGTTCCAAAATAGAATTGTTGTTGTTCACCTGGAACTTGGCTTGCCTTAGCCATCTCCACATAAGCATCCCAATTCAAACCCTTATACGCAACTAACGCTTCCGCCTCCAAATCAGCCCAGTCTTTACATGGATAGCCTTGAGGATTATACAATGCGATAAGCCTAAGATAAACTTGTTTTGCTAGAAGCGGGTAAGTTGGAAACCGTGATCGTTCAACAATATTCTTAACGTTGATGAGTCTAGTGATAACATCGCTTGCATCTATTGGTCTTCCTTCAAAAGCACAAACCATCATACGAATGGCTTCAGCAACGTTTTTGAGCATGTTCAAGTCTAACTTTTCAAACCATTCGATAAGCTCCTTCTTTTCTGGTTCTGTAATGGCTACGGACACTTCTTCTTGCTTGCTCATATACGAACCCTTCCACTAGAAACTAACAAACTTATGAAGCTAATGGCAATATTCAAAAATAAGAAGACGTACAATAATGTTGGAATTTGAACCTTTTGTGTTGTAGCTCCCGCAGCTTTTATTACACTTGCTTTAAACAAATCAGTTTCTTCCTTCTTATCCCATAATGCTTGTTCTATTTCTTTTGTTTTATAATGATATTCTATGGCTTTGGGTGCTTGATAGAAAACGTCAATGGCGAAAAATCTTCTTCCCCAACTTTTGAAATATATTAAACTGTTACTTGAGAATTTAAATTTCCATAAAGGCTTTTTTTTGGTTTGCTTTTGGTAAATGATTGTTTCTCCATCTTCTTCGGGTTTACACCATTTAATTATTTCACCAGATGGAGTTTTGACTCGGACTTTGATTTTTCCGCGGTTAGCAAAAACTGCTTTATAGAAAATCCATCCGAAAACGCCTAAGTACATGACCAAGAAGATATACCAGTATTCTTGAATTACTTCACTCATTTCTTTTCCTTCCCATATAAGTCTTGATGTATGCCAATAATCCAAAGAGTGTTTAAACCGCAAAGACCAAGCAAAATCAATGAAACATGTTCACTCCCTGAAACAATAAACGTGATAACCGAGAATATGAATATTATGAAACCCGCTATATAATCTAACATTCCCAGTTTACTTGGCTTCATTTCTTTTTCCTTCTACTACACGTTACTTTATGCTTTCCAAAACTTCCACACTCAAGACAAGCCTTCCGCTTAGTTGGAATGTGCGTGGTGAAGTTAGATGTCTTGGATGGTTTTCTCCAACCATCAACTTTTTCTTGCAGCCAATCACTAAACTTGGGCAATATCCAACGTTTAAACATGAATGGACTAAATAAACCAAGAAATAAGCCTACAAAAAATATTATAAGGTAATCCTCAAACATGTTTATCGGTAATTCTTTATATTTGTTCATATTAATATTATTTTTGGTGTTGAATTGCAACAAGTATGGTTTTATTTATTCTTATTCATATTTGGAGCGTTGCTTTGTGACATTTGCCACAATATAGTTTACGTTTACAGAATCGACGAAAACTTGGACTCAATTTTTAACCGTGTAGTTTATGGGTTTCATTTTATGGGGTTGATGATGGGTTTCATGGGGTTGATGGAAACCTACTTCGTTGCTGTAGAAAAGCTTGGATGGAAAAATGATGGAGCAAAAGTTGACCTATCATATTTTATAGCGTTGAAAGTTGAAATTATCCGTGTTCTGAAGAAACTTAAAGCCATTCTGTCAAAGGGCGTTTAACTAATTCCATTATTTTGAATTGTTGTTCTTTAGTCAATTTATAGAAGCCAATTATATAATGTAACATTCTATGGTGTCTAAAACAAAGAGAGACAAAATCACTTTAAATTAAATCTCGATGTTTTAAATAGAAGCGATAGTGGGTTGAATGTGTTTTTCCATTCTTCGCATGAAACGCAACTCCTCTATAATCACTTTCCATTATCTTTCCACAAATGATACATGGCGTTCTTAGAGAATTTGTTAATTGTTTAAACTTTTCAAGCTCTTTCTTTACATATTCCCGTTTTTCTGGTTTATGCTCTAGATACCATTGTTTACAAGCATCATTATTTTCTTTCTTATGTTTCCAATAATATTCTTTGGCTTTTTGCCTGAATTTTTCTCTGTTTTTAGCATAATATTCTTTACGCCATTTCCTCTGAGCTTCTTTGTTCCACATTAGGTTTGTTCCTCTAAAATTTTTCTTAGCGCAGTATTCACTATTTTGCTTAAGTCGCCTTTGTGCCTAAACCTCTTACGAATTTCAGAATCAACATCATCATCTAGAATTATTGTTGTTCTTTTGCCCATTTTGGTCACTTTACTACGATTATGTATGCTTAAGTGTTTATATGCTTTTCGTGACAATCGCTTTATTAATCGTAACAAGCGATAGTTAAACTTGTAAAAAGTAAAAGGAGATGAAAAAGATATGGGATTTGGAGTTAAGGACGTAGTAATCATGGCTGTTAGCTTCTTACTCGTTGCCATTCTAGGCCCAATCGCCATAGGTACAATTGCCAATGCCACCACCACAGGCTGGAATGCCTCTGTAATAACCATGTTCCAAGTGCTACTCCCCATCCTATGGGTCATCGGAATAGCTATCGCATATATTCCACGCGGAAAAGGCGGTTAGCCCTAATCCCCTTGTAAAGGTGAAATAATATGGGATTAGGAATCAACGATGTAGTTATAATGGCTGTGAGCTTTCTACTTGTTGCGATTCTAGGTCCAATGGCGCTTAGTGCAATTGCTACTGGCTACAACACATCAACTTGGAACGCTTCTGTAATAACCATCTTCCAAGTGCTTTTGCCAATCATTTGGGTTATCGCTGTAGCCATCAAATATATTCCTAGAGGCAAAGGCGAATAGCTTAGGCAAATATTAACTCTCCTTTCTCCCCCCCTTTTTTAGTCTTTCAACAAAAAATCTAAATACGACAACAATAATATGGATAAAGATGAAGAACAAATGAAATATTCAATCATGATCTTGTTTCTTTGTTTATTAGTTATTCCAATCTCTCTTGTTCATGCTTCAAGTGACGAATCTGTTAATTTAGGCGATTTTCCACAGAAACTTGCAGACGCATTAAACGTAAGCCTATTTGTCGGGCAACTTTTAGCAAGCCTAATCTTCATGTGTTTGTTTCTATTGCCTAGCATCTTGATTGCAGGATACTTCGGTGGAGCAGGAGCAGTTTTGTATGCAATACTTTTTGTGGGATTAGGCTCCAGCGCAATTTGCACGGCTTTAGGATGGCTTCCTGCATGGCTGTTCATTTTAATGGCGGTTGTTGCGGGGCTTTTGTTAGCTGGAAATGCTCGTGATTGGATGACTGGAAAAGGAAGGTATTAAAAATGGGCGACATAAGTGAAATGCGTGCCGTCATTGTTATTCTCGCTTTTGTAGTGTTTACTGTTACTCTTGTTGGGTTAATGGTTGCAGAGTCACCTTCCATGTTCATGGGAATTGCGCAAGGAAGTTCTGGAACTAGCACAGAACAAACTACTTCACCTTCTAGTCTTTTAGCTTGGAACAGTACTTATATGCTAAACATTACAGGTACTTTTGAGTATGAATTTCAAGTTGGAGGATGGAATGTGCGTGTAGAAAAATGGGATAATCATTTGTCAACAGACGGGTTTTTCATGGAAACGTATGATGCTTGGTGGATTTTCAACTGGAATTTTGACCAGTTCAAATGGTTTAAAGAAGGAACTGATGTCAGTATATTTGCTGAAATTCCCCCTGCCCCTTCGCAATGGCGCATTCCTATTTCAAGGTTAGACTTAGACTTTGCAAATGGTAAAAGTTTAACATACCAAGCTAAAAATACCAAAACACAATGGGATGTTAGTTTCAATTTCAATAGTTCCAAGTTTGCCAAGCCAAGCGATGCGTTTTACGGTAATGAAATGTACATGTTTTTTGAACTAGATTTCAATGATAGAAGTACAAGTATCAATGCCTTGTCATTTATAGGTGGAATCTTCACTTTTTCGCTTCCTGGGCTGCCTTTTATTCCAAACTTGATGTTGTGGTTGATGATTTTTCCCGCTGCAATATATCTTGCTTTCATTTTTGTCCTGCGTATTATTGGTGCTGTGTTTGGTGGTGGAGGAGCTTAAATGAAAGGCAAAGGTAAAAGTCGTTTGGCTGGATATGGCAAACGTGGCAAAATCCGGGTTAATCCAAACGTTCCCACTTCATATCGTGGCATAGACATGAAAAGAAGGCTGGTTAGGCATGAGACGGTTGAAAGAAAGCTCAGATTAAAGCAGGGTTTAAGTTATGGGGAAGCGCATAAGGAAGCGTTGAAGGCTGAACATAAAGGTTTAACTCCACATCAACGACAAGTTTATGAAGGTAAATTGGGAAGTATTGCGAGGGAAAAGAAAAAATGAAGTTTGAAAAACGGGTTAGTTGGAAAGTTGCCATCGCATTGGTTTTGGTGGCAAGTTTAATTTCTGCTGGAATTGTTTATGTGTTTGCGGTTTCGCCCAGTTCAACGTTTACTATTTCAAGCGGAATCTATCCTGGCGCGCCCACTTACACGATTTGGAGGGAGGGCAGTAACTATTTTGCGAAAGACGCTAATGGAGTCATAGCCTATTCTGGAACAGCGGCAGCAACGGTAATTCAAGATGTTTTCAGCCAATTACCCCCAATGGTATTTTTCAAAAGTGGAATTTACGACATAACTGGTTCCACCGTTATCGCATACACTCCCATCATTATTGAAGGGGAAGGTAAGTCCAGCATCATAACTGGCGGCACTCTCAAAGTTAATGGAACTGGTTGGAACGAGATTAGTTGGACATCAAATAATAATGTGGTCAGCCATCTACGTTTTGAATCAAGTGGTGACATCATACAGTTATGGTTTAATGGCGTGACGCATGGCGTAATAGAAGCGAGTAGCTTTCATAAGACTAGCTACTGTGCTGGTATCCCTCAACTTTGTCTAACCGACAGTTTGACAATACGAGTTAGAGACAACTGGTTTGACTACTACAACATGCAAATAATAAAAATAAACGGCACGCTCGCTTGCCCGCCATTGCACATAATTTGCGATAATGACTTTGGCTCGACACCAATAGCATTCCCATCATATACTAATCCCTGGGATGTAGCAGCCATTTACATTCAAGGTGCTACTAATTGGGGCGTTACTATTTTGGAAAATCGAGCCTACTTGAACAATAAAAATATCTTTGTTTACAGTGAAGCATACCAAACAATGATTAAACATAATCAGATTGGGTGTGGGCAAGATAATTATGTGATTGATTTACAGGGAGACCAGAATGAAGTTGTTGATAATTCTATCGTAATGCCAAATGATGCTAAAGGAGCAATTGCGATAAGAAACACTAATGACTTGACAGACCCGAAGTATGCGAATTTAATAGAAGGTAACTTCATACAAGGCGCAAATTCCGAAGCTGCGATTTATGGTGTTCTTCAAAGAAGCGTTATTTCAAACAATATACTCGACGGCGTGTATTATGGCATATTATTAAACAATTCGGCTTACAATGTGATTACAAACAATTTCCTTTTTAGGCTTGGATCCAATGAGAATTTTGGATATATAGAAACTGGTGGTTCAGATTGGAATGTGCTTGTAGGGAACTATGCCAAATTAACCTACATATTCCGAGGAATTGGGAATAACACTCACATTAACCATTGCATGAATAACACGATTTGGATTGAACATGAAGGTTAATGGGGTTTGACGTGTGAAATGCAAAGAACTTTTTTCTCTGGAAAAACCTTCACTAAAAAAGGTGGTTGAGAAGTGAAATGCAAACGACCAAAACATTTGCTAACGAAAAAACTATTTGTGGCTTTTCTGGTTCTCACGTTTCTAATATGCTTAACGCTTCCATTATTGCAAATCAATCTAATTCCAACCGTGAAGGCTAATCCTACTCTTGAAGACTTTACGACTTACACGGAGAAAGACGATAGCGGTCGCATAAGCCTAGTGGGAACTAACCACATTGACACAACCATATCATGCAATGAAGACGCTTGGCTCTACAAAGACAAAGGAACAGCATACTTCGGAGATTTTGAGCATAAAATAGCCGTTAAATCTACGCTTCTAAGTTATGGTCGATATGCAGTATGGGCGTTGACCAATGATGTTGATGATATTAAAGGTTTAATGACGGCTGAGAAAACATGCGTTTATGTTTTATCCTACCCTACCTCATCTACTGTTTATCGAATTGCGTTGCATGAACAGTATGGTGCAAACGACTATTCTGATGTTTCCGTTAATCTCGCCTATGCCACATGGTATTATCTTACCATAAAGAAAGTTGGAACGGCTTTAACATGCAAAATATATAGTGATGAAGCCCGCACAGATTTGTTAGATACTTTGAGCCTCACGCTTCAAGCAAACCACACGTTTAGATATATTTTTCCCGTTAATTCTTACAATTATGGAAACACTGGCAGGGTAAATGACAACATTGAAAATTTAGAGTTTCGAGAAGCAGCCACAGTCACAGTTACAATAAACTATCCGCAAAACACTACTTACACAACTTCGACAATTCCAGTGCAAATATCAGCAAGCGGGGGAACAATTGATAAAATTTGGTATAATTGTAAGAATGGAACGTCTTGGGTTTACGGCTCTAATCAAACTTACACGGCTCCAACAAACATGATGGGATTTGTAAATGGTTCTTCATATACTTTCTTTGGATGGGCTAACAATACTGATGGCAATATGGATGAAGAAACAGTCATGTTTACAGTGGCCATTCCGCCACCCTCAAATAGTGGCACTATAAATCTTTACTTTCCAGCCACAACAAAACTTGCCTTTCAACACTTAGACATTCCCTATGTAACTAGCGGAGCCACAATAACCTTAACCGTCACTTCTGGAACATTAAACGGCACAAGCGGAACCTTCGCCATGTATCCAACAAGCGGAAAATTAACATTCACAGCTCAAGAAAATGGAGCAATAACTTTAACAAGCACAAGCAATTCCACAAACTTCCGCATTAACGGTGAAGCTGCAAGTTCAGCGTCAATCGTTGATGGCTTAAACTATGTGATTGAATGGAGTTTTCTTGAACCCATACTTCTTTTGCCAATCATGTTTATCCTCGGAATGTTCGGCTTAGGCTCTATGTTTGCAGGTCCAATCTACGGAGTTTACAAGGTCAAACACGGCGAATATTACGAAGGGTTCAGAACAGGTTTAATAGTAACCGTTTTAGGCGTAGCCTTAACAATAGCATGGTTATGGAGTGGAGCATAATGGAGCTGGGAAAATTTTTGATTGCAACGCTCGTATTTGTGTTCAGCATTTTTCTTTTTCCAACCTTAAATGAAACGGCAATGGCATACTCGGGTGACTTAAGCATAATCATACATGCTTTCCCCCTACTCTTCATAGTTGTAACTGCAGTTTTCCCAATATTCTTTTTGTTTAAGGAGAGTAAAAGTTGACTGATGTTTTAGAAGCTGTCAACGCTGCTTTCAACGCTTTATTCTATGGAGCCGGAGCATGGTTCGGACTACTATTAATTTTAAGTATTTGTTTAGGGCTAATGTTGAAATGGAAGTATAGCGGAGTCTTATTCCTTCCAATAACTATCTTTTTGGGAATAGACTATTTGGATCATACGTTGCCGTGGCACGCTTTAATCATTTGGAGTTCAAGCCTTTTCTTATTGCTTTATATGGTGAAACAACTCAAATAGGGGTGAAACAATGACAAAACATAAAAAGATGACGGAGAAACAAAGAAGAGCATGTTACGCTACGGAAGGGTTCAAACGAAAACCGCGAAAACGGAGGTGAAACGAAACGGATAAAAAGTTTGTTGCTTTAAGCATATGCTTAGTTTGCATCGGCGTTCTAGCTGGAGCCCTCATAATGAGTGGGGTGCATCAGACTTTGCGACAAGAGGGTTCCGCAAACATAAGTTTTAGTGTTGGAAGCGTTCATGCGACGGTTACTTTCTGGAAGGATGGGGTGAAAGTGTTTGAGCAGTACCACGCGGGCTACGTTACCAAATTAGGCTTAAACGTGACTTTCGCGAAGTTGACTGGGAACAGCTCGGCTTATAACGTGACTCAGTACACGCTTAACAACACGTTTGTGAGCATCGGCAACATGGGAACATTAACTACGGACAGCGTGGTTTTGCCTGGAGAATGGAATCGGACTTCGGCATCGATGCATGATTGTGTTTACAATAGTTTCAATTTGACAGCAGTATTCTATCCGAGTGGTTCGGGGCTCACGGCTGATTGTATAGGCGTAAATTATCAAGACGGCATTGGCAATAATGCGTTGTTTGCGTATGACACATTCGCCGAGGTAACTGGCATTGATAGTACGTTCACGATTACTGTGGAATTTAAGATAAGCGGAAGCTAAAAAGGCGAACTAGATGAAGCGTAAGTTTCTTTGTTTCGTTTTCTTAATGGTTTTGTTAGTGGCTCAACTGTCTGTTTTTGAGTTTGTTCCTTTGGTGAAGGCTCAAGAGCCACAGCAGAATGTTTTTTTCTCTCTGCCTCTTCTACCTATCCAGTTTGTGGAGACTGACGCATACATCAGACTTAACCTTTCTTCTATAATAATCGAGTTTTACAAGGGAGCATCTGGATACAATAAAATCTACAATGGAACAGGTAGCGTTCTTGTTTATGATGACCGCATTGTTCTGGAATATCTTTCTAAGGCTCCAGACACTTGGAAACAGAGGGGAACACCACTCTACATAGGATACGTCAAAATTAGTGACTTTCATTATGAAGTGACTAGACATTATACGGATTATCTGGGCACGACCTATGATATCCAATACACAGTCAAAAGCTGTGAAACGATAAAGATAACAATTAATCTCAAATCTGGTCAAACGGACACTTATAGAGTTGCTTGGTATCCCAGTGGAATAACCAAGACTGACTGGGCTATGGAAGGCGACTGCATTGTTTTTAGAGATGAAAGTGACTGGATTGGATTTGATTGGAATGACGTTTATCAACAGTTTGGAAACATCACATCGTATACGGTTGACAGTGTTGCTCAAGGTAAAAAGGCTAACATCTACTTCGGAATAGGCACGGTTAATGCTGGACAAGCAATCATTATTGACCCAACTGTAGCGTTTTCAACTGTTTCGGTGACAAGCGTTCACACATGCCCATTAGACACTCACACTTTTGTAATAGCTTACCATGACGAAACGAATGATGATTTTAGCTTTCAAATTTACGATACGAATGGCACTCAGGTTTTAGCTGAAACTGACGTGGATACAACGTCTGGAGGAGACATGTTATATACAAGTGTAGGTGTTAGTGCATTTAACAGCACAACTTTTGTTATCGGGTGGGATGACAAAGCAAGTACCGACACCGTTTTCGCAGTGTACAACAAAGCTGGGACGTTGCTGTCTGGTCCGACGATTGTGGATGATGATGTGGGGTCTTATTCTCGTAGCGTGCAAGTGTCATGCTTCAACTCCACTCATTTTGTAATAACGTGGAAGGACTATACTGACTTTGATGCAACGTTTGCAGTTTACGATTCTTCATCAAACCTAATTGCTGGACCTTTTGACGCAGATGACGCTGTTGGTGCTTCCTATTCTGTTTCTGTATCCACATTCGATTCTTCAACCTTTGTTATGGGATGGTATGATTACATCGATAGAGATGCTACATTCGCAATATATAATAGTGCAGGAACGCTATTATTTGGACCAATAGACGCAGATGATGATGTATACACTTATGCCAGTTCCGTTTCGGTAAGTACATTAAACTCCACATATTTTGTAATAGGTTGGTTCGATGATACTGATGATGATGCTACATTTGCAGTTTACAACTCTGCTGGAACATTAAAAGCAGGTCCAATTGATGTTGACACGACTGCAGGAAGTAGTATGGAGTCAGTCCAAGTTTCAGCGTTGAACAGCACGGCTTTCGTCATAAGCTGGTACGATAAAATAGATTTTGACTTATCCTTCGCAACATACTTAAGTGATGGCACAGCTATTAAATCTCTAACTGACATTGAAAGCTGGCCCACAGCTGCTAACGAGCCATTCAGTTATCAATCTCCATGCAGTCAAGAAACAGCCACAGGCATCAAAATCTACGGTGACAACTGGATAATCGCCTATGCTAACACGACAACACAAGCAATTTGGCGAGCTTATAAGCCAGATGGAACAGAATGGGACGGAACAATACCATCTGCAGGAGGACCATTAAACTTTTTCGGAACCGCACCCCTAACATTCTCGGCAACCACACAGAAAACAGTCAGTTTCAACCGCTACGGCACTTCAACCTTAACATTCACAACGGTTGGAACATTTTTGAAAAGTCAAATCCTAAACTTTTTAGGCTCAGCAACATTAACTTTCACATCAGCCATGTCAAAGGCTTTCCTTTTCAACCGATACGGAACCGCACCATTAACCTTCGCAGTTGAAACCCTAATACAAGGCTTGGGAAACTTCCTCAACCTCTATGGCTCCGCATCCTTAGCCTTCAACATCCAACACTACCTAAACATCGTAACCCCGCCAATAGACCTGGCTTTAGTTCTCGCGTGCTTCGCCGTTGTCATGGCAATCGTAGCGATTGGTTTGGTAGCAACCAAAAAAGACTAACTAGTTCATGTAAAATTTCAACATTTCCCAAAGCTTAGAATCATCATTGAGCATAGCCACTAATATTTCAAACCGTATCTTTCTTAAATCTTCCGCTTTCATATTCACCACAAAATATATAAAGGTATAGGGACTTATAGGTGTTTCTAAAGGTCGACACCAAACATGAAAGATGATGAAACAACCACAATAGCGGTTCTTCAATCAACGAAGGAAGCGTTAGAGAAGCTTAAAGTTCATCCTAACCAAAGCTACGATGAAGTGTTAAGGGAAATTTTAAAGAAACTCAAAGAAGAAAAGAAGGCAAAACCATGAAAAAAATAAATTTTACGAAAGAACAAGAAAACTATGTCAAATCAGTCTTCAAAGAGGTTAAAAAATCAAGGGTGTTGAAAGTAGCGAAGTCACAATATACTTACGAGGAAGTCATTAGAATCATAGAGGGTTTAGAAGAATTAATTTTTGAGTGTGTGGATATGGCATGATAGAAGCTAACATTACGTCCACAATATTAAGTCCTCTGAAGGTAAATTCTGAATACCAAAAGCTGTTGCCGAAGCTTCCGCAAGAAGAGTATGAAGCGTTAAAAGAATCCATTAAAACGGAAGGGCAACATTACCCAATAATCGTAAACAAAGAACGTATGATTCTCGATGGGCATCACCGTTATCAAATTTGCAATGAATTAGGGTTAGCACCAAAGTATGAAGTAAAGGAATTTCCAAGTCCCTTACACGAAAAGAAGTTTGTTATCGAGAGCAACTTGTTGCGGAGGCAATTAACAACCTTTCAGAGAATAGAGATGGGAAAGCCACTTTTAGGGATTGAAAGAGAATTAGCAAAAGAGAGGCAGGGAACAAGAACTGATTTAATCGAGGGTAACATTGAGCAAAATTTTGCACGAAGTTTAGAAGTTTTCGCCGAAAAAGTAGGTTCAAATAAAGAAACTGTTAGACAAGCATTATGGCTTATTGAAAATGCGCCTAAAGAAGAATTAGAACCGTTACGAAATGATGAAAAGGCTATTTCAAATTTGTATAAAGAAACTAAACGATGGCAAACAATAGATGATTTGAAAGAGAAAGCAAAACATCTTCCACGAATAGAAGGCAAATACAATGTTATCGTTGTTGATCCACCTTGGGCTTATGGAACAATTTATGACCCGCAAGGGAGAAGGTGCGCTTCACCTTATCCTGAAATGAGCATAGAAGAACTAAAGCAATTAGAAATCCCATGTAGTGAGGATTGTGTGTTATGGCTTTGGACGACTAACGCTTTCATACATGACGCTTTTCATTTGCTTGAAGCTTGGGGTTTTGAACCTAAAACTATCCTGACATGGGTTAAGAATACAATAGGTTTAGGTAATTGGCTAAGAGGACAAACAGAACATTGTATTCTAGCGGTTAAAGGAAAACCTATCATCGACTTAACAAATCAAGCAACCGTTTTATTTGCCGAATCCAAGGAACACAGCAAAAAACCAGTAGAATTCTACAAGCTTGTCGACTCGCTATGCTATGGAAGCAAACTCGACTTTTTCGGAAGAGAAAAGCATGAGGGATGGGAGATTTATGGAACACTTGAATTGGAACATAATTTATAAACGTTCCAAGATTCAATACGATTCCAAATCAAACAAGTGGATAGCCAAAACATTCTATATACGTGCGACTAAGGGTGTGCGTGAGTACGGTGCGATAAAAGATTTAGACAAGTTACTTTTGCTCGGTGTTTTCAACAATGAAACAAATGAATATCAGGAATGGGCATTTAATGATGTCGATCAAGAGGCGCTCTTTAAGGAAGTTTTTAACAATTTTATGAGCATAAAAGAACGCAAGCGGCTTCTCGAAAGGCTAAACAAAGTTATTGATACTCAAGTTGACCACACTTTGAAACCATATACATTGCCCTTCTGGGTTTATGAAGAAAGCAAAAAGGGGATGAATGAAGAGTGAAGTTTCAACTTTTCTTAAACACTTCCAATGAGGAACTATTCCGTAAGGCTACGTGTGAGTTGGGCACGGTTTTCTATCGTGTGGTTAATGCCGAGAAAAGCGAGTACGAAGTTGCCTATTTCAGCGGTTCACGCCTAGCCAAATTTCACGGCGTAGTAAGTGAAGCGTTTGCCAATTACGTGAAAGCCATGGGATTCAAAGTTGACGTTATCGAGGTTGACGAGTTCGCTGGCACAGTAAAAATCATAGAGAGTAAAGGGGGTTTGTGAGTGAGCAAGACACAAGACACAGAACTTTCTTTGAAAGAAACTTCACTAAGAAAATGCAATTTAGTCATGAAAGGAAAAGAAGTTAAAAAATTATTCTGTAAGACGCATCGTCAATATTTGATGTATGTTTACTCTAAAAACGGTCAAATTGCCTATCGCTGTCAAGTCGGAGAAGATTTGCACTTACCAACGCAATCGGATTATGAAGAGGTTGGTGTTTAATGGGTTTTGATAGGGAGTCTTGTTGGGTTTGTCCAAACTGTCAGGCACAGGTTCCAAGCGACTGTGATGTTTGCCAAAATTGTGGATACACAGAAGTTGATGATTTGGAAGTGAAATCGTGAGTTTAAGTGAATTAACAGCAAAATATCATAGAACAGAGAGATTGGATAAAAGAAGACCAATTCTTAGTGAAATAGCTACAAAATTTGGCAGAGATAAGGCAGCTGCTGTTTGCCGAGCTGAAGATGTTTCTTGGTTAAGTTGGTATTATTGGGAAATTCCGAGTGACCATAAAGACAAAATTCCAATTACATTAGATAAATACGTTAAGAAGGGTGCGAAACCTTGATGAAAAATTGTAAGCATGTTGCCGAAGATGGAGAATGTTTGAGGCTTAAAAGTGTCAAAAGAGGGTATCTTGAAAAGCCTTACTATTGTGCTGTCAATCATTGGAAGTCTTGTTCTTTATATGAAAAGACGGAAGTGAAAGGTTAATGGAGAATCACTTTAACCAATCTCTCTCGCCGGTTCAGAAGTGGAGTATGAACAAAATTGTTAAACGCAAAATCCAGTTAACCCTTAGTTTTACCATGACAGACGGAAGTTCGCATAGGAGAAACTGGGCTGGCGAAGCCATCATCATAAGGCGAAGCGACGTTGAACACGTCCACGACTACGC
>Ga0315280_10005814_pt1 | contig 17374 bp, 23 predicted proteins | sample YL17G06_40_MG_FD_203697 | JGI IMG/M metagenome (GOLD analysis project Ga0315280, IMG submission 203697) | Sediment microbial communities from Yellowstone Lake, YNP, Wyoming, USA - YL17G06_40 | ecosystem: Environmental > Aquatic > Freshwater > Lake > Sediment | place: USA: Wyoming | collected...
GTCGGCAACGCCGCATATGATCTCCTGACCGAGGAGTCATAGTGTTGCGCGGTCGACCGGCACCTGCGCAAAATTAGTTTAGACTAGCAACGCTTTTTAATTTTGCACACCCCTAGATCAATTCTTAAAGAACCATCAAATTTTAATTTGGATGCGCTTCATCAATTCCTCGCTAAGATTATCAGCTATAACCAATTTCGGAATGTCACCCCAAGTGCCAACATACCTACCGTAGATTATGAGCGCAGCCGTTAAGTTGGGAATCGCCCTCGCGAGTTTTAAACCTGCTTTTATCGCTCGCTCAGGTTCGCCCCGCGTCTCGTTGCAAACAGCTGTGGCCGCGGCATCTGCAAGTGCACCTGAATTTGCCACTATTGTTGCAGCATCGGACTCGCCAAAGCTAAGCGATGGTCCAACAGTCGCCGAGCTCGTGCAGACTGAAATTGGCAGCCTTTCCGCGTCTATCTCTAGTGCGAGCTTATCCGATAGCGGGCTCCTACCTGCATGAATCGCGATGGTGTAACTTCGGTCGCCATGGATGAAGATGTCTCCTCCATTATCGATGAGGATATTCTTGGCTCCGGAAGCCACGGCATCCTCGACAGCGAGCTGGGCGAGCGTTCCCGCCACGGCGGCCATCGGCCCGACGCCCGCGAGTTTTCCGGCCTCGGCCATTAACTGTACGATCTTAGGTGATCCAACCTCGACGTCGATGGGCTCAAGGGAGAGCTTGAAAATGGGGTTGCGAGCGATGTAGCGCTCTAGAGCGTTACGATGCCAGATAATAGATTTCTTAGCAGCTTCGATAGCATCCCAATTGTCGGCCTTGATTAGCACATCGGTTTCCTTGTAGGACCAGCTCTCCGAGATCAGGGGTTTTTCTGACATACTTTAACCTCCGCCAGCTGACCATTTGCCGGCAAAACATAAAACATGAGACCTAAGATGATAGCGCAGGTTGTCTGAATGTCTCTAGCCAAAAAATTGAAACACCTCAAATCAATCATCGCTAGGTGCGAGAGCGCTGTAATAGCTTTCTCGGGAGGTGTGGATTCATCTCTGGTTTGTGCTGTGGCTCACGAGGTCTTGGGCGAGCGCGTGATCGCTGTCACAGCTGTTTCACATACCTATCCGCCTGGCGAGATCGATGTTGCAAAGGAAGTCGCGAAACGGATAGGGATTAAGCACATGATAATCGAGACCGGCGAGCTAGATGACCCGAAATTCATCGCCAATCCCATCGATAGGTGTTACCTCTGTAAGGGCGAACTACTCGGGAAGCTCGACGATGTCAGAAAAAAATTTGGCTTCAAAAAGATCCTCGACGGCACGAATCACGATGATCTCTCGGACTTTAGACCAGGTTTTCGCGCGCTCGAGGAATTCGGGGTCATGAGCCCTCTAGCTTTGGCTGGAATCGGCAAAGAGGAGGTGCGACAACTAGCTGCGGGATATGGCTTGCCGAATTTCGATAAGCCTGCCAATCCCTGCCTCGCCTCTAGAATACCATTTGGATGCACGATCACTCAAGAGAGCCTCGATAGGATTGCGAAAGCTGAGGGCTTCATGCACTCCTTGGGTTTTAGGGTTGTTCGGGTGCGAGACCACGGAGACCTCGCGAGGATCGAGGTTGCAAAGTCGGAGCTCGAGAAGGCATTTATGCTAAAGAATGAGATGGAGAAAAACTTGAAGCGGTTGGGTTATACTTTTGTGACGCTCGATCTCGAGGGATACCGCAGTGGGAGCCTAAACCCAAAAGTTGACCTCGATACAAAATCTTAGGTTTGAAAAATGGTGATCCGTATCCCGATTGTTGCCACCTTGTGCCACATTATCAAAGACAAAAGTCTTCTCTTACAGAAGAAATCAAAGGGACTGTTTGGAGAAGGCAAATGGAATGGGGTCGGCGGCAAATTGAAGCCGAACGAAAGCCCTAAGGATTGCGTGATACGAGAAGTGTACGAAGAAACCGGTTTGAGGATTTCAGATTTGAAGTTTCATGGAGTTTTAAACTTCTACTTTGGAAACAGAAAAGAGATAGATTGGGTTGTACATGTTTTTTCCACAAGTGTATTTGAGGGAAAAGTGAAATCGAGTAAGGAAGGTAATTTACGATGGTTTAATTTTGAAGATATTCCATTTGATGAAATGTGGGGTGATGACAGATATTGGCTCCCGTTAGTTTTAAAAGGTAAAAGTTTTAAAGGGAATTTTTATTTCGATGATGAAGGAAAGACAATTTTGGACTTCGACTTGAAAAGCGAATGAGTGAAAATCCACCATATTTAGATCATGGTCTCTTGACAATTATCGCTCTAACTGGACAGGCCGGCACGCAGACCTCACAGAGGATGCACTTGTCTTCATCCAATTTCACTGAGTAATCCTTGGCTGTGCTTAACGCCCCGGTTGGGCAGAGGGAGACGCATGCGCCGCAGTCCATGCAGACATCACTGTCTAAAGTCACGATGTGCTCGAGCTTCTCGGCCTTTACGCCCTTTACCTCGAAGAGCTTGATGATCTTCTCTATCTCGGCTGGAGGTCCTTCTACCCCGATAAGGATCTCCCCCTTCCTCGAGTTGATCTCGGCATGCAGAATGTTTATTTCGGCGCTCGTCTTCCTGATCACCTCAACCAGGATCGGCTTGTCCAGAGCTTCCCCAGCGAACTTCAACATGATCTTGACGTTCATCCTACTTCCTCCCTATGAGCTTTGAGATGTCCTGGCTAGTTATTATCCCCTTCACAACCTTATCCGCGTCGATAACAGGGAGGCCAGAGATATTATGTTGTTCAAGTTTTCTGGCAGCTACATCCACGGGCTCGTCTTCGGCGGCGGTTACGACTTTCTTCGTCATTATATCGGACAACTTTCGCTTTCCTGTACCGAGCGCCACCGCCAGGTCCCAAGATGTGACGATGCCTAAAAGCCTGCCTCGCTTGTCCACGATTGGCAGGTGATTAAAAGCTCCCTGGGCGAGCAGCTTCCCTGCACCGGATATTCTATCCTCCGGTGCGGCCGTTATCGCGGGCCTGGTCATGACATCCTTCACTAGTGACACCTTCGCAACCTGTTTCATTGGTTTGAAAATCGTGTCCCTAGGTAGAAGTTCAACAGGCGGGCTCAGGAAGAACTCGCCCTTCTCTATCCACTTTTTAAGTTTCCCTGCAATTTCCCTTGCCATCTTGAAGCTGCTGAGAGGGCTGACGGGCACCTCCTTTCCCTTCACTTCAATCCTGCCAGACCTGAGTTCGGCGTAGGTAACATCCCTTAACACCGGTCTATCTCGCCTCGGCACTCCGTAGTCGAGGAGCTGAGTATTGATCTCGTCCTCGCTTGCAGCTGCTGTTAGTGCGATCTTCTCGTTTAGGATGGGTATTGGGATGCCTAGACCGACGTAGAGTGAGGTCCCGTATCGGTGAATAGTGCAGCCCCTTATGTAGCGGGGATTCATCTCCTTGAGGTCTCCGATCACCATTATTGTACCGAAAGCTTTGGTCGGATTGTGTTGGGTTCCCTCCCAAATTATGTAGCCCTGGGTCCCACCAAGGAATATTCTAGTGCCGATTCCGATGGTCTCGTAGTTAGGATCCTTGTGTAGGGGACTAAGGACCCCCGCGCCTGAAAAAGTGACGTTACTGTAATTCGGAAGGAGCGTACCCATGTATGTGTGGATAGTTTCGCCGCGTGAGTTGGTCGCAGCGTTGTATCTCTGGTACGCGTTGCGAGGGTTGCAGAGCACTGCTTGGTTGACGTCATTGATCGTGATGGTAGTCTCAATCTCCTTCCTTGGGTAGCAGTCAGTGCCGTAAGCCGTCGCCCTGAGATCGATTTCCTTGCCTCGAAGTAGATCCTCTATAACATTCCCGCCGCCGTATTCCATACCTTGAGTTTCGCTAAGCTGGGTCGCTCCTATGTAAGCATCAACCGCCGCGACCCCAGTGTAGGCTTCGACATCGTTCAGCCAAACGCGCTGCATTTTTATCGGAGGGTCGGAGTGCCCGAAGTTCAGCCATGCCCCCGAGCTGCACATCGCCCCAAAGGTCCCAGTCGTAACCACATCGATCTCTTTAGCGACTTTGGCTTCGCCCTTCTCACGAACTAGCTCTACGATCTCCTCGGCTGTGACGACTACGACATCGCCGTCCCGGATCTTTTGATTTATTTCCTCGTAGCTTTTTGAGGCGCTCAAGCTATCAACCCGACTAAAAAGGTTAAAACGCCCTTTTTATATTTTCCGCATTAAAATATTCCTAGTAGTAATTTTTAGCTAGGTCGACTTATCCAGACAAACTGTTATACCCGCAGGCCTCAAAATGCCACGGAGATTCCATGTTTGACAGACAAAGTGCAAGAAGGCTAGGCGTTCTATCGCTGTGCATAGCTGGCTTTCTATTCCTGTCGATTCTTGCCTTAACTACTGTTAGAGGTAACGTGAACGGTTCTCCGACTCTAACCGGCGGCAAAGTTATCCCAGAAAAAGGCGCGGCAGGTTCTACCTTCACATTTGAAGTCGTTTACTCGGACTCCAGTAGTCTATTACCAGCGGATGGATATCCGAAGCTCTACATCGATGGCGAGGCGGGTGGAAGAGCGATGGTGGAAAATGATCCGATGGATAACAACGTTGCAGATGGCAAGCTGTACAAGTACGAGTGGACACCCTCAATTGAGAACGAGATTAATCTCCCGATTTTTGAAAATTTTAAGGTGAATAACCGTGATCCAAATCCTGGACAAGAAGCTGTTTTTAGCGGGTACCTACTCGACAATCATAACTTCTACTTTTACGCGCAGAATTCACGGGGCGAAAATGCCCGTGGCCCAGCGAGTAACGTGTACGAAGGTCCTGAAGTAAGTGTCAGTGGATTTACAGTGAAATTATTTCTGCTCCCGGGAGAAAATTCCATAGAGGTGGGATCGGATAACACAGATGAAAACGGATATTTTTCCATTTCCATCGAAGCTCCTAGCTCTGGATCTTATGGATATTTCGCGGAGTTTGAGGGTACTGAAAATAATCAAACTTCGCAATCGGATATTGAGGCCTTGATCACGTTCAACGCTCTTAGCATCTCAGCAATTTCTTGGGCTATTTCAGTGGTTTTGATATTGGTGTTTATTTTCTTCCTGTCGCGGGGGATGACTAAATCTCAGTACCGCAGACCAATGCTAATCGGGTTCTTGATGGCTATCGCCTTCTGGTTCATATTCGGTGCGGGCCTCATTGGCTTCATAATGGCGGGTGCAATCGCCGGTTACCTGTACGCTCGGAGGGTCCGCGGATTGATCAAGCACCTGCGCTTTGGTGCCCTCGTTGCCATGTTATTCGCGCTGCTGTATTTTACCATCAGCGCTTTTTTAATAAAAATCATCGCGGCAGATTATGTCACCAGCGTCTTCGGCCACTCGATCAGCAACGGGCAGTTATTAGAATTGCTCATTTCTGAGACATTCTTTTTCGCGTTCTTTTACGGCCTTTTCGTCGGTCTTGGCGCAATTTTGGGCGGTATCCTGCGCAAAGCATTAAAACCAGCGGAGCAGAAACCTGTTACGGTAGCGGGGTCAGACACTACCGCAGCGAGCGGATAACGCCTGCAAGGGTAGGGCAGTTAGGAGTGCCCGCCGGACGCGTTAAAAACGCGGGCGAAGCTCATAAGGGTGCTAAGCCCATGGGTTTGGTGCTCCTGCGAGACCCGGAGGTCAGTGGTTCAAAAGGGTGTGGCACAAGCTATTCCCTGAAGTTCCACTCCCCGCTACCATTTCTAAAGCTCCAATCAAAACAAGCTGAATCCGATGAACTAGGATTGATTGAGTTCTGCTGGAAATCTATTAAAAATATTTTAAAAAAAGTAATTTTTCGGCGCTCAACGTGGTTAAAAACTCTCGCTCGATTTTTCATGCGTTTGTAAAACTGTCCTTAAATCCCTTTGCACCTGCCTGAAGCTAGATTCCTGGTGGTTTTATGTGGAGAATGCGCCAGAACTTTTTAGAAGCTTCCTGTAGTCATCAAGCCACTTGTGTCCCTTCTCCGTTGTCACGTACATCAAAGGCGAGTTCACCCTGACCCCCACTAGCCCAGAATTGATGGCCTCTGTCAAGTATTTCTTCCTCTGATGGAAATTGAGGTTCGCCCTGTACATGATGTGAGTGCTCCTGGCTCCATCCCTAGCTGCATTCAGAACGTCAGCAAGAATCTCGACCTTACCTCTGCGGCGCCAATTAATGTTGTAATTGGCCGACCTAGCAAAATTATTTATGACGCTTACCATATTGTCAAGCCCATATAGAAAAATGTGAATTTATGATTATAAATTGAATATGTGTTTTTCCCTTAAACACCTCATTTTGTTAAACTTAAAAACAACTATTCTAGTGAGTTAAAAATAAAAATTTACAGTATGTATTTAGCTCGCGTGCTGGTCATGTCACAGGTGTGACATATCTTGGGTTGATGTGAGAATTCCAGTTTTCGGGTTTTGTGTTGTCACAGGTGTGACGTGTGCTTGGGTCGCAGGGGCACAAGTTCCAATTTTGCTTCCTCTGTCACAGCTGTGACAAGTGGACGACGCGTTTCTTCAGCACCAAGGCCTTCCCACCGGCCATGCCGATTGAATCCGCTAGGCTCTTCAGCTCAGCCAGCTTGCCGGATTCCCAAACTGATTGTTGAAGTTTCACGCCCGCAGCTTTCGGATCGAGTTCCTTGATATCGTACGCGATCAAATACTGAGGCATGCCCCGCCGAGGTTTTGAGCGGAGGTGGTTTATAAGCGGATGAATTATGGCATGCGATGTCACAGGTGTGACATTCGCGGTGTCGATCCTAACGTCACAGCTGTGACGCTGAACGGTGCTTCCCAGCAGGAAAGCCGCACACGCACACCCAGACAACTTTCACGCTTTAAGACAGCTAAATACGTACAATTTATATAATACAAAATACGCCTCGATCGCCGAAAATAGCGTTAACCTCTTAGCTTTATAACTGGAAAAATAGATTGTTATTGGAGGAGGTTGGTAAATGCTGAGGAGGAGGTTTAATCGTTCTCGTGAGAGCGAGTTAAAGTCCGCTCCGCCCGAAGACTTTGCCAAACTGGTTTCAGCCTTCCTAGACCGTGAGTCAGAAAATAACGGGAAAAAAAGCACGCCAAAATACCTTGAAATGGCCTGATTCCTCTTGGCAGGCGTCTGTCAAAGTAAGAGTGGGACCTCGTTTTTATTCCCTCATTTCGAATTGTATTGATAAATGGCAAAAAAGGTGATTCAAGTAGCCTCCGCGAGGGAACATGGTCTATAGGTGGTTTTTAATGAGAACTCTAGATTACGTCATTATCGCTTTTATCGCGATTGTCGTACTCATCTTCACAGCTTCGATCTTAAGGGCGGGCCCGGAATACGGTAAGACGAGGCTGTTCGTCGACTCACTTTTCATCTTTGGTGCGTTGATAGCGGGGATTGGGGGGTTCATCGCGGCTGGCTTCTCTAAACCTACTTTCAGAGAGTGGTACGGACATTCGACAAGAGAACCGGATAAGCAAGTTGAGATTTTTCTCAAATATCGAAGAGCGCAGTGGAAGCAAGGCGTGCTCATACTCATTTTCGGGATAGCGCTAATTTGCCTGTCCGTAGCAATGGGAACTTTTTTGCGATTATAGTGATACCTATTCTTTCAGTATTTCATATTCATAGGTTAGTTCTGCTGATTTTCTAAGAATTTCCGAGACCGAGCAATACTTGGTCTGTGAAAGCTCTATAGCCCTTTTTAGTTTTTCTTCTGGCACATCTCCGCGGATATAATATTTCATGTGGATCTTCGTGAATCTTTTAGGATATTTTTCCGTTGTCTCGCCATTGATGGTTATCTTAAAATCCGTGTAATGAACGCGCATCTTTTCCAAAGCAGATGCCACATCCATCCCAGTACATCCACCAAGGGCTATCAATACAAGTTCCATCGGTCTTGTTCCAGCTTCGGCCCCTCCAAATTTAGCTAGGCTATCCATGACTACCCAGTGGTTCGACTCCCCTTTCCCCACAAAAGTTATTCCTTTTACGTGTTGAACTTCTACTAGCGTGTCCACCCCTCCGATCTAGCGTCTTCTCATGTGGAGCGTAATTACGATGCTAATTACTGCTATAGCAAATACTCCACCGACTATGTAAGGCGTATAATTTCTTGAATGCGTAGACGGCTGAGGAGATGGAGGCGAGGATGATATTCCTGCCTGAACGAACGCGGTGTACCATACATTTGCTAGCATCGGGATGTCCGTGCGCAGCCTATTTTCCGTCATGTTTTTTATTTCATCGTTCCATAGAGTGTTGTATTCCAGGTAGAAGCTCAGGACATCAGTATTTGAATAGCTATCTTCCAACAACTGCATCGTCGAGTCGAAAATGTTATCAAGTTTATGAGGCACGAACCCCGGCACATCAGCATTCACATTGTCTATGCTTATCTGATAGTCCACTCTCGATTCATAAGCTGTATGATTATTGCCAGGATTGTAATCGGATGTTGCGTGAAGCGGCATAGAGGCATCTTCTATATAGTGCCCTATAACGCCCGCGAGCTGCGCCGCATGGTTCCAATCGTTTTCCATCAAATACTGCACGAGCATGTTGAAGTTGTCCTCAACGGCCCATGGCAACACTCCATCCGCGTAATCGCTCTCGTCGTGGGGGATGTCCATATGATACCAATGCCTGTATTGCTCATATGGGTCGCTGGATTTCCACGCATCTGGCAAGGTGCAATAACTCACGATGGTGCTCGAATATCCTGTGAAAAACCAACTCAAACTACTTGGCATGACGTTGATAGCATTTTGAGTGATGAATCGATGGGTGCCCCAGTCCCAAGAATTCGCGCTGGGAACCTGCGCGTAGATACATAAAGAAACGGCTAGCAACAAACACATTGAAATGGAAACTTTGGACTTTAAACTCATTTTTTGACCCCAGTTTCCCACACAGCCCCCGTTGCGTGCCCCCATACTGCTAGATTTAGTAGCGATAAAAGCATTTTCGCGCCGCCCGAGGGAGCCTGACAACCATCGAGACTGGCGCGGCCTGCAAAACAGATCCAAGCAGCTTTGGTTTGAAGGACCTCTGGTAGATAATGGTTTCTTCAATTAAAACCTGTGTGGATTATCTTCGGAGATATAGGAAAATAACTATAACACAGACCACTATCACGACAACTGCTGCAACTGGTAGGATCGGTATTCCTCCCGCTACCGGCTGAGGCTGAACACTCTTCTGAAGGGTGAAGTTGTCAATGATCTCGTTATGGGAATTAACCGCTTTGAATTGGAGTGTACCGTTCTCGTAAATATCCACGAGGGTGAAGTGGTATTCCTCTAACGGTCCAATGGCTGAATACCAGTTCGAGCCCCCATTTAATGGCGCACCCCATCCACCGCTGACCACATAGATCGTCCCATTTTCCGGAGATGTGAAGCTTGCCGGCGAATGAAGGTTTTGGTGGTTAAGTAAGTTTATCGGGTGCGATCGCTCGTAATAGTGCTCGTGGCCCGAGAACATCAGATCCAGATGAAAAGTGTCAAATTCTCGGATCCACTGTTCGATATTGGCATCCTGTTGCGGCTTATGATCTGCTGCGATATTCCAAAGGGAGCTGGATTGAGTTAGATCCTGCCCCAACCACTCAGTTTGCGCTTTGTAACTATTACTACCCGCATTTAAGATTTCGCTGTCGAGGATCGTTATGTGCAGGTCAGGGCCCCAGTTAAGGGAGTACCAAGCGTAACGATTTTCCTCCACGGGTAGGTCGAATAACATGTAATAATTTGAAGCCTGCGTCATCGGGTCATATACAGACGGTTCTGGGTAGACTATCTCGTGGTTGCCGATTACCGGCATTAAGGGAATTAGCCTATTGTCGCTGGTGCGCGCGTACTTGTACCAAGCTCCGAGCCAATTATCCCAAGTATCTGGAAAGGTTTCGAGCGTGTAGCCAAAGAGATCGTTTTCCTCATACTCACCGCTCCATAGATAGTCCCCAATGGAGATGACAAAGTCCGGGTTGTAGCTCGCCATTAGTTTGGTGATGCCATCCCGCGCGCTGGGCCAGCTTTCATAGTTATACCTAGCGTCGTCCCTTGTATCCCCGCCCACGACGAATCTTATGTCCTTTCTTTCCATGGGTGCTGTCTTGAAGCTCAATTCCTCGCTCCAGCCGTTGTCGGGGTTGCCGCAGATGAAGTAGTAGACGGTGTTAGGTTCGAGCCCTGTCAGCTCGACATGATGGATATAGCCATTGAACGTGTCAGCGGTTACGCCCCCGGTTCCTTCTACAGTTTTGTCATAGGCTCCTGACTTCGTATCATATTGCACTTGGCCGATGTAATTCTCATTTGTGCGCCAGTTGATTTTTATCGTATGGGCAGGGTCAGAGGTCCATATTAGATAAACATAGGTTGGCGGGTCTATTGCGACAACACGCAAGGTGTCCTCCGGTGCCGCCGCCTTTACAGTGCCGACCGAAGTTACTGCAATCGAAACCAGCAGTGAGGTAATTAATTGAGCTAACAGTAATATTGATAGCAACACGCTACCCCAATGATCTGTTCTCATAACTCCTCTCCTCTCCGCTTGATTACTTGCATCCCCCTAAAAACTTATTTCGGAACCTTTGCGCGTCGCCTCGACCAAGTTTTGTTATCATAGTGATTCACGACCAATCGGGGCCGCCCTTTCTTTTTGAAATTAAGACCATGATCTCCCATATTGTAAATATTGGAATCAGCATGGCAATTCCCAATACAACTCCATTTGTGATCAGTCCATTTGTCTGCATCTCTAAAAATTCCCCTCCACCGTACCCGAGTATATGGTCAATGAGTATCATTACTGCTGGCCCCCAGAGCATCATACTCAATACCCCCAGCTTATACTTCTTTGGCGCGAAGAATCCTACTGCAGTCACAAAAAGTGCTGCTATGAACGTAATTATCAGCCACATCTTCCCACCTGTGCTTTTGTTAATTCTTAATGATGCCCGTTCTTGTTTCCATCGCCTTCGTTGCTGATCGCCTTATTTTTTCGCCAATTTTTAGGTCAATCGTTACCATTGTAGACCATATCAAAACGCCGACTCCAGCCATTGGCACACCTACCTTTAACAGCTCTGGCAAAACTTGGGAAAGCCCCGCGGTTAGGAAAGGAGGATAGGGTACAATTTCTCCGTGCGCTATATGCTCAACCGCCAGCATTACCGCGCCTCCCCATAGCATATAGTTTAGCCAATTTATGCGGTACTTTTGTGGAAACTTCTTCCTCAGTAGAGTTGTTATTACCCCCAAGCCTGATGGGACCAGAAAGCAAGCCATTTCCTACCTCCTATGAGTATTACGAGTATTACTTTTATTAATATTTTTATTACTTATAAATCTTTTGAAGGTAATAGGCAATATTTTGGACAGACGACTTGTAAAATGGAATTGAGCGAGGGATAGAATGAGAAAATTGAAACCGATAGGAGTAATCCACACACCATACAGAAAAGACGGGGACGCACCTTACCAAGCACACAAGTCTAAAGATGTGGGTGAAATCGAAGTCTTTAAGGAATACAGAGAGGGACTGAAAGACGTTGAGGGTTTCTCCCATCTCATAATTTTGTACGAGTTTCACAAATCAACCAAGCGCTCAGTGAAAAAGGAGAATTACCTGCAGTCGATGGGGCTCCTGGTAAAACCTTATCTGGATGATATCCCGCGTGGAGTTTTTGCCACGAGATCCCCAAATAGACCCAATCCAATAGGGCTAACCGTCGTAGAGCTGTTAGAACGCAAGGGAAATATCTTAAAGGTTAGGGGTATCGACATGCTCGACGGCACCCCTCTTCTAGATATCAAGCCATATGTACCGAAGTTTGACCATAGGACACGTGTTAAAATTGGTTGGTTAGAAGGTAAATTGTGATTATCCTTTTACAACGATGTCACCAATTCTGGCTCTGATATCTCTAGCAATCGTTGGACACTTCACTTTGAGCAAAAAAAATATGTTCGCGTTAACTTCGCTTAGGGCTTCATAGTTTCCCTGTCCTTTGCTAATCACGATGTCGGCGCTTTTTAACAAATTTATAAACTCCTTTGAATTTCTCTTTGCCCCCGTGCCAGGCTCCTCATTGCTTATTGTTTTAATTTCGGCAATTTTGTCTATGCCGGCGAATTTTGCATCCTCGACCGTTGCATCATTTATGATAGGTCCTCCTTTGACTACAAATGTAATTTCTTTATCCTTCAGTTCTTCCAAGAGAATGCGATCGAAAACTATCTCTCCTGCGTTATCTCCCAAATACACAATCTTTTTAGATTTTTGCAGCTCTTTCCTGAGCCGATCAAAATGGTTTATTGTGAAATCCTGGGCTAGGACCTCTTCTATTGTTTTCTCCAGGTCGAATTTAGGACTAGGACCAAAATCGATGATGTTTCCAGCTATGGCGAGTTTTGTCGCCGTTAACAATCTATCTTCAGACCTAGCGACCTTTTTTTTAAGGTGCGGGTACATCCTCAGCGCTTTTCTGTTGTACTCGTCCTTCAACTTCTTGTAGGGATCGCTATTCCCCGTCACGTTCCTGATTATTCGATGAACTTTATGAGCAATATCAGATGGTATCTTGTTTTTTAACGAAGTTTTCCCAAGCGCAGATAAAACCTTCTTCAAGGCTTTTTCTTGTTGGACCTCATCATTCGTGGCCATCCTGCTCGCTTCTAAAGCTTGCCTAACAAAGCACGGGATACAGTCTAGATATGTCTTCACTTTTATCCTCTAATTCCTTTTTTCTAAGCTCTAATTCCTTTTTTCTAAGCCTCTCTTCTTTTTTTTCAGATAATTCCAGTCGCGTATTCCATTCAAAGGAGCAATTGAATAGCGTAGATGCACGTAAACTGCAAAGCTGTTTCTTTAGTGATGATGTGCGTGATGGCAACCCTCTGTAAGCTCTTGAAGTTTGTCATCATTGTATGCGGCAATCACGTCTTTGACCGTGTCAGCGTTCGCCTTCAGCACTGCTACTCGTGCATCTTGAAAGCCACTCAAACCTCCCGGGCCCATTCCATATGTTATTATCGCGTTTGGTTTCAGCTCTAAAATGCGGTCATGCATATGCCCCTCACCGCCAAAATGTTCGCCTGTATTTGGCATAGTCTCGATGCTCATGACTTTTCCATCCTTATCTAAAACAACAATGGTATAGAAAGGCGCTCTCCCGAAATGCTCCGCTATCCGAGCGTTCAAACCGTTTTTGTCCGACACAGGAACGATGACTATAGTTTTCATTCTATTTACCCCCTAGCGCACGATCTGGTTTAAAACCATGCGCCTTCCGCCGCACGGTTCCATAAACCAACAAGTCCTTGTCAATCAACTCGTTTGAGCTCCTTGATTTTTTTCTTCCCAATAACCTTTCCTATCCTTGGTTTTTTCGCTTTGTAAACAGTCCGGAAATTCATCCCCTTGAAGCTTTTTTGAACCTCTCTAAGCTCTGCAGGGGTCAAAGGTCTAACGGGGCTGGGCCTGAGAGGAGTATTGATCTGAATTTCATCCGGCTTTATTGTCCTCACAATTTTCGCGATTTCTTCAGAGAACTGCTTGTTTTCTGGGACAAACATTATTTCTAGCGCGAACCTTCCGGCGAACTCCTTTCGGAACTTTTCTAAACCCTTTATGACATTCGAGAGCGAAATTTTCTCATGCGGGCAATTTATCCTTTTGAAAAGTTCGTCGTTTGATGCATCCAGTTTGCCTTTTACGATATCTGCCCTCGCGAGTTCTCTTCTCACATCCTTTCTGAACTGTAGGGAAGAATTCGTTAAAACGGCGATTGACAGACCTGAAATATCTCTGGCGATTTCTATGAGTTCACCCAAATTTTTTGCGAGTGTTGGTTCACCGGTCCCTGAAAAAGTCACGATATCTGCCTTGACTTTTTTCAGGGCTTTTTCGAGATTCTGAGTCACAATTTCCCCTGGGACAAAGGTTCTCCGCTCTATAGTTTTTATCGTAGTTCGACCGAGGGAGCAGTACACGCAATCAAATGAGCAGATTTTTCCCTCGGCGCAAATCGGGTCTATCCCTAATGATCTCCCTAGCCGCCAAGACGAGACTGGACCATAAACTATTTCCAAGGGTTCACCAACTGGGATGGGATCTTTTGAACACGTTTTTTACCCATGACGCACAATTTACTATGTACTCCCCTCCCCAAATTTTCTGATCTTCTCCTCGAGGTGCTGCCTAGAGACAGCACCAAGCACTTGATCGACCAACTTGCCGTTTTTGAAAAACAACAAAGCCGGGATTGCTGTTATGCCATATCTCACCGCGGTAGCCTTGTTCTCATCGACGTTCAGCTTCCCGAAAACCACTTTCTTAGCATAGTCCTTCGCAAGCTCCTCGACGATCGGCGAGATTATCAGGCACGGCATGCACCACTCAGCCCAAAAGTCGATCACGACCAATGGATTTTTCTTGATGGTTTGGTCGAACGTCTGGTCTGTGATTTGGATTGGCTCGGTCGGCACATGTTTTTTCAACGCGATTCTCCGTTCAAGTTCCTTCATTTTCCTCATGTGGATTTCCCAGAGTTCGTCTGCCATTCAGACACCCTTTTAGTCTTTCGCGCGAACCCCGGCCATCCTAGAATTTTGGTTTAAAGCTTTCCGACTTATAGGTGTCATCCCTTATGATATCGACCACTTTGGTCCCAGCTGGCACTATCACCATGCGAATCTTGGCTTTCTCGAGGAGGACCGATGCGCCCAAACCCAACTTGCTAGCCACGACTACATTTACTCCTTTGCCTTTTAGTAGCGGAACAATCGTGACCCCACGTCCGCGAGTGAGCGATGCCGCTGGGTTATCCAAAACTTCAAGATGGACTTTATTTCCGTTGATGGTGAGGAGAGAAATAGTTTTCGCTTGGGCAAAAGTATCCGCAACTTCATCACCCAAACCTTTTTTGCCGACAGTGGCTATGGCTACCTTTATTTTCCTCATAACATCGCCCAGAATTATGTTCATTTGCACAAAATATATAAGGTTTCTTGTTAACGCAAAAAGGGAGTCTAACATATGGGTGTGAAGATTTTGCTTAGCAGACGAACAAGCGATGTGAAGAAGTTTGTGAAGTTCTGTGAAGGCGATTTCGGCAGGAAAGTTTTGCGAAGGGAAGCACATTACCTGAGAAATGAGCTGAGGGGGAGAAAGATGATCCTCGATATAGGATGTGGGATCGGTTCTTTCGAGGAAATGCTACCCGAGCTAAACATCACTGGCCTCGACAGCTCTGAAGAGATGCTAGAAGAGGCGAGAAGGCGGAGCGATAAGAAATTTGTGCTCGGCGATGCGGAGGATCTCGATTTTCCTGACCGGTCGTTTGATGCCGTGTTTATGGTAACAACCCTTGAATTTGTGGAAAACTATGAAAAGGCAATAGATGAGGTAGCCAGAGTTCTGGTGCCCGGAGGCAAGCTTGTAGTTATGACATTGAACCCAGAATCGAAGTATTTCAAAGATCATGTGCAGAACGAAGATTCGTACTTTAGAAAAATAAAACACACAAACCTAAAAGAAATCGAACGCTGCATTCAAAAATTATTCGTAGCGAGCGGGGAGTACTTCTTGGGGATACAAGGGGTCGATGTCTTCGATAACAACGATAAGAGTCTGGCGGCCCTATATATCATCAAGGGAATAAAGGCTTAACCCCCATCAGATATTTTGAGTCGTATTTGCGTATTTTGCATTATCTGCAGCAGTATGGTGTCTATTACAGTATAGGGGTTCGTAAATTATAAAATGCCTACGTTCTCGTAAGTTCATCAACTTCTTTTTTACCTTTTTCTAATTCCTCTTTTTGTTCCCCATCCAGTTTTAGCAGCAAAGCTTGGAATTCCCCTGCGTGTGTTTTTTCTTCTTTCGCAATATCCAAGAGAATTTTCTTGATGTTTTCGTCCTCAGTCGTAGCTGCCATCTGTTCGTAAAGATTTACGGCGTCCAGCTCGGCCAATATCCCAACTCTTAATATCTCTTTGTCCAAGTCTTCCCTTCTTATTTTCTCAAGGTTAATGGGGATTTTTGACAACATATTTTTCACCTCTCTTATTTCAAAACCTAAATTATGTTCCCATGCACAATATTAAAGTTTTTTCCAGCGAACTTCAAGCTTGCTTGTCAAAAAGCGTTCTTACAATAATTTTGTTGAGCGGCTGCACCCCTCTTATAATTTTGCCTAAATTCCTGATACTTTCCTCCACATTTTTCCCCAGGATTCCGTTCTTGTGTGGCGGTTCCTTGTTTTTAAGTGCAAGTAGAGCACTTTGATAGACGGCATCGCTCGCTGTTGCTCCTTTTAGAGCACACGAATATTTCGCTCCATCACAAATCATGCCAGGTATATTTGCGATGAAATTCTGAATTGCTCCCTTTACAACTTTCCTGTCCCCTTTGCTCATGTAATAGGCCAATCCAGCGGATGAACCAGCGCCAGCCTTAGATCCCAGCCCACAAACAGCACATAAGTAGCTCGAATGATAAGTTATGTAAATGACCACGAGATATGACAATGCTACAGAACGGAACAGAAGGTCCTCATCCAGATGGTTCTTTTCAGCGTAAAGATAGATCGGCATCGTTGCTAAGATGCCCTGATTTCCAGAACCAGCTACAACTATCGAAGGATACGGGGACCCGAACATCCTAGCATCGATCGCGGAGGCGGTTCTAATCTTTATCAAAGTGTTAATGCAGTCGTCGCTTTTTCTCAGCGCAAAGCCCACACCCATTCCTAACGGTCTTTTCAAGCCTTTCTCAGAGAGGTCCCTAACTAATTTTATTCCTTTTCTAAGAATTATTTTGATTTCCTCTGGAAGTTCGGCCACGTAATCAATAAGATCGTCTACAGTGAGATCCTTAAATGCCATCTTGCATTTCTCGATGCTTTTTCTCTCGCTTGCCCCACCTTTAAAGAAGCGTTTACTATCAGACTCAACCAAAACCACTCTGTCGTGCTCATGTTTTATTATGGCTCGCCCCCGAGTTCCTTTCATATTGATTTTGGCCTCGGCGTATACGTCTGGCTTTTCCCATTTTTTCTTTATCTTGATTCGAACGTACTTTTCCAGCTCTCTTGCAACCTTCAAGCGCTCCTCGCTCACGGAATCGAATATCTGCAGTCCCCTGCTTGGATCTCCAAAAAGGCCCAAAGTCGCGGCCGATTTTATTCCGCGCCCTCCATCCATGTGCGGAATACCAACATTGACAGCATTTTTAAAAAGATAGGGGTCAAGGGTTAAGAAAATGTTATTTATTGTATTGAAATTTTTTAATTCGATCTTTCCG
>Ga0315280_10005815_pt1 | contig 17374 bp, 22 predicted proteins | sample YL17G06_40_MG_FD_203697 | JGI IMG/M metagenome (GOLD analysis project Ga0315280, IMG submission 203697) | Sediment microbial communities from Yellowstone Lake, YNP, Wyoming, USA - YL17G06_40 | ecosystem: Environmental > Aquatic > Freshwater > Lake > Sediment | place: USA: Wyoming | collected...
ACCGTTTTCTCAAGGACCGTGGATGGTTAGATAAGCCAGAGGAATTGAACGCCTGTATCTACGCTTTTGTATGACTTTTCGCTAAACATTTCTTAAAATAAAGGGAAAGCACTGACACTTTCCCCAAAGAATTCTCCCGGTCTTCCACCCATTCACGGCAATACACGAAGCCAACGTCACGAAAATTCGTGTTTCACCAACTTTACAAGAAACAAAGGAGCTTCAATGCGCTGAAAAATAGCTTTGTTTTGGGCTTTTTTGACGAGTGCGTGTACTTCTAAGTTACTTTATGTAGACAAAACCAGCCATTTTTGGCTATTCGAAAAGGATGAACTGTATGTTTTAGTGATGTTGGTGTTATCAGTATTACCTAACTAAAATCATATCACTAAGTCCCAAAAAGCGGTAGAGCCGTCTCCGTCTGGATACAAGAGCATCAACAAAAACCAGGCTGGCTTTGGCTTGGCAAGCATCTGTTCACAATGTTTTTAACTATTATAACCTAAGTCTTTCTCGTGGAGGAAAATGAAAATGACAGTTTTCAATGAAAGCCTAACCTTTTCTACTGGAGGAGAAATCGATTTCATCGACCTCACGGGCAAGGTTGAGGAAATTGTTAGAAGATCAGGCGTGAAGGATGGCTTAGTCCACGTGTTTGCTCCCCACGCCACAGGAATCCTAATCCTAACTGAATATGAACCAAACCTACTAGAAGACATTAAGAGCACCTTAGAAAGGCTGATTCCAAAGCGTGCTCCCTACCATCACCCCTCTAACGCCTACTCCCACCTCAGATCCGTGCTCCTATGCCCAGACAAAACCCTGCCCATAGTGGACGGCCGCATCGTTTTAGGCACATGGCAATCCCTAGTTTTCGTCGAAACCGATGTACACCCAAGACATAGAACAATAATTGTACAAGTACTCGGCGAATAAACGCGCAGCTCCGCTTCTAGTCTATTGCCCTGGCATGCATTATACAATGAAAAAGAGCTAACAATCAACGCTTTGCCGAGTCTACGACAGACTTAACTAAACTTTCGGCTACGTTGATGCCAGTGGCTTTCTGGAGTCCCTGCCAGCTTGGCGTCCCATTCACCTCAATAAGAACTGGACCATTCTCAGTTTCTAGTATGTCTACGCCAGCGTAAAAAAGGCCTAGCGTCTCCACCGCTTTTAGGGCTAGTTTCTCAAGTTCTTTTGGCAACTTGATGGGCTGAGTTTTGCCGCCCTGCGCAACGTTAGTTTTCCATTCGCCCGATGGGGCAATTCGGTGTATTGCCGCTAAAACTTTTTCTTTAATCACGAACACCCTAATGTCTCGACCTGGCTTTTCCAAGTATTCTTGGACGTACAGGGGGTAGCCCCATCCCTCAAGCGTTTTATAGGCGTTAAAGGCGAGGTCTAAGTCACTGAATTTTACTGATCCGAAACCCAGCGATCCAATAATGGGCTTGTACACGACCTGCCTAAAGTTTTGGCCAGCGCGATACGCCCAGTGGGCCATCTCAGTTATGTAGGTTTTAGGTATGGGAAGCCCCACCTTTGCAAGCGTGAAAATTGCCAAATACTTGTCTCTCGCCTTCAGGTACGCATAAGTTGGATTAATCACGCGAGTTCCTGAGGATTCAAGGTGTTCCATCATACTAATGCGCCTTGTTATCTGTTCACATGAGCCTGGACCGAAGGATCGAAGGAAACAGAGATCAACATCAAATATTTCATGGTCTCCATGCCAAAAACGGGATCCATCAGGTCCTACATAGGAGGAAAGGTCCATAACGCGGGCCAAAATGGTTTTTCCAATGAGTTTCTTGCAAGCGGCGTATAACTGTTCATTGTTGGCGTCTAGGCCTCTTCCATAAACGATCATAGCGTGCATTTTCCGTTCCCCTAGGCTACGAAGTCTAAACTAGTTATATTAATATTGTTTTTTCTGTCAAAATTCGATAAAAAGAAAACAGATATTTCGACCTTAATGCCTGAGAAATTTTGGGCAGAGTTTCTCATTTCTGAGAGGCGCCGTCAAAATGGGATTCATAGTTTATGCACATCATATAGTTAGTTCTTAATAAAGGAACAAGCGCTATTTCGCGGGAAAAATGAATTTTTGATGCATGTTTTTCTACATTTTTCGTCCATATTAAAAAAATAAAAAAGATATTTTAAACAGTTTTATGATTATACTTTTAGATATTCCTAGAGATGCGGAGAGAAGCTCTTCATCGAGGTTACGTATGCTGGCAGATCGCTTAAAAAACTTTGAAGCTGCAGAACTGGAACTATTGGCACATTATTGTAGAATTTGAAGGGCCCAGGAACCAGCGACAAGACCATTGGAATAAGCGTTGCCTGTCTCCATTTGACCAGCCCCAACTTTTCACGTAGTAAAGGGTAGGATTCAGCTAGAGCACGGGTTCTCAAAACTTGCGATTCAACTGCTTTCATTATTGTTGATCTACGCCAGCCATGAAGCCAATGCTTACATTCAGCGCAAATGATCATGGGCTCTCTATATCCGAGAATGTCATTTTCCCATCTTCTCCCCGCCCATTTGAAGCGGAAACGTTTTAAGACAGCGAAGCCGTTGACCTCGAAGGCTAGGGCCGCGATGTTTTCAAATTCATCCCAATTAAGGGCTTTGCATACACCTTCAAAGTCTGCTCCTAATTCGATGGTGTGAACGGCGATCTTGATGCGCTGACTTAATGAGGCTTCAACTGTTTCGCTTTTTAACTGAATTAGCTCCGCTTCGGAGATTTTCTTCAAGATTCTGTTTGCGATTTGCTGAGGAATTCGAGCCTCTCTGCCGATCTGTTCCTTTTGGGTGGAGCCATCTTTTGTCAATTTGAGAATTTGGACTAAAATGTTCCTTTCTATCTGCGTTTCGTTTTTGGACATCTCGTTCTCTATTTTCCAACGGGTCGTGTAATCAATTTATGGCGTTAGTTGAACGTATTGGTTAAGTTCTTGGGCTACGTATCCTAGACCGAGCCTATCTAAGGTGGTTTTTGTTGGTATGCCTCTTTTGTCCCAGCCCCTCTTCCCATAGTACGAATTAAGTAAGGCATCGTACTTGGCTCTGTCGAGTTTCGCTCCCTTGTATGGTCCTTTAGTTAGAGGCTCGTTGAACCATCTTGCTGGCGGAAAGTCCATGGCTTTGTTCCACTCATTTTTATGTTCCCTGATCCAGAAGGCTCTAATTAAGTCGTAAATTCTGTCAGCAATTGTGAATATGTCCCCTAATGGCATTTCTACGCCAGTCGCTGCTTTAAGGAACCGGGGATACCATTCCAACTCGAAGCCCACTTCCACCCATGGCAATCTGCACGTTACTAGACACTCGAATAATCCTCCTCTAAGTCTTTGCAACTCAATGACCTTATCCACTTTAGCTTCGCCATAGGTTTCCCGCCCAACAGAGACTTCCCACGATATGACCCAAGCATCTTTGTGATGAGCGCCTATGGGCGACGTTCCATAAGATAGAGCCATTCCAGGAGTTGAGTGACAATCGTATCCCGAAACCTCAAGGCCTTTCACATGCATAGCCCACTTCTCAGAGCCCTTACCAATTTTTTCAGAGGCTCTTTTCACTCCATCTGCGAGGAAATTGCCAATTCCTCTACGGAAAACTATTTCCTCAGATAATTTCTTAGCGGCGTCGAAGTCGCCCCAATCAATAGCGTAGTCTATAACGTTTTTTTCGGAGCATTCCGCTACGAAGCCTATGGTGTTTCCGAGGGATATTGTGTCCACGCCGTAGTCATCCGCCATTCTGTTCAGCGTTGCGACTTGTTTAAGGTCGCCTAAGCCTATGTTTGATCCGAGTAAGGCGACGTTTTCATAGTCAAGCTCTGAAGGCTTTTTCTCGCTGTCTTCCACAACGTTTCCGCAGATCATGTTACAGTTGGGGCATCCTTTCTGAGAGATTTTCATTTTTTCCATGGTAAATCCGCCGATGCCCTCTGCTTTGTCGAATATGCCTTCCTTAAAGTTGTGGGTGGGTAGAACGCTGTTTTCCTGGCTCCATTCAACAACGGACATTGTTCCCTGCCGTTTCCAGAACTCGTAATTGGGCTTTTCGAGAACCACTTTGTATGCGTCTTTGCCAAGAGCCTTCAACTCCTTAGGATCAGCCACTGGAATCTCTTTGGTTCCTAAAAGGACAACGGCCTTTATTTTTTTGGAGCCCATCACTGCGCCCATGCCGGCTCTTCCACCGGCTCTTCCCTCTTGTGACACGACGGTTGCGTATTTGACTAGGTTCTCTCCTGCTTGTCCTATAGCTAAAATGCCTACTTCTCTTCCGTGTTTTTCCGCTAGTTTCTTTTCAATTTCGAATGTGCCGCGTCCCCAAAGGTCACGAGCATCCATAATCTCCACTTTCTCGTCTTCGACTAGAACATAACTTGGCTTCTCAGCCTTGCCCTCCAGCACTAAAGCGTCGTATCCTGCCTTCCTCAATCTAACTGCCGCATGGGAGCCAACATTGCCGTCGCCGTATCCGTTGGTTGAAGGACTTTTTGCGGCAACAACGAGTTTGCCACTGCTTGGTAGTGCAAAGCCTGTTAGGGGTCCCGCCGCAAATATGAGCTTGTTTTCAGGCGAAAATGGGTCTATGCCAAGCTTTAATTCGTCCCATAAAATTTTGGCGGCGAAGCCTCTTCCTCCAAGGAAGTTTAGGGCTAGTTCAGAGTCGTATTTTTGAGTCGTTGCCTTCGATTTAGATAAGTTCACTCGTAGGATTTTGCCGTTCCATCCAAACATTTTAACCACTTAATGCTCATAGCATCACAGTTAACAAATATAAAGAATTCCCTATGAAAGGTAAATTGTTTAGCGGTTAGACCCCCTAGAGTATAATATGCCAAATTCCCCATTTTTGATTCTGGAACATTGTTTTGTTGCCACTGTTCCACAAAATATAAATAGGACTTCGTGTAAACTGTGTAATCACAGCATTCACGGAGGCGATAGATTGCCAAAAAATGTAACTATATCCATATCCGATGATTTGGCTGAAAAAATGGACGCAATGCCAGAGATTAACTGGTCTGAGGTCTGTAGGCAATGCATTAGCAAATACATCGAAGAAAGGGAACCCGAAGAAAAGGGAGAACTACTAAAGGGTTTGGAAGAATATTTGAAAACGCACAAATTACCAAAACCCGAAGAGAAAGAATCCGTCAGAAAGGCAGAGGTTGAAAGGTTCACAAAGAAGTGGGGTAAGCCTGATTACGTAACAAATACGGAAGAGGAACCCTACTACGTTACTATACAAAAGAAACAAGAAGTCAAGCATGGAGATCAAGTCATAGCGGAATTAGATATATCCAACAGTCGGGTTTTGGCCTCTGGAGTCCATGAACGGGTAGAGAAAGGGTTCGGTAAATACGACATAAACCTTTATGACAAAAATCTTGAACCATTGGTAGAATACTTCAAGTCTAAAGGTTTCACCATTGCAGAAGAAAATTTGCTGCAGACTGGTGTAATGCATTATGTTCTAAAGACCTTTGGCTCTCAAAGTAGAGAACAATGGAGAGAACTTGCAAACAAAGGTTATCATTATTTCGGACTATTTGCGGCAGACAAAGAAGACTATGTTTTCATCGCATACCGTGAAGTCAAAACAAGTAAATAATGCATAAAGCTCCCTTCTAGCCCCTTTTTTTCTGTACCTAATATGTTGAAAATTTAAATACTGAGAAGGCACATTAAACTGTTGAGTCCTTATGAGTGAGCTTAGCTCTCTTCCATCCGACATTGCATCTTACCTAACACCTGATGAGAAAGTTTTGAAAGTTGTTAAGGATGTAAAATGGGGTAGTAAAAGTCAAATTTTTGGATTAGAATATGGAGCAGAAAGTAAGGGTGAAATTTATATAACTAATCGAAGGGTGATCTTCAAAAAGGGTGGAGGCTTCTTAGAAGGTAAGCAAATAGTGGAAGCTTCTTATCGCCATGTATCTTCAATTGAATTTGTAAAAGAAAGTCGTTGGGGGTATATCACAGCAGGGATTTGTGTTATAGTTTTTGCAATTTTCTTATGGTGGTTTCTTTCATGGCTTTCTTCTCTAATTGAGTTAGAATTAGGTTTGTTAGGTTTGCTGCCGTTAATTATAGGTTTGTTAGGCTTGGTTTTGTTTTTTATCACCCCTCCCAATCGTTTTAGGATACATGTTGTGGGCAGAGCACCTCTTGAAATTGAAGGCGATGTTGAAGATGCCATTAAAATTATTCGAGAATTTAAAGAAAAAGTAGAAGTTGGTCCCTAATTTTACCTATAGAAATAATTCGCGCGCTGATAAGGCATAAAATATGAGGGAGAAAAGTGGGAGGTGAAAAAGTGAAAAATACTTATTGGGATGAAGAGTTAGCGGTCGATTTATGCCAGGCAATACAAAAAGCGATAGAGAGATTTATTACCAACCGTGAGAGGTTATATAAGGTCTATCAAAATTACTTATTGTTCACCGAAACCACACCTGAGTACATAGTCTAAGGTAACTCTTGACGAGATTAAATGTAAACTCAGACCTCAGCACTTTTATATGCTTCAAATATGCTTACAGGCGGAACAAAAGGGTCAGAGGATTCGGAAGGTTTTAATGTTATGAATGAAATAGTCCTAGGTTTGAGAGGCGTTGTGCTAGGTGAAAATGGTTTTTTATCCTTTGGGTGGTAGGCGCGTTCCTTCTTGGAGGGAGGAGTGCGGCTTATGCGGAAGAGTTTTTCCCACCTATTCTTTGAGGCGTTGTTTTCGTTGTGGAAGACTTTACTGTGGAAGTTGCATAACTGAAGACCTCGTGGAAGGCAGATACCTAGTTTGTTTGAATTGTGCGATGAGATTTGCATCGCCCAAAAAAGGCTTTAGGAGTAAATACACTAGCCTAAGCGTTTACTTGGCGCGAAGGGCTCAATGGATTAAGTGGGTTAAACTCACCTTCGCCAAAATCAAGGAAATCATTGGAGACAGCCTCCCTACTTCGGCTTTTCAAAACCAAAAATGGTGGAACAACGCAAAGAGCAGCAGACAGGGACAAGCGTGGCTAAGCGTAGGCTGGAAAGTGCAAAATGTTGACCTGAACGGTGGCACTGTAATTTTCACTAGACCAAATATTATAAAAGCTAAAAGGAAGAGCAGACGAAAAAATCTCACGAAAATTTTACTTCCCAAATTTGAACCTCGAAAAATCAAAATTCCCTCAAAAACCCGAATTGCCAAGGCTCAGGCAAGGCTTCAGAATGTGGCGCTTAAAAAATCTTCTGTGAGGCAATACCGCGGGAAATTTAAGCCGAAACCAGCTTTTGAAAAAAGGCTTTATAAATCTGAAGTGAAACCCGCTCTTTAAAATGGATAAATCTAAATCAATCTGTATAACATACAATGGTTTATGGGAAAAATCAAAGCTATGAAACCTGAAGAAGACGCTTTCGGTCAGGAGATATGGGCTTACTACAAAGGCAGAGAGTGTTTTGAAATAATAGAAAGGGATGACGGCTATTTCGATGCTGCTAGCCTGCCAAAAATGTATTTTTCAGAGTACGAAAATTGGTCTCTCAGCGAAAAAAGGGCTATGGAATTCGTGAAAGGAAGAGTTTTAGACATAGGTTGCGGAGCTGGTAGACATTCCTTATATTTACAGAATAAGGGTTTTAATGTTCTCGGGATTGATAACTCCCCCTTAGCTATAAAGGTCTGTAAATTAAGAGGACTGAAGAAAGCAGAAGTTATGCCAATTGAAGACGTGAATTTCAAGCCAAACTCCTTTGATACAATTATTATGATGGGAAGCAACTTTGGTCTATTTGGCAGTTTCAAAAAGGCGCGAAGGCTGCTTAAAAGATTTTATAAGATGACTTCTGAAAACGCCCTTATCATAGCTGACGCTCGTGATCCATACAAGACTGATAACCCCGCACATTTAGAATATCACAAATTCAACAAGAAAAGAGGCAGAATGGGTGGACAAGTAAGAATTAGAGTGAGATTCGAAAAATATGCTACTAAATGGTTTGATTATTTGTTTGTGTCCAAAGAAGAAATGGAAGAGATTCTCAAAGGAACAGGATGGAAAGTTAATAAATTCATAGATTCTGAAAGCCCACAATACATAGCCATCATCGAAAAGGTCAAATAAACAAATCCTTTCTCTTAGGTCTAACCAGCTCCTTTGCCCTCGCTTTCTCAACGCTCTGATATGGATATCCGCGAATTATGGCTACTGGAACGCCCTCATCTGCCTGACCGATGACGAGTTCAGCGGCTGACGCCAACTCATCTGCGATGGCTGTTTGCTTCACCCTTAAAACGCGTCCAAACAGGTCTTTTTCGCCCCTTCTGTCCCGAATAGGCTTAAGTCCAGCAACTCCGACGGCGATGTTGATTTCTCCTTCCCGCAATGGGCGACCATGCGTATCAGAAATGATGACTGCCACATCTTTTCCCGTCAACCGCTTTATCTTTTGCCGAATCTTTTGCGCTGAACGATCAGGATTCTTTGGGAGGAAGGCAACTTTTCTTTCTCCGGGAACGTTAGACTGATCCACTCCTGCATTAGCGCAGACAAAACCATGCCTTGTTTCAGTGATTAAATGTCCGTCTCCCATTCGAACAATGCCCTTAGACTCGCGAAGAACAACTTCAACTAACGCGGGATCCTTATCAAACTGTTTGGCTATGGTCTTTGCAAAGTCCGACGGAATCACGTCATTTAGGTTTACGACGTTTCCTTCAGCCCGCGAGACTATGACATGAGTTATTACGAGAATGTCGTTGTCCTTGATTGGAGTCCCTTGCTGCTCAGCAGCATTACATATTAGCTTAGCCAAGTCGTCATTTTCTTTTATGATAGGCAAACTTTTCAGGCTGATTATCTCAATCGCGGACATGCTAGTACCTAACCGTATCGTCATTTTTCAGTTTTTTGAGCATAAATTCCGCCTTTTTCAAGTCTTCTGGAGTGTTAATGTTAAAAAGGATTAACAATTTTGTGTCCATGCTCTGAAGCACCATAGTTGAAATATATCGAACTCCTTTTAAATTGGTGATCATTGACCGCAAATCGAGCTTATTTTGTTTCAGCGCCTTTTCCGCAGCAACCAAAGCTGGTTTTGTGCGGTAAGCCGCTTGAAGGGGCTCAATGTAGCCGTTTGGCCATCGGGGAATAACCGCGTTCCTATTGATGCAAAGGTCTAACAAAAACGACGCTATTTCACTTGAAATAAAGGGAGTGTCGCAAGGAAGTAACAAGGAGTATTCGCCCTGAGTATTCTTTAAGCCAGTTAAGGCTCCAATGAGAGGGCTATGGGGCTCACTTTCGTCAATAATCACGCTTGCCCTACGGCTCATTAAATGCTCAAATGCCTCCCTTTGTTCGCTGGAACTAACGACTACTATTGTTTCGTTAACCACATGAGATATTCCGTCAAGCACGTGGAGAATAAGGGGTTTGCCAGCCAGTTCAACCAGCCCCTTGTCTCGACCGAATCGTTTGGAGAAGCCGCCAGCAAGGATTATAGCCGATTTTTTCAAATAGTGGCAACCTCAATTTTAGGGTTCGTAAATTATGCGTTCTGGATAAGCGTATATGCTCATTCTTTTCCCTCTCACAAAGCCAATTAGAGTGGTTCCTGTGCGTTTAGCGGTTTCTACTCCTGAACTAATGGCTGCGGTTATGGAGGCAATAATCGGAATCTGCATGCGAGCCGCCTTTAACACTATGTCTCCGCTCAGCCGACCACTAGAAGCAAGAAAACAATTTTTAAAATCTGTTTTTTGGAGCGCTCCAACTCCGATAACCTTGTCCACAGCGTTGTGGCGTCCAACATCCTCTGCGTATGCTGCTAGCTCGCCTTTTGCAGAGAATAGAGCGGCTATGTGGACTCCGCCTGTTTTTCTAAAGGTTTGAGCGAGCGTGTTGAGGCGCCTAACCGACTCCGCAATGATTCTGGCTTCCACCTTCAAGCCTAGAGGCGCCTTTGGGAGGTCAATTCGGTCAATTAGCTTTGAAATTGGCCAATAGTCTGGGGAGCCGCATGCTGAAACAATTAATCTTGAAAAGGGTTGAGAAACTGAAATCCGCTTTTCAGCGTCAATGCCCTGCTTCAACCTTATTCGACATTTTCCATCCGCCCCTAAGCGCATCTCTTGAATTTCGTTTATTGACTTTAACACTCCTTCTGAGAGAAGGTGTCCAATGCACAGTTCCCTTAGCTGGCTTGGAGAGCAAAGAACAGTCACGTAGTGGGTTTGATTCAGAAAAATGTGGAGCGGGGCTTCCTCTGCAATAAGGTCTTTTTGGTGCACGATTTTTTGGGCAGAAAAGTCTATTTTGGAAACTTCAACTTCCTGCATTTCCATAGCCTCTAAGCCTTAAGTTCTGAAAGAACATATCTAACGATTTCATCCGCAATATTTACTTTAGTAACTGATTGTAGCCCCCTCCAGCCGGGTTGACTGTTCACTTCAAGAATCATGGGTCCTTGAGAGCCGTCTAAAAGGTCTACGCCAGCTACTTTGCAACCGATTGTCTCAGTCGCCTTCACTGCGAGGTCCTCCATTTCCTCATCGAGCTTTATGTGTATGGGTTTCGCGCCTAGGCTCACGTTTGTTTTCCAAGTGTTGGCTACGCGGCGCATAGAGGCTAAGACTCGATTGCCCACTACGAAGGTTCGCACGTCTGAGAATCCGTGTTGAATGAACTCCTGAAGGTAAAGTACGCCATGATAGAAGGAAACCGTCCTAAACACTCTTGTGGCGATGTCGGGGTCTGAAATCCTTGTGGAGCCCATCCCCCTAGACCCGAAAAGCGGCTTTACAACAACGTCTTTTCCTAACTCATGGAAAGCCTTTAGGGCTTCGTCTGGGTTTTCGGTTACTGCCGTACGTGGAATGGGCAGACCATGCTCCTCTAAAAGGGCGAGAGTATAATATTTGTCCACTGAGCGTTCAATGGAAGACGGCGGATTAACAATTAGCATTCCTAAGCGTTCAAGTCGATGCAGAACATCCATCCTAAAAATGATTTCTTCAAGGGAACCGCGTCCGATTGGGCGGACAATTATGGCATTTAAATCTTTAAGGATGTCGGTTTCCCCTATTGACGCTTTTGGCGCATATTTGACTCGAGCCACAAGCTGATGGAGGCTGAAACTCATGGGGGTTATGCCTTGGCGTTTCATTGCCTCTCGTAGTTGAGTTGAGCACCATCCGTTCTCGTTTCTTGTTATTAATCCCATTTTCAAATTTATCCGCTCTACCATTAACCTCATTCATGTTAGGAAATAAAGATTAGTCCTACCTACTTTTCTATTCTTAAAGGACTAAAAATGAGATTATTCCATATGCTGTGGAGCATGGAAGGATTAGGGAATGTTTAAATTTGTATTTTATGTATTGCTTGTATAGAGAGTAGATTAGGTATGCAGAAGACTGTTGAAAGGTTGGTGGTTCCAGTTCGCTTCTCGAGAAGCGAAATTGAGAAAATTGACAAAACTGTGGAGAGGCTTGGGTTAAAGTCGAGAAGCGAGTTGATTAGAGAGGCTACAGGAAAATACATCCAAGAGGCAGGGAGTCTCAGAGTGATTGAAATTAGAGATAACGTTAGCTTGCAAGAGGCGAAAGCGGAAATTCTTGCTTATTTAAGGTGTCATAAAGAGGCTGAAACCTTCGACATCGCTAACGACCTCAGGCTTGATTTAGACTTAACTGTTAAGGCGTTGAAGGAGCTTTGGGAAGAGGGAGAAGTTAGTTGATAGGGAAAGAAATCGGAGATAAACTCATCGGAGAACAAATCCTCTGTGAATGCCGTAAGATTAAGGGCCCAGTCCTCATACATAAAGGCGCCCATAGAGCTCAAAGATACGTCCTCTATGGGCTTCCAGCCGAGGCTACAATAACAAAGAAATGGAGAATAATCGAATAATTGGATTCAAGTAAACTTATGAAAATCAGCGGCAAAATCGTTACAGGCGTATTTCATAAGAGGCCGAATCGGTTTTTAGCCCTAGTAAAAATAGACGCAGAATTTGGAAAAGCCCTTCGGCAAGCCGCAGCGGAAGGCGTGGAAGTCTATGCCTATTCCTCAGAATTCATTGAAAATGAAATCATATTGCGGGATAAAGTCAAAATTGATTTAGCATTGTAAAGCCAAAAATAGGGCTTTAACGTGTTTATTAGAACGTTCGGACAAACCGCTCAAGTTGCATTGCAATTTCTATTGGTTCAGATAAGTCTAAGCGTAAATACGCTTCATGTTCATTGTAGTATGGCGGTCCTTTTCGGGAGAAAAGGGTCAGGATTCTGCCACCATGGTTTATTTTGAACCCCTCTCTGCTCGGTTCATGTCCCCTAATCAAAACTTTAACACCAAGCATCTTGAGAAACCTCTCTGTTACGTCTTCTCCGAAAACTTTTCCTGCTCCTCTAGGCGAAGGGCATGTTCCTTTTACACCTTCTTCTGGGTCGCTCCAAAGAATTTCCTCAAGATGGCTTTCCCGCGGATGCTTTTCATGGGCGTAGGCTATGTCCTCTATCGTGGAAGCTTTGCTCGGCACGCCGCCATGAAGCAAAATATATCTTCCGTCCACGAGTACAGCATTGTAAAGGTGGTCGAAGAGCTCACGTAACTTTGCGTAGGCGTTCAGCCCCTCTTCACCAAACTTACTACATAATTGGGCGGGCAAGTCGTGGGGATAAGCAAGAATGTCCTCGGGTCCTTCATGGTTTCCCCTCATGAGCACAACTTTTTCAGGAAACAACTCCTTAAGCTTCAATACAACGTAGTAAACCTCGGGCGAATAGGAACCACGATCCCCATAATCCCCAAGAAAAACTAGAATAGAATTCCCATTTCTCCGAGCCTTCTCTATAAAACGGCTACTGCCCAAAATTTGCACAAGGCTTTCCAGGTCTCCATGCAAATCTCCAACGATGACCGCCTCGCCCACAGGCTTCAAACTAACAAGCCTGCCTACGATTCGCAAATTTCCAACGCGTCCCTGCTCCTTAGCCAACAGCTGAACGCCATCTTCAACCAACCGAAGGAATTCGTTAACGTTTACCTTCGTGGCATCATTGACCAAGGCTTTAACGTCTTCATTTTTAAGAGACACTCTGCCACCTCGTGAAGTAGAATTAACAGCATCTAAGACTAGCGATTCACGTCATAGGAATTAAAAGTTGTGCAAAACAAAAAGGGCGACTGTAGAAAAATACGCCAAAAAAGAGATAGGCGAAGATGGGCTTAGAACAACGGTTATAGACGCCGTCAAGGGTTGAGGAAATGTGAAAAAGCTGAGCTCGCCGCATAATCCTTCCATTTCAGAGAATAGGAGCAAAATAAAATGAAAGTATCAAAAACGGTCTCCATAGAATTTGAGCTCCTACAAAACACCCTCAAAAAAGAGGAAGATTTCTCCAAAGCAGTTTCAGAAGCACTAAATTTGTGGCTGGCTAGCCAGAAAAACTCAAAAAAGAAAACGGCAACTCCCCCCGCCCTATAGGCATTAAAATAGCGATCCTTTCACGTTACCCATATATACTCTTACAGATTCTGAAGCTTAACAAAATAAGATCAAACTAAAGTCCTTCTAAACAGAACAACCCCACCTAAACTCCTTTTACGCCTCAAAGACTTCTCCACAAAAACAATGATCCCCCCGATAGGGTATTTAAACAACAGAGCTGTCACCATGAACCCTAAACAACGGTTACACAAAATTTACAACAACTACTATAATATTTAAGGTTACAAATCAGCACGGCTCAGCCCAAGAAAATTGGTGAAAATGATTGGCCACAGGAGTTCCACCAGCCCCGGTTAGTCTGCTTGAAGTTATAGACCGAATCCTAGATAAGGACGCAACCATAGATGCCGTGGCAAGGATTTCATTAATCGGCATTGAACTGCTCACTATCCGAGCCAGAATGACCGTAGCGTCAATAGAACCATACCTCAAATACGCTGAGAGAATTCACGAAATGGACCTAGTGGCAAAGCCGATTTCAGCAGAATAAACAATTTATGAAATGCAGTCATTTTCCATTTATTCTTTTGAGGTTAACTCCGTAGCCACCGCACTTTTTTCTCGGTAGGAGGCATACAATTTTTTGAAAATGTTTAAAGCTGAGAGTATTAGCTCTATGCGTGTCAGCTGCATCGGTTCCTCCTTTCTTTTAAAAGCCTTATATTTTTGAAGCAAGTCCTTAAAGTCTTCTTCCAGTTTCAAGGAACGCGCAACATTTGCGGCAGCCATAGTTAAGCTCAAAGGCAATTGGGGATATTGAATTGTTAACTCCACTATTTTGTTGCTTTCCCTGTGCCGTTCCAGAGGATCTGAAAACATCACATAATTCATTATGCACTGAGGAAGAAGCCTTTGAGGCTCTTTCGGCTGCTCCAACTTATAATGAAACAAAATATACCCTTCAACTTCGTCTTGAAGCTGGGGATGCAGCTTCCCCGTTACTACATTCTGGAAAACGGCGTTGCATGCGGTTAACACCTCTCTTATTTCTTCATCCTTCAGAGGCGGAGGGCTACTCGTTGCTAACAATGTTTCTAAGAACATGTGCTGGGGTTTTATGCCAAGCATTTCATACACGCTGAAGTTGCTGCCCATCATTGATCTGGCTATTTGCTCGAACTCTGGAAAAAGCTCGATTTTTTGGCTTGCTGAAAACCACTTTTTCATCTTTAGTGCGTTCTCAATGTTTAATAGGCGATTGGCGTACTCTGTGAATTTGTAGGCGGTTTTTAGTCTCCCGTTTTCAGGAGCTCGCTCTTTAATTTCTTCAATTATTCCCTTCTCTTTTAAACTAATTATTTTTCTCACAAGTGTGGTGTTGCTTCCACTCAGTTTCCGTCGGAGATCAGTCCTAAAGACGACTCCTCCGGCCCCTTTGACTTCTTCCAAAATTCTTTGTTCAACGATGTCTAAATATGGTAATGGAACGGTTTTATTTTCATTCATACGTTAACCACCGTTAATTCAGTACATTTATTGATAGAATTTATAAATTTTGTCTCATTAACGGTACAAACTACAGAAAAATGTACAGAAAGAAGCCATTCTTTAACTGAATCTTGTAGTCATAGGTCTTATTGAATTGCAGGGACTAAGCATCGCTTAGCGCGGTTAGGAAGTAGCAGAGAGATTAAATCATATAGAATCGGATTGCTGGAAAAAACTGCCACATCGTCATCTGAGCTTGCGCTGTGTTTGTTCGGATTTGATTCTGCTAGTAGAAATTCGCGGTTATCGACGCATAAAAACAAGATAGGTGACTCAATGTTCATGTGTTTGACTTCAAATACGTAATTAAGCTCGTGGGCTAAGCTCCCGTTATGCGACCCTATCGGAGCTTCAATTCGAACCTTTACGCCCCTCTCCTCTAATTTATCGAGCATTTTGTTAGCCTCCTTATAAAGCAGAATTAAACCGTTTTCCGTGGTTATAATGTTAACAACCTTTTCCGCTTGAGATAACATTTCGCGGACTCTTTGCCATATTTCAGGTCGTCCCTTAACAATCCATATGTCTTCTTTGTGCGATTTAATTGTCTCCTTCGTCCTTTCATAGGCATCTTCCAGGGAGGATATGACTAAAGAAAGATCATGCGCTTTTTTCCTAAAAGATTCTAGATAAGCCGTAAAAGTCTTGGCAGGGGATACGGGCGCATATCTCCTAGGTTCTCCGGGCAATTCGACGGCTAAACCCCTTTCAACCAGCTTTCTTAGGGTTCCGTAAATTTTTGTCCGGGGCACACCGCACGTCATGCTTAGGGTTCTTGCCTTAGTGGCTCCTCTGGTAACTAAGGACACATAGACTTTTGCTTCGTACTCGGATAAAGCAGCATGCTCGGACAGTTTCTGCCATGAAGGCGGAGATGGTTGCATTTCTCTCCCTGTCATGTCTCCTTGTTGAACATAAATACACAAGTCTTGTGAAGCGGCAATATAGATTACAAATCCATAACACTCCCTCGCCTACCCACAACAAATTAAAACTATAAGTTTCAAAAGGTGGCGATATCTCCCGACAATGGACTTCTTATGTCCGAAATCTAACTTCCGATTTTCTGCTTTCTCCAAAAGAATGGTCTCTTTAGAAGCCCATAAGTCTTGCGGAACTAAGAATTAGAACTAATTACTACGACTATTAAGACCTAAATTTACCCTAAAAATCCCCAAATAAAGAATGGCATTGTATGGTTACGTTTTAAACGGGCCTCATCATGGATTTTAATACTCCATGCCATTCCCCAATTTTTTGATTTTTTCAATTTCATTTCAAACGCAAATCTTAAACAGTAAAGAAATTAATTGTTACATGAGGAGATTGTTTGAAACACAGAAGACTACTTATCGGAAGCATAATCACTATCCCTATAGGCTTAATCTTGTGGGCTATCATTGGTCCAATTGTGGCTCTTGCTGGAATCACCTCTCATTGGGAAGGCTGGTGGATATTCGGTCAAACAGTTACCGAAGTGACAGCAACATATTGGGTAGGCGTTGCTCTATCAATTGTAGGCTTAATCATTTTGATAGGCGGCGTTTTCGGTATAATCTTGGCTTTAGTTCTTGAGTTTTTGGACAGACAACCTAAGACTCCCTCAGTAACACCTACATCAACAACGCCAGAGTGATAACGGAATTTGGTTGATTTAGATTTGGCTTCTGTTTCTAATTGATTCTTTCGGTTGTCCAAAGCCGTATATCAACAGTTATTTCTTCTTTTCCTTCATTATCTACGATTAGGTAAAATTGACCGCTCTTAGGAGAAGTGAAATTGATTCTTGTTCTCATTGCTCTTTCTTGACCGTCAAAATAGGAAAACTCCTCATCTCTTTCAAATTGGTTCAAACCGTATCTATTCACTACATAAACATTAATGATGTCTTCGCCCGAAACTTCACCTTCTACTTTCTCGTTTCTTCTTAGGCTTAGGTTGAAAACTTCATAGCTTTCTTTGTCTAAAGAAATCGTAGTATCTGCTATCCAATTTTTCTGTGCAATAACTTTCTTTTCTTTTATGCTCTTTTCCTCAGTCTTCTCTTTGACAAAATTGAGCAGAGAGGAGAATATATCAATGAGAAATCTTCCGAAATCTCTAGCAATATCGGGTTCAATAGGCAACGCAACAAGAAAACAACCAACAACAATCGCTATAATTCCTATCAGCATATTATTTGTGAATATGGTGACTCCGTAAAGAATGCAGATTAGTCCAATAATAACAACCAAATATTTGGCGTTTTCTTCACTTGTCTCCTTCTTTCTTTTTGGCATGAATAAGGAGTTACAACTGAAGAATTAAAAGCATTTTTCTGTCTAGTTTACTGCAAGCAGAGCATCATTAG
>Ga0315280_10005816_pt1 | contig 17370 bp, 19 predicted proteins | sample YL17G06_40_MG_FD_203697 | JGI IMG/M metagenome (GOLD analysis project Ga0315280, IMG submission 203697) | Sediment microbial communities from Yellowstone Lake, YNP, Wyoming, USA - YL17G06_40 | ecosystem: Environmental > Aquatic > Freshwater > Lake > Sediment | place: USA: Wyoming | collected...
ATGAGTCAGCTATTTAGCGATACTATCGCTGAGATCGAAAAATCAGCTGAGCAGGCGTTACTATGTTCGCATTTTGTAAAAATCAAATGATGAAATATATTTAATATTCCTTAACCGATGACCAATGCAGGGATTGTAGGAGTCATGCTGGACCTCACCGAGCGCAAGCGGGCGGAGGAGGCGCTGGCATTCAACAATATCTTCCTTCGCACACAGCAGGAGTCATCCCTCGATGGAATACTTGTGGTGGATGAAAATGGTGAAATATTATCCTTCAATCAGCGTTTTGTTGACATGTGGGGTATTCCTCCCGAGGTAATAGAGTCAAAATCCGATGAGCGTGTGCTGCAGTCGGTGATGGATAGACTGGCAAGTCCTGAAGAATTCATGCGCAAGGTGAAACACATCTACGAAGTCCGGGATGAAATAAGCAGGGATGAGGTCGTTCTGAAAGACGGCAGGTCGTTCGACCGCTACTCTGCCCCGATGCTTGGTGCAAGTGGAAGATATTACGGCAGGGTGTGGTATTTCCGGGATATAACCGATCGCAAGCAGGCCGAGGAGGTCAGAGAACGACTGGTAAGAGAGCTTGAATCCAAGAACACAGAGATGGAGAGGTTCATTTATACTGTCTCCCATGACCTCAGGTCTCCACTGTTAACAATAAATGGTTTTGTGGGCTTCCTTGAGTCTGACCTGGCCAAGGGCAGCTCTGAGCGCGTCAAGGTAGATCTCAAGATGATCAGCTCTGCCATATCCAAGATGGACAGGCTTCTTAAGGACACCCTGGAGCTTTCTCGCATAGGGAGGGTCGCCAATCCTCCGGAGGTAGTTCCCTTCACGGAGATTGTCCAGGAGGCGTTGGGTCAGATGAGTGAGAAGATAGGGGTCAGGGGTGTCCGGGTGAAGATCAAAACCAATCTGCCATCGGTCAATGTGGACCGCATGAGGATTGTCGAGGTGCTGACAAACCTGATAGAGAACAGCATAAAATATATGGGAGGCCAGCCGCATCCAAGTATAGAGGTGGGATGCAGACTAGATGGTGAAGAAAAGGTATTTTTCGTAAAAGATAACGGGATGGGAATAGATCCCAGCCAGCATGACAAGGTCTTCGGACTCTTCTATAAGGTGGATAAGAAGAGCGAGGGATCAGGCGCTGGGCTGGCCATAGTTAAGAGGATTATCGAGATTCATGGCGGACGCATATGGGTAGAGTCAGAGCTGGGGAAGGGCTGCACAGTCTGTTTCAATTTACCCGTGGCCAAATGAGGAGGCATTTAATTCGAGGAGGAAGTTATGAAATCATCTGAAGGCCAAAAAGATATCAAACAGATCCTGCTGGTAGAGGATGAAGAGGCTCACGCTCTGTTAGTTCGAAGGATATTTGAAGAGAATGACGGTGGCTGGAAAATTGATCATGCCACTTCGATTGGGGAGGCCAGAAAGTGGATAAATGAGCACAGTGGCCAGGATTTTCTGGTGATCTCAGACTATCGCCTTCCTGATGGCACAGGGCTAGACCTGACCAGTAGAGCAGAGCGCCCTGAGGAGATGAAGTTTCCATTCATTATCATAACTGGAGTCGGATCTGAGAAGCTGGCAGTCCAGTCCTTAAAATCAGGGGCCATGGACTATGTGGTGAAAGGAGAAGATCTGCACCAGCTTCCTCAGGTTGCCAAACGTGTCATGCAGGAATGGGGCAGGATCATAGAGCGCAGGAACGCCGAGAGAGACCTGCTGGAGTATATCAATGGTTTGGAGCAGTCCAGCGCCAATCCAGATGAGTTCATGGATAAGATAGCCCAATATCTGGAGGCTTCTCTCACCTATGATCGGGAGTCCAATAAGCAGCTTATAGAGAACTTCAGGAAAAGGGTGGCCATTGGAGAGCGTGGTGACGCGACAGGAGCGGGAGGTATGCGTCCTGGCATGGGCGATGCCTTGGACCTGCTTTCCAAAGAGGGCCTCAGTGGCGCCATGATGGTGGTAGATCTGGAGCTTGGCAAGAACTCCGATAGCTGGGAGGCCTTGTCCGCCAAGGCCGATATTCTCTATCTCCAGGAGAGATATTTTGAATCGCTTGATGCCTGCAATAAAGCCTTGGAGATCAATTTGCAGAACGCACTGGTCTGGAATACCAAAGGCAATGTGCTTTATAAGCTCGGCAGACACGATCAGGCCATAGAGTGCTACAATAAAGCCATAGAGATATCGCCTCTGTTTCCAAAATCATGGTACAACAAGAAGCTTGCCCTGGAGGTGCAGCTCAAGAAGTCAATGAAAAAGATGTCTGTCAGAGCGACCATAGGCCGTGCAAAGTGATGCGACTCCTCGCCGGGAGATCAGGAGCTGGGATCGCCCCTAGCATGGTTCAGAAAAATCTGCCCGATAGAGCCCGGTACACCTACGTTTACCACCCACCCAGGAAGCACAAAGAGCAATGGAAAAAGATAGCGAAGACGGCTAAGACACCGCTTTCCAAGTTCTTCATTGGGACTGTGGACAGCGTTATTGATGAAAATGCAGAGTTCAAGCCCCTTCGCGACGATCTCCGGCAGAAGGCCGTAGTCATCGAGAGATATGAAGGCGAATTGAAGAAATACCGCTCACAGTCTTCTCTTCTTCTCTTATTGATGTTTAAGCTCCCCCAAAAAGAGATCAAATCATGAAGCTCTCTTATGTTATGAGTTCTGCCTTCTCTTTCCCCTTCCAAGCATAAGGTAACGCTTTCTCCGAGGACCGAAATAGGGAACGAAAGCTGAAACTTCCCCACGTGGCCGCTCAAATGCTGTAGGTAGCCCTTCATTTCATGCACCTCAAGGATAAGTCATATTCGTTGACATGGGCGGTGGCCTCTCCCATGCCTTCCGATTCCCACTGGAGGCGGTACTCCGCCGGATGGCGATTCTGCGCAGCGCACTCTCGTTCTTCTATCCCTGGTAGTACTACATTAAGAGCAAATTCTCATTGAATGTGTACTACCGATCCATTGCGAGGTGATGCCTCCGGCCGGAGGAGCGCAATTATTCGGCCCTCGATGAATCTATCGAAAGGCTCAATAGGATGCAAAGAGCTACAATGATAAAATAGACTCTATGAAGGCTTAAAGGTGGTGTTATGAAAGGCATTATTATATTTTCCTTGATCTTCCTAGCCGGGCTTTCTCTGGCCTCCGCCTATACTCCTGAGCAGCAGACTACTCTGGAGGGGATGCGCCTCAGCTTCCAGCTTGGGCAAGCCTACCAGCAGGCACAAGCTGGCCAGAATGTGGCCGGATTCAATGCCCTGGTGGATCAGTATAATGCATTCATCAGGACAAACTTCGGCGAGGATCCCAACTTGCTCATGTCAAAGATAAATGGTGCTTTGGCAGGCCCCCAAAATCTGATTGAGCAGAAAACGCCTTTCAATGCCAGTAGCGATCTCTCCAAATTTGGAAAACAGCAGGTATTGACTCAGATTCCCTCTGGAGTTAGTAAGGAATTGGCTGAGGATGATCTTGCCTGGAACATCCTTAATAATTTTTAATTTTTTTCCAATGAAGCCCCAATGCTTGCTTTCCTAGATCGACCTATTAACGCCGGGGGGCCTCCTGGCGAGAGGGCGACAGATACCGCAAAGTGTATCTGGGAAGCTGCAGGAAAACGAGCCCCCCCCCAAGGCCCTGCAGAAGGCGCGGGGATGAAGACTGAGGGGCTGGGATATGGCAAGGAAGGCATCGAGCGACATGTATAAGGCGGCGAGGATGACGAGATATCGAGGTCCTGGCCTCCGGCGACCCGAAGAAGATCCTGTGAAGAGGAGAGAATAAGCTCCTAGGCCGATTGCTGTCGAAATTGAAGATCTGGAGGTAATAGGAAATGTATAAAAAACTAGGAATATTGGCAATAGCGGTTACACTACTGCTATTCGCGAGTGCTGGAATGCCCATAGGTAAACAATTACCAGGAAAAAATCCAGTCTCAGTTGTAACTCCACTGGCCAATGGAACGGGATACCTTGGGGACATTACGATTCAGGGAACAGCAATCAGCAAATTCAACCGGATCGGGGCATGGGGTTGGAACGTTTATGTAGATAAAGTCGTGCAGGGGCCAACTGAAATGCAAGGCAAAACAATATCAGTCTACCTGACTTCGGCTGACCCAAAGAAATATCCTCCGGGGTTCCTGGACCCCACGATCGATGTCGGTAACATCGTGGAAGCCTATGGCGGACCAGTGTCGGGCAATTACAATATCAGCTTGACTGGCGACGCCAATTACTACCTTAAATACCTCGGCCTTGGGATGACCTAACGCCAACACGGCGCTAGCTTCTTTTTTATGCTCAGAGAAGTTCTATGGCATTATGCATGATGCTTTTATGTAGTCCAGAATGGGCTGCCGCCTGGATTGCCGGCAATGCATCTGCCATCGCGGACTTCTATGCAGAAGACGCGATGCTGCTGCCGCACAACAATTCGCCGGTCATTGGCAAGGAAGCGATTCGATCAGGGTATAAGACTTTCCTCGACCAGTTCAGCATTAAGGGCACATCGGAAATTGCAGAGCTAGAGGTAGCTGGTGACTGGGCATTCATGCGAGGCACATACACAACTACGGTGATCGCGAAGGCAGGCGGCCTACCCGTTGAGGAGGATCACGGCAATTGGCTCTGGATCGTGAAACGCCAGCGTGACTGCTCCTGGAAGATCTTCCGTGCCATCGGTGTCAGCGAGCCTCTGGTCACCGAGGTGCGTGCCCCGGCCGTTCCTGAAACTTCCAAACATGGCCGGTGATCCCCGCCTGCGTGGTCGGCAAAAGCGTGTGCCCCTAATCGGAGCGAACTACCTTTGCGAATTCTGATTCCGTCCAGGCTTTTAATGTCTTAGTAACAACGTTGCCCATGCTGCCTATTTGAAGGAGGAATTTCAGCATGCTTTCATCATTAGGCATCTCAATTATAACCACAAAATCATACTCACCAAGGGTGTAGTAAATCTGTGCGTTCCCTCCAGCCTGCTCTATTAGACGTCTGGCACTTTCATCTCTCTTAGGAGCATCAACAAAGTTTCTTACACCCTGCTGAGTGAAGTTACCTAGACATATATATTGTGGCACTTTCTTCACCTACCTGAAATCGATTTAAGAGGAACCCAGCGTCATGTTGGGCCCTATTGCTACAAATTATCGTTATATCATAAATTGTTTTCTAGCTCCAGTTCAGCGGAGTCTAGTGTGGCGGGCTATGCGCCATGTAAGATATGCCATCCGCCCGGAACAATCTGGAGACGCCCAAAGACAAGAGGTAAACCGACCTGATAGAGAAAATTTTCTGATTATATCTCAACCAGAATTAGGACCAGTGGCGGCAAGCCTCTAGCCAATAGGCCTTGAAATTGATTTATGCTTTGGCTCAAGCGACGAGGCGGGCAAAGCTCATAGTTTTTATAGTTTTAAAACCTATATAGCTCAGGTGAAATAGACTATGTTAAAACTTATAAAGAAGATTATAAAAATAAAGCTATTTGTGATTGCTTTGCTGGCTCTGTTGTGGTTCGCGAAAAAGAAGCACCGCTGCTGTCATAATGAGAAAGAATAGATAACCATTTTACGACAGAGCCGGAGCATGAGGAAAATTGCGGGAATGAGCCCGCAAACTCTATTATTCCCTGGCCAGGGGATAGGATTATTAAATTAACTTCTTATCCCTCAGAAGTTGCTGTCCTTTAGCGGCAATACCTACATGATCTATACCATTTAAAAGGCTCATGCCAGGGGCGTATGTGCCTCTCGCGACTTTTACATATGCTTCGTCATCCATTATCTCTAATTTAGATCCAAATAGAAAGAACCTGGGAGGATATCAACCCTTTTGGAATCTAAAGAAGTTGGCCTTCGAGACTATCTTATGTAACCAATGCCATATTTCAATTCATCTCTTCATAATAATAGCTTTGCCATGGAGCTTCTATCAAGATAAATGAGACTTATTCTATTCATATTTATAAATGATAATAATCCCTCTAAAAAATCGATATCAATGGAAGGACTTACAAAGTATTTTTATGCCCAAACCCGGACTCGAACCGGGGACATTCAGATCTTCAGTCTGACGCTCTCCCAACTGAGCTACTTGGGCAAGGTGGGCCCGACGCGATTCGAACGCATGACCTCCGCCATGTCAAGGCGACGTCATAACCAGCTAGACCACGGGCCCGCAAGCAGATTTCCTATCTTCTGCTCGAAGATAAAGGCTTCGGTCTGGTCCAAACCGGGCGGTGAGGGCAGGGCGCATCGCCGGTCCTGGGGCCTCAGGTGTAGAACACCTCTTTGTGATATTCGCCCAGCGCTTTAATGGTTATCTGATCCTTTCTGGCCTTGAGGATGGCGTCGGCAGCGGCCTGCGCCGCCTGAATGGTGGTGATGTAGGGGACGTGGTAGTCCACGGCGCTGCGCCGAATCTGGTAGCCGTCCTTCACGGACTGCTTGGTGGTCGGGGTGTTGATGATCAGCTTGACCTCTCCGCGTTTCATGTAGTCCAGGACATTGGGGCTTCCGTTGAAGATCTTGTTCACCCGCTCCACATTTAGGCCGGATCTCTTGAGGTACTCAGCAGTGTTATCCGTGGCGATGATCTTCAGACCCGCCTCGGAGATCTTCTTGGCGGCCACGGCGACGGCGGCCTTGTCCTCATCCCGCACGGAGATGAAGACCAGTCCATCCAGCGGCAGGCGATTGTCTGCAGAGAGTTCCGCCTTGAAGAAGGCCAGACCCAGGTTGTAGTCTATGCCCATGACCTCGCCTGTGGACCTCATCTCCGGCCCCAGCAGGACGTCTGCGCCCGGCAGCCTGTCGAAGGGCAGCAGAACCTCCTTGACGGAGACGTAGGGCGTTTTTGGCTCTCTGGTGCAGCCCTGCTCCTTCAGGGTACGGCCGATCATCACATTGGCAGCGATCTTGGCCAGGGGCAGACCCACCGCCTTGGAGACAAAGGGTATGGTGCGGCTCGAGCGGGGATTGGCCTCCAGGACATAAACCGTGCCGTCCTTGTAAGCCATCTGCAGATTCACAATTCCCTTGACCTGTAGGGCAAGGGCGATCCTCCTCACATAATCCCGCACGACTTCCAGCACCACACCGGGCAGAGTTTGGGGCGGAATCATGCAGGCGCTGTCGCCCGAGTGTATCCCGGCCTCCTCGATGTGCTCCATGATGGCTCCTATAAGCACATCAGTGCCGTCGCATACAGCGTCCACATCTATCTCCACAGCGTTCTGCAGAAAGTCGTCAATGAGCACGGGATGCTCATGGGAGACGCGCACTGCCTCGCGCATGTAGACCTCAAGACCTGCCTCGTCGTAGACGATCTCCATGGCTCGGCCGCCCAAAACATAGCTGGGCCTGACCAGAACCGGGTAGCCGATCCGCGCGGCCACGACCTTGGCCTCGGCCGAGGAGAAGGCTATGCCCGCATTGGGCTGGGGAATGTTCAGGTCCTGCATGAGCTTGTTAAACCTCTCCCTGTCCTCAGCCAGGTCGATGCTGTCCGGCGAGGTGCCCAGGATCTTTGTCTTCAGGCCGCGGCGGGCGATCTCCTTCTCCAGGGGTATGGCCAGGTTTATGGCCGTCTGACCTCCGAACTGCACCATGACTCCGTAGTGCTGCTCCTTCTCCAGGATATTCATGACGTCTTCCAATGTCACGGGCTCGAAGAAGAGCTTGTCCGAGGTGTCGTAATCCGTGGAGACGGTCTCTGGATTGTTGTTGACAATGTGAGCCTCGATGCCCTGCTCGCGGAGAGCCATCACGGCATGAACGGTGCAGTAATCGAACTCGATACCCTGACCGATGCGGATGGGCCCCGATCCCAGGATCAAGACCTTCTTTCGGTCCGACGACTTGAGCTCGCATTCTGTGTCATAGGATGAGTAGTAATAAGGAGTCTTGGCCTCAAACTCGGCGGCGCAGGTGTCCACCATCTTGTAGGCAGGGATGATTCCTAAGGAGATGCGCAGGTCAGTTATCTCTTCTCTGGTCTTGCCGGATATGCGGGCGATCTGCTCGTCCGTGAAGCCGGTGCGCTTGGCTTTGCGGAGGATCTCGGGGTTCATTTCCTTGCGGACCTCGTCCTCCACGGCAATGATGTTCTCGATCCTGTAGAGGAAGTAGGGTTCGATTCCTGTGAGACGGGAGATCTCCTCCGAGGTCATGGCGCGCTTCAGGGCCTGATAGATGGCGAAAAGCCGATCGTCCGTAGGGAACTTGAGCAGGCTTCTGATCTCCTCGTCCGTCCAGATGGTATACTTGCCGGCATAGCCGAAGTCCTTGTCGAGGTCCAGGGAGCGAACCGCCTTCATGAGGGACTCTTCGTAGCTGCGGCCGATGGCCATGACCTCTCCTGTGGATTTCATGGCTGTGGTTAGGGTATTGTCGGCCTTGACGAACTTGTCGAAGGGCCAGCGGGGAATTTTCGTCACCACATAATCCACCGTTGGCTCGAAGGACGCAGGAGTCTCTTTGGTCACATCGTTCCTGATCTCATCCAGGGTCATGCCGATGGCGATCTTGGCCGTGACGCGGGCTATTGGGTAGCCAGTGGCCTTGGAGGCAAGCGCGGAGGAGCGGGAGACTCGTGGGTTGACCTCAATGACGCGATACTCGCCGTTCTTCACTGCGAACTGGATGTTGCAGCCGCCCTCGATGCCCAAGGTGCGGATGATGTTGATGGCCGAGCTTCGAAGCATCTGGATCTGCTGGTCGGAGAGGGTCTGAATGGGCGTGACTACGATGGACTCGCCGGTGTGGATACCCATGGGGTCCATGTTCTCCATGTTGCAGATGGTGATGCAGGTGTTGTTCGAGTCCCTCATCACCTCGTACTCCAGTTCAGTCCACCCCTCCACGCTCTCCTCCAGGAGTACCTGGTTGATGCGAGATCTCTTCAGCCCCAGCTCGCATATCTTTATGAGCTCCTCGCGATTGCGGGCCATCCCTCCGCCCGATCCGCCCAAAGTGTAAGCTGGTCTGACGACCAACGGCAGCCCCAGCTTCTCCATGGCCGCTAGGGCCTCCTCCATGCTGTTCACGGCCACACTTCTTGGAACAGGCTCGCCGACACGCTGCATGGCCTTCTTGAAGAGATCGCGGTCCTCAGCCTCCTGGATGGACCTGACCGAGGTGCCCAAAACTTCAACGTTATATTTTTCCAGGACGCCCATCTCCGCCAGCTCAGAGGTGATGTTGAGGCCGGTCTGACCGCCGATTCCGGCGATGATGCCGTCCGGCCGCTCCTTCTCGATGATCTTGGCCACTATCTCGGGCACCAGGGGCTCGATGTACACCTTGTCTGCCATGTCGGGATCGGTCATGATGGTGGCCGGGTTGGAGTTGACCAGGACCACCTCTATGCCTTCTTCTCGAAGGGACTTGCAGGCCTGAGAGCCGGAGAAGTCGAACTCGGCAGCCTGGCCGATCTGGATTGGCCCAGATCCAATGAGCAGAACCTTGTGAATATCGTTTCGCTTGGGCATCGCTACCGCCTCCCGCCTGCGGGAACCTTGCGCTTCAGCATGCGCTGGACAGAGGCGAAGAAGGGGTCTTCGGTGCAGAGGGGTCCAGGGTGGGCCTCCGGGTGGTACTGGACTGCCAGGATGTCTAGCTTGTCACTCTTTATTCCCTCGACGGTCCCGTCGTTGGCGTTGAGCTGAGTGATCTTTAGGCCTGTGCCCTCCTCCGAGCCAGAAACTACGGCAAAGTTGTGATTCTGAGAGGTGATGTAGACTATCTTCTTCTCGAGGTCTTTTACGGGCTGGTTTCCGCCGTGATGGCCGAACTTGAGCTTGAAGGTCTCAGCCCCCATAGCCAGGGAGATGATCTGGTGGCCCAGGCATATTCCGAAGATGGGGATCTGACCGGCGAAGTGCTTGACGGCATCTATCGCCTTGTGCGCCCTCTCCGGATCGCCAGGGCCGTTGGAGAGAAAGAGGCTGCCAGGCTCTGTCGCCTCTATCTCGGAGATGCTGGCATGAGCAGGAAGCACATGAATATCGAATCCTCGGGAGGAGAGGCTTTTCAGGATGTTCCTCTTGATGCCTAAATCCAGTAGAGCGATCCTGGGACCTTCGCCCTTGAGGCGATAGGGGCCAGTGCACGTCACATCCCCCAGGAGATCCTGCGCCGAGATGTCCGGCTGAGATCGAGCCATCTGCACCACGTCCAAATCTGAGACCTCGCTCTTCTCGCCCACGGCCAGGGTGGCCCTCAGCACCCCTTTCGTCCTCACCTTCAAGGTGAGCATGCGGGTGTCCACGCCGCAAATCCCGGGTTTGTCCTCATCGAGCAGGAACTGATTCAAGGTCCTGCCGGAGCGATAATGAGTAGGATGGTTCCAGTATTCCCTGCTGACCATGGCCTTGGGCCACATCCTGTCGGATTGAAAATCATCACCGCTCACGCCGTAGTTGCCCTGCAGAGGGTAGGTGAACATCAGCATCTGTCCGTGGTAGGAGGGATCGGTCAGTGCCTCCTCATAGCCGGACATGATGGTAGTAAAGACCAGTTCACCCGAGACGACGCCTGGGGCGCCAAAACCGATACCTTCCACCCGTGTACCGTCTTCTAACCCTAAGACCCCAATCATAGTATCGGCAACACAAGAAGCTAAGTCACCTAAATACATTTCGATGCCGGAAATAGCCTCGGGCGATCAGGGATTGCCGGAGATCATCATCTTTTTTAAGCTTGAGCGCCCTCCCATGATCATGGAAGTTTCAGTGGAGATTACGCGAAGCCCCGATTTCAAGCAGACTTATGCCATCGGCGCGATTGGCGGCCACAGCCCCTACGATTTCAGGATCGCCTTTTACAATGACTCGCCTAAAGCCCTCTTGGAGGGCAACAAGAATGTGACGGTCATGGAGAGGAAGATCGAGACGGAGATCATCCTCTCGCCCCTGGCCGCCAAGGAGCTGGCCAACTGGCTAAACGATCACATCAAGGATTACGAGAAGGTCTTCGGAGAGATAAAAAGGCCGGGAGCTGCGGGTTTGGGGTCCTCTAGCCCCCAGGCCAGCGAGTCCAAGCCCATTCAGGGCTACATGTGAGGATTCATGAATACCAAGGAGAAGGTTCTGATCCACAGAGGCATGGACAAGGTCAAGCGCATGGAATATGAGGAGGCCTTGGAGATCTTCGACCGCGTCCTGGCCGCGAACTCGCAGATCCCGGAGGCCTGGAACAACAAGGGTGTGGCGCTATTCCGCTTAGGCCGGGCCGAGGAGGCCATTATATGCTATGACCGATCCCTGGCCATGGACCCCGAGAACCTGGATGCGCTGAGGAATAAAGGCGTTGTGCTGCGCAGCCTGGGAAATCTGGAGGAGGCCCTGCAGGCTTACGACTCCGTGCTCCAGAAAGGGGGGGATGCGGTCGACATGGAATCCGCGGCCGCAGTGCTCATTGCTATGGGAAGGCTGGAGGAAGCTTTGAGCTGCCTGTATCAGGCTATACAGACAGCGCCGCAGGAGCGCTTCGAGGAGGAGATCGAGGTGCTGAAGGGCATGATCCTGCAAAGAGACGGCCTTGTTTCTCAAGGGAAAGAATAATACCGCTTTAATCCCAATTACATCTCAAGCATGTCTCCCCGCCGCAACGGGCCGGGGACAATGCCCAAGAGGTGGTCCTGGTTGAAGGGATTCGTCATGATCAACGTCGAGCCGGGAACGGAGAAGGCGGTCCATGATGCCCTGGAGAAGATCAAGGGCATCCGGGAGGTAGTGCCGGTCTACGGCGAGAGGGACTTCATCGCCATAGCCGACGTGGAGAGCATATCCGACCTCAACCGGGCCGTTCTCAGCATAAGGGAGATCAACGGCGTAACTTACACCCAGACCATTCTGGGCATGGAGCTGAAGTTCTAGAGCGGGAATGATAATTTTTAAGGATGACTTCGGCTCGCTTTTGTCTCTCTATTTCGCGGTATTCGTCGCCGTCCTGGGATTCTCCCTAGTGGCTCCCATCTTTCCCCGCTACGCCATGGATCTGGGAGCATCCTATGCCCTGCTCGGTTTTATCGTCTCTATCTACGGAGCGGTGCAGATGATCACACAGATCCCCATCGGCCGCCTCTCCGACCGCATGGGACGAAAGAAGATCCTGCTGCTGGGCCTGGTGACTTTCGCCTTCATGCCGCTCCTTTACATTTACGCCAGCAACGCCTACCTTCTCCTGCTCATCAGAGCTTTGGGAGGAGTCGGGGCTTCGGCGGTCTGGCCATTAGCTATGGCCCTGATCGTCGATCAGACTGGAGCGGAAGGCAGAGGCGCAGCTCTGGGCTGGTACAACGCATCGTTTTACTCGGCTCTTGCCTTGGGACCCTTCTTTGGGGGAGGGCTCTATGACCTCTTCGGAATTCAGGCGCCTTTTATTTTTTGGGCGCTGCTGGGGGCAGCATCAGTGATAATAGTTTATCGCAAAGTTCAGGAGCCGGAGAAGAAGAGATTATCGATAGGAGACTTGCCACAAAGAACAAAGGAGCGGCTGGTAAATCCCGGATACCAGACCACCTTCCTGGCCTGCTGCTCCGTCGTTTTATGGGTGGGAATAGTGGGTGGCTTCAACTTCACCATGCTGCCCGGCTACGCGGCAGGGCTCGGCCTCTCCGCCACCGACGTGGGATTGATCTACCTGGTTTATGGGGGAACCACGGCGCTGTCGAATATCTACTTCGGGCGCCAGGCCGATCGGGGGAGACGAAAGATTCTCATCTTCGCCGGCTGCCTGGCCGGAGCGATAGCCTTCGCCTTTCTGCCCCTGGCCTCCAACCTGGCGCAGGTTGCTGTCCTCTTTGCGGCCCTGGGATCAGGCCTGGGTGTGGGGAACCCGGCAGCGGCAGCGCTCATCGCCGACACCACCTGCTCCTCCCGGAGGGGGGAGATCTTCGGCATCTTCAACACCTCCCGCATGTCGGGAGTGGTGGTGGGGCCGCTGGTGGCGGGGCTCACCGCCGATGCCTACGGTGTGAACGGAGCCCTGGCGGTCTTTGTGGCCATCGCCGCCGCCGTGACCTTGCTCACCCTGGCCGTGCGCGAGCCACTGCGACCGTGCACCGAACGCGATTTACATGTAAATAAGGCGGGCGGAGGGCAATAGCTCAATGATATTTTTTACGGGAACTAAGAAGAGGGTAGTCTCCCTATTTTGTGTTGGAGATGAGAAAGTCCCTGGTCCAAGAGTATGTTGGGATAATCGAAGATCTGGCTTATGCAAAGAAGGGATAGAAAAGACGATATTCAAGCCATTAATAGATTGGCCCCAATATATTTATCCCATTCTCATCGACCATAAGCTGATGTTTCTCCATGGCATGCTTCGCTGCCCTCATCTTTGAGATCTGTATGTATCTCTTTACCCCTCCTTTGTCCTCGATTACACCTAGCTCTATTGTTCCATCTGCTAGGAAATGTTCAGGTCGATTGCGATCCTGGAACTGCCCAGGATTCTTTAAAGGGGGAACCTCCATAATCAAGAAGGAGGTCAGTCCCCTCTCCCTCAGGTTCGAGAAAAAGTGATACATCTGCATCCTTAAATTGGATTCTTCAGATAAGGAGTAAAGGGCATTGAGCGAATCAAGTGCAAAAAAAGTCAGATCGTTGTGCTTATCTCTATAAAAATCGATGACCTCGTCAGTCAGTTTAATCATATCAAGGTCGCAATCTCTCCACTCCCGGCGCATATCCCTATAATCAAATATTTGCAGATTATCGCTTTTCTTAAGGCCCAAGCTGATCATATTTTTAAAGTGGCTTTCTTTGGTTTGCTCTAGTGTCACATAGAGGCCATGCCCGCCATCAGCAGCCAGGTAGTTAGAGATCATGCTGAATACCAGTCCTGATTTCAAAGTCCCTTCAGCGCCGGTTACGAGTATCACCGAGCCCTGCGGGATTTCTACAGAAAGCAGCCTCCCTAGGCCGCTAATGACACCCTTGAGCACAATTTTCACCTTTTAATATGAGCGGATATATGATCTATGGCCCTGACAAATTCTTCTATATTCTTAAGCGCAATCTCTCTTCCTTTAGGAGTGAGGCTGTAATTCTTAGACCTCATATTCCCCCTACTGAACTCAGCACGAAGTATCTCATCTTCTTCAAGGGAGTATAAAGTAGGATAGACATTTCCCATGCTCAGAAAGACATTGAACTTTAAGAAGATCTCTTTGATAAGGTCGTAACCGCACATCTGCTTATCCAAAAGGATAGTTAACAGGAAAATTTCCCGGTTATTTTTGATAATTCTATCTACAAATCTCTTATAATCGTCCTCCTGAGATTCGTTCATATCGGGCTGATTCTCAAACGATCTCTTCATGGTTACAAAGACACCTCCTTACTTTTGGTCGTGCAGATGAGTTATTGGAAAGCGATAACAATAGGATTAGTGAATGATCTCCCCAGCATATGATTTGGCGCTAGTCTTTTTCTAGGACTCATTTGCCGCCCCTTATACTTCGCAATCTCTGGGCATTCAACGGGCTCCCGATATATTCCTGAACACATTAAGCATATGTGGGCGCCATCGACCACGAGAACCTCATATCTCCCTCTTTTTTTATTTCATTTTATTACGGATAGTCAATCAGGTTTGAAAGCATTTTAAATTATGTCGCTGTTCTGAATTTTATATCTTATGAACTTTAAAATTTTGAAACAAAATCTGAAGCAACTCAGATAATTATATATAAAAAATGTAGCATTTTGAAAAAAATTCTTTTTGTGGTTTAGGCCGGACCTCCTGGTCCAGCATATAGAGCTGAACAGTCGGAAGATCCTGGGATTATTCACTTAAAAAAAGGCTACGTCGTGATCCCGGTCCAGCTTCAGACCACAGGCAGAGCACTGGTGAATCCTGTCTGATTCTTTCATTTTGGACTGTTAGAGAATTGAATCAGGGCTGCGTCATTCCCGGCTGGTACAAAATAAGCGGAGCCTACGCGGATTTCCTCGGCCAGCATCTCTATCGCTTTGTCTCCGCCGGTCTGCAAAGCAACAACCTCTCGGTCCTTGTGGATTCGGGGAGCTATCCCACGTCCTTGAGCCTGATCGGCCAGGTGGTGGACCAGAACGGCCAGGGCATGCCTGGTGCAAGGGTGATCCTGTCCAACAACGAGGGCGGGAAATTCTCCTCGGTGACGGGTGCATCAGGCTACTATGCCTGGATGTAGCCACGGGAATCTAATTAGTCAGACCCATAACTGCCTTTTATTACAGAGGCAGCCCTGAAGACCTTGCCGATCTCGTCAGCTAAGAACCAAAAAGCTAAGAGCAGATCTATTTGTGTGGAACCGAGTAGTTCCAGCGCCAGACCTTGAATCCGATGGCGACTATCCCCAGGAAGATTACCAGCACCAGCAGCGCCTGAATCCCTTGAACGATATCAATTATACCCATACCTACACCTGAACAAGAGCCAGCTCTTTTATCTGATAAAGGTTTTGGTTTTGTGACTGCTGTCCTCCTGCATGATGCCGAAGACATTGCCCTCGGTATCCTGACAGTAGGCCATCCAGCCCACTCCGGGAACTGCCCTCTTGGGCATCACGATCTGGCCGCCGTTCTTTGTGATCTTGACCAGAAATTCATCCACGGAAGGAACATCGACGGTATTGACAGTCGTAGCCGATGGATTCATGCGTTTCATAAGGCCGCCATCGATGCCAGGGCTTCCTTCGCCGGTGCTGACAAGCCAGTAATCCATTGGCCCTTCCCACTTTTTTATCTTCCAGCCGAAGACCTGCGAGTAGAATTTGACGGCGCGCTCCGCATCATCGGCATTTATCTCAAAATGAACCACTCTCGGCATATTCACTCCTATAATTATTTTGTAGTTCAATGTTAATATACTTTGGGAAATGCATCCTATATAGAGCCACGCCATCTTTTTTGCAAGCTCGTAGATCGTCTCATTCCAGGTTTAGGATGTCATAAGAGACATGAGAATCCCGCCAAAATATCTTCCCCCATGCAATAGATTTTTAAATTTTGATAATAATAATTTTCCCAACTGCATCCTCCCCTTTCATAGGCAAATCTTTTTAACTATTACGACTACTATAAAGAGCATGAATTCATTTATGGCCACTATTTTGGATATCCTGAAAGCACCTTCTATGCAGATCTCCATCTGGAGATGGGAGATGCACATGATTGCGAAATACGGCCTTGATTGGGGATACAAGGAACCCTGGGAACGATTTTGATAGAGCTTCTCCTGGCCGGCCCCTGTTTGGCCGCATCCCCAGCCAGTTTCCTCACCCGAATACCACCTTCAACTTTCGGCAAAAATTCCACCAGTATTGGACTCACATCCCCCTTATGATGCCGATGAGCAAAAAACCAAAAACTATTTGAGTCTAAAAAAACATATACTGAAATGGGTGTAAGAGTGAAAATAGGAATCAGGTTTGTTGCTGTCGCAAGTGTGATATGGTGGCTTATTATTGTAAGTCTTCCCGTACAGGCATACAATACCATTAATGAATCCGACGAGACTGCCCTCCCCCCTAATATTCCGGCTTTAGCAAGCACTTTTCAAGCCAACTTCAGTCAAGTCATCGGACAAAATTACAGCGGTTACATCGTCGAAACACCCCAGAATCCAGCAGAAGGAGGAGCAATCACCTCAGGAACTGTTGGTTATATGCATCCTCCATACCAGAGTCAACTCTGGATAGTTGATCTTCGGGGAGAGCCCTATCCGTGCGGTAGAAAGTGCGTATTCCTGAACGATGCGGCGAGGATGGTAGCCGTTCCATTCACGAGCGGTTTTTTACAGTTCTACGAAAAATATCCCGATCAAAATGTGGTGCAATCTCCTCCCTTCCCTGTAGATGCAAACATCGGGTATAATAGCTGGTTCTTTGGCGATGTTGAGGGACTGCACACCCTTTGGTTCACGATAGAAGATTATTATGGTCAAGTCGTACGAAGCAATGATGTGACATTTCGTGTCCTGATAGAAAATTGCTCGCCAATGCCGAATTGTTCACCATCTTTCCCGCATGTATAGCATGTATCGGTTATACCTCCTGTGCGCTGGATTTTACGCAAGGCAGCCAAGCAATCCTGGCATGATGGAAGGCATCCTGATACCTCAGCTATCAATCCTATCATGCCAGAAGGCGCCGGAATGGTGCGATCACGGCCTGGAGGAGAGCCTAGGTGAAGCGCCGCTGGCAATTAACCCTCAGTCTGCAAAACAGGTCGTGAATCTAGAATAGGCTGTTATTTATAGATCCTATCTGCATATGCTACCTGAGGTGTAGCAAAATGGGAAAAAGAGGTCCGAAGCCTCGATTCTTAGACGTTGCATGTCCAAATGAGCAGTG
>Ga0315280_10005817_pt1 | contig 17368 bp, 13 predicted proteins | sample YL17G06_40_MG_FD_203697 | JGI IMG/M metagenome (GOLD analysis project Ga0315280, IMG submission 203697) | Sediment microbial communities from Yellowstone Lake, YNP, Wyoming, USA - YL17G06_40 | ecosystem: Environmental > Aquatic > Freshwater > Lake > Sediment | place: USA: Wyoming | collected...
GGTCCACGTAATAGGCCTGTGGCCGCCCGTACCGCTCCACGCTCTTGCGGGCGACCGTCAGATGCTCGAAACTGCCTTCTTTTTCAAACAGTTGCGCCGCCACAAATAGACGCGAGTAGTCGTCTTTGGTCAAGATCAGATACTGAGTACCGCCAAGCGCCGGGATCCACGGATGCTCGGAGCAGTCGTGCTGGAAGAGAAATCCCGGCCCCGGCGTCTCAAAGCGGACGAAGACCTTCTTCTTCTCCTCGGGCCGGGCGTGATAATAGCCATGGCGGAGGGCAAAATAGCGAAGCGTCGCTCGATGAAAGGGATGGCCGAAGGCCTTCTCGGCCTCCTCCGCCAAGACGGCAAAATTAAACCGTCCCCGATAGACTTGGGCCTTCCGCTGAATAAAAGCCAACTCCTCATGCAGCCACCTTTCTTCCTCTCCCGGTAAGCAATGAAATGCGTTCTCCCGACGAACATAGAGATCAAACGGCCTCTTGCCTATGACGCACTGGAGCCAGGGCTCCCGAAGTTCATAGGGCCGGGCCCGCCGGAGACCCAGCATCTCACAGGCCTTCTCCTCGCTGATCCGATGATCATTAAAGGCTTCTAGAATCTCTTCCACGAAACTCTTGGACAGACGCTTATGAAGTTGTGGACTCATGGTAGAACCTCCTTCTCTTCGAAGGTTCTACCACAACCGCTCTCCCTCCTTGTCTACTTTTCGTCTGCCTTTAGTCCACTTATGATTTTTACAAACCGTCCACTTTTGATTATTGCGTAACACTCCGGCGCACTGGCTCCATTCTTTGCCTACGGCAGAGACGATTCTCTGGCCGGTTCGTGGTCGGACCGCCAGACTTACATGTACTTTAAACAGGGTGGCGGCACGTGCTCATGCGTCGTGCGCGTGCCTGGAGTGGTCACCTGGGCTCGTTTTTCCTATCGAAATCACAAGATTTATCTGGCAGCCGGCCGGGGCATCACCGATGTCCCCACAGAGGAAGTGTGGAAAGAGCGCTCGAAGGCATGCAACCCGGAATGGCCTCACTGGTATCTGAAGCTCTGCGGCCGGATCGAGTGGAAGGTGAATTCCAATCATCCGATCACGGTCCTGGGAGATTACCTGGCTGACCTCAAGGCCGTCGCCGAAGAGCTGAGCCTTCCTTTCGAATGCTACGACTACCGCACGCCTGCGGAAATTCAGAGGGGCGCGAGGCTATAAAGCCGGAACAAACAATCGCTGCGATTGATTCGCTTCCCCGTTTTGTTTATAATTTGAACCTCTCATTACTTATGTTTTTCAGGACAAAGGAGGTTTTCATGAAGAAGCTTATTACCCTTTTCTCTCTAGTCCTGGTGTTGGCGGCACTGGGGAGCGCTGATGTCTACATAAAGTCCAAGACCCATACCGATGCCTTTTCCATGATGGGACAAAATCAGCCGGCCAAAGACGAGACAACCGAACAGTGGTTCGGAGACGACAAATTTGCCATGGTCACCCCAGAGTTCTCACTCATCGTGGACCTGAAAAAGAATTTAATGGACTGGGTCAACCACGCGAATAAAACATATGTCGAATCGGGACTGCCTTTTGATTTTACAAAAATTGCGCCTCCAGAAATGGCCCAGATGTTATCCCAGATGATGATGATGACCGTCACCGTGACGCCCAACGGCCAGACAAAGACGATCGGTCAGTGGAATTGTTCCGGATACGACGTCTCCATCCAGATGATGATGATGCCGATGAAGATGACGGTTTGGGCGACAACCGACGTTCCTTTTGACCTGGATAAGTTTGGCAAAATGTATGCTAACGTGCTCAAGGCCCAGATGCGGATCGATGACGCAGCGGTCGAAGAGATGATGAAGATCAAGGGCTTCTGGATCGCCAGCGAAACGGCTATCGAGATTATGGCCGCGAAGATGAGATCAACAAGCGAAGTCATCGAAATTTCCAAAAAGGCTCCCGATGCCTCCGTTTACTCTGTCCCTGCAGGATACGCCAAGCAGGACAAGCTGAGCATGAAGGACATACAGCGAAGATAAGCCCTCGCACCACACAATTTGCTTCCTTTCTAACCATCTTTATCAAAGCGTCTCCAAGTCTATTATCAATAACGAATTTTTGAAACGGAAAATGGGTGGCATGGCGCTAGTCACCGCAACGCTCGAAATGTTTTAAATGCCAAGGCGAGGGGTGCGGTGGAAGAAGGCCATCCGGAAGCGGAGCGGGCATGGTTTCTCGACCAAAGGGAGAGAAGAGCGAAGCTGAGGACTTGAGCGAATTTGCCTCGCTGGGAGCAAATTCGCGTGCCTTCGAGACCCCATCCCGAGCCTATTCTTTCTTGACTCCCCTCTTTTCGAAGTTTATCATGGGTCCCGATGGAAAAAGTCAGCCGCCTCAATCCTGTCTTGGAAATCCTCGGCAGCTCTTCCGGCCGCGTCCAAAAAGTCTTTATCCAGAAGGAAAAGGGCCCGGGCAAAATCTCTGAGGTCATCCGCTTAGCGAGATCAAAAGATATTCCTTTTATTTTTGTTCCTAAACACAAGCTTGACTTCCTGGCTCCAGATCACCAGGGTGTCGTGGCCTTCCTCTCCGCTAAAGAATTTTCCTCGTTCGAAGAAATTTTGGCCACGGCCAAGAATCCTTTTCTCGTTCTCCTCGACGAGATCGAGGATCCCCAGAATCTGGGCGCCATCATTCGTAGCGCCGAAGGCGCGGGCGCGGATGGGCTCCTTCTCCCAGAAAGACGCTCTGCCGGCCTGACGGAAGTGGTCCTCTCAGTTTCTGCTGGCGCCGCCGAGCACCTCAAAATCGCCAGGGTAAAAAACCTGGCCCAGACCATGGATGGCCTCAAAAAACGCGGACTCTGGCTGGTGGGAGCGGAAGGGGGAAGCCGGGAGATGTGGTATGACTTCGATTATACTATTCCGGTCGGAATAGTATTAGGCTCCGAGGGCAAAGGCCTCCGCCGCCTTATCCGGGAAAAATGCGACAAAGTCCTCTCTATCCCTCTCTTCGGCCGTCTGAATTCTCTCAATGTGGCCGCAGCCGCAGCCATATTCTTTTTTGAGGTAGTCCGCCAAAGAATGCCTCGAAGAAATGAATAAAGCCAAGTCCAAACCCGTATTTAAGGGTAAAGAGAGAAAAAGATGCCTCCTGAGATTGTCCTCGAGAAAGCCAAAAATTTTCATGGCGTTAAAAATCTCAGAGGGGAGCGAATCCCTTGATCAAGCTAAAAAAACAATCACAGAAATACTGTCAGCGGGAACTGCCAGCTTGACAATATTTTCCTCCCCCCTATAGAATAATCAAGTAGATTAATCCCGTTCTCCTCGAAAGCCGATGAGCAAAGAAGAAGACTTTTATAAGCTCGAAAAGAACATTCTCTCCCTTAAAGAGCAGATCGACCAGCTCCAGTCTGCTGAAGAAGCCGGGAAAAAAGAGAAGATTGCCAGCCTCAGAAGCCAGATTGAAAAAGAATGGACCCGGATTTACCCCCGGCTGACCGCTTCCCACATTGTCCAGATCGCCCGTCATCCCCAGAGGCCTTATACCCTGGATTACATCGCCAACCTGGTTGAGGATTTTATAGAAATCCATGGCGACCGCCGGTTTGCCGATGACCGGGCCATTGTCTGCGGCCTGGGCTTCTATAAAGGCCGGACCACGGCCTTTATCGGCCATCAAAAAGGAAGGACAACGCGGGAAAGAATCGAGCGCAATTTCGGCCAGCCTAACCCTGAAGGTTACAGGAAGGCTCTGAGAGTGATGAAGTTAGCCGAAAAATTCGGGTTCCCCATCGTCACCCTAATCGACACGCCAGGAGCCTACCCGGGCATCGGCGCAGAGGAACGCGGCCAGGCCGAAGCCATCGCTTATAACCTTAAAGAGATTTCTACCCTGAGAGTCCCTGTTGTCAATGTGATCATCGGTGAAGGAGGAAGCGGCGGAGCCTTGGCCATAGGGGTTGGCGACATGGTCATGATGCTCGAATATTCTTTCTACTCCGTCATCTCACCGGAAGGATGCGCCGCCATTCTCTGGAAGGAACAGAGCAGCGTGGCCAAGGCTGCTGAGAACCTAAAAATCCGGGCGCAGGATCTCTTAGAACTCGGAATCATCGACAAAATCATTCCCGAGCCTGCGGGCGGAGCCCATATCGACCCCGAGCAGACTTTTAAGAATGTGGACAAGTACATCAGTCAAGCCTTGAAAAAGCTCGACCAAAAGCCCGTGGAAGAGATGCTTGAGGAGAGATACCAGAAATTCCGCAAAATGGGAGTTTTCACCGAGAAGTGAGCGAAAAAAGGCAGGACAGAGAGCCTGTATCCGCTATCAAGGGAACAAAGGACATCCTCCCCCAGGAAGTTAGAGACTGGCAATGGGTGGAGTCCATCGCCAAGAACACATTCGAGCTCTACGGCTACAAGGAAATCAGGACTCCTGTTTTCGAGGCCACAGAGCTTTTCGAGAAAGGAACCGGCCAAACATCAGACATCGTCATTAAGGAGATGTATACGTTCCGAGATAAAGGCGGCCGTTCCATTACCCTTCGTCCAGAATATACGCCCTCTGTCGTGCGGGCCATTATCGAGCACAGGCTCTATCTCCAGCCCAAGCCGCTGAGGTTTTACTTTATCGGACCGATGTTTCGCTACGACAAGCCCCAGAGGGGCCGCTACAGACAGTTCCATCAGGTCGATATCGAAGTCTTCGGAGAAAGTGACCCAGCCATCGATGCGGAAATCATCGAGATGGCGGATTATCTCCTCAAAGAATTAAACGTCCGGGAGATAGAGATTCTGGTCAACTCTGTGGGCTGCGAGAAGTGCCGGCCGGCCTACCTCGAGGAGCTTCGCGGTGCAGCTGCGGCTGTCTCCGCATCTCTCTGCACCGACTGCCAGAGAAAAGTCAACACCAACCCCCTGCGTATTTTCGACTGCAAGGTGGGAACCTGCCAGGAGCTCTCCCGGTCCTTTCCCGAAATCACCGGCTATCTCTGTGCCGAATGCGAAGACCACTTCCGCCGATTCCGATCCTATCTCGACCTCTATCAGATTCCTTACAGGATTGAACCACGCCTTGTCCGTGGCATCGATTATTACACCAAAACCACCTTCGAGATTACGACTTCGAAATTAGGAGCCCAGAACGCCATACTCGGGGGTGGAAGATACGACAACATGATGAAAAACTTTGGCGGGCCGGACATCTGCGGCATCGGGTTTGCCATGGGCATGGAAAGGCTCCTCTCTGTCGCCAAATTAGAAAAAAAGGCTGATGAGTCCCTATACCTTGTTTACATAGGGGATGAAGCCAAGAAGGAAGCCATAGAATTGGCCCGATTTTTAAGGCGGGAAGGCGTGGGCTGCCTGCTGGAGTTTAAAGGCCTGAGCCTCAAGAATCAGCTCAGTCGGGCCAGCAAACTTGAGGCGGCCTGGGTTTTGATCATCGGCGAGGAAGAAATCCGAAAGGGACAGTACCAGTTGAAGGAGATGAGGACGGGCGCACAAAAAGAAGCCGGGAAAGAGGAAATTCTCAAAATCCTGCGCCAATCCACTCCCTAAGGAAGAAGCTCAGCTCCCGGAATCAGATAGCGAGACGAATATGGAAAATAAAACTTCGAATCAACCTCAGAAGTGGCAGAGGACGATGTACTGCGGCTTTATCAGACCGGAGCACGAGGGAAAAGAAGTGACACTCTTTGGCTGGGTCCAGCGGCAGCGGGACATGGGGAATCTCCTCTTTATCGACGTCAGGGACCGGGAGGGCATCGTCCAGGTCGTTTTCTCGCCGGAGAGACAGGACCTCCTTGATGCGGCAAAAAAAATCCGGCCCGAGTATGTGGTCGGCGTGAAGGGCTTAGTGAGGAAGAGGGAAGCAGGATCCGTCAATCGAGAGATGGCCACAGGAGAGATGGAAGTGGAAGCCAAAGAAGTCAAGATCCTCAGCGTTTCCAAAGTCCCTCCTTTCCAGATATCCGACCCGGCCCAAGCCTCCGAAGAGCTTCGCTTCAAATATCGTTATCTCGATTTGCGCCGGCCCTCGATGCAGCGGAACATCAGGCTGCGGCACGAAGTGTCCCAGCGCGCGCGCAACTTCCTGAGCAACCAGGGTTTCCTTGAGATCGAGACGCCTTTTTTGACCAAATCCACACCCGAAGGCGCAAGAGATTATCTCGTTCCCAGCCGTATTTACAAAGGCCGGTTTTACGCCCTTCCCCAATCACCCCAAATCTTCAAGCAAACCCTGATGATCTCCGGGTTTGACCGCTACTTCCAGATCGTGCGCTGCTTTCGGGATGAAGACCTAAGAGCTGACCGCCAGCCGGAATTCACCCAAGTCGATATCGAGATGAGTTTTGCTGACAGGGAGGATCTCTTTTCTATCATCGAAGCTCTGATGGCTTCTGTCTTTGAGGTGATCGGAGAAAAAGTCAAAACTCCATTCCCGCGTCTCTCTTACCAAGAAAGCATGGAGAAATACGGCACGGACAAGCCGGACCTGCGTATAAAGGCTAAAATCATCGACCTCACCGCCGAGGCTTCTCTTCTTCAACCCGAAGTCGTCCGGAAGGTCGTGACTTCGCGCGGAGTGCTAAAGGGATTACGGGTGGAGAAAGGAGCCGGCTTATCGCGAGGCCAGCTCGAAAAAATCGGCCAGAAAGCTCAGGCCTTCGGAGCCAGGGGAATTATTTGGCTGAAGAGGCAAGAAGGCTTTAAATCCTCGCTGAAATTCGAAGACCGGGAGGCAAGGCTTATCTGGGAGAAATTGCAGGCCGGAGAAGAAGACCTCGTTTTGCTCGTTGCCGACCGCAGAGAAGTCGCATTGTCAGCCTTAGGAGGCTTAAGAAAAGACCTTCTCCAGAATCAGGCTGAGGAAGGTTTCGCCTTTGCCTGGGTCACGGATTTCCCCCTCTTTGAATGGAGCGAGGAGGAAAAAAAGATCGTCTCTGTACATCATCCTTTCACCTCTCCTCTTGACGAAGACCTCCTCCTTCTCGAAAAAGAACCTCTCCACGTAAGGGCAAAATCTTATGACCTGGTGCTCAACGGCTCTGAGATCGGCGGAGGCTCCAGCCGAATTCACGATTTTGACCTCCAGAAGAGAATATTCGGTATTCTCGGGCTAAGCGATAAGGAGACCGAGGAAAAGTTCGGGTTTTTCCTGGAAGCCCTCGGCTATGGGACTCCTCCTCACGCCGGGATTGCCCTCGGTTATGACCGCATCGTCATGCTACTGGCCGGAGAGGAATCTATCCGCGAAGTCATCCCCTTCCCAAAGACAACGAGCGCGCTGTGCCTGCTGACAGGCTCGCCCTCGGAAGTGAGCGAAAAGCAACTTGATGAGCTCGGGCTCAAATTGAAGAAATAAGCCATTCCTCTGATCTCGCGCCTTGCTCAAGAAAAACAATTTTCCGGTCCCTAATTTTCCTTGCTCAGAGCCGTGTACATGATCTTTTGAAGCTCCGCCACAAAGAGAACTTTCTCTGACTTTGAGGGATTCGCCTTGGCAAATGTTAACGGAGGCAAAAATTCAACGGTCAGGCGAGGTTGCTCATAGCTTTTAATCTTTATTTTATTCATCAGCCATCTGAGAAATCGGTAAAAAAAGATTCTGTTGGTCACATACTTTTTGTATGTCTTCTTATTAATCTCAGGTCTTTCTTTCACAACACTAGGCACGATCTTGACGACTTTTCCTCGCTTGTAGAGCAAACTGGCCAGTGTCGGGACAATTGTCTGGGAAACGGGTATGTCCACTGTCTCGTGAGTGCTTCCCCCGCTCGGGGCAATGGCCACAGGGATATGACTCTCCAAACACTTCAAGCATTCCTCCAGGGCATTTTTATTAATCCGCCATTTTTTGAGCTCTTCTTCTCTGGTGGGCGGATCATGCAGATACACAGGTATAATCTGGAATCTGCTTATCTGGGCGATGAAAAATCGTGTCAGGAAGTCGGCAAATTTTTCAAGGCGGGAGCGTCTCCAGGGATTTTTGTTCATTTTCTTTTGCCAGTTCTGAGAGAACATCGAGTTCACGATATCTCTTTTCGTTCTTGATAACTGATATGCACTGACAAGCGTTATCTCAGCGAAAAATCTTATGTAGGGACTCGCGGGGGCAGCCAATCCTAAAAACAGAGGTTCTGCACGCCTGGTGACGTGATTATAGACAAAAAGCGTCGGCTCATTTTTTGGAATATTTTCCAGTCCGATAGCCTTTGGTTTGGGGCAGATGGGGATCGTTCTCAAAAAGTTTCTAAAATTTTTATATGACAGAGTTAACATTCCAAGTTCAGCACTCTCTCCTTTTTCGGTTCACAATTCCCAAGAGTAACTCCGCAAAAAACTTATCGCTAAGAGATGGCCCCTGTCAAGAAAGAGATCACGCTTTCTATGCTTCAGCCTGTTTGGGAAGCACCCTTTATTTTTTGACTTCCGCTACAGCGGCGTTATAGACCTTCTTGACATCTCTATCCTGAAGGAAAAAGACCACCATAAGATTCTGCCGGTCGATTTTACTGTGCCTTTCCTTGAAGGTGAATCCTCTCTCTTTTTCATGCTGCGAAAGCCGGGCTTCGGCATCCTGCTCGGCCTTAGGAATACTGAACTGGGCGCTCTCACTTTTCAGGGCGGCGGCATCGAGCGTCAGGAAATCGCGGACGACCATTTTGTGGAAGACAATCCCGTTTCCTCCCTGGTACTTCTCCTCCTTCTGGACGAGTGCGAGGTTATAATCGGCTGCAGGTATTTCCTTATCGGCGGAGAACTTGACCTCGACGCTGTCTCCCTTGAGCTTTGCGCTCACCTTAAGCTTCGCCTCGGGCAACGCGTAAACGCGCGCATTGACTTCAGCCGAATATTCCTTGAATTTTCCCTCGGCCATCTGCCGGCTTCCTCCACCGGAGCCTCTATTCTCGCCATCGAAGAATATCGTGGGAGCGCTGTTCACACCGTAGAACTGAGCCCTCTTGCGCGTAACCATGTTCATCATCGGGTCTGGCCTCGGAACGGAAAGGTGATATTCGAGGACGGCCACATACATTGAGCCATAAGCCTTAATCAGTCCATCAAGTCCGAGGTCAGTCCCGACGCAGGGAGAGCACCCGGAGCCGGTAAATAGCTCGGCCAGGACGGTCTTGCCTTTCCATTCTGCTGAAGGTTTAAACGGCTCAGCATGGAAGGGGACTTCTTGCCGCCGGGCTTCGAGCTTGCTCTCAAACCCCTGGCTCGACCCATAAACCTTTTCCCAAAGCTCCCTTGCTTTACTCACCGAGTCTCTGTAGTTTTCTACAGCCGCCTCGAAATAGGCATCCAGAGCTTCCTTGTTCCTGCTTGATTTGGCGTAGGCAGAAGCAAGGGTATAAAAATAAAGCCCCCCCGGCATTCCTCCGTTCTTCTTAAAGTCCTCCAGGGCTTTCATGGATTTCTCCAGAATGTCTTCGTTGAGATAAGCCATAGCTGAGGCTAAATAAAAAGTAGGTGTGTTTGATTTCAGATATTCCTGTTGGTCCGGCGCGATGGCTTTCAGGAATTCCGGGTCTGAAGCCAACTTGAGGCCCTCAGCCGCATACTGCTCCACGGCCTGAGTGACCTTCTTCTTGTCGAACTGGGCAAGATTCTTGTGCTCGAGAATATCCAGGCAGAAGATATAATAGGAAAAGATACGTCTCGCTCCTTGAGCTGATTGAAGTGCAGTTTTCTGGAGCTGGAGGATGGACTCAACATCAGTCGCAAGCCCTATCTTTGCCCTGATGATCGCATTTTCGATGGCGGGAAGGTAAGTGGAGTTGGGATAGGCGGCCTTAATCCTCTCCAGCTCTTTGACCCGGGCATTCAGGTCTTCGATCCGAAGAGCACTGAGGAATTCTTTGTATTCGGGAGACTGGTCAGCCCGCTGCTGAGAAAAGAGGACGGCGGAAGAAGACAATGCAAAAAACAAAAGAAAAACAATGAGCAATGCTCGAAAAGAAAATATCTTCATCGTTAGACCTCCTGGAGGAAGGGCCATTCAGAATGAAGAAGTGAAAAGAAGCGAATTCTTGATATTTTTACTGCGCCTTGATTTCCTCTCCTGTCAGCGGGTCGCGGAGGTTGATCCGATGGATTTTTCCTAATTTATCGAGAGGGTCAGGAAACTTATCCGAGCCTTTGTTCGACGGCTCCCAGTCGCCGACAATCATGATGGCCACCTTTTCAGGATGGATGTATTTGCCGGCCACCTCCATGACCTTTTCCTTGGTAACTCCTTTGATTTTTTCCCTGTAGGTTTTGTAATAATCCATCGCCTTTCCCTGCATCTCGAGCATGGCGAAGTTGGACATGCTGACCTGCGGGGTCTGGAAACTGTCGGCGAAGCTCTCCAGGTAGTAATTGACGGCCGTCTCCATTTCCCCGTCGGTGACCGGCTCCTTCCGGATTCTCTCAAATTCCTTCAAAATCAAGGAGATGGCATAGCCGACCGTCGCGGATTTGGTCTGGACATAGCCGGAAAAGGTGCCAGGAAATCCCCAGCGGTAGGTGAAACGGCTTCCCGTATTGTAGGCCAGCCCTTCGTCGGACCGGACCTTGGAAGTGATGCGGGACGTGAAGCTTCCTCCGCCGAGGATGAAGTTCATCACCTGGACGGCGTAATAATCTGGGTTAGTGTCTTCGATCCCCAGGTGCCCGATGCTGATGTAGCCCTGATTGATGGATTTCTGGATGAAATAAATGCCCGGCTCAATCTCCGGGAAAGTTTTGACCAGCGCCGGGAACTGGAGGCTGTGGTTTTTCCAGCTGCCGACGATTTTGTTGATCTTGGTCTTAAGGTCGGCCTTGGAGAAATCTCCGGATGCCGAGAGGATGATGTTCTTCGGGAAGAAATACCTGGCATGGACGGCCTTGAGGTCCGCTGCCGTGATCCCTTCGTATGTGGCCTTGGTCGGCTCCCAGGTCAGTGGCTGGTCGCCGTAGAGGAGCCGTTCATACTCCCGGTTCAGGACCATGCTGGGTTGATCGTTGGCCTGGCGCAGCTGTTCGATGAGACGGGCCTTGGCGAGCCTGACGGCGTCCTCGCGGAATTCAGGGTTCATGAGGACGTCGAAGAAAATCGCCAACCCTTCGTCGATGTCCTTGCTCAGGACCGACAGCGAGAGCTGGGAGGTCCTCTCGCCGGCCATGAAGTTCAGCGTCCCGCCGAGAAAATCGATCCTCTCCTCAATGGCCGCGCCTTCACGGGTCTTGGTTCCGCCTTTAATGAGCGTCTCGCTCATGCTCCCGGCGAGGCCGGTCTTGTCTTTCGAAACGTAGATGTTGCCGAAGTTAATCAGGGCCATAATGTTGAACAGCGGAAGGCTGTGGTCCTCCTGGACGTACGCCCGCAGGCCGTTGGCGAATTCGGTGCGGAAGGCCTTTGGGTCGGGGGGCTCGTACTTGAGCGCCGCGTACTTGAGCTCAGACGGCCGCGTGGCCTGGCCCAGGCCCAGGGACACGAAGACAAACGCGATGGCCAGAATGGCTGTCAGGGTTTTTTTCATAATCGTCCTCCTTACCGCCCCATCTTCCTCTTGTAAATGGCCGTGAGGCCGTTGTCTTTGACGAAATACTTGGCCGTGACTCGCTTGACGTCGTCGTTCGTCACCTTCTTGAGGTTCTCGACTTCGGTGAGGATCGAGCGCCATCCGCGGTTGAGCTCGGCTCGACCGACGCGTCCCGCCAGGCCCATCGTGCTGCTGAGGCTGCGGATGAACATAGCTTCGGACCGGTTCTTGGCCTTCTGAATCTCTTCCGGCGTCACGCCATCTTTCTTGATCTTCTCGATCTCGGCCCAAATCTCCCTCTCGAGGTCCTCGGGCTGGACATTCTTGTCGAGGCGCGGCGTCGCGCTGAACTGGAAGGCGCCGACATACCACTGCGTCCGGTTGAAGGCCGAGGCGTTGACGGCCATTTCTTTTTCTTTCACGAGTATTTTATAGAGCCGCCCTGTTCCGCCGCCGCCTCTACCGAAGCGGCCGCCCCCGCCAGCGCCGAGAGCGTCGGCCAGAACAGAGAGCGGCGCCACATCGGGATGGCCCTCCTGCGGCGTGTGGAACAGGATCTGCAAACTCGTCGGCGCGGGACCCTCACCGTACATCCGCTTCTCGCTGTACTGGGGCGGTTCATAGGTCCGGATGGGCTCGACGCTGGGACCCTTGGGGACGCGACCGAAGTACTTCTCGGCCAGAGCGATAATGTTGGCCGGGTCGATGTCACCGACATAGATGGCGACGCAGTTGTTCGGGACGTAATAACGGTTATGGAAGTCGATGAGGTCCTGCTTGGTCATCTTCCGCAGGTCATCCATCCAGCCGATGACGTCCCAGTGATAGGGCGAAGCGGCGTAGAAGGCGGCGTTGACCTGCTCCGAAAAGAGATACCCGGGCCTGTTTTCGCTCAGACGCCGCTCTTCCATGATGACATCCTTTTCAGAGTAGAACTCACGGAAGTAAGCGTCGAGCATCCGGTCCGATTCGAGGAGCATCTGGAGCTCGACCTTGTTCGAGGGCAGAGTGACGTAATAGCCCGTGTTCTCGTTGCCGGTCGAGGCATTGAGGCCCGTGCCGCCGTTCTTCATGTAGATATTCCAGAGGTCGTCCTTGATGATATACGCCTTTTCGGCCTTGATAAGGTCGTCGACCTCCTTCTGAAGGGCCTCGATCTTGGCCTTGTCGCCGCCGTCGGCTTTCCAGTATTTCTCCTGGTATATCTGATCCATGAGCCCGTCAATCCGCCGGTCGATGGCGCTGTCCTTCTCGAAGTCCGTCACGCCCATGACCTTGGTGCCCTTGAACATCATATGCTCGTGGACGTGGGCTATACCGGTGATGCCGGGCCGCTCGTTGATCGAGCCCACTTTGAAATAGATATGGCAGACGACGCGCGGCACACCAGGTTTCTGGATCATCAAAATTTTCATCCCATTCGGGAGCACATGCTCCTTGACATCGAGGCTGAGCTCAGCGGCAACAAGAAGCGATATGATTCCAAAAAAAACAGCTAAAAATAGGAATGCGCGTTTCATTGCATCGAACCTCCTTTCCTAAATTTGTATTATACAAGAAAAAAAGGACTTTTAGAACTGCAAATTTTAAGGATGGACTCAAAAAATTTGAACCTTTTCGTTCTTCCGAGCGTATTAAATAATGCGAGAGTTTTTCTATGCTTTTTTGCCCAGCCCTGATAAATTGACATTAACACCGATCATTCATATAAAATAATATTAAAATTTTAGGAGGATTAATGGAAACGCTCAAGATATCTCATCCTATGGACAGGCGGAGTTTCCTGAAAAAAGGGATTCACACAGGAGCTCTTGTGGCCTCCATCCCGCTCTGGAAATATCTCGCCGCCAAAGACCCGGAAGCGTTCTATGCTGAAGAACCCGGCTCTCCCTTAACGCTTACCCAGGAAGATTGGAGGAAGCTCCTCGAAATCTCCCTTGGCCGCGGAGGTGAATTCGCCGAGGTCTATTACGAACGCACAGTCAGCAACAGCATCTCTCTGGACGAGGACAAGATTACGGCAGCAACCCGCGGCCTGGACATGGGAGTCGGGTTCAGGGTGCTCCAGGGAGAAAAAACAGGCTATGCTTTCTCCGATGACCTTGATTTCGCCAGACTCAAAGAAGCTGCGGAGACAGCGGCACTCATTGCCTCAGGCGCCGCGAAGGTAAAACCGGAAAAATTTACTTCCCTCTCCCTTCCCTCTTATTACCTGGTCAAAGTCTCGCCCGAGAGCATCGCTTCTAAGGCCAAAGTCGATTTGCTCGTCAAGGCGAATGCCGTGGCGCGCGCCTTTGACAGGCGCATCACCCAGGTGGGTGTCGGCTTTGCGGACACAAGCAAGAAAATCCTGATCGCCAATTCGGAAGGCCTTTTTGTCGAGGACACCCAGACGCTCACCGGGTTCGGCGTCAACTGCGCAGCGCTGGAGGGCGACAAAAGGAGCATGGGCTACGAGTCCAAGGCAGGAACCTTCGGGTTCGAACATTTCGACATCAAGCTGGCCGAGGACTATGGCCGCAAGGCCGCTGAAATGGCCATTCGGACGCTGCCGGCCGAGGATGCCCCTGCCGGCGAGTTCCCGATTGTCATCGCCAAAGGGTATGGCGGGATATTCTTCCATGAGGCCATCGGACACAGCCTCGAGGGAGACGGGATCCGGAAAAAGACATCCTGTTTCTGGGACAAGCTGGGCCAGTCCATCGCCACGCCGGTCGTCACTCTCGTCGACGATGGGACTTACAAAGGGGCTTGGGGGGCTGTCAACGTCGATGACGAAGGTTGCATTGGCCATAATACCGTCCTGATCGACAAGGGTAAGTGTGCCGCCTTCATTCAGGACAAGCTGAATGCCAAGCTGATGAACATGAATCAAACCGGAAACGGCCGTCGCCAGTCCTACCAGTTCTACCCCATCCCGCGCATGACCAACACCTACATGCTGCCCGGAGAATCGCTTCCCGAGGATATCATCAAATCTGTTGACAAAGGCCTTTTCATCGCCAAAATCGGCGGAGGAAATGTGCAGCCAACAACCGGACGGTTCGTCTTTTCCGTGACCGAAGGCTATATGATCGAAGGCGGCGAGGTGAAACAGCCGCTCAAAGGCATCATGCTCATGGGCAGCGGCCAGGATGTTCTCAAGAACATCACCATGGTCGGAAATGACCTGCTGGTCATCGGCGGCGGGAGCTGCGGCAAGGACGGCCAATCCAAGCCTGTCGGCTTCGGCAACCCCACTTTGTTGGTCACTAAAATCACGGTCGGTGGGAAAAAGACGTAAAGGAGGAATGCCATGGATTTCAAGAAACTCGGTGAAAACATCGTCAAAAAAGCGATAACATGCGGAGCCAAACAGGCAGAAGTTTGCTTCGAAAATGTCAAAGAATTCAGTGTCAACGTGAGAAAGGGAGAGGTTGAGACCCTGCAGAAATCTGTCTCCAAAGGCTTGGGTCTGCGGGTTTTCATCAACAAGCAACTCGGGTTCTCTTACACTTCAGACCTCACGCCAGATTCCCTGGAAGACACTATCAAGAAAACCGTTGAGCTGGCGAAAATCACGGAAGCGAAACCCTGGCAAGGCCTTCCTGATTTTGGGCCTCAGCCGTTTCCCAATCTGGACCTCTACGACCCGGAGATCGCCAACGTTCCGGATGAAAAAAAGATTGCACTTGCCCGCGAGGTCGAAAAAATCGCCATGGCTCAAGATAAGCGCATCACCAACAGCGAAGGCGGCTCCTTCTCCAATCTGGAAAGGGAAGCCGGGATTTTCAACTCCAAGGGCATCTCTTATGCCTTTAAAGAAACCAGATGTGGGTTCGGCGCCGCTGTCATTGCCGGCGAAGGGGATAATATGCAGAGCGGGGGCTGGTCGAGCGGAAAGAGGTTTTTCAAGGAACTGGCTCCAGTCGAAGAAGTGGGAAAGACGGCTGGCCAAAGAGCTGTGGAGAAGCTCGGCGCGAAACCGGTCGAGACAAAGAAAGTTCCTGCGATCTTCGACAGATATGCCGCTCCTTCGTTCTGGATGGGAGTCCTATCGGCTTTGAACGGAGATTCGGTTTTCCGGAAAACAACCTTTATGACCGATATGCTCGATAAAGGAATCGCTTCTCCCCTAGTCACGATCATCGACAACCCGACGGTGCCGAGGTTCGTCGCCTCGATTCCATTTGACGGCGAGGGAAATGTCACGCGGAAGAATACGATCGTGGACAAGGGCGTGCTGAAGATGTTCTTCTACGACTCCCAGACAGCGCGAAAGGCCGGCGTTAAAGTCAACACCATGGCCCGCCGCTTTGGCTACAAGTCAGGGCCTATGGCAGGGTTCCTGTGCATCGTTGTTGAAAACGGCAAGGACGACCCAGCTTCGCTCTTCAAGGACGTGAAAGAAGGTCTCCTCGTCACAGGAATGAGGGGAATCGGGACTGATGTTACGACCGGCGCTTTCTCGGTAGGATGCAGCGGGTTCTGGATTGTGGACGGAGCCAAGGCATTTCCTGTGGATGGCGTGACGCTCGGCGGCACAACGCTCGAAATCCTGAAAAACATCGATAAAGTGGCTAACGACATCGACATGCGCGGAAGCTTGAACAGCCCGTCTTTCAGGGTGGCAGAAATTACAGTCGCCGGGAAAAAGGCGTAGCGGAGGAAGACTTCAAGTAATAAACCGGTTTGTTATTCCTCGGCAAAAGCGTCCTTGAGGAGTTTGCTCTGACGGTTAAAGGCCAGGCGGGGACTCTTGATTTCCTTCGGAAAAACATTCGGGTCCCGATTCTCCAAAAAAATCAAGGCAGACAGAAACACTCTGCACAACTTCTGGCTTCATACCTTGTTATTGATCAACCTCGAGACGGGGCGCGAAGAAGCCGAGCGGTTCTCCGCGGGCATGGATCGAGTTTTCTATGCGACTTTTTACATGGTAGCCAGCTCGCCCGTTTTGGCGAGCGAGGCGGCCAGCAGGGATGGTTTCTTCCCCGCCCTGACGGCCCTCGGCTTTTCTCCCTGCCTCCGGACGCAATGCCTCGATGATCACATGACGGCTCTGCGGTGGCCTATCTCCGGTTCGGGCAGGCCGATAAGGGGCTTTTTGTCGGCGATGCGCAGAGCCAGAAGCAATACTGCGTCGAAGGGAGCATCACTGGTTTTACTTGGTCGCCGGACGGCCGTCTGATCTACGCCACGGTATGGCACGAAAACGGAGAAGCTCGTCGAGTACAAGAGTAGCACGTATGGCGGCCTTGACTGGATGCCCGATGGAAAGACTATCGTCTATGGAGCGTTGGCCGGCGAGCGAATGCAGATCTTTGCCATTCCCCGTTCAGCCGCCCCGCCCCGGCAACTGACCAACGATCCCGCCAACCTGATGCATCCGCAGGTTTCCCCGGACGGCCGCTGGATCGCCTGCACGCGCATGGCTCAGTCGAAGGAAATCCGGCGATTGAAGTTCTAACGTAAGCCGGCGCTGCACTCTTTTTCTTTCCCTCGCTTCTTCCCTCCGCGATTATTTCATTTTTCCCTTCCCGCCTCTTCCTCCTCCCCCCTCCGACTTGCCATTGATGTTGAATCGTCTACAAAAAAGCGAGATGATGGCCATGGCGATCTCCGTCTATAGAAAGGCCTGGCTCGTCCTTAAAGACCTGCAAGATTCAGGGAAGATTGAGATTGTGCCGTATCAGGGGGGTGAGAATTCCTTTCTCGTCGATTATTTCTCGAAGCCGACCTTCTTCAGCAGTTCTTTGTACCTCGGATCTGAGCGCAGATTCTTGATCCAGGGATCGATTTTGATCGAAATCATTTGGCCGGTACGCTCCTCGTAAGCTTTGTTCAGCCATTCGAAGGCTTGATCT
>Ga0315280_10005818_pt1 | contig 17365 bp, 5 predicted proteins | sample YL17G06_40_MG_FD_203697 | JGI IMG/M metagenome (GOLD analysis project Ga0315280, IMG submission 203697) | Sediment microbial communities from Yellowstone Lake, YNP, Wyoming, USA - YL17G06_40 | ecosystem: Environmental > Aquatic > Freshwater > Lake > Sediment | place: USA: Wyoming | collected...
CCTGCGACGCATCCGGCCAGAGGACGAGGCCGGGAACGGCCGCGGGGTCGACCTTGCCCGGCGCAGCCGCGGGCCCGCGCCCCGGATCGGCGCCCGTCCGCTCGCGCCACTCGGCGTCATCGGCGGCCAGGAGTGCATGGGGAACGGCCATCAGCAGGACGAGAGCCAAGGTCGCGCGCATGGGCACCTCGCAGACGACACCCTCTTGCCTCTCTCAAACTGCCTGGCCCGGCGCCGCCGGTCATTCGGTGGTGTCGATGCTCACGCAGCGGACCTGCCGCGGGCCGAGGTGGACGGCCATCCGATCGTGCCGGGCGTCGAAAGCGACGCGGCCGGGCTGGCCGGCGGACGGGCGGATGGATTTCTCTTCGTCCCACCAGCCGCACTGCACGCCGGGGTTCCACGGTCCGAGCGTAAGGTGCTGGAGGTCGTAGACCTGCGTGAACCGTCGCCAGAGGTCCTTCTTCGGGTCGAGTTTGGTGCCGAGCCGCGCGAGGTCGAGGCGCACGAGAGCCGCCGCGGGCTTGTCGGCCGGATTCTCGAACCTCAGGAGCACCGAGCCTGGCCGCTTCCAGGCCTGGACACGGACGGCGTCGCCCTCGGTCCGCACGGACTCGTCGAGTGCTTTGCCGCCCAAGGCCACCGTGTCCTTCGCGGCGATGCCCCAGTCAAGGGCCTCGGCGCGGAGCGCGCCGGGGAAAAGATCGCGCCACGCGCGATCGTCGACCGGGCCGTCTTCCCAGCGAAGGACGACGAACCGCACGTCGTGGTAGCGCAGGTCGAAGCCGTCGAGCGTGCCGGTCGCGGAATCCAGGCGCGGCTCGAAGGGCGGCACGGCCTTCTGGTCCTTGCCTTTCTCGCCCGGCAGGTCCTGGTACCACTTGAGGTGGCCCACGTACCGCTCCTGGGCGGGGAGGTCGGCGAACTGGCGGACGCGCAGGCGCTCGCCCGCCGCCCCCGCGGGGACGCCGAGCGCCCGGAGGTCGAGCGTCATGCGGACGGGCCGCGTCTGCTCCTTGCCGTCCTCGTCGGGACCGTAGTTGCAGAAGCCGAGGACGACCGATCCGGGCCGGCGCCAGAGGCTCGCGAAGACGCCCGGGGTGAGGTCGCGGACGGCCTCGGCGTTCCGCCAGTAGGGGACGAAGCAGACATCGTCGCGTCCGATGCCCCAGTGGAGGAAATCGGGGTGCCAGAAGACGCCCCCGCCACCGCCCGTGACGGCGTCGTGCATGGCGGGCCAGTTCGGGTTCATGAAGCCCAGGTGGCTGATGTTCACGCCGAAGGCGTGCGGGCACGAGCCGGCGATCATGCGCTCGCTCGGGTAGACCGAGATCGGGTCCTTCATGGGGTACTCGGAGTCGAGGATCGAGTCGGCGAAGGGAAGGGCCTTGAGGCAGATGCCGTTCGTGGAGTGGCCGGAGACCCCGCCGGGGCATCGGTTGTTCTCCTGCATCATGGCCCAGACGCGCTGGTACCAGCGGCGGAGGTTGCCGTCGCCGAGTTCGGGCTGGAGCCGCCCGTCGGGCAGGCGGTAGCCCAGGCCGGCGGCGAGGTTCCGGAAGGGCGTGCCGGCAAACGTAATGTCGAAATAGAAATGCGTGCATCCACCCTTGCGGACCTGGCGATCCATCAGGTACGTCATGTAGTCGGTATAAGTGGGCGAGAGGACCTCGTTGCCGCGGACCCAGTCGCCGGCGAAGTAGTCGTAGACGCCCGGCTCCACCGTCTTGTCCATGTAGCCGCGCAGGGCGATCTGGTTCGTCAGGTACGGCCCGAGCCGAGCGTCGATGCGGTAGAGGCCTTGGCGCGAGCGTTTCGTGGCCTCGTCCAGGCAGTGGGCGTAGTACTCGGGCCAGCGCGCCAGGTCGGCGAAGGGGGGCGAGAGGATCGAGAAGAAGTCCTGGCCGGTGTCCCAGTTGACCTTGTACTTGCCGCCCGAGAAGCCGTTGGCGGCTGAGATCTGGTTCAGCCGCCAGCCCGGCTCAAAGCGGCGGAACGGCGTCGCGTTGAAGCCGACCGTGATCGTGCGCGCGGCCTCGAGGCGCAGGGCCTTCTTGCCGGGATAGGTGCCGACGACGTGATTGCGAAGGACCACCGCGCCCTTCTCACGCACGAGGGAATGGGCGGGAACCTTGTCGTCGACGTCCCAGCCGCGGTCCGAGTCGGCGCACCAGAGGAGGCCGCGCACCTCCGTGCCGAGCCACAGGTTGCCCGTGAAACTGCCGGCGGTCATGCCGGTGCCGGTCAGGCCGATGCCCCGAATCGTATCCCAGACCTCGCCCTGGCCGGGGGGGACCTTGCCGATGAAGCGGGCGCCGTAGTTCCCGCCCTGGCCGACGCAGTTGACGTATAGGCCGAGCGAATCGTCGACGGGCCACTCCAGGCGGAGTTCCTCGACGTCGACAGGCCCGGCCTGGGGGGCGACCGTGAGGGCGAGTTCCACGAGGCCGTCCTGCTCTATCGTCCCGCGCGAGGTGAACAGGAGGCCGGCGGCCTTGGCCGGGCGGCCCTCGAACTTGATCCGCCAGTCCTTGGCGCTCGTCACCTTCGGCTCGCTTCCGAGGGGCACCTGCACTTCCTTGCCGCCGACCTTGGCGATGATCCGCGCCGGGGCGGCGAGCACCGGCCCGCCACTCGCCTGGATCTCGCGCGGCAGGCCGAGGCCGTCGAGCGTGTAGGCGCGGCGCGTGCACGTGAACCGGGCGGGCCGGAAGAGGCCGCGCTTCACCTCGAGCGGCTCGAAGGGCTGGAGGACCTTCTCCGTGTCGCCGATCCGGTTCCCCCACCAGCGGGCGAACGCCTTCGCCTCGTCCTTCTTTTCAATCGAGATATCGTCGCGCGATGTGAGTTCCTTGCCGGCCGCGTCCACGAGCGCGAGGCGGACCTGGTACTTCCCGGGCGCGAGCGCCGGCAGTTCCACCAAGTCGTCATACTTGTGGTAGGAATAGTTCGCGAGGCGGCCTTCCTTGACGGTCTTCGAGTCGCGGGAGACGGCGTAGGTCGCGCCGGCGGCCTTGGCGCCCTCAGGGATCGGGGCGTCCAGCGTGTCGGCGGAGAGGTAAAGGAGGCCCCGCACCGGGTTGAACTCGAGGTCGTACTCCAGCCGCGTGTCGCGGGGCCTCGCGGCCAGGTAACTCTTGTCGGTCCCCCAGAAACTGAGGTGCGACGTGTACACAGGCGCCGCGTCGGGCGCGTCCACGAGCGTCACCTGGAAGTCAAAGGCCGAGAACTCCTCGGGGTGCTCCTTGTCCTTCATCTTGTCGGCGAGGTCGGGAAAGGCCTTGCTGACGTCGACGCGGGCCGAGCCGCCGGCGGGAACGTCGAGGACCTTCTCCTCCGAGACGACCGGCGCCGGGTCCTGGGGCAGGCCGCGCGTCCCCTTGGGCCCGACCTTTCCGTGGACGATGCGGACGACAGCCTTGACCTTCACGGGCGCGGCGCCCGGATTGTAGACGGCGCTCCGAAGGTCGAGCCGCTTGTCGTGGAAGCCGGAGAGCACCTCGACCTGGACGTAGGGCTTATCGGCGGTGAGGATCGCCCGCGGGAAGCCGTAGTGCTCGAGGTGACCGGTGGCGGAGGGGACGTCGAGCCACTGCCATTCGGGGTTCTTAAGGTCGGCCGCGAGGAGGACGCCCACCGGGTCGCCGGCCTTGTTCGGGACGGGCATCTGGAGGTCGTCGAGGGAGGCGGCGATCTCGATGTCCCACCATCTGCGGCCGCTCTCCTCGTGGAGGCCGTTGGCGATCCGCATGTTCGGCCGCCAGTTGAACAGGTTCTGGCCGATCGAGGGATAGAGTTTCATGTATTCGCCGCTTCCGAGCGAGTTGATGACGAACTTCAGAAAACTCGAGACCTCGTTCGGCTTGCGGTTGCGGTCGTGCAGGTCCAGACCGATCTCGACCGCGTCGTCGAAGACCGTGCCCGCGGTGTACGTCTCGCGCTTCGCGCGGTAGAGCCGGTGGCCCGGCAGGATGTCCGACCGCACGGCGAGGTACAGGTGCCCCGCGTCCCAGGCGACCCAGAAGGAGATGGGCCGGTCGCGGACGTCGACCGTGCTGGTCCAGGCGACGCCCATCACCTTGACGGCCGCGCGCCACTCCTCGGCGCCGATCGTCCCGTCGATCGCCGGCGGCTTCGCCGTCCGCGGGATGTTGAAGCGGGGGATGAGCGATTCGTCGAACTGGAACCGATAGTCCTGGGCAGCCGCGGCGGTCGCCCACCAGGCAAGGCCGGCCAGCAGAAGCATCCACGCCAGACAGGGGCTTCTCATGACGCCCGTCCTTTCGTCCCGTAAGCCCGATGCCGCAGGCGAGTGGATGAACCGCCGGACGCCTTCCCGCCGGGCGGAGTATACACGGTGCGGCGTCACGTTGGCCAGCGCATACCGGTGCCGCCGGCCGGTCCCCCGCCAACCTGGAGGATTGCCATTGAATCCGCTGCGTCGCGAGCGACAATGGCAGGACACGAGTGCCGCGCCGGGGCGGGGAAGGGAAACGTAAGCCCTTGCGATCCTCGCCCGTGCAACGGGCTCATCAGGGAGAACGATTGCGTTATGCGACGCGCACGCCCGCTGCTGATCGGCGTCGTACTGGCAGGCCTGGCGGCGCCTTGCCTCGGGGCCGGGAACCTGCTGCGCAACGGCTCGTTCGAGGGGGCCCTCCTGTACTGGCACAACATCGACCCGGCGGTACACAGGCTGGCGCGCGGCGATGCGGCCGCAGGCGAGTTCGCCCTCCGCGTCGAGAAGGCGAACCCCATGAGCGCCCCCTTCGCGTGCGAGCCGGGGCGCGAGTACACCATCACCTTCTCCGTGAAGGCCGACAAGGAAGGGACGCTCCACGTCCAGATGCCGCCGAGCGCCCGCGAGGTCGGCCAGAAGGCCAACCGCCTTTGGACGGCCGAGGCCACGAAGTCCGTGAAGATCGGCCCCACGTGGCAGCGCCTCTCCGTCACGTTCAAGGCCGACGTGCCGCAGGACGGCTTCTGGGTGTACCCGCATTACCTCGTGCAGTTCGAGGGGACCGCGCCCTTCCTCCTCGACGCCGTGACCGTGACGCCCGGTGGCGAGGCCACCCCCGCCTACCTGCCGCGCACGCCCGTGGAGGTCCTGACCGAGTGCCCCGACCTGCCGGGCTACAAGGGCGAGGGGAACCTCCTCGAGAAGGGCGCGACTGTGCGGCTCATCGCGCACGCGTCGAACCCGGGCGCGGAGCCGCGCGAGGTTACCCTGCGCTGGCAGTTCATCGACTACGAAGGCGTGTGGCCGCTGGCCGACGCCGTCGAGCGCAAGGTCACGATTCCCGCCCGCAAGACCGCGAGCGAGACGCTCTCGGCGAAACTCCCCGCGACCGGCTGTGTCCTCGCGCGGACGAGCGCCTGGGCCGACGGCAAGCAGGTCGACCGGTCTGACCTGCCGCTGACCTCGCTCCCCTACCCGATGGGCCCGCGCAAGCCCGACCCGGCCGAGCGGTTCGGCAGCTCGTTCTTCGGCCCCGAAAGCGCGAAACTCGGCAGCCGCCTCGGCTTCGCCTGGAGCCGGTGGTATCCGCACACGAAGTGGCAGGACCACCAGCCGCAGGGCCCCGACGCGTTCCACTGGTTCGACAAGGAACTCGACATCCTTGAAGGCCTGGGCATCTCGTCGCACCTCGTCCTCTACGGCTGGCCGAAGTGGGCGATGGACGACACGAACCCCCTGCCGAAGGACATGCGCTGGAAGGCCGACGACCCGCGGTGGGAGGACCTCACGGTCGAGACCGCGTGGGACCGGTACATGAAGGCCGTGGCCGCCCACTACAAGGGCCGCGCGGTCGTCTACGAGATCGAGAACGAGCCCGAGTTCGACAAGTGGGACAAGCGCGAGGACGAGTACGCGAAGTTCACGATCCGCAGCGCGCGGCTCATCAAGCAGACCGACCCGGCGGCCCGCGTCATGGTGAACAACGTCTACGGCATTCCGAGCGGCCTGAACCGGCGCCTGCTTGAAAAGGGTGGCGCGAAGGTCATCGACATCATCTCCTGGCACGATTACCACGAGGGGTGGCTGGCCGATGCGGCCGCCATGAAACGCATGCGGGCCGCCCTTGACGACCTCGGCGGCCGGCACATCGAGATCTGGTTCAACGAGGGCTGGGCGTACACGAACACCGCCGTCGATGAGCCCATCGCCTGCACGCACCTCACGTCGGCCCAGAGCACCAATGCCATGGTATGCTCGGTGGCCGAACTCACCGCTGCCGGGCAGGAGAAGACCATCCTCTTCCACACCGGCTACGAGCAGCACGGGATGAGTTTCTGGGACTACTCGGGGCCCGGCACGATGCTCTGGGACTGGTACAGTTACCCGCTGCCTCTTGCCGCGGCGTGGAACACGCTCGTGCATCACGTCGGGAAGAGCGAGCGCGTGGCCCTGGTGCGGCCGGCCGGCGCGACGTTCTGCATCTTCCAGGACCTTCGCAGCGCGCGCGGCGTCATGGTGGCGTACGCCGACCGCGAGGCGCCCGCCGACGTGACGCTCGAACTACCCCTCGACGGCCTCATCGCCGAGGACGCCATGGGCAACGCCGCGCCGCTGGCCGGGCGCACCCTCATCCTCTCGAAGACCGGCCGGCCTGTCTTCCTCTACGACGCGAAGGCGACGGCCGGCCGCGTCTTCGCCGAGAAGATGGAACCGCTCGACCGCAAACACGCGAGCTTCGTTTCCTCGGGTGGCCAGGCGTACCGCCTGCCGCCGACGTGGGAAGGGAAGACGAAGGGCGCGGCCGAGGGCAACCCGGCGATGGCCGACGGCAAGCCGGTCTGGCGGCTGGACCAGATCTGGCCGCCTGAGCCCGGGGTCGCGGCCAACTACCACCCGATGGTCTGGCGCGACGGATGGTGGGTGCCCACGGCCAACAGTTTCGGCGATCAGCCCAAGGCCGAGATGAAGGACCGCGGGGTGCGCCTGGAGTTCCGCGCGAAGCACGGCGACCCGGCGGCCGAGCGGATCTGCGGCCTCGTCTTCATCGTCCCGCGCGACGGCACCTACGAGGTCAAGGGCTCGGCCGAGTTGAACCTGTGGGACGGGAGCGTCCCCGTGCGCCTCACGCTGCTCCACAAGACGCCCGATGGGGCCAAGGAACTCGCCTCCCTCAAACTGGAGAAGGGCAATCGCATGCCGCTGGCCGCCATGACGGCCAAGGCCAGGGCCGGCGACGAACTCGTGCTGCTCCCGCGCCCCGACGGCGCGTTTGTCGGCGGCGACGTAACCCTGCGCGACTTGGAAGTGGTGTTCACCCCGGGCGGCCCGGCCACGGCGCCGAAGTCGCAGGCCGGCCCGGGCGCGGAGGCAGAGCCTGCGCCGGCGGTGGAGCCAAGGTCCAGCACGGCCGCGCCCGCCGACGAGCGCGGCCTTCCGCCGGACGGCGCCTATTGCCGCGTGGACGCCGACGGGCATCTCACAATCGGGAGCCAGCGCGCCCGCTTCTGGGGCGCGATCGGCTCGTTCCCCGACAAGCGCGAGACGATCCAGGGCGACCCCTACTTCCGCCAGCGCGAAGCCGTCCGGCGCGTGAAGAAGGTCGGCTTCAATATGATCCGCATCTGGCACCTGGAGTTCGACGACGCGGCGAGAAAGGGCGACCTCTCGGTCACCGACGTGTCGGGCTTCTTCATGGCCGAGTGCGGCAAGCAGGGGGTCCGCCTGTGGGCGGCGGGCTTCGGCGGCGGGGCGATCTACGAAGACGATGTCGAGGCCGCCGCCCGGATCGTCGACGACCCCGCCACGGCCGCCGAGTGGATCGCCACCGTCAAGGGCATGTGCAAGAAAGACTGGTGGACGAAGGAGCGCAAGGCGATGTCGCTCCTTTCACCGGCGGTCGCCTGGGACTCGCGCTTGGAGGCGCTCGCTATCGCCCAGATGAAGCAGAAGACGCAGCACGTCAATCGCCACACGGGCCGCCGGCACGCCGACGATCCGGCGATCGCCGTCTGGGAACTCACCAACGAGCAGTGGTGGATGAGCAACATGATGGGCGGCCAGTGGCAGTCGCTGCCCGCCTTCTTCCGCAAGTCGCTCCTCACACGGTGGAACGCCTGGCTCGCGAAGAGGTACGCCTCCCAGGACGCGATCCTAAAGGCGTGGGGCTTCCTCTTCCCGGGCGAGGACCTGGCGAAGGGCACCGTGCTTCTGGCGCCCATGGCCAAGGCGATGAAGGCGGCGGAACTCAACGACACGAATCCCGCCGCGCTGGCCGTCTTCAAGACGATCGAGTCGCCGATCGGGCGGGACGACTGCACCGTGGCGCGCGGGAGCGACGTGATCGAGTTCCTCCTGGATGTGATCGTCTCGCACAAGGAGCGCTGGGCCAAGGAACTGAAGACATGGGGCAAGAGTTGCCGCTTGGCGCCCGTGGTCCTCGACACGGGCATCGGCCAGAGCATCCAGGCCCAGTACCTCCAGATGCACGGCGACGCCGTCGCCCACGCGAGTTACATGGAGGGTCTGGAACTCGACAAGTTCACGCCGACGCACAAGCGGTGGCCGTTCTACTCGGGTCTCGACATGCCCCAACAGATGTGCAAGGACGTGCCGTGGCTGGAGCACAACCGCCCCGTCGGGAAGCCCTTCCTCTGCTACGAGACGCAGTTCGGCTCGCCGTCGAAGTACCGGGCGGAGTGGCCGATCCGCATCGCGGCGCTCGGCTCCGTCCAGGACTGGGACGCGGCATGCTACCACTACTGGAGTTTCGGCCAGTACGACTTCGCGAAGGACGCGCCCTACCGCGGGGCCCTGGCTCAGCCGGGCCCGGGCGCCTACCAGTACGACTACACGAGCGACGAACTGGAGCAGGCGACGATGCGGGCGGCCGGCGCGATCTTCCGGAACCGCCTTGCGGCCCCGGCGCCGAAGCCGACCCTGTTCACGTGGGGCCGCCCGGCCCTCCTCGACCCGCGGAGCATGGACTACGCCGGCGACTACGGCCGCACGGGCCTCATGGACATGATGACCACCACGTATGTGAACGGCATGCGCCTGGCCATCGACCCCACCCAGAAGGAGTTCCTGAAGACCGACGGGCCGGTGACCCGCTTCAACGGCTTCGAGCGGCCCTGCCCCTTGCGGCCCAGCCCCGAGATCGAGTACGACTATCAGCGGGCCTGCCTCGTGATGGACTCGGCCGGTGCCGCGGCCTACACGGGGTTCCTCGGACAGTACGGGGCCGACGCTGTGAGGTTTAGGAATGGCGTCGAGATCCGCGACGTGGTCCACGCCGATCCGCCGGAGACGCCGTACCCGAGCGGATCGGAGAGGTTTACGTCGTTCACGCTCGCCAGCGAGGACGGCAAGGCTTTGGCCGAGTGCCGCCGCGCGGTCCTCGTCCTCGCGGCGTCGAGCTTCAACACGGGCCTGGCGATCAAGGCGAAGCCGGGCGGCGGCTATGATATCAACTGGGGCCGCGAGCCGGTCCTTGTCACTCGCGTCGGTGCGACCGTCGTGGCCAAGCCGATTGCCGGCATGAAGTATCGCATGATCGATTTCAACGAGCGCGTGCTCGCCGAGGGGACCGTCGGCGCCGACGGCATCCTGAAGGTCCCCGCCGACAAGCCCGTCTGGGTGACGGAACTCGAGCGGCCCTGAGGGCCGCAGGCTCGCCCGGTCGCGCGGGGACGCTTACAGCGTCTGCCCGTGCCAACAGAGAGAGGGTCCGATGCGCAGGTCCTGGGTGTGGATGACGGCGGCACTTGTGTCGGCGGCGCTGGCCGCGCCGTGCCATGGCCAGATGGTCACGGGCAAGGACATGGAGGACTTCGGCAAGACCTTCGGCGTCAGCGCCAAAGGCTACTCGGTCCAGCAGATCGGGTGCAGCCTCGGCGCCAACGTCCTCTGGCCGGGCGACGAGGTCACGTTCACCTTCTTCCTCAAGGTCGACGGCGGCTACAAGGGCAAGGTCAAGGTCGACGTCGTCCAGTACGGCACGCGCGGCAAGCCGGGCGACTGGTGGAAGCCGATCGTCTTCAAGATCGCCGATACGAGTTCCACGACGGTCGACGTGGACGTGCCGGCGGCCGGCGGGACACTCGAGGTGAAGCCGAAGATCGGCGACACCTTCGGCGGCTACGCGCTGGTGTTCGACCTCCCGGACCGCGGCCGCGCGTTCGCCTGCACCTCGGTCCGCGTCCCCGCGCCGGAGCCCGGCCGCGTGTGGCTGCCCACGTACGCCATGGACCTGCCCTGGCCGCACGAGATGTCGCCGCAGGTCTACAACGTCTTCAAGCGCCTGGGCGTGAAGGGCGCCCGGGTCGAGGGCGGGTACAACACGCTCAAGGACGCCCACATCGACTGGGCCATGGCCAACAACCTGACGCTCATGCTCACGGTGGGGTGCGGCAACACCCCGCGCGAGCAGCAGCCCGCCGGCCGCGGGCGGCCGTGGCTGAAGGACGACGGCACGATGATCGAGGGCGTCAAGGAAGACCTCGCCTGGCTGCCGTCGTTCGACGACGAGTTCCAGCGGTACCTGACCGAGGTCGTCAGCACGCACGGCTGGCCGAAGGGGCCGATCAACGCCGTCGAGTTGTGGAACGAGCCGTGGGAGGGCGTCTCGATCTCGGGCTGGGGGGCCGACATGCTGCGGTACCGCGAGATCTACACCCGCATGGCCCGGGCCGTCGTCGAGGCACGCAAGGCGGCGGGCGTCAAGGTGCTCATCGGCGGGGCGTGCTCGTCGGCGAACACGCGCGACAAACTTTTCTCGGACGGCAAGGACACGTTCCTCAAGTGGCTCGACTTCGTCAGCATCCATTACCAGCCGCTGGCGGCCGACCCGGCCCTCGTGCCCGAGTGGCTGAACCGGAAGGGCGAGTACGGCCCCGTGCGGTGCTGGGACACCGAGAGTTGGGTGGCCAACTCCGACGACCGGGTGGCGGCCGTCATCGCGTCGATGCGGGCCATGGGCCAGCAGCGGGCCGCCGGCATCTATCGCGGCAACATCTACGAGAGCGAGAAACCGAAGATCGGCGGCAAGGAGTGCCCGGTCGTCCAGGTGTGGGCGCCCGGCGCCGCCGTGGCGGCCGCGCAGCACTTCCTGGGCCAGCGCGAGTTCAAGGAGATCCTGTTCAAGAACGGCCTGCCGTGGGTCTTCGTCTTCGACGGCCTGCCGCCGAAAAAGGGGGCCGAGCGCGCCGGGCCGTCCGACCCGGACGACGGCACGGTCGTCGTCGTGGGCGACCTCGGCGGCACCTACGAGCGGAACCGCACGCTCTTCCGGTCGGTCAAGGTCGGCCCCGATGCGGCCATGGACCTGCCCGACGGCGGCGGCGAGTTCGTCCTCTACGACTTCTACGCCAACCCCCTGCCCGCAAAGGGCGGACGCATCTCCGTGCCGCTGAACGGCCTGGGCTACTTCCTGCGGACGACCGGCAAGCCCGGCTCGTTCGCGCGGCTGATCGAGGCCATCGCGGCGGCCCGCCTTGCGGGGATCGACCCGGTCGAGATCGTCGCGTGCGACATGACCGCGCCCGTCGCCGAGAAGCCCGCGATCACGATCCGCCTGACGAACGTCCTCAACCGCCCGGTCGAGGGCCGGCTCGCGGTGACCGTCGAGGGCCTCGCGCTCGAGCCGCCGGAGCAGACGGTCGCCCTCAAGGCCCACGAGACGCGCGACGTCCCCGTCAAGGTGGCGGGCGGCAAGGGCGCGGCCGACAACGCCTACCGCCTCCTGGCCACGTTCGACGCCGGCCGCGACGGGCAGGCGAAACACGCCGAGATCATGCACGCGAACGTCATCGCGCGGCGGACGATCGCCGTCGACGGCGACCTGGCCGACTGGGCCGGCGCCATCCCGCAGACCGGCGCCCAGGCCGTGGGCTCGAGCAACACCGAGAAGGCCTACCTGCCGTTCCTCGACTGGGACCGCCAGGGCGGCGGCGGGGCCGTGACGGCGTACCTCGCCGGCGATGCCACGTGCTTCTACTTCGCCGCACGGGTGCCCCGCATGGACGGCCTCGTCCGCTTCGAGACCCGCGACGACGACGTCTACTTCTATCCTGATAAGTTCAATAACAAGGGCAAAGAGGTCGCGTGGCCCGCGGGCGTCCGGCGATACTCGTACCGCAAGGACCCGGACCTGCCTTCGGGCAACGGCAAGCACAACGTGCAGATCGCCTTCAACGTGATCCCCGACGACAAGAAGCTGCTGCTCCCGTTCCCGCGCGGCACGATGCCGCGGTTCTGCGCCTACATGGACACCGACTACGAGTTCGCCCTGAACCATGTGGGCGAGGCGTACGGCGGGGGGACCGAGATTTTCTGCCTCGCCCGGCCGGGCGCCCCGCGCAAGCACTTCTACCCCCGCCAGCCCCGGGCGCCCGTCGACGGCGGCCCGGTGAAGGGCGAGGCCCGGCTCGTCGTCAGGGGCAACGTGGTCGAGTGCGCCATCCCGTGGACCGAGATGCCCGAGGTGAAGCAGCGGCTCGATGCCGGCCGCACGGTGAAGTTCTCGTTCCGCGTGAACAACGGCTCCGAGGCGCTGGAACTGGCGGCCGGCCGCAGCGTCTCGAAGGACAACCCGTTCGCCTTCCACAACGACTGGTCCACGCACTGGGCCAACGAGTTGGAGTTCGGCTTCGGGAAGTGACGGCGTGTGCGGCGCTGAGCCGGTGCGGACCGGGCCGCCTGCGTTGCCGCGCGGGCGTGCCGGGCCCCAGCCCGCCGCCATGCGGAAGGAATCGTCTCCATGACATGCCGCCATGTCCTCACGTATATCGCCTCCCTGTGCCTGGCCCTGGTCCTGCCGTGGGTCCCTGTGGCCGCGCGCGCCGCCGACGCGGACCTCAGCCCCGACGGCGCGACGATCGCGCTCGCCGGCCCGCCGCTCTTCGCGTTCCTCGGCTGGGAGAAGCAGGTCCAGGGCGACGCGGCCGGCCTGCACGTCCGCGCCCCGAACGGCCAAGGCGGCGCGGGCTACCGCCTCGCCGCCGACCTCTCGGCCTTCGCCGACCGGACGCCCGCCCTTACTTTGACCCCCGGCGCGAGCCACAAGGGCAAGGTCCTGAACCTCCAGGTCCTGGACGCCGACGGCACGCGGCACGACTACGCCTTCCGCCTGGCGGGCCTCACCGCCGGCGCGAGCGCGACCGTCACGGCGGAGGACGGCGCCTCGCTCCGCGAACCCGGCAAGGTCGGCGACGCCGGCAAGCAGGCGGGCCTCGACCTGGCGAAGATCGTTCAGATCGTCCTGGTGGGCGACTGGTCCGAAGAGCCGTTCGACCTGACCGTGCGGCAAGTGGCGTGGGTGCCGGCCGACGAGAAGATCCTCAAGGCCCGCGAGGCGCTGCGCGTGCGCCTGGCCGCCGAGGCCGAGGCCCGCCGCAAGGCCGACGAGGAGAAGGCCCGGCGGAAGCGGGAACTCCTGGCGGGCGCGCCGCATCCGGCCGACGGCCCCGACATCCGCGGCGTGGCCCTCGTCGCGCCCGACGTCCTCGCCCTGCAAATCCAGGAGAAGGAGTTCGTGCCCGCCCCGCAGGTGCCTTACGAGCCCAGGCCGGGCGACGAGATCCGCCGCGTGGGCAAAGACAAGTTGCTCGTGATCGAGGACGGCCAGGTCCAGGAACAGCCGCTCGAGGTCGTCGTCGTCCGCAAGGAAGACGGCAAGGAGACCACACTCGGGCACCTGGCCGTCAACGCCGGCATCCTGGCTTGCCGTCGGGGCGACGCACGCGCCGGCGACGGCCTCACTCGCCCTTCTGATGCCGCCGGATGGACTCCAGGTCAAGCGCCGCGCGGCCGCTCGTCCGGCTGGCCATGATCACAAGGCCCCGCAGGGCGCCGCGGAACTGGCGGTCCATGCCGTGCCGGTGCAGCGTCTCGCTGTAGTTGCCCACCACCAGCCGCCCGGCGGCGCCCAGCGGCCCGCGGGCGTACGTCACCGTGCGGTCGAGGGCGGCGGGGGTGTCGGCGTCGCCGAAGTACCAGCGGACGTTGTCGGCGGCCGCGGAGGCGTCGTAGGTCACGGCGAAGAACGTCCAGCGGCCCTTGGCGACGCGGCCGAGCGAACTGTCCGTGCGCGACGTGTCCGGCCACTCGTTCACCGCCAGGCGCAGGCGTCCGTCGCCCAGGCACACCAGGTCGAAGCCCGTCCTGGCGGCGTCCAGGTTGCACGCGATGCGGTTGCCGCCCGCGCCCTGGTCAAGGCTCTCGGCCCTGACCCAGCCCATGACGGTCAGGCTGCGGGCGCCGGAGAGGCGCTCGATCGCGGCGTCGCCGACGGCGACCCACTTCCACGGCTCGCCCGCGCCGAGGTCAACGCCGCCGCCCTCCAGGCGCCGCGCCGGCCCGTGGAAGATGGGCTCCGGGAACTCGTCCTTGGCGAAGCCGAAGCGGACCACCGGCGCGAGCGTCTTTTCGTCCACCGCCACGCGGGCCCACGCCGTGGCCGCCGCCCCCCCGGCCGACGTCGCCGTCACCGCGGCCGTGTACAGGCCCGGCTGCGCGTAGACGTGGATGGGGGATGCGGCGTCGGACGTCGCGCCGTCGCCGAAGTCCCAGCGCACCTTCAGGTTCGCCGGCGCGGCCGAGAACCTGACCTCCAGCGGGGCCACGCCTTCCGACGGCTGGGCGGTGACCTTGACGTCCGGCCGCAGCGCCTCGCCGGCGGCGTAGCGCGTCAGGCGCAGCAGCGTGTACGGGCGCGGCGGGGTGAAGGTGAACGGGCCGGGCGCGGCCGTGCCGGAGGCGGTCTCGGTCATGGCCCAGGTGTCCACCACGTCCACCTTCCACGGGCGGCCGGCGGCGAGGTCCAGCGCCACGGGCGCGGCCGTGCGGAAGTAGACGAGGACGACCTCTCCCGGCTTGACCAGGGCGTACTGGGCGGGGGCGAGGGCGGCGTCGGGGGCCATCTGTTCGTAAGGCAGGGCGGTCAGGATCTTGTGAAGGAACGCCAGGCGCGCCGGGCTCTGACCCACCAGTCGCCCGCCGACGGCCCACCAGATGTTGCCCTCGGGGTTCTCGTATGTTTCGCCATGCGAGGCGTAGCCGCCGGCCATCGTGGCACCCCAGTGGCGGTGCGTCTCTTCCTGGGCGGAACGGTTGCCCCAGCCCTGGGGGATGTCGCCTTCGTATCCGTACTCGTCGATGAGGACGGGCTTGCCGTAGTTGCGGCGGGCCTTCACGCCGACCTCGTACAGGTCGCCCCCACCCTCCTGGATGTTGCAGTGCGTGACCCAGGGCTTGCCGTGATCGTACCACGGGCCGCAGTTGTGGTTAGCGCGCGGGTGGCCGTAGGGGTCGAGGTCGCGGACCGTCTGGAAGAAGTGGTCCCAGTCGTCCATCGTCTTGGCCTTCATCAGGTCGTACTCGTTGGCCATGGTCCACCAGACGGTGCGGAACGGAGCCAGGCGCGCCACCGCGTAGGTCAGGTATGCGTCGTCCTGGGCGCGGGTCATGCGCGAGTGGCCCCAGTGGTCGTACGGGTGGAAGAGGATGAGGTCGCTGGTGATGCCCAGGCGTTCCAGGTCCGCGATGCGGCGCTCGATGTGGCGGAAGTAATCCGGGTTGAGGCGGTCGCGGTCGAAGGAGCCATCGGCCTTCTTCGGCCACGGGTACAGCGGCGGCTCCACTTGGTTGTACTCGTACCACTTGGGGAAGATGCAGAAGCGTACCTTGTTGAAGCCGTGCCCGGCCAGCGTCTTGAGCGTGGCCTCCTGAAGGGCCTCCTCGCGGTGGACCCAGTTGTAGAGCGTCGTGCCCACGGGGAAGTAGGGCGACCCGTCCGCCCACGCAAAGTGGAACTGGTTGCGGACGACGATGGGCCCGTGATTGCCCGGCGACGGCGGGCCGCAGTCGAACGTGCCGGTCTTGCCGTCCAGGGCGGGGTCGTTGGACGCCGTCGTGTACGTCCAGCGGCCCTGGCGGGTGGGCATGACGCGAAGGACCCACCGGCGGCCGCCGTCGTGGAAACCCTGGACGCTGAGCGCCGTGTCCTGGCACGTGAAACGGGCCGAGAGGCGGACGTCGCGGAATGGGTTGTCATACGCGCCCCGTGATTCCAGCACGATTTCGTAGCGTCCCCACTGCTCTACCGCCTGCCCCGCCGCGCCAGATGCCAGCGCCATGACCAGTCCTCCCAGGAGGAGCATTGCCAGGTGTTTCATGGAAGTGGCTCCGTGGGGCGGCCCGTGCCGCCGAGTGAGTGCAACCGTTCACGACTCCACGGCCGTTCAGACTCCCGGTGAGCCTGATGACCAGTGGAGTATACCCCGCCCGCGAAAAGCAAGACAAGAGCCAGATTTTGCGCAATTCCGGGGGGTCCGAGGCTTTCCAGGGAATCGTATTGGGAGTCGTATTGTTTCGTGTGGTGGAGATTCTCTCCGGTGGTCGGGGAGAAGGGCCACGGCCTGGGCCTCTGCCCCGGACCCCGGGGTTTATCGCCTTGGGGCCTGCGGCGCGAGCGAGAGGCCATGGAGAGGCGCTGCCCCGCCACGTACTCTATTTGGGCGAACTTGCTTGCAACGCAAGTTGGGCGAAATACAATACTCCTATGGCCAAGACCCTGGGACAACTTGAAACCCTGTTCTTCGCGTACGCCCAGATGCGAAATCTCCGGGCAGTGCGGACGGACGACCTGACGGACGCCTTGCGGATGACGCCGTCAGGCAACTGGGCTTGACGCCTCAGGGCGCGGGACGGGTGGAGTTGGTCAGGCAGAAGCTGGCCGTGCCCGGCAATGACCCCGTGGATGTCGGGCCCGGTCGTCTGGCGGCTCGACCAAACTCGCGTCGGTCCGTAGTTTGGTCGTGCCGACTTCCCCCTTGACCGAACTCCGGGCACTCCGCCGAACGGTCGGCCTGAAAGACCCCGCGTGGGCCGACGCCCCCAGGGGCCTCGGCCCACGGGCCCTGGCGGAGAAACGGGCGTTCTCCACCGCCCCACCTCGCCCGCGAGAGACGGTTTCGCTGACAGGACTGTAGGGTCCACCATACCCGCGAGAGCGAAACGTCTCGCTCATTTCTCACCTTGCCACCATGCGTCTGCCGGGTGCTCGCGTTAACTACGCCCCCGCCAAGACTTTCGCGTGGTCTTGTCCGCGTGGGGCTCAGAACGCATTTGGACTAGAGGCGCCCCCCAACGACCCGTTTCGGGCCATTTTCTCTCTCTTCGGCCCCGGAGTCTCTGATGGGTTTGGACTTCCCCGTTTCAGTCCAAGATCAAGGAACATGCGTGCTGACAACGAGTTACGTCCGGAGACACCAAGACCGCCCGACATTTCGTGGGAGTCATGTAGGGAGCAGCAAATAGCACTGCGAACCCTTGACCAAACGCAGCGGGACAGAGGACGGTTGGGGACGGCCCTTCTCGTCCCACATTGGGAGTCCTGCTGTCTCTGTC